>Ga0123353_10000232_pt1 | contig 70042 bp, 65 predicted proteins | sample TergutLab28metaG_3_FD_92763 | JGI IMG/M metagenome (GOLD analysis project Ga0123353, IMG submission 92763) | Labiotermes labralis P3 segment gut microbial communities from Petit-Saut dam, French Guiana - Lab288 P3 | ecosystem: Host-associated > Arthropoda: Insects > Digestive system > Gut ... | reverse complement strand
GCCCTTTCGTAGAAAAGACAACTCAAAAGCAAAAGGTATACCCGATTGCCCGGGCCGGCAGAAAAAACCCAACCAATTCACGTCGCCAATTTATGCGGTACGGGTTGTGTGTAAGGGAATGGCTACAGCCAGCCTCGAAGGTGTAGCCGCCGTTAATATTTATTAGCCATGCCAACACAACTCCATATTCTTTTTTCTGCCTATAGCCATTGCCAGGATGCACGGCATGGATTATCTCTACACGCTTTCGGGCTTTGTCGTTGGCGCCATTGCCGGTTTGACCAGTGTGGGTGCCGGAGCACATCCTGCGCCGCCTGCTCTCCTTCATACTCGTTGTCATCGGCGGCAAACTGATTCTTGCTTGAGTAACCATGTATCAATACGACACCTTCGACCAGCAACTACTCAACGAACGCATTGCCGAATTTCGCGACCAGGTGCGGCGCTGGCAGGCGGGCGAGTTGAGCGGCGACGAGTTCCGCCCGTTGCGCGTGCGCAACGGCCTCTATATCCAGCGCCACGCGCCGGTGTTGCGCATCGCCGTGCCTTACGGTCTGATGAACTCGGCGCAGCTGCGCGCCCTCGCCCGCATCGCCCGGCAATACGCCCGTGGCCGCGGCCATTTCACGACCCGCCACAATCTGCACCTGTACGGCCTGACGATCGGAGACGCGCCCGATATCCTGGCGGAACTGGCGACGGTCGGGCTGCACGGCATCCAGACTTCCGGCAACTGCGCGCGCAATATCACCACCGATTCGTTTGCCGGCGTCGCCGCCGACGAGATCATCGACCCGCACCCGCTGGCTTACGCTCCCGCCGCTGACGAGGATGCCGCCTTCGCCCAACACCGCCGGGAAAACGCCGCTTTCGCCCACTGGCTGGAACGCTGCACACACCCGCACCGTGTTTCCGGCTACCGGGCCGTGACCCTGCCGCTGAAAAAGCATGGCGCGACGCCGGGCAACATCAGCTCGGAGCAAATGGAAACCGTCGCCGATCTGGCCGATCACTTCAGCTTCGGCAAACTGCGCATCGCGCACGAGCCGAACATCATCCTCGCCGATGTCCGCGAAGCCTGGCTCTACACCGTCTGGCTGATCGCCAAGGGCGCTGGTCTGGCGACGCCGCCCGGCTCGGCAAGGTCATCGGCCCCGCCTTCACCGCCGAGGAAATGCCGGAGGTAATCGCTCGCATCATCCAGATTCATAGCCGCTTGCTCATTCATCATGCGGCCTGACCATTCCATTATGAACAGCTGCCGAGTAGCTTTTAAGCTACAGCAAAAACCATGATGGAACTCCTTCGGTACCAACGCAAAAACGGTCAAGCACCGCACCATGCGGCAGAAGTCGCCGAACTCCGCGCCGACCGGGATTTGGCGAGCGAATACCTGAAAGCGGCAATGGAATCGCTCGATGATCCTGACAACCGGGCGGCGGGTCTTGTGGCCCTGCGCACCGTGGCGGAAGCCTATGGCGGTTTGGGCGCAATCGCACTGGACGCCGGCATCATGACCCTCCGCGCGCTTCGGCTCGGCAGTCCGCACCTTCCCGGCGAGGGGTGCGTATCGGCACGGCGCGGTGATCGCCGCGCGGCGGTGGAATGAGGCCGCTTTCGGCGAACGCGATGAATCAGCCGCCTTGCCGCGCGTGCTCGTAGGCCGCGTCCAGCCGGCGCAGCATGGGCTTGTGCAGTTCTTTGGTCTGCCGGTTCCAGCGCTCTGTGGTGCGCTGAATTTCAATTTGAAGCTGCGCCGCCAGTTCCCGCTCGTTTGAGATGAGCGCCCAGACCAGATATTCGGCCTTGACATCGAAGCTGCCGAATTTGGCCAGCGCCGATTCAAATTCCGCCTTCGCTTCGGTTTGCTGGCCGGATTGGGCAAAGACGCGGGCAAGCAGCAGGGAGACTTGCTCGCCGCGAAATTCGGGATCGGCTTTTCGTATCAGTTCAAGCAGCTCGCTGGCGCGGACGAATTTTTCGCATTCAAAATTGGCGCGCGCCGCCAGCAGGCGAACTTCGTTGTCGCTGGCAAAGGGACCCGACAAACATGCCTCGTATTTTTCGGCGGCTTCTTCGACCCGCCCGGCTTCGAGGAGCGCGGCGGCAAAACGCATCTGGTTTTGCGCCGTCGGCGTGTATTCGTAGGCGGCTTCTGCCTCACGCAGTTCCTTGCCGGGGTTGAGCGCCTTGGCCGCGGAAGCCACGGCTTTCCTCGCTCCTTGTTGCAGCCGCGAGTCCGGAAGGTAGATGGCGAAGAAATAAACGACGCTGCCAAGCAGGGGAAAACTGAACAGGATGAACAGCCAATAGGTATTCTGGCCGGAGCGAACGGCATGAACCGCGAAGTACAAGGCAATCAGAACATGAAGTCCGAGTCCGACAAACGGCATTTGCATCACCCGTTCAGTTGTTGGATTGGCCGAGTATAAGCACGCCTGACGCGATCTCCAAGGCAGCGCGGGCAACGGCGTTTCACGGCAGTGCCTCGGCGAACGCGGCTACCACTCGATCAGCGACACGCCGATGCCGTAGCTGGTATTGCGGTGGTTGTAGTCGATCATGCTTTCGCCGTAGCCAGAGAACCATTGCAGGTGGCCGCGCAATTCGCCGGCAATGGGGAAGGCGTAGTCGATTTGCAGGGCGCCGCGGCTGCCGCTGCCGCCGCGCAGGTTGTGGCGCAGCAGCAGCGACAGTTGATGATTGCCCCAGCGGCGCAGCAGTTGCACGTCGGCACGGCCGAGGTAACTGGAAATGTCCGGATTGTCGTCGTCCGAACCTTCGGGAATGCGCCACCATGGGCGCAGGATCAGCGCCCAGTCGTCGCGCTCGAAGGCGGCGGTCAGGATGACCCGGTTCCAGCTACGCGACAGCGGCAGGCCCTGGCCATTCGACTGATGGTTGATGCCGAGCGACACGAACCGTCCGCGCCAGCCGAGCAGCGGGTAGTCGGTGCGCCAGAGCAGCATCGCCTCCGGCTCATAGTTGGTTTCGCGGAAGGGGCGCGACGCGTTGCCGCTGTAAACCTGCCAGTGCGAGGACTGGGTATAGCCGAACCAGAGGTCGCCGTTATCGCCGAAAAGGTCCTCGGCCAGCTTGCTCTTGAAACTGATCTGGAACTTGGCCTCGTTGGCCGACAGATTATCGAGCGCTGGGCTGGAACGTCCCAGCGCCGGGCTGTCCGGCTGGGTGTTGGGCCGCCGGGCGTGAAACCAAGGCAGGACGTAGACCGGCTTGTAGGCCCGCGCGCGCAGGATGTGGCCGCGCTCGCCGGGGTCGAGTTCCCAGGCTTTGCCGAGCGCGGTGACGGCGATTGGCTCGTTCGCCGCCGGCTGTTCGGATGAAGCGAGCGGCTCGGCCGGCGCGGCGGACAGCGGCGCAATGGGCGCTGCTTCTTCTCCGCCGGCCAAGCGGTCGTAACAAGAGAGACGCGCGGCATCGTCAGCGACAGCGCGGCAGACGGCCAGCGTTTCCGCCTGCGCCGCCGAAGCGCTGACCAAACCAACCGCCAGCAAGCAGATCGGGAAAACGGAAGTCGGGTGCCCTATCGTCATCGCATTTACTCCTGCCGTCGTCGGAATACCCAGGTCGCCGCATCGGAGACTTGCGGCGCGAAGGCGTAACCTTCGGCGGTGAAATCCTGCAAGCCTTCCGGCTCGCTCAGGCGGTTGACCACTGCGTAGCGCGTCATCAGGCCGCGCGCCCGTTTGGCGTAGAAACTGATGATTTTGTAGCGGCCATTCTTCCAGTCCTCGAATACCGGCTGGATCACCGTGCCGGCGATCTTGCGCCCGCCAACGGCCTTGAAGTATTCCTCGGAGGCGAGGTTGACCACCACCGGCCGCGCCATGGCGGCCAATTCGGCATTGATCGCCGTCAGCAGCCGCTCGCCCCAGAAGGCGTAGATATCCTTGCCGGCTTCATTGGCGAAGCGGGTACCCATTTCCAGGCGGTAGGGCTGCATCAGGTCGAGCGGGCGCAGGATGCCGTAGAGGCCGGAGAGGATGCGCACCTGCCGCTGGGCAAAGGCAAGATCGTCGGCATCGAGCGTGCGCGCATCGAGGCCGTCGTAAACATCGCCGGCAAAGGCAAGCGCGGCCTGCTTGGCGTTGTCCGGGGAAAACGGCGGCTGCCAGTCGGCGTAGCGGTTGAAATTGAGCCGCGCCAAGGGATCGGAAAGGCCCATCAGATTGGCGATGTCGGCGGGCGACAGGCGGCGCAACTGGCGGATCAGGCTTGACGCCTCGTTCAGGAAAGCCGGCTGCGCATGCGCCGCGATGTGCGGCGGCGTCTGGTAGTCGAGGGTTTTAGCCGGGGAGAGGAGGATCAGCATGGCATCGTTACGTGCAAAGCAATGTTCCGGATTTTACCGGCTGGTAAAATTATCTGTTTTTGACTTTTCCGGACCCCCCAATGAAACGAACCCGCTTCGGCGCCCGCGACCGTCTGTCGCGCGATGCCGCAGAACTCCAGCGCCTGGCCGCCGGCCTTTCCGATTCCGGCGGCAAGCTGGAAGACGCCTACTGGGAAGCCCGCCTGGCCGAATCCGTGGACAGCCTCCTGAAAAACGGCGCCGAGGACGACATCAACACCGCCCTCGACCGGCTGTTCGAGGCCAATCCGCGCGCTCACGACGAACTGGCCGACATGGTCGAATCGCGCGCCGAAAGCGGCCGCCTGGAAGTCGACGGCCAGCCTTTCGACATCCTCCTCTTCGCCGCCCCGGTGCTCGCCTGGTCGCGCTTTTCCATCCCCGCCTGCCCCTTGCCGACGGGCATCCTGTCGGCGCTGACGGTACAACTCGGCGCCCACGTCTTCGGCGACAAGGCGCGCGTCGCGCTGGCCGATTTTCTCTTCAGCCCCGACCAGTTGCCGCGCAGCTTCTGCGACACTTGGCAACTGACCCAGGCGCTCGGCGCGGCGGCGATGGCCGGCGGCCACTTGAGCATCGACACCGAGGTACTGCCGGAAACCAATCCTTTTCTCTCCGATGTCCGCTATCTCGTCGGCGCCATCGCCGTGCCGTGCGGCCAGCCGCCCTTCCGCTGGAACGAGAAGGACGGCGACAAGGAAAGCGCGCTCCGCGAATGGCAAAAACAGGGCGGCCCGAATCTCGAACCGCTGCTCACCGGCTGCGCCTGGGAGCCGCTGCTGGCGGACGCCTACCACGCCGCCTGCCGCAACGCCGACCGCCTGTCGCGGCCCTATTCGCTGCGCGCCTCGGTGGCCTTCCTGCAAACCGCGCTCGGCCTGATGCCGGCCGGCATCCGCGCCGTCGTCGGCCCCTGCTACGACCGGCGCATGGAGGAATACCGCGTCGGCCTCGGCCCGCGCGACAAGTCCGACGTCTTCCACGGCATCGTCTGGCCGCTGCTCGGCGCCGAGGATGAAGCCACCGACGCTGCCGGCGAAATCGAGGCCGTGCTGCGCGAAGCCGGCGTCAAGGACATCCGCTTCCTCGACCACCATTTCCCCATGGAATTCTGCGACGACTGCGGCGTGCCGCTCTACCCCAACATCGACGCCGAACTGGTGCACGCCGACATGCCGGAACAAAACGCCGGCAGTTCGCAGGCGCTGCATTGAGCATGGCGCATCCCGGCGAATCGGCCAACGCCGACTGGCTGGCGCGCAGTCAGGCGGCGGTCTGGCATCCGTGCACGCAGATGCGCCACCACGCACAGCCCGATTCGCCGGCCCACCTGCCACTGGTGCCGATTGCCAACGGCAAGGGGGCGTGGCTGTACGATTTCGCCGGCAGGCGCTATCTCGACGGCATCAGTTCGTGGTGGACCAATTTATTCGGCCACGCCAATCCGCGCATTAATGCCGCCCTGCGCGAGCAACTGGAAAAGCTGGAACATGTCATGCTGGCTGGTTTCACGCACCAGCCGGTGGTTGAACTCTCGGAGCGCCTGGCGGCCCTGACCGGCGGCGCGCTCGGCCACGCCTTTTACGCTTCCGACGGCGCTTCGGCGACCGAAATCGCGTTGAAGATGAGTTTCCATTACTGGCGCAACGTCGGCCGCCCGGAAAAGACGGAATTCCTCTGCCTCGCTGGCGGTTATCACGGCGAGACGGTCGGCGCCCTGGCCGTCACCGATGTCGCCCTGTTCAAGGATGCCTACGCGCCGCTGGTGCGCCACGCCGCGCGCGTGCTGCCTTCGCCCGACGCCCGGCTGGCCGAAGCCGGCGAGACGCCCGCCGCTGTCGCCCGCCGCGCCGCCGCCGATCTGGAAAGACATTTGCAGGAACACGGCACGCGCACCGCCGCGCTCATCCTCGAACCGCTGGTGCAGGGCGCCGCCGGCATGGCCATGCACGATCCCGAATACCTGCGCCTGGCCCGCATCCTGTGCGACCACCACGAAGTGCACCTGATCTGCGACGAAATCGCCGTCGGCTGCGGCCGCACCGGCACCTTCTTCGCGCACGAGCAGGCGGAAATCGACGGCCAGCCCATCCGCCCCGATCTGCTGTGCCTGTCGAAAGGCATATCCGGCGGCTATCTGCCGCTTTCCATCGTGCTCTGCCGCGACGTCATTTACGAGGCTTTTCTCGACGACTCGGTCGCCCGCGCCTTCCTCCATTCGCATTCCTACACCGGCAATCCGCTGGCCTGCCGGGCGGCGCTGGCGACGCTCGACATTTTCGCCGAGGACGACGTGCTCGCCGCCAACCGCGCCAAGGCGCGGCAAATCGCCGCCGCGCTGGCGCCACTGGCGGCACATCCGCAAGTCCGCCACCCGCGCCAACGCGGCATGATCGCCGCCTTCGACGTGATGACCGACGATCCCCATTTCTCCCGCCGCTTCTACCGCGCCGCCCTGGATCACGAGGCGCTGATCCGGCCCATCGGCAACACCGTCTACTGGATGCCGCCCTACATCGTCGATGCCGGCGAAATCGCCCATCTCGGCGCGGCCACCGAAAAGGCGCTGGCCAGCGCCCTGGCATAAGAAGCCGTCCTGAAAAATGGCAACCCATCTCAATCACCCGCGCCTGCCGCCCACTCTCCCCTGGCGGGAGAAACGAATGCAGCGCAGCGCTGCCGACTTGCGCCCCGGAACCGGAGACTGCCGCGAAAGCCCGATACTCCCCTCCCCCCTCGCGGGGGAGGGGCTGGGGGAGAGGGGGAAGCGGCAAGGGAAACGGTGGCTGGCTCGTCCATCGCGCTTGCATACGCTGCGCATAGACTTGAAGCCCTCCTCAACCTCCCCCTCTCCCCGGCCCTCCCCCGCGAGGGGGGAGGGAGAGCATGGTCAACCCGCCACGAATTTCCACCAAGCCTGCTTCCTCGCTCTTGATGGGAGAGGGTGGTCACTTCCAAGGCCATCCGCATGACCCTCACCACCCGCCTGCAAGCCGAACTGGGCGATCTCGCCGCCGCCGGTCTGACGCGCCGCCGCCGTGTGCTGGCCTCGCCGTGTGGGCGCCGGGTGAATGTCGATGGACAGGCATTGCTCAATTTCGCCAGCAACGATTATCTCGGTCTGGCTGGCGACCCCGAACTCGCCGCCGCCTTGGCCGACGGCGCCCGCCAGTGGGGCGCGGGCAGCGGCGCTTCGCATCTGGTCAGCGGCCACCTCGAGCCGCACGCCGCGCTGGAAGACGAACTCGCCGCTTTCACCGGCTTCGCGCGGGCACTGACCTTTTCCACCGGCTATCTCGCCAATCTGGCCGTGACCCCGGCGCTGGCCGGGCGCGGCGCGGCGGTATTCGCCGACAGGCTGAACCACGCCTCGCTGATCGACGCCATGCAACTGGCCAAGGCCAACGGCGCGGACATCCGCCGCTATCCCCACCTCGACATGGCGGCGCTGGCAGACCAGTTGGCCGCCAGCGACGCCACGACCAAACTCATCGTCAGCGACACGGTGTTCAGCATGGATGGCGACCTCGCGCCGCTGCCGCAATTGCTGCAACTGGCCGAACGCTTCGACGCCTGGCTGATTCTCGACGACGCCCACGGCTTCGGCGTACTCGGCGCGCAAGGGCGCGGCAGCCTCGCCCACTGCGGCCTGCCCGCCAGCGAACGCATCCTGCTCATGGGCACGCTCGGCAAGGCGGCTGGCGTCGGCGGCGCTTTTGTCGCCGGCTCGGCGACGGCCATCGAGTACCTGCTGCACAAGGGCCGCGCCTACGTGTTCACCACCGCCGCGCCGCCGGCCATCGCCTGCGCGCTGCGCCACAGCCTGCGCCGCATCGCCGCCGGTGACGAATTGCGTCGCCAACTGTTCGCCAACATCGCCCGCCTGCGCGCCGGGGCCGCCGGTTTGCCGTGGCAGTTAGCGCCATCAACCACCGCCATCCAGCCGCTCATCGTCGGCGCCAATGCCGACGCCGTCGCGCTGGCGACGGCGCTATGGCAGCGCGGCCTGTGGGTTCCGGCCATCCGCCCGCCGACCGTGCCCGCCGGTACCGCCCGCCTGCGCCTGTCGCTGTCGGCGGCGCACACGGCGGAGGATATCGACGCGCTACTGGCCGCGCTCAAGGAGCTTGCATGAAACCGCTCATCCTGCCCGGCTGGGGCCTTGGCCGGGGGCCGCTACAAGCGGCAGCCGACGCCATCGAGGCCAGCTTCATCGACCTGCCCGGTTACGGCGAAACGCCGCTCGAAACCGATTTCGACCGGGCCGCGGCCAGCATCGCCGAACGTCTGCCGCCCGCCGCCACGCTCGCCGGCTGGTCGCTCGGCGCCATGCTGGCGCTGGCCGTCGCCGCCCGCGCCCCGGACAAGGTCGGCAAACTGCTGCTGATTGCCGGCACGCCCAGCTTCGTCCAGCGCGAGGGCTGGCCGGAGGCCATGCCAGCGGCAACCCTGAGCGAATTCGCCGCCGCCATCGCCGCCGATCCGGCAGCCATGCTGCCGCGCTTCGTCGGCAACTTCAATCGCGGCGACGCCAAAGCCCGGGCGGTGACCACGGAAATATTGCGCCTGGCATCGCCGCTGCCAGCCAGCGAGGTACTGGCAAGCGGCCTCGGCTGGCTGCGCGACGTCGATCTGCGCCGCGATGCGCCGCGCATCGCCGCCCCGACACTGCTGATTCACGGCGCGGCCGACCCCTTGATGCCGCTGGCCGCCGCCCAGACGCTGGCGGCGCTGATCCCCGGCGCCCGCCTGAGCGTGCTCGACGACTGTGCCCACACCCCTTTCCTGTCGCGCCCGGACGATTTTCTCGCTGTGGCGCGCTCGTTTCTGCATGGTTAGGACATTGCTTTGCAACCGACTGATTTTAAATGAGATTTACGACACCCCTCCCCAACCCTCCCCTTCGCCTACGGCGAAGTGAAGGGAGAAAACCCACTACATACCGCTGGTTTTCTCCCTCCCCCCTCGCGGGGGAGGGCCGGGGAGAGGGGGAGGTTGAGGCGGGTTTCAAGCCTGCCTTTACAGAGGATATGCAGCGTATGCAAGCGCGATGGGCGAACCAGCCGCCGTCTCTCTTGCCACCTCCCCCTCTCCCCAACCCCTCCCCCGTGAGGGGGGAGGGGCTTCAAGAGCGCGGACTAAGCCTTTTCGACAGCCTCCTTATAACGAAAAGCAGGAAAAATCGCGTTCGTTATCCAGGTTTCCAGGTAGAAGTCGTGGGAGAAGGGGCTGGTGCATGGTCTTGAATCACCCCACCGCCGACCGCCCCTCCAAAACCCGCGTCCGCCAAGCTTTCGAGCGCGCCGCAGCGACTTATGATGCCGCCGCCGGCATTCAGCGGGCGGTTTGTCACGCGCTGCTGGCGACATTGGCCGACGCCGCGCCGCCAGCAGCCTTGCTCGATGCCGGCGCTGGCACCGGCTATGCGCTGCCGCTCCTGGCCGAGCGTTTTCCCACTGCCGCGCCTTTCGCGCTCGATCTGTCGCCGGCCATGCTGGCGCGTATCGCTGCGCCCTGTTGCCGTCTGGTCGGCGATCTCGAACATTTGCCGCTGGCCGCCGCCAGCCTCGATCTCTACTGGTCGAGTCTGGCCGTGCAATGGTGCGAGTTGCCGCGCGCGCTGGCCGAGGCCCGGCGCGTGCTGCGTCCGGGCGGCCGTCTGGCCGTCGCCAGCCTCGGCCCGGAAACCTTCGCCGAGTTGCGCCAGGCTTTCGCCGGCATCGACGACTATCAGCACACCCTGATTTTCCACACGCCGGAAGCAATCGCCCGCATGGCGCTGGCGGCCGGCTTCACCGATGTGGCCGTCGACCGCCAGCGGCAGATCGCCCATTACCCCGATTTCCGCGCCCTGCTGCGGGCAATCAAGGCGCTTGGCGCCAATCAGTTGAGCGACGGGCGACGGCCGCACCTCATGGGCCGCGCCGCCTTCGCCGCCGCCGAGGCCGCCGCCGAGCGCCAACGCGGCGCGGCCGGCCTGCCCCTGACTTACGATGTCCTGATCCTGAAAGCACACCGATGAAACAGGCTTATTTCCTGACCGGCACCGATACCGGGATCGGCAAGACCTTCATTACCTGCGCCCTGCTCCGCCGCGCCCGCCAGCTTGGCTTCGCCGCCGCCGGCTTGAAGCCGGTCGCCAGCGGCACCGATGCCGCCGGCCGCAACGAGGATGTCGAAGCCATCCGCGCCGCCAGCGGCGTCGAACTGGCAAGGGAAATCGTCAATCCCTACTGCTTCGCCGCGGCCATCGCGCCGCATCTGGCCGCCGCCGAGGCGGGCAGCGCGATTCGCTTCGCGCCGATTATCGCCGCCTGCCAAGAGGCGCGGCAAATTGCCGATTTCGTCGTCGTCGAAGGCGTCGGCGGTTTCCGCGTGCCGCTCGGGGCGGACGGCGACAGCGCTGATCTGGCGGTTGCCCTCGGCCTGCCGCTGATCCTGGTGGTCGGCATGCGCTTGGGCTGCATCAATCACGCCCTGCTGACCGCCGAGGCCATCGCCGCCCGCGGCCTTCGCCTGGCCGGCTGGGTGGCCAACCGCATCGACCCGGCCATGGCGCGCTTTGATGCCAATCTGCAAACATTGGAGAATTTGTTGCCGGCGCCGCTGCTCGGCGTCGTGCCGCACGCGCCGGACGACGGCGGCGGCGCTTCGCTCAATCTGCCCGAGGTCCGTAGGGGCGAATAATTATTCGCCCCTACTCATGCTATCAGCGACACTTTTTCGTCCTGGAAGCGCTGGCGGATGTCCATCACGCTATCCCAGCCGGCGAGCAGAGATTCGACGCAGAGCGGGTCGAAATGCTTGCCGCGCCCCTCTTCGAGGTAGCGGACAGCTTCATTCAGCGGCCAGGCGTGTTTGTAGGGACGCACCGAGGTCAGCGCGTCGAATACGTCGGCCACCGCGACGATTCGCCCGAACAGCGGAATATCCTTGCCCTTCAGCTGATGCGGATAGCCGCTGCCGTCGTATTTCTCGTGATGCGAAATGGCCACCGTGGCGCCGGCGCGCATGATTTCCGAATGGCTTTCTTTGAGCAGCTCGTGGCCGAGGCGGGCGTGCCCTTTCATGACCTCGAATTCCTCCGGCGTCAGCCTGCCCTTTTTGAGCAGGATGTAGTCGGGAATGCCGATTTTGCCGACATCGTGCATCGGCGCCGCTTCGAGAATCAGTTGCTGGGTCGCCTCGTCGAGATCGAGACCGCGGGCGATGAGCTGCGAGTAGTGGGCCATGCGCTGGATGTGGGCGCCGGTTTCCGGGTCGCGGAATTCGGCCGCCCGCGAGATGCGGAAAATCAGCTCGCGTTCGCGCTCGCGGATTTCCCGGGTGCGCTCCTCGACCAACTGAGCCAGGTGCTGGGCGCGGTCGGCAAGGAATTTCTGGCCCTGGCGCAAGGAGAGCATGTTGCGGGCGCGCGCCGAGAATTCGATGCGGTCGATGGGTTTGGTCAGGAAATCGTTGGCGCCGCCGAGCAGCGCCTCGTAGCGGACATCCTTCTGGTCGCTGGCGGTAATCATCAGGATCGGAATCTCGTTGCGCCCGTGCAGCGCCCGGAAGGCGCTGATGAAGCGCAGGCCGTCCATGTCCGGCATCATGTAATCGACGATGATGAGATCCGGCACATGCTCGCGGCACCAGTCGAGGGCCGGCAAGGGATTGTCGAAGAGCACCGACTGGCAATCCCCGAGCTTGGAAACCAGCATCTTGGTCAACGTCAGGTTGATGTCGCTATCATCAATGATGAGCACGGTGTGCATGGGCGGAAGCAATGGCTGGCCTAAAGATGGTCGAGTATATAATGCGCGCCCATGAAACTCCTGTTCGATCTCTTTCCGGTGCTGCTCTTCTTCGGCGCCTTCAAGTACGCCGAAAAACAGCCGGAACAGGCCGCCGACTGGGTCGCCGCCCTGCTCGGCGCGGCCAGCGTCAGCCCGCTGGTGGCGCCGATCCTGCTCGCCACCGTGGTGGTCATCGCCGCCACCGCCCTCCAGATCGCCTGGGTGCGTCTGCGCCACGGCAAGGTGGACAAGATGCTGTGGTTCAGTCTGGCGCTGGTCGTCGTCTTCGGCGGCATGACGCTGGCCTTCCAGAACGAAATGTTCATCAAGTGGAAGCCGACCATTCTCTACTGGGCCTTCGCCATCAGCATGGCCTTTACCGCCCTGGTCATGAAAAAGAACGCCATCCGCGCCATGCTCGGCGCACAACTGACCCTGCCCGAGGCCATCTGGACGCGGCTGAATCTCGCGTGGATCGGCTTTTTCGCCGGCATGGGCGCGCTCAATCTGGTTGTCGCCTTCAATTTCTCGACCGATATCTGGGTCGATTTCAAGCTCTTCGGCGGCATGGGCCTGATGCTGCTCTTCATCCTCGCCCAGGGGATGCTGCTCGCCAAGTACGTCGAGGAAGACAAATGACGCTCTACGCCATCATCGGCGAGGATCGCCCGGATTCCCTGGCGGCGCGGCTGGCCGCCCGGCCAGCTCATCTCGAACGGCTGCGGATGCTGCAAGACGCAGGCCGCCTGCTGCTGGCCGGCCCCTTTCCCGCCATCGACGCGCCCGATCCCGGCCCGGCCGGTTTTTCCGGCAGTCTCATCGTCGCCGAATTCGCCTCGTTGGCCGACGCCCGCGCCTGGGCCGACGCCGATCCTTACGTCGCCGCCGACGTTTATGTCGACGTCGTCGTCAAGCCCTTCAAGAAAGTCCTGCCCGCCTGATGGCGTCCGCGCCGGTAGCCACTTTCGCGTCGACATCGTGGCCGCTATTTTTTCCGGCAAAAACACCCGCGCCCGTCACCGTCTCGTCTATGATGCGGCTGGCGACCTGATGCGCGGTCGCATCCATGCCTTGCGCATCAACACCCGCGCCCCGGCGAAGTATAATTTTTGTTTTTCCTCTCTCCCAAAGGACATTACATGCGCAAAATCTCCCGTTTGGCTGCCCTGCTTGTCGCCAGCGTCATCGTTTCCGCTCCCGTATTGGCCCAGAACAAAACCTACGCCACCGTCAACGGCCAGCCGATCCCGCAATCCGTCTACGACGCCTTCATCACCGAACAGAAGGAGCAAGGCGCCAAGGACGGCCCGGAATTGCGAAACGCCGTGCGCGAGGAACTGATCCGCCGCGAACTGCTGGCGCAGGAAGCCAAAAAACGCGGTCTGGACAAGAAGGACACGGTGCCCGGTCAAGTCGAACTGGCCAAGCAGGCGGTGCTGATTCGCGCCTACCTGGGCGACCACATGCGCGCCAACCCGATCACCGAGGAACGCCTGAAGGCCGAGTACGAAACCATCAAGGCCAATATCGGCGGCACCGAGTACAAGGCCCGCCATGTGCTGGTCGAGAAAGAAGACGAAGCCAAGGAAATCATCGCCAGGCTCGACAAGGGCGAAAAAATCGCCGATCTGGCCAAGCAGTCGAAGGACCCGGGCTCCCGCGACAACGGCGGCGACCTCGGCTGGAATTCCCCGGCCGCCTACGTCAAGCCCTTCGGCGACGCGCTGGCGCAACTGAAAAAGGGCGAACACTCCAAGACGCCGGTGCAGACCGACTTCGGCTATCACGTCATCGCCCTGGAAGATACGCGCCCCGCCAACCCGCCGCCTTTCGATCAGGTCAAGCAGCAGTTGCAAAACCGCCTCGGCCAGCAGCAGATCGAGCAACTGATCAAGACTTTGCGCGAGAAGGCCCAGGTCAACTAAGCCCGCACAGGCCGCATGCCATGCCCACCGACGCCCACCCGCCGGTGGGCATTTTTTTGTTGCTGACGCCATGAATCCATTCCTGCCCAGATTGTTTCGCCAGCTTTCGCTGCTCGCCCTAGCCGCCCTTTGCCTGAGCGCCTTGCCGGCCCGCGCCGAGGGCGAAGATGCCCTGTCCGCCGAAACAGCGGCAATTCTGAAAATACGGGAGGGCTTGGCCAATCTCACCGATTACATGGCGACCCGGCCGGATCTTTTCCCCCTGCGTCCGCCACCGGCCAAGCGCGTGCTGACGCCCGCGCAAAGCCAGGAAGCGCGCGATCTCTGGGCGCGCTTTCTCGATTACCAGTTGATGCTCGACGCCGCCTGGCAACGCCTGAGCGAGCGCGACGAAGCGAATGACAAGGCGCGTTTCCGGGCTGCCTACGCCGCCTTCCTGACGCGCTACCGTTACGCGCTCGAATTCATCCGCCTGGCCGACGCCGATCCCGCCATGCGCGTCGCGCTCAACGAACCCGTCGGCGAAATCGGCCTGCCCGAGCGCGGCTACGCCGATTTCAAATTCCGCTTCCTGCACGTGGCGATGGCGGGAGAATTCGCCTCGCTGGCCGCCCGCTACACGACCAAGATCGGCACGCGCCGCGTTTGCAAACAGATGAAGCCGCTGGACTGTGTTTTCGCCCAGGACGAACCCTATCTCTGGGAAGCCGGCAGAGCGCACGGTCTGCTCAACACCCTGCGCAATGCCGGGCAAATCGCCCAGGATGGCGGTTCGGAGCTGATCTTTCCAATCCAGAAGGGCATTTCCGAATGGATGGGGCAAACGCGGGTGAGCGGCGGCGAACAATTCCTCATCAGCGCCGAACAAATCGCCGCCCTGCGCCCCCGGCTGCAACCCGGCGACATCCTGCTCGAACGGCGGGAATGGTATCTCTCCAACATCGGCCTGCCCGGATTCTGGCCGCACGCGGCGCTGTACATCGGCGACGCGGAGGAACGCAGCGCCTTTTTCGCCACCCCGGAAATCCGCGCCTGGCTACAGACGCAGGGCATTGCCGACGGCAACTTTGAAACCCTGCTGCAAACCCGCCAGCCAGCCGCCTATCGCCTCAGCCAGAAACCCGATGACACCGGCGCCATGCCGCGCATCATCGAGGCAATCGGCAAGGGCGTCAGCTTCACCTCGCTCGAACATTCGGCAGCGGCGGATTCCCTGGCGGTGCTGCGGCCACGTCTGTCGCGCCTGGAAATCGCGCGGGCGCTGCTCAAATCTTTCGATTACGCCGGCCGTCCCTACGATTTCGACTTCGATTTCCGCACCGACGGACAACTGGTGTGCACCGAACTGGTATTCAAATCCTACCGCCCGGAAAACGACCGCCAAGGCCTCGTCTGGCCCCTGAGCAGCGTCGCCGGCCGGCCGGTGCTCACCGCCAACAATATCGTCCGCCACTTCGATGAAACCTGGCAAACCCCCGCGCAACAACTCGACCTGATAGCCTTCCTCGACGGCAACGCCCGTGCCAACCACGCCGAAGAAAGCGACCTGGAAACCTTCCGCGCCAGTTGGCGCCGGCCGAAATGGCATATTTTCGCGCAGGAAGACGCTCGCCACGAGCAATAATGCGTTGATCTGCAAGCGGCTGGCGACCGCCCGGGCCAGCGAAGTTTTCGGACGCCGTCCCCGCCGCGCCGCAAAATTGATGCAGGTGATTGCCTGATCGTTTGCCGCCGTCTACAGTCCGGCCGCATGAGACTCTCCTGTCTGCCGCTGCTCGCCGCCTTGTGGCTACCGGCGCCGTTGCGCGCCGCGCAGCCGCTGCAACCCTGGCTCGATGTGGCGCCGGCCGGCAGCGTGCTGAAGCTGCCGCCTGGGGTTTATCGCGGGCCGGCGGTGATCGACAAGGCGCTGACGCTGGATGGCGGCGGCCAGGTGGTGATCGACGCCGAGGGCCACGGCACGGTGCTAACCGTGCGCGCCGACGGCGTTACCGTGCGCGGCCTGACTCTGCGTAACAGCGGCGAATCGCACGATGCTCTGGACGGCGGCCTGATGGCCGAGGGCAATGGACTGCTGATCGAGAACAACGTGATCGAGGAGGCGCTGTTCGGCATTTCCTTGCATCGCAGCAATGGCAGCGTCGTCCGCGGCAACCGCATCCGCTCGCGTGCCGGCGATCCGGCCGATCGCGGCGACGGCCTGCGCCTGTGGTACAGCAGCGGCAATCTCATCGAGGGCAACGACATCGCCCAGATTCGCGACATCACTGTCAGCAACGCGCCACGCAACCGCTTCGTCGGCAACACCGTGCGCGACAGCCGGCGGGCGCTGAATCTCTTGTTCGCCAACCGCACCCTGATTATCGACAACCGCTTCGAGCGCAATTCCACGGGCATTATCGCGCTCAATTCCGACGGCATTGTGATTCGCGGCAATCGCATCACGCACGCCATGGATCCTTCCGGCGCTGGCGTCGCGCTCAAGGAAACCTCGGCCGCCCTGGTCGAGGGCAACGAGATCGTGCATTGCGCTCACGGCATCATGGCCGATTCGCCGATGCACCCTCTCAATCGCATCGTCTTCATCGGCAATCGGCTTGCCCACAATGTCACCGGCGTTTATTTCTACGGCGCCAAGGGCGGTCACATGGCGATCGGCAACACCTTTCTGAGCAATTTGTGGCCGGTCATTATCATCGGCGATGGCGATCCGATGAACGATGTCTGGTGGGGCAATTACTGGGACAGCTACGAAGGCTTCGACCGCGACGGCGACGGCTTCGGCGATCAGCCGCACGAATTGCTCGCCTATGCCGACCGTATCTGGATGGAGACACCGGCGGCGCGCTTTTTCCGCAATTCGCCGGTGCTGGAACTGCTCGATTTTCTTGAGCGTCTGGCGCCCTTCGCGGCGCCGACGCTGATCCTGCGCGACCCGTCGCCGCGCATGCGGCGTTCACCCTAGCCAGTCGCGCATATCCTCGATCAGATCATCGACCGCCGCCAGAGACAGGCCGAACAGCGGGCAGGCGTAGGGCGCGGCCTTGTGCCATTCCTGCAAAACCGGATCGTTGGCTTGCAGGCGGATGATGTGCTCGGCCAGCACGCTCACGGCGATCAGCAAGCGCCCGGTCGACGACAGCGTCCCCGGCCGGTTGAGCGCGGCATAGTCGTGGTGGTGCAGGATGGCGTCACCCACCTCGCTCGGCAGGCGCCAGCGACGGGCCAGAAAATAACCGACGATGGCGTGATTGGTGCCGAGATGGCGATCCTCGATATCGGTGAAGCAGCCCTCTTCGCAGGCGTTGGCTTCCGCCAGCACCGAGCGGACCTGGGGAAAACGCTTCATCAGGAGCGGAATACCGCAATCGTGAAACAGCCCGAAGGTATAGGCGATATCGGGGCGGACGCAGCGCAGGCGGCGGGCCAGTTCAGCCGACAGGTGCGCGGTCAGCGCCGAGGTTTCCCAGAAGCGTTCCATCGACGCCGCCGAACCGGCATCGGCCAGAGCGACTTTCAGCAGTTTCCAGACAACCATGTTGAACAACTGCCGAACGCCCAGAATATTCAGCGCCTGAACGATCGAGGCGATCCTGTGGCCGCCAAAGGCCGGGGAATTGGCTACCTGCATCACATGCCCGGCGAGAGCGACATCCTGGCCGATCAAACGGGCAACCTCCCGCTGATCCATCGATTCCTTCCTCAGTTCGCGGTTGATGTCCAGCAAAATGACCGGGCAGGGCGGAATATCCACGCCGTTGAGCAGTTTTTCCAACTGTTTTTCATCGGGAAGCACATTCATCGGGCAAGCTCCAGGTAACAGCTGCCGCAAATGATACCAAAGTCATAGCTGATACGCTTCACCACCGCCCTGCATGGTCAGCTCGACCACTCGCCGCGTCAGATGCGGAGCGAACAGCTCGATCAGGTCGTAGTCGTGGCGGCGCAGGTAGATGCCGCGACGCAGGGCCAGGCGGGTGGTGTTGGACGCGAACAGGTGGCCGGCATCGAGCGCCGCCAGGCCGCTGTCGCGCTGCGCGTCGAAAGCCAGCGCAGAAATGATGCCGAGGCCGAGGCCGAGATTGACGTAGGTCTTGATCACATCGGCATCGAGGGCGGTGAACACAACGTTGGGCGCCGCGCCAATGCGCTCGAACGCCTGATTGATCCGCGACCGCCCGGCAAACGCCGTGTCGTAGGTAATCAGCGGCCACTTCACCAGTTCGTGCAGCGACAAGGGCTGCGCTTGCAGCACCGGATGGCCGGCCGGCGCGATCACGCAATGGCTCCATTGGCGAACCGGCAGGGTAATCAGTTGCGGATAGCGGTCAAGCGCCTCGGTGGCGATACCGATGTCGACATCGCCGGCCAGCAGCCATTCGGCGATCTGCGTCGGGCTGCCCTGATGCATTTCCAGCTTGATGCCGGGATGGCGGGCGACGAAATCGCGCACCACGGGCGGCAGCGCGTAGCGGGCCTGGGTATGGGTCGCCGCCAGCACCAGGCGGCCGCTGTCGCCGGCCGAAAAATCGGCGCAGGCGCGCTTGAGATTTTCCGCTTCGGCGAGAATGCGCTCGGCGATCTCGACCACCGCCCGCCCCGGCTCGGTGAGGCCGGTGAAGCGCTTGCCGCTGCGCTCGAAAATAGCCACCCCAAGCTCGTCCTCCAGCAGCCTGACCTGTTTCGAGATGCCCGGCTGCGAGGTATACAGCGACTCCGCCGCCTCCGAGACATTGAGCCCCTGACGCCGGATCTCGACGATATAGCGCAATTGCTGGAGTTTCATGGTGCAAGAAGGCTCATTGCTTGCCACTCATGTTGCCACGCCCGGAGGATGCCGATGAAAGCGCCTCGGATAGCGGTCATTTGTCATTCCCGCGGCCATGCCCGGTGCCTTTCTCCGTAGCGGCCAGGATGCCGCGCAGGATATTGATTTCGCTCCTCTCCAGCCGCGCCCGGTTGAACAGGCGGCGCAATCTGGGCAGCAGGCGGCCGGGTTGGGCCGGGTTGTAGAAGCCGGTGGCGGTCATTACCGTTTGCAGATGGGCGAGCAAGGCTTCGTTTTCCTCCGCCGTCGCCAGCGGCGAAGCGGATGGCGTTGCCGTCCAGTCGGCGGGCTGCTGTCCGGCGAAGGCCGTCATCCGGCATTCGTAGCACAGGAGTTGCACCGCCGACCCGAGATTGAGCGAAGAGAAAGCGGGATCGGCGGGAATGGCGGTCAGCGCCTGACAGCGCGACACCTCATCGTTGTCGAGGCCGGTCGTCTCGTTGCCGAACACCAGCGCCACCGGCCCCTGTTCCGCCTCGGCCAGCAGGCGCGCCACGGATTCGCGCGGCAGTGCGGATGGCGGCCCAAGGTCGCGCCGCCGGGCCGACAGGGCCAGAGCGAAGACGCAGCCGGCCAGCGCCGCGTCGAGCGCCTCGACGACCACGGCCCGGCGCAGCAGATCATCGGCGCCGGCTGCCCGGGCATCGGCCTCGGCGGCGGGAAAATGCTTTGGCGCCACGAGGTAGAGTTCGCTCAGGCCCATCGTCTTCATCGCCCGCGCCGCCGCGCCGATATTGCCGGGATGACTGGGCCGGCAGAGCACCACGCGGATGCTTGAGAGCAGGCGTTCCGGGTTCATGATGTAAAATTCCGTTTTTGCCAATATTGAATCGGGCGGTCCAGGCCGCCCGACCGCTCTTTCAGCCCATGCATCCTGCACTGAACATCGCCATCAAGGCGGCGCGCCGCGCCGGCCAGATCATCAATCGCGCTTCGAACGACCTCGATCTCCTGAAGGTCTCGGCCAAGCAACCCAACGATTTCGTCACCGAAGTCGATCAGGCCGCCGAAGCCGCGATCATCGAAACCCTACGCGAGGCCTATCCGACCCACGGCATTCTAGCAGAGGAGTCCGGCCGCCACGCCGGCAAGGGCGACGAGGAATACCAGTGGATCATCGACCCGCTCGACGGCACCACCAACTTCATCCACGGCCTGCCGCAGTATGCCGTTTCCATCGCCCTCGCCAAGGGCGGCGTGCTTGAGCAGGCGGTCGTCTTCGATCCCTGCCGCAACGAACTGTTCACCGCCAGCAAGGGCGGCGGCGCCTTCCTCAACGAGCGCCGCATCCGCGTTTCGCGCCAGGCCAAGCTGAACGCGGCTCTGATCGGCACCGGCTTTCCCTACCGCGTGTTCGACAAGGCCGACCTCTACCTCGACATTTTCAAGGAATTGACGCGGAAAACCGCCGGCCTGCGCCGTCCGGGCGCCGCCTCGCTCGACCTCGCCTATGTCGCCTGCGGCCGCTACGACGGCTTCTGGGAATTCGGCCTCGCCCCTTGGGACATCGCTGCCGGCGCCCTGCTCATCGCCGAGGCCGGCGGCCTGATCAGCGACCTGCGCGGCGAAGCCAGCTACCTTGAAAGCGGCAACGTGGTCGCCGGCACGCCCAAGGTATTCGCGCCGTTGTTGAAATTGATCGGGGACAAATTGCCGGAGTCCGTGCGCGGCTGATCGCGGCGGCGCGAACGCTTACGCCGCGCGCATGGCGCGGTGGCGAGCGAGCGGCAAGACAGCCCTGGAGAAAGGGTCGCGGCGGGCTACCCAAGCGACGGCTTTCCGGGCGGCGGAACATTTGCGGCCCAGGGCGCGCTCCCCAGGCGCCCTGCCCACGCAACGCCGCTCAGGCGGCGTTGCAGCCGGGACGACGCACGCAGTAGATGGCCCAGAGCGCGCGCATGAGGCGCATGACATTGTCGTCGGCCAGGCGATAGTAAACGTGCCGGCCTTCCTTCTCGGTGCCGACCAGCTTCTCCTGGCGCAGTACGCCCAATTGCTGTGACAGCGTCGGCTGGCGGATGCCTGTCGTCCGCTCCAGTTCGCCCACGTTGAAGCGGGCGCCGGCCAGCCGGCACAACAGCAGCAGGCGATCCTCGTTGGCCATCGCCTTGAGCAGGGCGCAGGCCAAGGCGACGTTCCCGCACGCATTCTCAAGCGCCTCCGGAGCGGAATTTTTTCCGACAACCGGGGCGACGCTTCGCATCGCCGAAGAGCAGGGATGCTCTTCGTGCCTCTCCATCTTTCTCTTCATATCCATGGTCACACCACTTGTTGGTTAGTCAGTAAGATTTCCAGGCCAGCATCCGCACCGTTGATCGCGCTCGGCGCGATCACGTCGAAATCCATGCCGGCGTCAGCGTAGTCGGCAGGAATCGCGCCGCCACCATCCTTGACGGCGACGCCATCGACGCGGGGTGCGGAATCATCCGTAGCGACCGCATACCCGGTCAGCAACTGCGGAATGTCGATCAAGGCCGAATAGCTGATCAGATCCGAATAATCGACCAGATCGCAATCCGGCTCATTCCCGCGGACATCGGCCCAGCCGTCGCCAGCGGCGAGCAGCTTGCCGAGCAGGAGGCCTTCATGGCCCAGCGCGCCCATGTCGGACAGCCCTTCGCTGTTTCCGCTGGCGTCCGCTTCCCCCATGGCGTACTCACGCCCATTGGCGGGAACGGCCTTGCTGCCGTCGGGATTGAATATGGTCTGGACGATATGGCCGTCGGCCTGCCAGGCGACGACCATACGCCCATCGTCAAGCTCCGTGAGGACGGGCGCGTTCGCGCCGCCCTGTAGCGCGGCGTTGGTCGGAATCTCGCCGCCAACCATGTTTCCGCTCTTGTCGAAGCGCTGCATATGGATATCGTGCGTCCCCGCGTCGTCCCGCGAAGCCCAGCACACCGCCATGTCGCCGTTCGCCAAGGTGGCGGCGGCGGGAAAGTCCAGCTCGCCATCCATTGCGCCAGCGACAATAGCCAGTTCGATGGCCGGCGTCAGCGGCGTGGTGTCGATGCTGATGGTGATCGCACAGGATTGTTCGCTCTCCTTACCGGCGGCATCGGTCAGCGTATAGCTGAAATCATGGACGCCATCGGCCAGATCGACATCCGGAATCAGCGTGCCCGTTTCCGGATCGTAGTTCGCGGCCACCACCTCGCCATCGACATAGAGCGTCGGCTTGTCGGTCTGGCCAACGCCAATGTGGATGCCGGGCCGGGTGTCGTCGGTGGTCGTCGCGCTGTCGTGCTCGGGGCGGATATGAATCATGGAATCCCGGGGGACAAAATCCGTGTGGCAGCCCAGCGCCTCGATCACGCTATCGGTCGAAACATGGATTTGCGTCGCCCCGCTCCAGGTTTGCTGTGCACTCATCCAAGGCTTCCTCATTCAGACATTTTTGATGTCACGCCTAACTGTTTTTTTTGATTATACGCAAATTTTGCAGTAATTGCCATTAAATTTAATTTTAAACAATTTAGTAAACAACATAATACAAACAACTTAACTATCATGTTTAACAAATTCATCTATTTAGAAACAATACCGCAGAATGCAAAGCATTCACCCTGCACCAGTCGCCGGCAGCATCGTATATTTTTGATTTAAACAAATACATCTCTAAACCTGGTTTCCGAGACCTGCGGGAAAATCAATCTCCCCACCGTCATTGCATGCGACAGCGAGGGAGAAAGCTTCCCCGCCGGCCTGCACCAATGGCCCACAACAGTATATGATTGAATCAAAATTTATGCGGATTTCAGGGCCAGTCGCAACCTCTTGCCCGGCGTGCGCCCGGCAGGACGCACGGCTGCGCCTGGATGATTGAAGCCACTTCGGGCGGCGGAAGCGTCTGCCGGCAAGGACGAAATCCCGGCCGGCAGGCGCACAATCGCCGCTCAGCTATTGCTGCAGGCATGGCCGCGCACGCAGTAGATATTCCAGATCGTGCGCATGAGCCGTACCACATTGTCATCGGCCAGACGATAGTAGACGTACCTGCCATCCTTCTCGGCTGCCACCAGCCCTTCCTGGCGCAACACGCCCAGTTGCTGCGACAAGGTCGGCTGGCGGATGCCCGTCACCCGCTCCAGTTCGCCCACATTGAGGCGCGCGCCGATCAGGCGGCACAGCAACTGCAGACGATCCTCGTTGGCCATCGCCTTCAGCATGGCGCAGGCCCGGGCGGCGTTCGCACAGGTGAAGTCGGGCGTCGGCGGAATGAGAAGTTCCAGCTTGGCGCTCTGCGCCGCCTGAATGCAGGGGTGCTCTTCGCTCCCCTTATTCCCGCTTTTCTTCATATCCATGCTTACACCACGATCTGATGGTTGGCCAACAAGGTTTCCAGGCTGACTTCCACGCCATTGAGCGTGATCAGCGGCGCGAACTCCCCGCCAGGATCGCCGTCCAGATTGATCAGGATGGTCGTGTTGCCGCCGCTTTGCTCGGCCTTCAGATAATCCATGATGTGGTCGCCGGCATCGATGACGGCGACGCCATCGACATAATGGGCAGGGCCATCCGCATCGGGCGTATAACCGACCAGCAGTTGCGAAATGTCGATCCGATCCGAATCCGGCGCGCTGTTATCGACGGGGCCGACCGTGAAGCCGTTGACCTGATCGTGACCATTGCCGCCGGTTGGATCATCCTGAACCAGGAGGTTGTAGAGCAGCGTGTCGTGGCCGACGTGAATCAGGTTGAAGGTATCGTTGCCGCCGCTGCTTTCCAGGACATCGCCGTCCGCGTCGCCAGCGATTGCGGCGCTGGCCTTGCCATGCGGAATGTTGTCGCCCTCGCCGCCGCTCATCCCCGATATTTCCATCAAAAGGGATTGCCCGTTGCCCGGCGTGCCGGCGCCGCTGACGGTCGGCGTCGTGTCGTCCGTCGTCGCGCCTTTCTCGATCGGCCCGGTCACGCTGCCGGAATCGTCCACCACCAGGGTGGTGGCCGGCGCCGCCAGCGCGTCGCCGACCAGTTTGAAGTCCCAGGGCGGCGTCCCTTCGCCTATGTTGCCGGCTGCATCAATGGGCCGCGCCGTAAAGCTGTGATCGCCCGGTATCAGCGGCACTTTGGGAGTGAAACGCCAATGACCGTCAACGACGTCGGCTCGTCCCAGATAGCTGTCGCCATCGTAGATGTCGACGGCCACGACTTCGCTTTCGGCCTTGCCGCTGTATTCCGGCAGGTTGTCGTCGGTCTCGCCGCCAGGAACAATGGTGCCCTGAATGTCGCCAACGTCGTCGTAAAGATCAAGGTCGCTCAGCGTATCGCTGCCGGGCGCTTCGGTATCTACCTTGAAGTGGGCGCCAGTCCCGCCCGAGGTGTTGCCGGCCAGATCGGTCTGGCTCACGATGACATTGTGCGCGCCATCGGCCAGCGCCGCGCCCGGCACATAGCTCCACACGCCGGTCTCGCTGTCCGCCGTGACATCGACTTTCACGCCATCGATGTCAATGTGCACCGTCGCGCCCGCCTCGGCCAGGCCGCTCAGGGTCGGCCGGTTGTCGTTGGTCAGCCCATTGTCGGGTATCGGCCCATTGACGATGCCGCCTTCCACATTGTCCGTGACCACCAGGGTCGGCGCTTCGACCGTGGCATCCACCACAAAGCTGCTGCTGGTCGTCCCCGATACGTTGGCGCCATCGCGCATGCTGAGGACGAGATCGCTCCCCTCGCGCGCATAGTTAGCAACATCCGAAGGCTTGGCATGAATTACGAAATCCGTGTGACGCTCCGATGCCTCGATCACTCCATCGGCCGGAATATTGATCTGCGTCACTTCGTTCCAGTTCTGATGCGTGTTCATCCTACGACTCCTATTTCAGAAATTCGTCGATGTTTCTATTTAAAACCGTCAATTCTTTTTCTTTTTGATTATACGCAAACTTTGTAGAAAAAATGTTATTAAATATGTTTTTGGAGTATTTAATAAACAATATAATATATAAATACATTTTGTTTTGCTTTAATAACCCCCTCTATCCAAAAAAGTGATTACCGCCATGCGCAAGTCATTCACCCTTGCATCTCGCTGACATGAAACAGCTTCCCGGAGAGATTGCCGCTTTGCGCCGCCAAGCCGTGCCATACGGCCATTCCCAGCCGGCGACCAGCAGTCGGGGCGGGGGGATTGGCACGGTACATGGATGCCTCGAAATGCTTGCAACGAATAGATCGGCGTTTTACGGCAACGGCAACGAAAGCGCCTCGACTTGCAAACCCAAACGCAACGGCAGGCCGATTCCGGGCATTTCAGATGTTTTATCAAATACCGTGAGTAAAATTGATATAAATATCAACCTCAACAATATCTTTTGAATTGCCTGATTTCGCCAAGCAAAGGAGCCTCAATAAACACATTTCAAAACGGAAACGAAATCGCGCGGATCGACATGCCAATTCGCGCTGTATTTGCGGCATCGGAGCGGCACACGGATTTCGTGATCCACGCCAGCCCCTCGCGTATGGCCCATTCCGCGCGAGGTCCGCACCTAGGCCTGTCTCGCCCGCTAACCCCCCGTCATTACCGCCGACGCAGGAATGACGGATGAGGCTGCCTACGGCCTTGCCCCTGCGGGCAGGTAAGGAAAACAGTGCGTCGAGGAGGGCTTGGGACACTCATGAGCCTGTCCCGCGGCGCGTCCCTGCTTCAGAAAGCCGTCGTTAAAAACCCGCCGCCCGACTGCTGACACGGTCGCGTATGACCTCGGGAGGCCCGCTCCGCCCCGGCAAAGTCACGGATACGGAGTGGCGGTCAAGCGCTGACGAAACGCCCGTCGTTGAGGTGCAGCACGCGGTCGGCGCGGGCGGCCAGGGCGGGGTCGTGGGTAACCATGATGAGGCTGCCGCGCTGAGCGCGCACCCGTTCCAGCAGCAGCTCGAACACCGCTTCGGCGGTGTGGCGGTCGAGATTGCCGGTCGGCTCGTCGGCCAAGAGGCATGAAGGCGCGGTGACCATGGCGCGGGCAATGGCGGCGCGCTGGCGTTCGCCGCCGGACAATTCGCCGGGCCGGTGATCGAGGCGGTGGCCGAGGCCGACGGCGTGCAGCATGGCCGCCGCCTGTTCCAGCGCCTCGGCGCGCTTCAGCCGACGGATCAAGAGCGGCATGGCGACATTTTCCAGCGCCGAGAATTCCGGCAGCAGGTGGTGAAACTGGTAGACGAATCCCAAGTGACGGTTGCGCCAGTCGCCGCGCGCTGCCTCGCCGAGCGCCGAGAAATCGCGGCCAGCCAGCGTGACGCTGCCGGAAGTCGGCGCGTCCAACCCGCCGAGCAGGTGCAGCAATGTGCTCTTACCGGAACCGGAAGCGCCAACCACGGCGACCGTCTCGCCGGACGCGATGTCGAGATCGACACCGGCAAGCACCGGCACTTCCAGCCCGCCGCCGCGAAACACCTTGCCCAGATTGCGGGCGCAGAGGAGGGTTGTTTTCGTCGGGGCCGTTTTCGTCGCGCACGGCTTCGGCGCGATTGACGGCGGCGGCAAGCGCCTTGCCGACCTCCGCCACCAGGAAATCATCTCACTCATAGCGCAACGCCTCCGCCGGGTTGACCCGCGCCGCCCGCCAGCTTGGGTAGAGCGTGGCCAGGAGCGCCAGCGCGAAAGCGATCAGGGTGACGCCCCAGACATCGCCCCATTGCAGTTCGGAAGGCAGGTCGGAGATGTAATAGACCTCCTTGGAGAGAAACTGCACGCCGAGCAGGCGCTCGATGGCCGGCACTACCACGTCGATATTGAGCGCCAGCGCGACGCCGCCGACGACGCCGAGAGCCAGGCCGATGAAGCCGACCAGCGCCCCCTGGATGACGAACACCGCCATGATCGACGGCGGCCGGGCACCCAGCGTGCGCAGGATGGCGATGTCGGCCTCCTTGTCGGTCACCGCCATGACCAGCGTGGACACCAGATTGAAAGCGGCGACGGCGACGATCAGCGAGAGGATGATGAACATCATGGTTTTTTCGATCTGCACGGCGCGGAAAAAGTTGGCATGGCTTTTCGTCCAGTCGTGCAGCCAGGCGTCGGCACTGATATAGCCGACCAGTTCGCGGGCGATGCGCGGCGCCGAAAACAGGTCGTCGACCTTGAGGCGCACGCCGCTCACGCGGTCATCCATTTGCAAGAGGCGCTGCGCGTCGGTCATATGGATCAAGGCCAGACCCGAGTCGTATTCATACATGCCGATCTCGAAAATGCCGACGACGCGGAAAGACTTGAGGCGCGGCACCAGACCGGCCGGCGTCACCGTGCCCTGCGGCGCGATCAGCGCCACCTTGTCGCCGGTAAAAACGCGCAGCGAGCGGGCCAGATCGCCGCCCAGCACAACGCCGAACTCGCCCGGCTGCAGCGCATCCAGGCTGCCGCTGCGGATGGCGTGGCGAAAATCAGCCACCTGATCCTCACGATCAGGCAGGATGCCGCGCACCACGGCGCCCTTGACGCCGCCATCGCCATTAAACATCGCCTGCGACTGAACGAAAGGCGCCGCCGCCCGCACCTCCGGGTGCCGCAAAGCCTCCGCCGTCAGCCTCGACCAATCCGCCAGCCCGCCGCCCATGCCGGTGATCTCGATATGCGAGACGACGCCGAGGATGCGCGTGCGCAACTCCTTCTGAAACCCGTTCATCACCGACAGCACGACGATCAGCGCGGCGACGCCAAGGGCGATGCCGAGCATGGAAGCCAGCGAGATGAAGGAAATGAAGTGATTGCGGCGCTTGGCGCGGGTATAGCGCAGACCGATCAGCAGTTCGTAAGGCAGGGCCATGCGGGGACGGGATGACGGCAAAGACGCTATGTTACATGGAGAACGCCCCCTGCCCGCGCCATCGCGCCGAACGCCACGATGGCGGGTGGTAAAATGCTCGCCCGCTTCCGGCATGGCCGGCATCCCTTCCCTCATCGTGAATCCACCGTGCGCCTGACCCTGCTCGTTCCCGAACTGCTCTGGCCCGAACCCGGCGACCGGCAGACCCTCGGGGATCTGCCGCTCCCCGCCTTCGAGTGGCTGGCAGCCCGCGCCGCCTGGCAGCGGCAGCCCGCACTGCCGTTCGAAACGGCCCTCGCCCGCTGCTTCGGCCTCACCGACCCGGCCTTCGCCGCCCTGCGCCTGCTCGGCGAGAAAACCGGCGCGGCCGCCGCTGACGGCCATTGGCTGTGCGCCGACCCGGTGCATCTGCGCTTTCACCATGAGCGCATCATCCTCGCCGACGGCGGCGCCTTTGCCTTGACCGAGGACGAGGCAAAAGCATTCGCCGCCGCGCTCAATGGCGAATTCGCCGATATCGGCGAATTCCATGTCGCCGCCGCCCGCCGCTGGTATCTGCGCCTGCATCCCACCGCCCCTGCCGGCGCCTGCCGCCATGTCGCCGCGCCGCTCTCGGCGGTCGCCGGTCGCCGCGTCGACAACGCCCCGAACGAGGGCGATCCGACCTTGATCCGCTGGTTAAGCGAAGCGCAAATCTTTCTCCACGGTCACCCGCTCAACGCCCGCCGCGAAGCGGCCGGCCAGCCGGCGATCAACAGCCTGTGGCTGTGGGGCGGCGGCCGCCTGACGCGGCCGGAACATAGCCCCTTCACCGCCGTCTGGAGCAACGACCCGCTGGCCATTGGCCTTGCCCGCGCCACCGGCGCGCCGACGCAACCGCTGCCGGAGAACTTCGCGGCGCTCGCCCGCCAGACCCCACCGGGCGGCCATGCGCTGGTCGTTCTCGACAGCCTCCTGACGCCGGCCATTTACGAGGATGGCGAAACCTGGCGGCAGGCGTGGCGGGCGCTCGAAACCGACTGGTTCGCGCCGCTGCGCCAGCAGCTTGGGCGCGCGGTGCGCGGCCTGGAAATCGTCGCCCCGACCCGCCACGGCAAGCTGCAATGGTCGCTTTCCGCCCACGACCGCTGGCGCTTCTGGCGGCAAGGTAAAGCTTTGGCGGCTATTTCAAAAAACGCTTTGCAACCAAATGATTGAAATGCGATTTACGACACCCCTCCCCAACCCTCCCCTTCGGGCTTCGCCCGAAAGGGAGGGAGAAAAACCGGCAGCCTGCGTGCGCCATGGGTTTTCTCCCTCGCTTGAGGCTGTCGCAAAAAACCCGACGCTCCCCTCTCCCCTCGCGGGAGAGAGGCTTCTTGAGCGAAAGTCCCCATGACCCACCTCGTCAACCGCCCCGTGCCCGCCCGCGCCGCCTGGCAGCTTGAACAGCAGGGCTTGCATCCGCTGCTCGCCCGTCTTTACGCCGCTCGCGGCATCACCGACAAGAGCGAACTCGACTACGACCTGAAAGCCCTGCTGCCGCCCGCGGCGCTGACCCATGCCGACGACGCCGCCCGTTTGTTGGCCGACGCCATCGAGGCCGAAGCCCGCCTGCTCATTATCGGCGACTACGATTGCGACGGCGCCACCGCCACGGCGCTCGGCATGCGCGCCCTCAAGGCGCTCGGCGCCGATGTCGATTTCCTGCTGCCCGACCGCTTCAAACTCGGCTACGGCCTGTCGCCGGAAATCGTCGATCTCGCCGCCGAACACTCGCCGGATCTCATCATCACCGTCGACAACGGTATCGCCAGCATCGAGGGCGTCGAGCGCGCCCGCCAGCACAGCATCGCCACCCTCATCACCGACCACCATTTGCCGGCGGCGACACTGCCGGCGGCGGATTGCATCGTCAATCCCAACCAGCCGGGCTGCGCCTTCGCGTCCAAGAACATCGCCGGGGTCGGCGTCATGTTCTATGTGCTGCTGGCGCTGCGCGCCGAATTGCGCGAACGCGGCCATTTCGCCGAACGGACGGAACCCAATTTCGCCAGCCTGCTCGATCTGGTGGCGCTCGGCACCGTCGCCGATGTCGTCAAGCTCGACCACAACAACCGCATCCTCGTCAGCCAGGGCTTGAAGCGCATGCGCGCCGGCCACTTGCAGCCAGGGCTGGCGGCGCTGTTCAAGGCCGCCGGGCGCGACCCGGCCAAGGCCACGGCGATGGATCTCGGCTTCATCCTCGGGCCGCGCCTGAACGCCGCCGGGCGGCTGGCCGACATGCGCCTGGGCGTCGAATGCCTGCTCACCGACGACCCGGTTCGGGCGCTGCAAATCGCCCAGCAACTCGACCAGCTCAACCGCGAACGGCGCGAAATCGAGGCCGACATGCAGGAACAGGCACTGCACCTGCTCGAAAAACTCGAAACCAGTGCGGACGACAGCGCCCCCGGCATCGCCCTCTTCGACGCAAGCTGGCACGAAGGCGTGGTCGGCATCCTCGCCGCGCGCATCAAGGACCGGCTGCATCGCCCGGTATTCGCCTTCGCGCCCGGCGAAAACGGCATCGTCAAGGGTTCCGGCCGTTCCATCCCCGGCCTGCACCTGCGCGACGCGCTCGACCTGCTGGCCAAGCGCGCTCCCGGCCTGCTGCTGCGCTTCGGCGGCCACGCCATGGCCGCCGGGGCGACCCTGCGGGCCGAGGATTTTCCCCGCTTCGCCGCCCTCTTCGCCGAAATCGCCGGCGAACTCGTCGATCCCGCCGCCCTGACCCGCACCCTGGACACCGACGGCGCTCTGGAAGGCGGCTACTACGCGCTGGAAATCGCCCGCCTGCTGGAAAACGAAATCTGGGGCCAGGGCTTCCCGGCGCCGCTGTTCCTGGACGAATTCGCCGTCGAACAGCAGCGCGTGCTCAAGGAAAAACACCTCAAACTCCGGCTACGCAAGGACGGCGCCCGAGTCGAGGCGATCCAGTTCAATTTCACCCGCCAGCCCGGCCCCACCGCCCGCCTCGCCTTCCGCCTCGCCATCAACGAATACATGGGCGTCGAAACGCCGCAGTTGTTTGTTGAGTATCTGGAATAGCCGCCCGCGCATTATTGACCTTGAAGCCGACGACGACGATGGCTTGCAGACTGTCGTGCTTCACCTCGCGCTGAACGGTTCTACTGCTCTCGCTCTGAACTATTAAGTATTTCTTAATGGCTGCCTCCGGTTCCAATTCCCGGTCGGTAAAGATGCGCTTCAAGTGCTGGCTAATGGCAGGCACGGACACATCGTAGAGCGCGGCTCACTTCGGGCGAAAGCTGCCAATTTCTCCAACCGGCGGTTGGAGTTTTGTGCATCACCATCATGGCTTCCGCTTCTTCACTTGCCCTGCGGCGCCCGTTCTTGGCAGGGTTTTTCTGCGTTTCTCGACTTGCTTCACCGGCTGCGCGATGGCCGCCTCGAAATCCTGTTCAACCCGCGAAGGCACAGCCAACGCCCTTTGTTGATATGTCAGATATGCCGCTTCCGCCTTGGCTTGCGCAACTTCCGCCGACACCTTGCCTGCGTTGGTCAAAATATCCTTGCGCGTCATGCGCAAGAAGTTGTCCAACTCCGCAGCCCAATCGCGCATTGTCATCGGCTGCCGTGCCTGGGCCTGCAATTCGGCGACTTCGATATAAGCGGTGACGATACGGTTGAGCGTTTCCAGCTCGCTCTCGTTCAAATAATTCTTGGCGATACTCACATCGGCCTTGCGTACTGGTCCGCCTTTTGAGGCAGCGGGCCAATTGGTCAATCCCATGTTCGGAACATCGGCGTCGGCGCGCAGCGCGATCAATTCGGCAGCGGTATGGCCGTGTGCGGCCCAGTGCATCTTGTTTTGCACGGTCGCAAAGAATTGCCGGGAAATTTCCGTGTTGGGTTCGTAATCAATGCTGGTGGCGTAAATGTCGAGCACCTTGCGCCAGAACACCTTTTCCGAAGAACGGATGTCGCGGATACGCGCCAGCAGTTCCTCGAAATAAGTGCCGTCCTGGCCCGCCTTGAAGCGTTCATCGTCCAGCAGGAAACCCTTGGACAAATAGCTTTTCAAATGCTCCGTGGCCCACTGGCGGAATTGCGTTCCCCGGTGCGACTTCACCCGGTAGCCAATGGCGAGCACCATGTCCAGGTTGTAGGACTTGAGGCTGCGGCTGACCTGCCGGCCACGCTCCTCTCGAACTTGTAAGTACGGCTTACAAGTTGCCGCTTCCAGCAACTCCCCGGCCCCGTAGATGGCGCGAATGTGCTGGGTGATGTTTTGCGGCGAGCTTTGGTACAGATCGGCCAGTTGCTGCTGCGTCAGCCAGATCGATCCGCCTTCCAGCCGGATCTGGATGCGCGCCTTGGCGTCCTCGGTCTGGTAAAGCAGGAATTCGCCTTGCCCGGCAGCCTGTTCGACAACCTGGCGACCCGTTGGGGCCGGTTTACTCGTCGCCATCGGCATCCTCCTCATCGGCGGGTTCGGCGTCATCGTCGCCCAGCGCGGCGAGGTCGGTGTCGCTGACGGCATCGTCCGGGCCGGGTTGCCAGCCGCGCACGTCCACTTGCCCGGTCACGGCATCAGCGATCAGGCGGTCGCGGTATTCGCGGATGAGGGTGATTTCGTCGTTGGCGCGGGCGATGGCTTCGTCGAGTGGTTGGCATTCGGCGGTGATCCAGCGGCAGATGGCTTGCTGCTCTTCTACCTGAGGGATGGCGCAAAGTTGAGAGCGAACAATCGTCGAGTTGAGCAACGGCTGTGCAGTTCTGATTGCATAACGATTGAAGTCGATCCATCGCAGTAGATGTTCAAAGAAACCAAGATCAATCTTGCGCAACGGAATCACTCGTAGAGCATGCTCGGATGCCCAGAATTTCCCGTCGACACGATGTATGCAACCGCACTTGGCGCCAACCCGTCCAATCAAGAGCATCGGGCCTTCGCAATTCGATTTCTTAGTGAATCCTCGGCGACCATTTCCACCATAAATGGGATAGCCGATCTCGGTCTCTTCAGAGGCATGGATCATATCGCCGCTTTTAACGCGAAGAACACGCCGCAAGGGAATAACTTCCCAATGCTCCGGCACCTCGCCCAGCCATTCGACGCCGGATGACTTGAGCTTGACCGACGCATCGAGGCCGCGCGTGACGGCGTGGTCGATGATGCGCAGTTTCTGTTCGGTTAGCAACCCAATCAACTCGCGCTTGGCCTTGATGAAGCGGGCGATGTGCGCATCCTGTGCACGCAAGTAGGCGACGATCTGGTCTTGTTCGGGGCGCGGTGGTTGCAGCAGCGCAATGTCGAGAAACTGATTCGGATACAGACGCAGCCGCGAAGAACGGATGCCGGTCGAACGCCCGGTGTATTCAGCAACGTAGGCACGGGTACGTAACAGATAGTCGAGATAGGTCGGGTTGAAGTTGTCGGCATTGTGCGGGCGATACACACCATAGGCCGGACTGATGATACCTGTGTGCCTGCTCGTGCCCAACGCAGCCATCCACGCCCACAAGGTGTTCACCACAATGTCACCAGGGCGGCACAGCTTCGAGCCGATGTAGCTTGCCGCCTTGAACATGGTCACGTTCTTTTGGCTACGCGGCGTGATGCCTGTTAAGTGCGAAACAGACAGTAATTCTTCCTGCCCGGTTTTCGAGCGTTCGTCCACCTCGCGGAAAAAAGTCTTGGCGCGCTGCTCGTTCCAATGTTCAGGCACAAGCGGCAGCCAGCGCATTCGTGCTGTTCTATAGTTCGGATACGCCGCCGCCATTACGCCGCCCCCACTATTTTGTGCAGTAGACCTTCGGTCTGTTGCTCCAGCTTCAGAATGTCGGCGCGGATTTCCTCTAGCGAACGCAGCGGCGCGGGCTGGTAGAAGTAGCGGGCAAACGAGATTTCGTAGCCAATCTGCGTTTTTTCGCCGTCGATCCATGCATCGGGCGCGTGCGGCAGCACTTCGCGCTCGAAGAAGGCGTCGATGCCGCCGGGTTCTTTCAGCGGCACCTGCTCGGTGTCGCGTAGTTCGCTGTCGGGTTCATATTCAAGCTTGAAACGATCCTTGCCCACGGCTTCCAGATACACGCCATCGAAGGCCGTCAATTTATGCACGATGGTTTTTCCGTCCACGATTTCCAAACGCGCGCCCTTGGTAAAGCCCGGCTCGAAGACTTCGTTTTTTCCCATCCGGGTGCGTTTGGCGATAACTGGCGGCGCAGTCTCGTCGCGCCAGCTCACGGCCTTGAAGATGGCTTTTTTGTCCGCTGCACTGGGCTTCTCGTCGTGCATCTTCATGGCCGCGTCGAACTTTTCGCGGAATACGTTGTGGTCGTCGAACACGGCGTCGCCGAGTTCTTTCTGCGCCAGCAACGCGAGATCGAGCAATGCCTTGTCGCGTAGCCACGTTGCAGCATCGAGCAGTTTCTTGCGGCGCTTTTCGGGTATGGCCTTTTGGGCGGGCGCGTTGTCTTCGTCGTCGCTGCCCTCGTCATCATCGCCTTTCAACCATGCTTCGATTTCAGCTTTCAGTCTGGCGAAGTCGGTGTAGAGCCTGTCGCCATACCGAGCGTGGATTTCAGCGCGCAGCGCCTCGTCGCCGCTGGCAAAGCGCAGGGTTTCGATGGCGCTGGTTTTCAGCTGGCTTTTCAGGCGCTTTGGGCGCTCGACAGTGATCTTCCAGTAGCCGAAGTCCTGCGTGTCGAACCATTTGGATTCGGGCGCCTCGCTATGTTGCCCCCTCTCCCCCGGCCCCTCTCCCACAAGGGGAGAGGGGAGATAGAGGTCGAGGATGCGCTGGATGTTGGTGTCGGCCAGTTCGCAATTCTTTTTGCCGAGGTTGCGCCGCAGCGGCGCGAACCATTGGCTGGCGTCGATCAACTGCACCTTGCCCTTGCGATGTTCGGCCTTCTTGTTGGCCAGCACCCAGATGTAGGTGGCGATGCCGGTGTTGTAGAAGATGTTGAGCGGCAGGGCGATGATGGCTTCCAGCCAGTCATTTTCCAGCACCCAGCGGCGGATGTTGCTTTCGCCCTGCCCCGCGTCGCCGGTGAACAACGCCGAGCCGTTGTGGACAAGGGCAATGCGGCTGCCAAGCGCGGTGTTGTGCTTCATCTTCGACAGCTTGTTGACCTGAAACATCAACTGCCCGTCGCTTGAGCGAGTGATGAGCTTGAATTCCGGATCTCCGCCGTGGTTGACGATGAAACGCGGGTCGCTGAATCCCATTTTGCCGCCCATGCGATCCAGATCGGTTTTCCAGCTCTTGCCGTAGGGCGGATTTGAAATCATGAAGTCGAAATCACGCGCGCGGAACTGGTCGGCGGAGAGCGTGGATTTATCCGCGCCGCCGACGATGTTTTCGGCTTCCGCACCCTCGCCTTTGAGCAGCAGATCGGCCTTGCAAATGGCGTAGGTTTCGTCGCTGATTTCCTGCCCGAAGAGGTGGATGGAGACTTCCTTGCCGTGCGCTTCGGCCAGTTCCTGCAAGGATTCTTCCGCCACGGTCAGCATGCCGCCGGTGCCGCAGGAGCCGTCGTAGAGCGAATAGGTGCTGGATTCGATGCGCTCGGCCACGGGCAGGAACAGGAGCTTGGCCATGAGCTTGACCACGTCGCGCGGGGTGAAGTGCTCGCCCGCTTCTTCGTTGTTTTCTTCGTTGAAACGGCGAATCAGTTCCTCGAACACGGTGCCCATGCCGTGGTTGTCGAGCGCGGGGAGCTTGACGCGCCCGTCGGCATCCTTGACCGGCAGCGGCGAGAGGTTGATTTCAGGATCGAGAAAGTCTTCGATCAGGTAGCCGAGAACGTGGGCATCGACGAGCTTCTGTATCTGGTTGTGAAAATTGAACCTGGCGAGAATTTCCTGCACGTTGGGCGAGAAGCCGTCGAGGTAGGCGATGAAGTCTTCGCGCAGGCGCTGCCCGACGGCGCTGGATTTCAGCTTGGCAAGGGTGAATTCGGAGACATTGTAGAAAGCCTGCTTCGCCGCCATGCGCAATGCGCCATCCTGCTCGGCGATCCTGTGCGCGTCGAGAAACTTCTTTTGCTCCAGCACGGCCTGCTTGGTGGATTCCAGCACGGCATCGAGCCGCCGCAGCACGGTAAACGGCAGGATCACATCGCGGTACTTGCCACGCACATACACATCGCGCAGACGATCATCGGCAATGTTCCAGATGAAGTCGGCGATCCATTTGATTTGGGATTGGTCTTGGGATTTGGGGGGCATGGGGGGGTTCTCTATCTGTCGTCTTGATTCAGCCGGGGGCGGGTTTGAAACCCGCCCCTGCATTGGTGCTTTCTTGGCTCTCCAGCATCAAGCTCCTATCCGCAGCGGCTCAGGCGATTTCATTCCCGTCTGATACGTCGCATCAAACACCACATCCGTCAACCACCGCTTGAAATTCTGGTTGTCGCTGAACTGCTTGAATAGCTCCGTATGATCGGAGAGCAATTCCAGCACCACGCGGTTGAGCGCCTTGTCGTGTTCCAGCTTGGCGTTCTGCCGGTCCGAATTGGCCTGCGCATTCTGATAAGCCTTGTCCCGCGCCACGCGCGCCGGAATTTCCTCGGCGATGACCTTGCCGATCTTGTCGGCGTCTTTCCATTCGATATTGCCGAACAGATCGTTGAACGCCTTGATGATGTTCGAAAGTTTGTCTATCTCCGGCTCGCCCATGCCGCCGCCACCGCCGGGCGGGACGGGTTCGACCGTGGCGTCGGCATCGTCCATCGCCATTTTGAGCGCCGCCTGCGCTTCCACGCGGTAGCTGTCCATGTCGATGGCTTCCAGCACGCCTTTGGAGAGGTCTTCTTCCTTCGGCGCGGGCAGTTTCGGAATCAGGAAGTTCAGGAAGATCGACAGCTTTTCCCACGCCGGATGCCCATAACCCAAGATCGCGGCGAGAAAACCGTAGCTGCGCGCGAACGCCTTGGCGCTGCCCTTGAAGGCCACCTGACCATCTTCGTCGAGCTTGTCCCTGTATTCCTCCACGCACGCATCGAGGATCGGGTCGAGCTTGTCGCGCTCGGCGCCGCTCAGGTACAGCGTCACGAGGTCTTCCACCTGTTGCCAGCCATATACCTGCTGACCGTCGAGTTCAGCCTTGAGGTCGTGCAGTTTGTTGGCGTCGGTTTCGCCCGTCTGGATGGTGGCGCGGTAGTAATCCTGAAACGCCTTTTTCACCGCCTCGGCGTTGTCGGCAAAATCCAGCACGAAGGTATCGTGCTTTTGCGGATGCGCGCGGTTCAGGCGCGACAGCGTCTGCACTGCCTGCACGCCGGCCAGCGGCTTGTCTACGTACATCGTGTGCAGCAGCGGCTCGTCGAAGCCGGTGACAAACTTGTTGGCGACAATCAGGAAGCGATACGGGTCTTGCCTGAGGTTGTCGGGGATGTCTTTGCTCGGGAAATCGTTGAGATCGGCTTCGGTCTTTTTCATGCTGCCGATCTCGAACTCGCCGGAATAGGCGACGATGGCCTTGTACGGGCTTTTGCTCCGGGCAAGGTAATCCGACACCTCGCGCCAGTAGTCGATGGCCCGCGCGATGCCGTTGCACACGATCATGGCCCGCGCCTTGCCGCCGATCTTCCGGGCGCCGATCACCTGCTCAATGAAGTGATCGACCATGATTTCGGCCTTGCGGTGGATGGCTTTGTCGTGCGATTCGACGTAGTGACGAATTTTCTTGAGCGCCCGCGCCCTGTCGAAAGCCGGGTCGTCAGCCACCGTCTTGGCGACGCGATAGAAGCTGTCCACCGTGGTGTAGTGGGCGATCACGTCGAGGATGAAGCCTTCATGTATCGCCTGCTTGGTGGTATAGGTGAGTTCTTCCGGCGAGCGGAATTGCGCTTTGTCGCCAACCACGGTTTTTTCGCCGAACAGTTCCAGCGTCTTATTCTTGGGTGTGGCGGTGAAGGCGAAGTAGCTGGCGTTGGAGAGCATCCGCCGCGAGGCGATGCGTTTTTCGATTTCGGCGTTCACCGCATCTTGCGTGGCGTCTTCCTCGAAGGCTTCTTCGCCGCCGAGAACACGGTGCATTTCTCCCGTGGTCTTGCCGCCCTGGCTGGAATGCGCTTCGTCGATCAGCAGCGCGAATTTCTTGCCCGACAGGTCGCCCAATTCATCGAGGATGAAGGGAAATTTCTGCACCGTGGTGACGATGATCTTGCGACCCGCGTGCAGGAATTTTCGCAGTTCTTCCGCATTGTCCGAATGGCCGAGGATTGAGGCTACATGGTCGTAGCCCTTGATGGTTTTGTGAATCTGCGTATCCAGCGCGCGCCGGTCGGTAATGACGATGATGGAATCGAATTGCGCCACCATCGGATCGGCGGCAGTGCGCAACTCCACCAACTGGTGCGCCAACCACGCGATGGTATTGCTCTTGCCACTGCCCGCCGAATGCTGGATCAGGTAACGCTTGCCGACGCCATCCTCACGGGTGCGGCGCAGCAAGGCGCGCACAGTGCGCAACTGGTGAAAGCGCGGGAATATCTGCTTGCGTTTTTTCTTTTTCTTGCCAGCGGCATCGGCTCCCTCTTCATCCACCATCTGCGCGAAATTCTCGACGATATTGGCCAGCGACTCCTTCAGCAAAACTTCTTTCCACAGGTAGTCGGTTTTCAGGCCATGCGGGTTGGGCGGGTTGCCCGCGCCACTGTTCCAGCCACGGTTGAACGGCAGAAACCACGAAGCCTTGCCCTTCAACTCGGTGCAAAAACCCACCTCGGCGTCGTCGAGCGCGAAGTGCGCGATGCACCGCCCCAACTGGAACAGGAGTTCTTTCGGGTCGCGCGTGGTCTGGTACTGGGCGATGGCATCGGCAGTCGTCTGCTTGGTCAGCGAGTTCTTCAACTCGAAGGTAAATACCGGCAGGCCGTTGATGAAGATCACCAGATCCAGTTCATTGCCGGAGTCGTTGCTGTAGCGCACCTGCCGCGTGACGCTGAAGATGTTCTTGCCAAAGGCTTCGGCGGCAGCGGTATTGCCCGGCGTGGGCAGAAATTTGTACAGATCGACCTTGGCAGCCTGATGGCTCACCCCCTTGCGCAGTACATCGACCACGCCGCGCTTGGTGATCTCGCCCTGCAACCGGTGCAAAAACTGCGTGCGCTCAATGCCTTCGACAGCCAGTTTCAGCGTTTCCACCACCTTCGGCTGCGTGGCCTGCAAAAAGGCCAGCAGTTGCACGGTGTCCAGCGCCACGTCACGGTTGTAGTCCGACGCACGGCCCAGCACATAATCGCCCGGCGGGTAGATAGTCTCAGGCTCCTGCGCACCATTCGCGGCAACGGGCGGATGCTCGCCAATGCCCGTCAGATGGCGCGCAATCAACTGTTCCAGAGCCTTTTCGCTGGTGTCCGTGGGTTTCATGCGTCGCCTCCCTTGTGCGCGCCTGGATTTTCAAAAAGTTGCCCAATTCTCCCACAGCGATCTTCCGGTGCGGCGCGGTATACTATTAGGTTTTCGCAAGGCAGGAAGACCATGGAAGCCGAACAACTGAATCGTATCGCCAACCAACTCGACGATCTGGCGCAGCGCGCCGCCGAGTTGCGGAGGTATCTTTGACTACGACCACAAACGCGAACGCCTGACCCTGCTCAACCGGGAACTGGAAGACCCGGGCATCTGGAATGATCCGAAGCGCGCCCAGGAACTGGGCCGCGAGAAGAAGGCGCTGGAGGACGTGGTGCTCGTCCTCGAAACCGTGGACGGCGGCGTCAAGGATGGCCGCGAACTGTTCGCCATGGGCCGGGACGACGGCGACGACGACACCCTGCTCGCCGTCGATGCCGACAATGCCGAACTGGAAAAGAAGCTGGCCGAGCTTGAATTCCGCCGCATGTTCAGCAACCCTTCCGACCCCATGCCCTGCTTCCTGGAAATCCAGGCCGGAGCCGGCGGCACCGAAGCGCAGGACTGGGCGGCGATGCTGCTGCGCATGTATCTGAAATTCGGCGAGAAAAAGGGCTTCCAGCTTGAGGTGATGGAAGAATCAGAAGGCGACGTGGCCGGCATCAAGAGCGCCACCGTCAAATTCACCGGCGACTACGCCTACGGCACGCTGCGCACCGAAACCGGCATCCACCGCCTGGTGCGCAAATCGCCCTTCGATTCCAACGCCCGCCGGCACACCAGTTTTACTTCGGTGTTCGTTTATCCCGAGGTCGACGATTCGATCGAGATCGAGATCAATCCCGCCGACGTGCGCACCGACACCTACCGCGCCTCCGGCGCTGGCGGCCAGCACATCAACAAGACCGATTCGGCGGTGCGCCTGACGCACATTCCGAGCGGCATCGTCGTGCAGTGTCAGAACGACCGCTCGCAGCACCGCAACCGTGACGAAGCCTGGCAGATGCTGCGCGCCCGCCTCTACGAGCTCGAATTGCGCAAGCAGCAGGCCGAGCAGCAAAAGCTGGAAGACGCCAAGTCCGACATCGGCTGGGGCCACCAGATTCGTTCCTACGTGCTCGACCAAAGCCGCATCAAGGATCTGCGCACCAACCACGAAACCGGCAACACCCAGGCCGTGCTCGACGGCGACCTCGACGATTTCATCGCGGCCAGCCTGAAGCAGGGCGTGTAAGAGCGATTTTGATTCAAGACCGGACAAAACTGGATTGCTTCGCTGCGCTCGCAATGACGGCTGTTTTTCCAGCGTCATTGCGAGGAGCGGAGCGACGAAGCAATCCAGAAGCGGCATTTGCAACAAACCGCTCTCACCGCCGTAACCGCTGCGCAACATGAACGGCCAGCTTCTCACCGACCTGCCAGCCTTCGGCGGCGACGAGCAATTCCGTGAGCTGCTGGCCCGTCCCGGCCTGCGTATCGAGCGCATTGTCTCCAGCGGCCAGTGCAGCCCGCCCGGTTTCTGGTACGACCAGGCCGACGGCGAATGGGTCGTCATTCTGCAAGGCGAAGCCAGGCTGCGCTTCGCCGACGAGCCCGAAGCCCGCCACCTGCGGGCCGGCGACAGCCTCGACATCGCCCCGCACCGCCGCCACCGCGTCGACTGGACGCCAGCCGGGCAGCACACGATCTGGCTGGCGGTGTTTTACCGCCCTTGAGCTACTTGCGAAGGCAATCTCAGGAAAGGCGCGTTGCTTGCGCTCTCCCTCGCCCCGCCGAGCGGGGCGAGGGAATCAGGGTGTCGGGAGACTTTCGGCTTGCAGCACATTCATACGACCGCCCTGAGAACTACTTCCGTATCGCCTGATTCCGCCCGGAAAACTGGTCGCTCAAGCGCATCGCGCCGTCGGCGAAGCTGCCTTTGGGATTGCTGGCGCAGTAGCGGTTGATGTAGTTCTCGATGGTGCCGCTGGAGATGACCGAGACCTGCTGCCTAGGCAGGGCGTAGTTGTGGCCGCTGAGAAAGCCGCGCAACCAGGCAACATGGGTAGCGTGCTGGTCGGGATCGCTTTTGCCCGCGCCCCAGGCGGCGCAGGACATGTCGCCGAAGCCGATGATATTCTGCGCCGTTGCCGGCGCCATGCCGAATTGCAGGCTGGCGGCGGCAACGGCCGCCAGTCGGATGAGTTTTGCCACGCGCAGCTCCCTTGTGTTCAGGCCGCCAGTGTATATGCCCGGCGTCAAGGGCGGCAAACTTGTCCCGACCTGCCCGAATGGGCGAAAATTCAGGGTTACACGCGCTTGCCCGCAATCAATTCAACATCCAAGGATTTTTCATGTCCAACGCCGAACAGCAATCCCCGCTCCCGCCCGACGAGAACCACATCATCGCCGAGCGCCGCGCCAAGCTCGCCGAGTGGCGCAAGACGGGCCGGGCTTTCCCCAACGACTTCCAGCGCGAGAATACCGCCGCCAAGCTGCACGAGGTTTACGGCGACAAGAGCGCCGAGGAACTGGAAGGCTTGCCGGTCGCGGTCAAGGTCGCCGGCCGGATGATGTTGAAGCGCGTCATGGGCAAGGCTTCGTTCGCCACCTTGCAGGATTTGTCGGGCCGCATCCAGATTTACGTCGCCCGCGACCGGGTCGGCGAGGAAGCCTACGCCGCGTTCAAGAATTGGGATTTGGGCGACATTCTCGGCGTGGCCGGCACCCTGATGAAAACGCGGACCGGCGAGCTGTCGATCCAGGTCAGCGAAATCCGCCTCCTGACCAAGTCGCTGCGCCCCCTGCCGGACAAATTCCACGGCCTGGCCGATCAGGAGTTGAAATACCGCCAGCGTTACGTCGACCTCATCATGAACGAGGAGACGCGCTTCACCTTCCGCGCCCGCTCGGCCATCGTCGCCTCGATCCGCAATTACATGTGCGGCCACGGCTTCATGGAAGTCGAAACGCCGATGATGCACCCGATCCCCGGCGGCGCGGCGGCCAAGCCCTTCGTCACCCACCACAACGCGCTCGACATGCGGCAGTTCCTGCGCATCGCCCCGGAGTTGTACCTGAAGCGCCTGGTCGTCGGCGGTTTCGAGAAGGTTTTCGAAATCAACCGCAATTTCCGCAACGAGGGGCTTTCGCCGCGCCACAACCCGGAATTCACGATGATGGAATTCTATGAGGCGTATGCGAATTACCACACGCTGATGGATTTCACCGAGGGCCTGCTGCGTCATGCCGCGCGCGAGGCGCTGGGGCGCGAGGTGTTCGTCTATCAGGGTCGCGAACTGGATTTGTCCAAGCCTTTCCTGCGCCTGACCATCAATCAGGCCATCCAGCGCCAGCACCCGGAATTCACCGACGCCCAACTGGCCGACGCCGACTGGCTCAAGGCGCAGATTCAGGCTTTCGGCGAGAAGATCAAGCCGGGCGGCTTGGGCAGCCTGCAATTGCAGTTGTTCGAAGCCTGCGCCGAGGCACAGTGCTGGGACCCGACCTTCATCATCGACTACCCGGTCGAAGTCTCGCCGCTCGCCCGCGCTTCCGACAACAACCCGGAAATCACCGAGCGCTTCGAACTGTTCATCGTCGGCCGCGAAATCGCCAACGGCTTCTCCGAACTCAACGACGCCGAGGACCAGGCGGCCCGCTTCCTGGAACAGGCCAAGGCCAAGGAAGCCGGCGACGAGGAGGCGATGTATTACGACGCCGATTTCATCCGCGCCCTCGAATACGGCCTGCCGCCAACCGGCGGCTGCGGCATCGGCATCGACCGCCTGATCATGCTGCTCACCGATTCGCCGGCCATCCGCGATGTGATTCTGTTCCCGCAGATGCGGAAGGAATGATGGATTTGTAGGGGCGAATAATTATTCGCCCCTACGCCGCTGCCGTGGATAAGCTCCAGCCCGCCCAACTCGCCTTCACCGCCGACGGCACGCCTTTCTCCCCCGTCTACGGCGATGTTTACCACTCGGCCCACGGCGGGCCGGCGCAGGCCCGTCATGTTTTTCTCGCCGGCAACGATCTGCCGGCGCGCTGGCAAGACCGTCACCGCTTCGTCATTCTCGAAACCGGCTTCGGCCTCGGCCTGAATTTTCTCGCCACCTGGCAAGCCTGGCGCGACGATCCGCGACGCTGCCGGCGCCTGCATTTCGTTTCCAGCGAAAAACACCCCTTCACCGCCGCCGACCTCGCCATCGCCCACCGCGCCTGGCCGGAATTCGCCGCCCTGGCCGAGGAATTACAGCGGCGCTGGCCGCCGCTGACGCCGGGCATGCACCGCCTGTACTTCGCCGATGAGCAACTGGTATTGACCCTGCTCTTCGGCGATGCCGCGACGCAGCGCATCGACGCTTCGGTCGACGCCTTCTATCTCGACGGCTTTGCGCCGGACAAGAATCCCGAATTGTGGACGCCGGAGCTGTGCCGGGGCTTGGCCCGTATCGCCGCGCCCGGCGCCACGCTGGCCACCTGGTCGGTTGCCGGCGCAACGCGGGCGGCGCTGGCGGAAGCCGGATTCGACCTGGAAAAGCGCCCCGGCTTCGCCGGCAAGCGGCAGATGCTGACGGGGCGTTTGCGCTCGCGCCGGCCGGAACGTCACCCGCCGCCCGCCGAGCGGCGGGCCATTGTCATCGGCGCCGGCATCGCTGGCAGCGCCACGGCCCACCGCCTGGCCGCCGCCGGCTGGCAAGTCAGCGTGCTGGAACAGGCGGCCAACGCTGGTTGCGGCGCTTCCAGCAATCTGGCCGGCATGCTGCGCCCCTTGCCAAGCGCCGATGACAACCGCCTGTCGCGCCTCACCCGCGCCGGCTTTCTCGCCGCCCGCGCCCTGCTCTCGACGCTACCGGCGGCCCGCTGGTCGGCCTGCGGCGTCCTGCATCTGGCCCGCGATGCCACACACGAGGCGCAACAGCGGCGCGCCGTCGAGCAACTGGGATTGCCGCCTGATTTTCTGCAATTTCTCGACCACGAAGCAGCCAGCCAACGGCTCGGCCAGCCGGTGAAAACCGGCGGCTGGTGGTTCCCGATGGCCGGCTGGGTTTCTCCGCCCACGGTCTGCCGGGCGGCGCTGGCCGCTTTTCCCGAGCGCATCGCCTGCCGCTTTTCGACCCCGGTTGCCCGGCTTGAAGCAAAAGCCAGCGGCTGGCGGGCGCTGGCCGCCGACGGCAGCCTGTTGGCCGAAGCGCCGGTGCTGATCATGGCCAGCGGCGCCGCCGCGCCGCGTTTCCCGCAATTCGCCTGGCTGCCGCAACGCGCGGCGCGCGGTCAGGTCAGCCACCTGCCGGCCAGCGCCCTATCAGCCAACTTCGCGGCGCTCGACACCGTGCTCTTTCAATACGGCTACGCCCTGCCGGAAATCGACGGCGTGCGCCTGATCGGCGCTTCCAGCGCCTACGACGACGAAGCCGGCGAACGGCTGGCCGACCACGCCGACAACCTCGCCCGCCTGCGCCTGACCCTGCCCGATTTCGCCGCCGACATCGAGCCGGAAACGCTGACTGGCCGGGTCGGCTTTCGCCCCATGTCGCCGGATCGCCTGCCCATCGTCGGCCCCGTGCCGCAGCCGGACGCCGCCACCACGCGCCGCCGCCCGGGCGACCTGCCGACGCTGCCCGGCCTGTGGTGCGTACAGGGCTTCGGCGCGCGCGGCATCGTCTGGTCGGCGCTGATGGCCGACCTGCTGCTCAGCCGGTTGGAAGGCGAGCCGCTGCCGCTGGAAAGCGATCTGGCCGATGCCGTGCATCCCGGCCGCTTTATGAACCGTAGGGGCGAATGATTATTCGCCCCTACACGCCCTTGACCGGCAGCGGCTGCTAAACTGTTTGTTTTCCCCAAAAAAAACCAGCGAAAGACTTCCCCAATGAAAATCGAAACGCTCGCCGTGCACGGCGGTTACACACCCGATCCGACCACCAAGGCGGTCGCCGTTCCCATCTATCAGACCACCTCCTACGCCTTCGACAGCACCCAGCACGGGGCCGACCTGTTCGACCTGAAGGTGGCCGGCAACATCTACACGCGCATCATGAACCCGACCCAGGATGTGCTGGAAAAGCGCGTCGCCGCGATGGAAGGCGGCATCGCCGCGCTGGCGATGGCGTCCGGCATGGCCGCCATTACCGCCGCCATCCAGACCATCGCCCAGGTCGGCGACAACATCGTCACCTCCAGCACCCTGTACGGCGGCACCTACAACCTGTTCGCCCACACCCTGCCGCAGTACGGCATCGAGGTGCGCTTCGCCGACTACCGCGATCCGCAGGCTTTCGAGAAGCTGATCGACGACAAGACCAAGGCCGTGTATTGCGAATCCATCGGCAACCCGCTCGGCAACATCACCGATTTCGAGAAACTGGCCGAAATCGCCCACCGCCACGGCGTGCCGGTCATCGTCGACAACACCGTGCCCTCGCCCTACCTGTGCCGCCCCTTCGAGCACGGCGCCGACATCGTCGTCCACGCCCTGACCAAATACCTGGGCGGCCACGGCAATTCGCTCGGCGGCATCATCGTCGATAGCGGCAAATTCCCCTGGGCCGAGCACAAGGACAGGTTCAAGAACCTCAACGAGCCGGATGCCTCTTACCACGGCGTCGTCTACACCGAGGCGCTCGGCCCGGCCGCCTACATCGGCCGCGCCCGCGTCGTGCCACTGCGCAACATGGGCGCCGCCATCAGCCCCTTCAACGCCTTCCTCATCCTGCAAGGCATCGAAACGCTGGCCCTGCGCCTGGACCGCATCTGCGCCAATGCGCTGAAAATCGCCCGCTTCCTGCAAGACCACGCCAAGGTCGGCTGGGTCAATTACGCCGGCCTGCCCGACCACAAGGATCACGCGCTGGTGCAAAAATACCTGGGCGGCCGCGCCTCCGGCATCCTCACCTTCGGCGTCAAGGGCGGCCGCGAAGCCGGCGGCAGGTTCCAGGACGCGCTGCAACTGGTCACCCGCCTGGTCAATATCGGCGACTGCAAAACCCTCGCCTGCCACCCGGCCACCACCACGCACCGCCAGTTATCGCCGGAAGAACTGACCAAGGCCGGCGTCTCCGAAGACATGATCCGCCTCTCGATCGGCATCGAACACATCGACGACCTGATCGCCGACCTCGACCAGGCGTTGAAGGCGGCTTGAACGGCTGGCGGCAACCGGCTGTGAATAACCGATCATCATGAAAAATGACGCTACCGGCCGTAAAATCATTATCATCGCCGGTCCCAATGGGGCGGGGAAAACAACTTTCGCCCGCTCTTTTTTGCCTGCCGAGGCACAGCTTCCGCGTTTCGTGAATGCTGATCTGATCGCTGCTGGACTTGCACCGTTCGCGCCGGAGACAGCGGCTATCAAGGCAGGCCGTCTGATGTTGGAAGAAATTGAACAACACGCGCAACGTGGCGAAAGCTTTGCTTTTGAAACAACGCTATCCGGCTTGGGTTATCTGCGGCATATCAGACAATGGCGTGCGCAGGGGTATCGTGTCAGCCTGTTCTTTCTGAGTCTGCCCAATGTCGAAACAGCCATTGCGCGCGTGGCCGAACGGCTGCGCCAAGGCGGTCACGATATACCGGAGCCGGTCATCCGTCGCCGGTTTGCCGCAGGCTGGAAAAATTTTGAACTGCATTATCGCGATGCCGTGGATGATTGGGTGCTGTATGACAACTTCGGCGCCACGCCAATCATGCTGGAATGGGGAGAAAACTCATGAAACCAGAGGAACTGTACAAGGCCAAAAACCCGGACTTGCGCGCGTCGCTTGCGGCCATGGAGCGTGCGGCGGAACTGGCTCGCCAGACGGCGATACAAACCAACACAGCCATCATCGTGGTACAGGATGGCAAGCTGGTGCGTATTTCTGCCGAACAACTGCGGGAAGAAAAGAAAGGCTGATGAATCCTCTACGCCCTGCGTAGGGAATTTTGGCTGATATACAACCGCCATTGTGCAAAATTTGAAGGAATGGGCTGAATGCCAACACTGAACTGGATCGGCAAGGAGGCCGTTGTCAAGCATCACAAGGAAGTGCCGTTCCGCCTGCTGGAGCCGGTGGCGGAACTCTCCTGCGGCGCGGCGGATTCGGGCAATCTCATCGTTCAGGGCGACAACCTGCACGCGCTCAAGGCGCTGCTGCCGCGCTATGCCGGGAAGGTGAAGTGCATCTACATCGACCCGCCCTACAACACCGGCAACGAGGGCTGGGTTTATAACGACAACGTCAACAGCCCGGAAATCCGCAAGTGGCTGGGTGAAGTGGTGGGCAAGGAAGGCGAGACGCTGGACCGGCACGACCGCTGGCTGTGCATGATGTATCCGCGACTGGTGCTGTTGAGGCAGTTTTTACGGGAGGATGGGGCGATTTTTGTTTCCATCGACGACAACGAGGTGGCGACGCTGCGGTTGTTGATGGATGAGATTTTTGGGGCACGAAATTTCATAACAACTATTTGTTGGATAAAAAGGGTTTCCCCTGCAAACGATGCGAAATTCTTTAGCAGCGACACAGAATCGATTGTGATCTATGCAATGCGATCATCACAATGGGCATTGAACCGCCTACCCAGAACAGAGGAGCAATTAGACAACTACAAAAATCCAGATGCCGACCTGCGTGGCGCATGGAATTCCGTCACCTACACATGCAATAAATCCTGTGACGAACGACCCAACCTTTACTATCCAATTCGCCATCCGACAACAGGTGAGGATGTTTGGCCTAAGAAAACAGCGGTTTGGAAATTCAATGAAGAAACGTATCGAAGGCACCTGGCAGAAAAATGCCTGTGGTGGGGAAAGGATGGAACTGCACAGCAGCCGCGGCTGAAAAGGTTTTTGAGCGAAATGGGCAATGTAGTTCCGCGGTCTTTTTGGAGATATGAAGATTGCGGGCACACACAAGAAGCTCGCAGTCAACTTTTGGACATACTGCATGAGAGTTCTTTCGGGACACCCAAACCAGCTCGTCTTATCCAGCGTATTCTTCAGATTGCCAGCGACACAGATTCACTGATTCTTGACAGCTTCGCAGGCTCCGGCACCACTGCCCACGCCGTGCTGAAACAAAACGCCGAGGACGGCGGCAACCGCCGTTTCATCCTCGTCGAGATAGACGAAAACATCGCCCGCAATGTCACCGCCGAGCGCGTACGCCGCGTCGCCCTGAATATGACAACCGAATTCAGCCAGCCAGCCAGCCAGCCAGCCAGCCAGCCAGCCAGCCAGGTCTCGGCAACGGTTTCCAGTTCTGCCGCCTGTCCGCCGAACCTCTGTTCGACGCCGACGGCCAGATTCGCCGCGATGTCAGCTTCGCCCAACTGGCCGAATTTGTCTGGTTTGCTGAAACCGGCGCCGGCTACACCGGCGCGGCGGATTCGCCGCTGCTTGGCGCGCACGAAGGCCGCGCCATCTACCTGCTTTACAACGGCATCCTCAAGGACAAGTCCGCGGGCGGCGGCAATGTACTGACCCGCCCGGTGTTCGATGGGCTGCCGAAGTTCGCCGGCCCGAAAACGATTTACGCCGCCGCCAACCGCATGGGCGCACGCGCCGCGCGCGAGGGCATTACCTTCAAGCAAACGCCTTACGCGCTGGAGGTGTAGGCCATGACCACGTTCACGCCAAAAACCTATCAGCAGCAGGTACTCGACAGCGTGGAGGCTTATTTCAAAACCTGTCACGAACTGCCCTCGCCTTCGATTGCTTTTACCGCCACCACCGAACGCCTGTGGGGACGCGGCAATCCGTACAACCCGCTGTCCGGCTTTCCGTCTGACATGCCGTATTTCTGCCTGCGCGTGCCGACCGGCGGCGGCAAGACCTGGCTGGCGGCCAAAAGCGTGGCGCTGGTCAATACGCATCTGCTGCGCTGCGAGTACAGCGTGATTTTGTGGCTGACGCCGAGCAAGCCCATCCGCGAGCAGACGATCAGGGCGTTAAAGAATCTTACACACCCTTATCACGCTGCGCTACGCGAGGCAGGGCCAATCACGGTGCTGGATCTGGAAGAAGCCAAGAGCGTCACCCGCGCCACGCTGGATACCTCGACCACGGTCATCGTCGCCACCCGGCAGGCGTTTCAGGTGGAAGAAGAAGAATGCCGCAAGGTGTATCAGAGCAACGGCGCGCTGATGCACCACTTCGACAATCTTTCGCCCGGCCAGCGCGAGGAATTGCTGACCGATGGCGAGGGCAGCGAACGCACCACGCCCTATTCGCTGGCGAACGTACTGCGCCTGCGCCGCCCCTTCGTCATCGTCGATGAGGCGCACAACAGCCGCACGCCACTGGCTTTCGACATGCTGGCGCGCTTTCGCCCCAGCGGCGTGATGGAGCTGACAGCCACGCCGGATCTGGAACGCACGCCCAGCAACGTGCTGCACAGCGTTTCCGCCGCCGAGTTGAAGGCGGAAGAAATGATCAAACTGCCCGTGGTGCTGGAAACGGAACCCAACTGGCAGCAGTGTCTGGCGGACGCCATTGGGCGGCGCGACGCCCTGCACAAGCTGGCCGATGAAGAGCGCCGGGTCGGTGCACCGTACCTGCGCCCACTGGTGTTGATTCAGTCGGAACCGCGCCGCGCTGGCGTGGAGACGCTGGATTACGAAAAGCTTCGTAACGAGCTGATGAGCAATCACGGCATTCCGGCCAGTGAAATTGTGGTGGCGACCGGTGAAGAAAAAGGGCTGGAGCAGCTCGATGCGGATTACAAGCCGGGCATTGCCGACCCGGCCTGCCCGGTGAAGTTCGTCATCACGCAAAAGGCGCTGGCCGAGGGCTGGGACTGCCCCTTTGCCTACATTCTGGTGAGCATGGCCTCGCTGTCGTCATCAACGGCGGTAGAGCAGTTGCTTGGGCGCGTGCTGCGCCAGCCCAATGCCGCGCAGCGCAGCGCCCGCGCGCTGAATCAGTCATATGCCTTCGTGGTGTCGCGCAACTTTGCCGAGACGGCGGGCGCGCTGCGAGATCGGCTGGTTGCGGGCGCCGGTTTCGAGCGGCGCGAGGTGGGCGATTTCGTGACCGCCGCCAAGGCCGAGCAGGCGCGGCTGGACTTCGGCGGCGGACGGGCGGTCTTTCATCCAGTGGCGATTACGCTGCCGGAAAAGCCCGATCTCAAGAGCGTGCACAAATCAGTGCGCGACAAAGTAAGTTGGGACGGCAAGCTCAATACGCTGACCATCGGCGCGCCCTTGACCGAGGATGAGGCCGAAATTCTCAAGGTAACGGTCACATCGGAAAACGCGGCGGCGGCGATTGTGCAGGCCGCCGAAACAAGCCGCACCACGGCCATTGAATTCTTTCAAACGCCCGCCGAATTGGGCGAACGCTTTCGCGTTCCGCAGTTGGCCTTGCGTGTGCAGGGCGAACTGGTTTTGTTCGATGACCCGGAGGTCTTGGATTATCCGTGGGACTTGTCGCCCTACGATGCCGCCCCGACAGCGGATGATCTGACGACGCTCGGCGCGGGCATGAAGGCATCGGAAGGCGGCGAGATCGACGTCGATGAAAAGAGCGGCAAGGTGACTTCGCGCTTTCTTCCCGATCTGCAACGCGATCTTGGCTTGGTCTGGCAGCCGGAAAACTGGGACGAAACGCGCCTTGCGGCATGGTTGTGCCGCAACCTGCCCGAACCATCGCTCACCCACGCCAGCAAACTGGCTTTTGTCGCCGCATGGCTGACCAAGCTGCTTCAGCAATCCGGCTTTACGCTGGCCCGCGCCAATTTGCAGAAATTCCTGATTCGCAACCGGCTGGAAGCGCGCCTTCGTGAACTTCGCAAGCAGGCGGTCAGCCAAGCTTTTCAGCAGACGCTGTTTGGCGATGACGCGACATTGCGCGTGGCGGTGAGCGATCAATATCTTTTTGAGTTTCACGCCCAGGCTTACGCGCCCAGCCGAGACTATGATGGACGTTTCGGACCTGCTTCCGACTTCAGGAAGCACTTCTACGGGCGCATCGGCGATTTCGACAGCAAGGAAGAGTTCGAGTGCGCCTGCCAGTTGGACATGCTGGCCCAGAAAGGCCATATCCAATTCTGGGTACGCAACCTCGTGCGGCGCGAAGGCTGCTCCTTTTTCCTGCAAAAAGCCGATGGCCGTTTCTACCCGGATTTTCTGTGCCAACTACCCGACGCGGAAGGGCGGCCGGGGCCGGTTCTTGCCGTTGAATACAAGGGGGCGGACCGCTGGGACGCGGCGGCGGATGACCGCCTGATCGGCGGCCTGTGGGCCAGTCTCTCCGAAGGACGCTGCCGCTTCGTGATGGTCAAGGACAGACAGTGGGAGTGGATCGGGGAACAGTTGAAATGAGGCTTGCCGGAATAATTGTCAGCGCTACAATATGGGTACCCATATAAGCAGATATGGAGCACCCATATGAAGACTACCATTGAGATTTCTCCTGCTCTATTGGCCGAAGCCAAGCGCCATGCGCAGGCCGAGCGCACGACGCTGAAGGCGCTGGTCGAGGCGGGGCTGCGCCGGGTGCTGGCGGAGGAGGACAAGCCCGCTTTCAAGCTGCGCGATGGCAGCGTTGGCGGCAACGGCCTGACGCCTGAATTCCAGAACGCCCCGTGGGAAAAATTCCTCGATGCCATCTATGAAGGCCGCGGATGATTGCGCTGGATACCAACCTGCTGGTGTACGCGCACCGCAGGGATAGCATTTTCCACACGGCGGCGAAAAAATTGCTGGCTGATCTTGCCGCAGGCAAAACGGCGTGGGCAATTGCGTGGCCTTGCCTGCATGAATTCTATGGCATCGTCACCCGTCCGCGCGTGTTTTCGCCGCCGAGTACACCGGATGAAGCCTTGAACCAGATCGACCTCTGGCTCGAATCCCCCACGCTGCATCTGCTGTCAGAAGATCATCTGCACTGGCCGCGGCTGCGCGAACTCATCAGCGAGGCCAAACTCCAAGGCCCGATGGTGCACGACGCCCGTATCGCCGCCTTGTGCCTGAACCACGGTGTGCGCGAATTGTGGAGCGCCGACCGCGATTTCAGCCGCTTTCCCGCCCTGCGCACACGTAATCCGCTGATTGGCGGAAGCGCATGAGAAGCAGGCGGTGCTGAGCAAGCTGGCGGCGTTTTTCGAGCGCTATTTCGGGCTGGCGTAGCGCGATAGGAAGCGCTCACAGCCCGACCGTTTCCTCCTCCTCGGGCGGCAGTATCGGTTGCGGCACGCTCATGGCGTAGAGCACGCCGGCGCAGCAGATGAAGAAGGCGGCGATGGCGAACAGGCTGGGCGTCCAGGTGTCGGCCAGGCCGCGCGTTTGCCACGCCCAGACGAAGGCGCCGAGCGCCGGCAGGCACGAGAGGCCGCAGACGACGGCGAGGATCAGGGATATTTTTTGCCCGGAGTGGCGCGGTTTTCTCATTCGATTTCCTCAACTTTCAACCAGATGGAACGATTATCCCGGACGTCGGCCGTACCGACGCTGAATCCTCCCTGTTGCCCACTGGCCTGACGGCCGCTGCCGCCGAGTTCGATCCATTCGCCGAGACGGCCGTTGACCGTCGTACTCAGACGTTGCGATTCGATCCCGCCGGGCTGGCGGTAATCCTGGCGCTCCGCCTGCTGGCTGATTTCCAGTGTCACCCATTGGCCGTTGACCCGCGGTGTGGCGTAGAAGCCGCTGCCAAGATCGCGGAAGACGACGCTATCGCTGATCACGGCGCCACCCGGGCCGACGGCGATCTGGCGCAAGGGCACCGCCAGCGAACGGCCGACGCGAATGAAGGCCCGGCCACCGTCCACGGTCTGCACCATCTGAGCGGCGCTCTCGTTGCGTGCGGTGCGCGTGTCCCAGACGCTGGCGCGGATTTCGGCTTCGCTGCGGCGGCCCAACGCCACCTCGCCACTGGCCTGCGCCCCGCGGGCGCTGTCCTCGCTCTGCCGATCGGTGGCAACGCGAATAATCAGCCGTCGCTGCGGCGCGTCAATGGCCGCCAGCGCGCGCTTGATCTCGGCCCGGTTGCCCGCCGAGGCTCTGAGGAACAACTGGTTGTTCATGCCGGTGAGCGTGCCGCCCGGCTCAACCAGCGGCAGCAGAACCGGCACGACTTCGTCGGCGGTCTTACTGCGCAACTCGATGATCTCCATCTGCTGCGCGCCGGCCATCCCAAACCAAAGGGCCAGGAACAGGACGGACAGGGTTTGCAGCAGGCGGATCATCGCCGTTTTCTCATTCCATTTTCAGATCAATCGAGTACGCGAAGGCAAAGCACAGACAGCACTGTAGTACGGCAAGCGAAGCCGAAAAAGTAATCGCTTGGTCTGGAAATGGAATCACTCGGAAGGCAGGTGCGGCAGGGCGAGGTATTCGCGCGAATTCATCTCGGTCAGCCTTGAAACCGTGCGCTTGAACTCGCCGGCCTGGGTGCCTTCGGTATACAGCCCATCGGCGGCGCAGTCGGCGGTGGCGATGAGCTTGACCTTGTGGTCGTAGAAAACATCTACCAGCCAGGTGAAGCGCCGTGCCTCGGAAGCCTGATGCACCGTCATCCGGGGAATGTGCGACAGCAACACCGTATGATAGCTGCGGGCAATTTCGAGATAGTCGTTCTGCGAGCGCGGGCCGCCGCACAGGGTGCGGAAATCGAACCAGACCGCGCCGTGGCCGCGGCGTACCGTGTCGATGTTGCGCCCGAGCACTTCGATATGCCCACCCTTCTTGCCGTCCTCGCCGGCCACCACGCGGAAATAGTCGAGCATTTTCCTTTCGGCGGCGGCATCGGCCGGATGGTGGTAGATCTCAACCTGCTCCAGTGCGCGTAGCCGGTAGTCGATGCCGGCCTCGACCTCGAACACGTCGAGGTGTTTGTTGAGCAGCGCGATGGTCGGCAGGAAGCTCTCGCGATGCAAACCGTTCGGATACAACTGGTCGGGCGGGTAATTGGATGTCATCACCAGGATCACTCCCTTGGCGAACAGACCTTCCATCAGACGCCCGAGTATCATCGCGTCGGCGATGTCGGAAACATGGAATTCGTCGAAGCAGAGCAGGCGCACACCCTTGGCCACCTGCTCGGCAACTTTCAGCATCGGGTCGGGTTCACCCTTGTATTTATCGAGATCGCGGTGAATCTGCTGCATGAAGGCATGAAAATGGATGCGCTTCTTGCGCCGGTAGGGTACCGAATCGTAGAAGCAGTCCATGAGAAAGCTCTTGCCGCGCCCGACGCCGCCCCAGAAATACACGCCCTTGGGCGGCTTGGGCGGCGCCAGCAGGCGCTTGATGGTGCTGCCGCGATCGACCTTGAAATGCAGGAGATGGGTATACAACGCCTGCAAGGCATTGGCCGCCGCCATCTGAGCAGCGTCGGCGACATAGCCGCGGGCTTCGAGCAGGCTCAGGTAGGCATCGAGCATGCCTTTGGCGGGGACGTTGAGTTTTTTGTGGGGCATTTGGTTATCACCTCAAAGCTTGGCCATGAACGCTTCATGTGACACGCCAGCTTGACGCAAGACACCAGCCAGCGTACCGACCTTGACTTCGGCGTGCAACGGAACGACGCAACCGTCGGCGCCGCGTCTCATGAACACATGGCTGCCGCTTTGTCGAACCTTGATGAAGCCCAGTTTTTCCAGCGCCCTGATGATCTGGGCGCCTGAAATGCGCGGCAGTTTAGGCATGAGCGACTTCTGGAACCGTAAACAGGGTCACCAGCGGATCGCCAGTCGTGCCGAGAGGAAATTCAGACAGGTAAAGGGCCGTTGCCTCGCGGAGATTTTCAAGAGCTTCTTCGATTGATTCGCCTTGGGTTGTCGTGCCCGTCTCCGGATTCAGGGCGACAAAACCGCCCTCTTCAGCGGGAGTGAGAACTGCGGTCAGTTTCATGTTAGGTATCGCCAGCTTTATCAACTCGAAGGGTTCCAAAATACAGCAGGCCAGCCGACACAAAGGCAATGGCTTTAATAGTATAAGCACCCACATGCCTCCACAGGAGAATCGTGAACAACACAACGAGCGGCAACACGATTGCTACCCGTTTGCCACTGTGGTTCAGCGCCACTTTCTCGTCACAGTATGGGCATGCTCCGCTTGTAATCTTCTTGCGATTGCCGCGATCCGCGAAGAGCGCCAGCGCGCTTGTCGCAATAAGGACAGTGCATTCGGTTTCTCCAGACAAGAAACGCGCCGCAAGCGGCGCGTTTCTCTCCCATGAGATGTCAGAAATGCAGCGCCCGCTTGTCGCAGGCCAGGGCCGCTTCGTGCACCGCTTCCGCCAGCGTCGGGTGGGCGTGGCAGATGCGCGCCAAGTCTTCCGAGGCGCCGGCGAATTCCATGGCAACGACGGCTTCGGAAATCAGCTCGGAAGCGTTCGGGCCGATGATATGGACGCCGAGGATGCGGTCGGTTTTGGCGCATGCCAGCATTTTGACGAAACCGGAGGGATCGCCCATGCCCAGCGCCCGGCCATTGGCGAGGAAGGGGATCTTGCCGGCCTTGTAAGCGACGCCTTCGGCCTTGAGTTGCTGTTCGCTCTTGCCGACCCAGGCGATTTCCGGGGCGGTATAGATGACGCCGGGAACGGTGTCGAGATTGCAATGCCCGGCCTGGCCGGCGATCAGTTCGGCGACCATGACGCCCTCTTCCATCGCCTTGTGCGCCAGCATCGGCCCGCGCACCACGTCGCCGACGGCCCAGACGCCCGGCAGGTTGGTGCGGCAGTGGCCGTCGACCTCGATCATGCCGCGCCCGTCGAGCTTGAGGCCGACGGCTTCGGCATTCAGGCCGTCGGTGTTGGCAAGGCGGCCAATGGAGATGATCAGACGGTCGGCGTCGAGCTTGGCGGCCTTGCCGTCCTTGCTCTCAAAGGCGATGGCGACGCCCTTCTTGCTCGTCTTGACCTCGCCGATCTTGACGCCGGTTTCGATAACCAGACCCTGCTTGGTGAACAGCTTGAGCGCCTCCTTGGCGACATCCTGGTCGGCGAAGGGCATGAAATCCGGCAGGGCTTCGAGGATGGTCACTTCGGAGCCGAGACGGCGCCAGACCGAACCCATTTCCAGGCCGATGACGCCAGCGCCGATGATGGCCAGTTTTTTCGGCACCGATTCCTGATCCAGCGCGCCTTCGTTGTCCATGATGATTTTCTGGTCGACCGGCACGCCGGGCAGGTGGCGCGGCTTGGAGCCGGTGGCGACGATGACCTGCTTGGCCAGCACGTCCTCGGCGCCGACCTTGAGTTTGTAGAACTCGCCTTCCTTGCCGACGAAGGAGCCGTGGCCCGGGATCATGGTGACTTTGTTCTTTCTGAACAGTCCCTTGATGCCGCTGGTGAGTTGCGTGACGACGCCATCCTTGCGCGCCTTCATCACCGGCACGTCGATGCTCGGCGGGGAAACCTTGATGCCCTGGCCGGCGAACGTATGGGCGGCCTCCTCGAACAGGTGCGAGGTATGCAAGAGCGCCTTGGAGGGAATGCAGCCGACGTTCAGGCAGGTGCCGCCGAGACGCGGTTCGCCCTTGGGATCGGCATAGGGGTTGGATTCGCAGCAGGCCGTGGAAAAGCCGAGCTGGGCGGCGCGAATGGCCGCGACATAGCCGCCGGGGCCGCCGCCGATAACCAGTACGTCAAATTGTTTGCTCATGTCTTTATCAATCCAGTTTGGTGAGTTCAATGACGCCAACATGGAGGATCGCGCCGAACAGGCCCGTGCGTGCGACCAACTTTTCATCGTGATCAAGGATCACGGTGGCGCCGGGCGCCACTTTGCAGATGATGATGAAGTCGCTTTTAAGGCACTTGATCCCGTCGGCCGGGAGGCTAAAGCCTTCGTAGTCCTCGCTCCGAAAGCGGCGCAGTTCCTCGCGGCCGCCATCGGGTTCAATCACCGCTACCCAGCGCGCAAGATCCGGGCCGTCGCTGTCCCGCGATTTCGCCGGGTCGGCATCGGGCAGGCGCTCGATGCGGATGACGATATGCGGGTCGTCTTCCTCGACGATTCCATCAGCGGCCATCAGCCGGAGTTCGTAGCGCCCGACCCAGGCGTCGACGTCCGCGGCCATCGCCGTCGATGCCGTGCACAACAACAACGCGGCAAGCAGTCGATGGACGCGGTTCATGGCCTACGCCGATCAGACGCCGAGCAGCAGGCGGGATGGATCTTCCATCGCCTCTTTCATCGCCACCAGGCCAAGCACGGCTTCGCGGCCGTCGATGATGCGGTGGTCGTAGGACATCGCCAGATAGTTCATCGGGCGGACGACGACCTGGCCGTTCTCGACCACGGCCCGATCCTTGGTGGCGTGAATGCCGAGGATCGCGGACTGCGGCGGGTTGATGATGGGCGTGGACATCATCGAGCCGAAGATGCCGCCATTGGAGATGGAGAAGGTGCCGCCGGTCAGTTCCTCGATGGAGAGCTTGCCGTCCTTGGCCTTGGTGCCGAATTCGGCGATCTTCTTCTCGATATCGGCGATCGTCATCTGGTCGGCGTTGCGCAGAATGGGTACGACCAAGCCGCGCGGCGAGCCGACAGCGATGCCGATGTCGATGTAGCCGTGATAAACGATGTCATTGCCATCGACCGAGGCGTTCAGTACCGGGAAGCGCTGTAGCGCGGCGCAGGCGGCCTTGACGAAAAAGCCCATGAAGCCGAGGCGGACGCCGTGGGCCTTTTCGAACTTCTCACCGTACTGCTTGCGCATGGCCATCACCGGCGCCATGTTCACCTCGTTGAAGGTGGTCAGGATGGCGTTGGTTTGTTGCGATTGCAGCAGGCGCTCGGCGATGCGGGCGCGCAGGCGGCTCATCGGCACGCGCTCCTCCGTGCGCGCGGCCAAGTCCACGCCGGTCGTCGGCGCGACAATGCTGACCGCAGCCGGAGCGGCGGCGGCCACCGGACCTGCCTTCGGCGCGGCAGTAACGGCGTCTTCCTTGGTCACACGACCGCCGCGGCCGGTGCCGGCAACATCGGCGGCCGCGATACCCTTCTCGTCGAGAATCTTGCGCGCAGCCGGGCTGGCGGCGCCGGCCGGAGCGGCGGCAGCAGGCGCCGGGGCCGAAACGGCCGCCGTGGCTTGCGGCGCGGCGGCTGGAGCCACGGCGCCGGCAGTGGCAGCGGTGTCGATCTTGGCGATCAACTCGCCGGAAACAACGGTTTCGCCATCGCCTTTGATGATCTCAACCAATACGCCGGCAGCCGGTGACGGCACTTCCAGCACAACCTTGTCGGTCTCGATGTCAATCAGGATTTCGTCACGGCCGACCGCTTCACCGATTTTCTTCTTCCATGAAGCAAGCGTACCTTCGGCAACGGACTCGGAGAGCTGGGGAACTTGGACTTCGATAATGCTCATGATGACTCCACTCCTTTATTGTTCAGTACTCAATCTTGCCCAGCGCGGACTCGATCAGTGCCTTTTGTTGCTCGTTGTGCTTGGCCAGATAGCCGACGGCTGGCGACGAGGAAGCCGGACGCGACACCAGCAGCAGCTTCTGCTTGCCGCCCAGTTGGGTATCCAGGTGATGGCGCGAGGCAAACCAGTACCAGGCGCCCTGGTTGCGCGGCTCTTCCTGCGCCCAGACGATTTCCGTGGCCTTCGGATACTTGAGCAGTTCGGCATGCAGCGACTCCTTCGGGAAGGGATACAACTGCTCGACGCGGATGATGACGATGTCGTTGATCTTCTTTTCGCGGCGGGCCGCCAGCAGTTCGTAATAAACCTTGCCGCAGCACAGGACGATGCGCTTGACCTTCTTCGGGTCGATCGCGTCGACTTCGCCGATGACGCGCTGGAATTCGCCATTGGCCAGATCTTCCAGCGGCGACACGGCATCCTTGTGGCGCAGGAGCGACTTCGGCGACATCACGACCAGCGGCTTGCGCTGCATGCGCACGGCCTGGCGGCGCAGCATGTGGAAGACCTGGGCGGCGGTGGTCGGCACGCAGACTTCCATGTTCATCTCGGCGCACAGCTGCATGAAGCGTTCGAGGCGCGCCGAGGAGTGTTCCGGGCCTTGCCCTTCGTAACCGTGCGGCAGCAGCAGGACGAGGCCGCAGGCGCGGCCCCACTTGGCCTCGCCGGAAGCGATGAACTGGTCGATGACAACCTGGGCGCCGTTGGCGAAATCGCCGAACTGGCCTTCCCAGACCACCAACTCGTACGGATTGGCCGAGGCATAGCCGTAGTCGAAGGCGAGCACGGCTTCTTCGGACAGCACCGAATCGAAGCACTGGAAGCCGGCCTGCTTGTCCTGCAGATTCTTCAGCGGATAGTAGGTGCCCTCGGACCAGCTGCTGCGATTCTGATCATGGAAGGCGGCATGGCGGTGGAAGAAGGTGCCGCGGCCGACGTCCTCGCCGGAAATGCGTACGCCGTAGCCGGAAACCAGCAGCGAGGCGTAGGCCAGATTCTCGGCCATGCCCCAGTCGACCGGCAGCTTGCCCGCACCCATCGCGGCGCGATCCTCGATGATCTTCTTGACCCGCGAATGCAGCGTGAAGCCTTCAGGAATGTCGGTCAAACGCTTGGCCAAGCGCTGCAGTTCGGCCATCGGCACCGTGGTGTCGCAGGTTTCGATGTAGTTCTTGGTCAGGAACGGCGTCCAGTCGATGATCATCGGGTGCTTGTAGCCAGCCAGCACCGGGTTGTAGAGCAGTTCGCCCTTGTCCAGATGCTCGCGGTATTCCTTGATCATCAGGTCCGGACCATCGGCCGCCAGCGTGCCTTCGGCGACCAGCTTGTCGCCGTACAGCTTGCGGGTACCCGGGTGCTTGGCGATGATCTTGTACATCAGCGGCTGCGTGACCATCGGCTCGTCCTGCTCGTTGTGGCCGAGCTTGCGGAAGCAGACGATGTCGACCACGACGCACTTCTCGAAGGTCTGGCGATATTCGACAGCCAACTGGGTAACCAGCGCCACCGCCTCGGGATCGTCGCCATTGACGTGGAAAATCGGCGCATCGATCATCTTGAAAATGTCGGTGCAGTAGTGGCCGGAACGGTAGTCGCGCGGGTCGCTGGTGGTGAAACCAACCTGGTTGTTAACCACGATATGCAGGGTGCCGCCGACGCCGTAGCCGCGGGTCTGGGCAAAGTTGAGCATTTCCTGGTTCACGCCTTGGCCGGCCACGGCGGCATCGCCATGGATCAGGATCGGCATGACCTTTTTCTTGCTGCCTTCGCCACGGCGAACCTGGTGGGCATAGACGGAGCCCTCCACCACCGGGTTGACGATTTCCAGGTGCGAGGGGTTGAAGGCCAGCGTCACGTGGCAGGCGCCGCCCGGGGTACTGACGTCGGACGAGAAGCCCATGTGGTACTTGACGTCGCCAGCCGTCAGATCGCTCTTCTTCTTGCCTTCGAATTCGGCGAACAACATCGAGGGCGCCTTGCCCAGCGTATTGACCAGCACGTTCAGACGGCCGCGGTGGGCCATGCCGACGGCCACTTCATCGACACCCAGGGCGGCGCCGCTGCGGATCGCCTCGTCCATCGCCACGATCAGCGACTCGCCGCCTTCCAGCGAGAAGCGCTTCTGGCCGACGTACTTGGTGTGCAGGTAGCGCTCCAGCGTCTCGGCGGCGGTCAGGCGCTCAAGGATGCGCTTCTTCTGTTCCGGATTAAAGGACGGACGGGAACGGATGCTTTCGAGGCGCTCCTGCAACCAGCGCTTCTCGTTGTAATCCGTCATGTACATGTATTCGATGCCGATGGTGCCGCAGTAGGTCTGCTTCAGCGTCTCAAGGATGTCACCGAGCTTGGCTTCGGCCGGCAGGCCCTTCAGCGAACCGACGCTGAAGTTCTGATTGATGTCAGCGTCGTTAAAGCCGTAGAAGGACGGCTCCAGTTCATCAATCTTCGGCCGCGGCAGGCGCTTCAGCGGATCGAGATCGGCCCAGCGCGTGCCGAGCGAGCGATAAGCGGTGACCAGTTGGCCGACCGCCGATTGCTTCTTGTGTTCGGTCGTGGCCGAGGCGGGCGCCACCGGACGGAATCCCCCATCCTTGGCCAGCTCGGCGAACGCCGCAACGACAGGAGCATGCGCCACGTCACGCGCGACAAAGCCCGGCATTTGCGCCAGGCGATCAAAATAGTCCCGCCACTCGGGCGATACGGCGGTCGGGTCGTGAAGATACAACTCGTAGAGTTCCTCGACGAACGGTGCATTGCCGCCGAAATACAGGGTGCTGTCGAACAGCTGATTCATCGTGGTCATTGGCTCCCCCCTCAGGGTTTTCTCTGGCAGGTCTTGGCTGCAGCGCCGCCGCCGGAAAAAAGGGGCGGCCCAGCGGCCGCCCTGATTTCACTCGTCAGGCGCGCCGGGTAAGCGGCACGACGTCGCGCCTGGCAGCGCCGATATACAACTGACGCGGACGCCCGATCTTGTATTCCGGATCGGAGATCATCTCCTCCCACTGGGCTACCCAGCCGACCGTGCGGGCCAGCGCGAAAATACAGGTAAACATTTCGGTCGGAATGCCGATGGCCTTTTGCACGATGCCGGAATAGAAGTCGACGTTCGGGTACAGCTTCTTCTCGACAAAATACTGGTCTTCCAGAGCGATTTTTTCCAGTTCCTTGGCCAGCTTGAAGAGGCGATCGTTCTGCAGGCCCAGTTCTTGCAGCACATCGTCGCAGATCTTGCGCATCAGCTTGGCGCGCGGGTCGAAGTTCTTGTAGACGCGATGGCCGAAACCCATCAGCTTGAAGGAGTCGTTCTTGTCCTTGGCGCGCTTGATGTATTCGCCGACGCGCGAGACATCGCCGATTTCTTCGAGCATTTGCAGGCAGGCCTCGTTGGCGCCGCCGTGCGCCGGCCCCCACAGGCAGGCGATACCGGCTGCGATGCAGGCGAAGGGGTTGGCGCCCGACGAACCGGCCAGGCGGACGGTCGAGGTCGAGGCGTTCTGCTCGTGATCGGCATGCAGCGTGAAGATGGTGTCGAGGGCATGCACCAGCACCGGATTGGCGACGTACTTCCCGCACGGATTGCCGAACATCATGCGCATGAAGTTGGCGGTGTAATCCAGTTCGTTGTCCGGATACATGAACGGCCCGCCGGTGTTGTACTTGTAGGCCATGGCGACAATGGTCGGCAGCTTGGCCACCAGGCGGACGAAGCTCATGGTGCGATGATCGGCATCGGAGAAATCCATCGCATCATGGTAGAAAGCGGAGAGGGCGCCGACCACGCCGACCATGACAGCCATCGGATGCGCGTCGCGGCGAAAGCCCGAGTAAAACTTGACGAGTTGCTCGTGCACCAGCATGTGCTGTTTGACGGTGTCTTCAAACTCTTTTTTCTGCTGGCCGTTCGGCAACTCGCCATTCTTCATCAGGTAGGCGACTTCCAGGAAGTTGCACTGCTCGGCCAGTTGCTCGATCGGATAGCCGCGGTAGAGCAATTCGCCCTTGTCGCCATCGATGAAGGTGATCGTAGACTTGCAACTGGCGGTCGACAGGAAACCGGAGTCATAAGTAAACAAACCGGTTTTGGCGCCGAGGGTGCGGATATCGACGCAGTCGTTACCGTGCGTCGGGGACATGATCGGGAATTCGACGGGAGCCTGTCCGTCAACACTCAGGATTGCCTTGCGTTCGGTCGTCATGGAATCGTTCTCTTTTCAGATGTTGGTCATCACTGCATTGCCGGGGCCCGGTCAAAGGTTGATCATACAGCCGTCAACCTTACTCAACTCTTACGAAGCCGCGCCACGATGGGCGCGTAGCGAGGATCCCGGGTTTCTTCTTGGCCACTGATCAAGCGCCAGAGATCGTGATCCTCCCAGTCGGCCAATTCCACGAACGCCTGTTGCTGTTCCTCATCCAACTGGTCGAAGCCGTTGTCGAGAAAGCGCGTCAGCACGATATCGAGTTCCAGCAGCGCCCGGCGGATGCAGCGCCAGCGCAGGCGTTCGTAGTCAGCCCTTTCCATTAAACCGCGCGACCCACCATCATGTCTTTGATCTTGCCTATGGCTTTGGTCGGATTCAGACCCTTCGGGCAGACATCGACACAATTCATGATGGTGTGGCAGCGGAACAGCCGATACGGGTCCTCAAGGTTGTCGAGCCGCTCGCTGGTCGCCTGATCGCGGGTATCGGCGAGGAAGCGGTAGGCGGCCAGGAGGCCGGCCGGGCCGACGAACTTGTCCGGATTCCACCAGAACGACGGGCAGGCGGTCGAACAGCAGGCGCACAGGATGCACTCGTAAAGGCCGTTCAGCTCTTCGCGCTCTTCCGGCGATTGCAGGCGCTCGCGCTCCGGCGGCGGATCGTTGTTGATGAGATAGGGCTTGATCGAGTGGTACTGCTTGAAGAACTGCGTCATGTCCACGATCAGGTCGCGGATGACCGGCAGGCCCGGTAGCGGGCGCAGTACGATCGGCTGCTTCAGATCGTCGATGTCGGTCAGGCAGGCCAGCGCGTTCTTGCCGTTGATGTTCATGGCGTCGGAACCGCACACGCCCTCGCGGCAGGAACGGCGGTAGGACAGGGTGTCGTCCTTGGCCTTCAGCTTGGTCAGCGCATCGAGCAGCTTACGATCGGTCGGTTCGATGTCGACCGAAATGTCCTGCATGTAAGGGGCTTCATCCTTGTCCGGATCGTAGCGGTAGATGCTGAATTGAACCGTGCGTTTGCTCATGTCGTTCTCCGATTAGTACGAACGCGTCTTCAGCGCGATCGGCTCAACGGTCAACGGCTGCATGGTGACCGGCTTGTAGGTGATCGAATTGTCGGCCGAATTGAACAGCGTGTGCTTGAGCCACTCTTGGTCGTTACGGCCATTCGGGAATTCCGGCGTATCCGGCGCATCGTCGCGGACATGGGCGCCGCGCGATTCCTTGCGCGCCTCGGCGGAAAGCATCGTGGCCTTGGCGACCTCGATCAGATTTTCCATTTCCAGGGCTTCGGTGCGCGCCGTGTTCCAGGCCATCGACTTGTCCGTAATCTCAAGCTGACGGGCAGCTTTCTCGACCTCGAGGATTTTCTCGACGCCGCTCTTCAGGAGATCGCCAAAACGGAAGACGCCGGCATGGGTCTGCATGGTGCGCTGCATGGCCAGACGGGTTTCGTGCACATTGGCGCCGCCCTTACGACTATCGAGCGCGGCGATACGGGCCAGCGACTTGTCGGCGGCATCCTTCGGCAATTCGCGGTGGGCCTTGCCGCTCTTGAGATCCTCGACGGCGGAATCGCCAGCCGACTTGCCGAACACCAGCAGATCGAGCAGCGAGTTGGTGCCGAGGCGGTTGGCGCCGTGCACCGAGGCGCAGGCGCATTCGCCAGCGGCATAGAAGCCGGGGACGATGCTGTTGTGATCGCCGTTGTGCGGCACGACCACGCGGCCGGAGTAATGCGTCGGGATACCGCCCATCTGGTAGTGACAGGTCGGCACGACCGGCAGCGGCTCCTTGATGCAATCGACGCCAGCGAACTGCAAGCCGATTTCGCGGATGCCCGGCAGGCGCTTCATGATGGTGTTGGGGTCGAGGTGGGTGATGTCGAGCAGGACATAGTCCTTGTTCACGCCACAGCCGCGGCCTTCGTTGATTTCGGTGGTCATGGCGCGCGAAACCACGTCGCGCGACGCCAAATCCTTGGCATTCGGCGCGTAGCGCTCCATGAAGCGCTCCTTGCTGCTATTGCGCAGGATGCCGCCCTCGCCGCGCACGCCCTCGGTAATCAGCACGCCGGCGCCGGCCACGCCGGTCGGGTGGAATTGCCAGAACTCCATGTCCTCCAGCGGAATGCCGGCGCGCGCCGCCATGCCCAGACCATCGCCGGTGTTGATGAAGGCGTTGGTGGAGGAGTAGAAGATACGGCCAGCGCCGCCGGTGGCGAAAATAGTGGCTCGGGTATGGAAAATGACGACCTGGCCAGTTTCCATTTCCATCGCCGTGACGCCGATGACATGGCCTTCCGCGTCGCGAACCAGATCCAGCGCCATCCACTCGACGAAGAACTGGGTGTTGGCCTTGACGTTACGCTGGTACATGGCGTGCAGCATGGCGTGGCCGGTCCGGTCGGCGGCGGCGCAGGAACGGCGCACCGGCTTTTCGCCGAAGTTGGACATGTGGCCGCCGAAGGGACGCTGGTAGATCTTGCCATTGTCGGTGCGGTCGAAAGGCATGCCGTAATGCTCAAGTTCGACGACGCACTCGTTGGCCTTGCGCACCATGAACTCGATCGCGTCCTGGTCGCCGAGCCAGTCGGAACCCTTGACGGTATCGTACATGTGCCAGTGCCAGTGATCCTCTTCGGAATTGCCGAGCGAGGCGGCAACGCCGCCCTGGGCAGCGACGGTATGGGAACGGGTCGGGAAGACCTTGGACAGCACGGCCGTTTTCAGGCCAGCTTCGGACAATTGAATCGCCGAGCGCAGACCGGCGCCGCCGGCGCCCACGATGACCGCGTCAAATTTCAGAACAGGAATACTCACGCTCACAGCCTCCAGAGAATCGCAGCAGCCCACGCCGTGTAGCCCACCAGCGCGGTAACGGTCAGCACATGCAAGGTCAGGCGCAGGCCCGTCGCCTTGACGTAGTCCATCCAGATGTCACGCACACCAATCCAGACATGATAAAAAAGGCTGACGCAGAACAGGAAGGTCAGGAACTTGATGACGCCATTGGCGAACACCCCCTGCCAGGCCTCGAAAGTGGACGGTCGGACGATCAGCAACACCACGGTCATCAGCAACGAATAAATCATCATGATGGCCGCCGTGGCACGCTGGGCGATCCAGTCCTTGAGGCCGTAATGGGCCCCGACAACGATACGTTTGATCACAGCAGAATCCCCCACCACAGAGCTAGGGTCAGCGGAATGCTGACGGCAAATACAGCCGCCGACGACTTGGCGGCGGCTTCCTTCTCGATGCCGACATGCAGGTCGAGCAGCAGAAAGCGGATGCCGGCGCAGAAGTGATGCGCGTAAGCCCAGATCAGGCCGGCGAGGATCACTTTGACGGGCAGCGAGGCCGCCACCGACTGCAAGACAGCGAAGCTATCGGCCGATGTCAGGCTGGCGCCGAACAGCCAGAGCAGCAGCGGCAAGCAGATAAACAAGCCGGCGCCGCTGACCCGATGCAGGATTGAAACCTTGGCCGACAAGGGCAGCCTGATGGTAGTCAAGTCCAAGTTTACTGGACGCTTTTTGTTGATGGTCATTTCTGCCATGAACGTCACCCCTCGCGTTGATTTGCGGCTAACCGCTTTACCTAAAAAAGAACCATAATTATACATGCAATTTCGCATCACGGCCTCTAGCGGCTGTATGCAAAGATTCGCTCCCTTCCTTCAATTCGCGCCCTTTCTTCAACCCAGATCATTGCGATAGTGATAATGACGGGTGCTATACAAACCGAGGCGCCACTCGACCGCTTTGTTGCCATAGGTATAAGCCGTCCGCTCAACGCGCAACAGCGGCTCGCCGACGGCAATGCCGAGCCGGGCCGCGCTCTCCGCGTCAGCCGCCACCGCCCGCAGGCGTTCCTCGGCGCGGATCATGCGCACGCCATAATCGCTCTCAAACACGCTGTACAGGGAGCGCTCGCTGCTGCGCAGAGATTCGAGCGTCAGGCCGGCGAACGCATCGGCCAGCAGATAGATCTGGTCGAACACCACCGGCTCGTCGGCAAAGCGCAACACCCGCAGGACGCGGATCAGTTCGTCGCCGACCGCCAAACCGAGCGCCGCAGCCACCTCGACCGAAGCCGCCACCATTTCGCAGGCACTGGCATCGCTGACACCCTGGATGTGCTTGCCGGCATCCGGCGCCACGCGCAAAAAACGATAGAAGGAGCGCGGATCGTCGTGGGTAGCGACGAAAGTCCCCTTGCCCTGCCGGCGAATCAGCATGTTCTCCGCCGCCATCTCGTCGATGGCTTTGCGTACCGTCCCCTGGCTGACGTTAAACCGCGCCGCCAGTTCCCCCTCGCTGGGAATCGCGTCGCCCGGCCCCCACTCCCCTTCTTCCAGACAGCGGATGAGAAAGTCCTTGATCTGGCGATAGAGGGGACTGAACGTCGGCGAATGCGAACGCACCGCGGAACGGGAAATCTTTGGGGTCATAATTTTGGATTTCAGCATACTTCCGGCGCAGCGTCCAGTAAAAGATGTCTTATATAAGACAGAGGATGCAATTGACAGTCTCAACCCAAGCGTCTAGCATTGTTTGATTGACGCAAGGTCAAGTCCCGTCGGCCATCGAGCCAAACGATCCGCCCATTACCGCTGTTTCATTCAGGAGCGAAGAAAATGTCCAAAGCCCCCATGCGCGTAGCTGTTACCGGCGCCGCCGGCCAGATCGGTTATAGCCTGCTGTTCCGCATCGCCTCCGGCGAAATGCTCGGCAAAGACCAGCCGGTCATCCTCCAGTTGCTCGACCTGCCGCAAGCCCAGCAGGCCGCCAAAGGCGTGATGATGGAGTTGGAAGATTGCGCCTTCCCGCTGCTGGCCGGCATGTTCACCACCGACGATCCGAATGTCGCCTTCAAGGATGCCGACGTCTGCCTCCTGGTCGGCGCCCGCCCCCGCACCAAGGGCATGGAGCGCGCTGATCTCTTGACCGCCAATGGCGCCATCTTCACCGTCCAGGGCAAGGCCATCGCCGAAAACGCCAAGGAAAGCGTCAAGGTGCTGGTCGTCGGCAACCCCTGCAACACCAATGCCTACATCGCCGCCGCCGCCGCCAAAAAGGTCGGCCGCACCAACCCGGCCAATTACCACGGCATGCTGCGCCTCGACCACAACCGCGCCCTGTCGCAACTGGCCATCAAGAGCGGCCGTGCGGTGTCTTCCCTGAAGAAGCTGGTCGTCTGGGGCAACCACTCGCCCACCATGTACGCCGACTACCGCTACACCACCTCTAATGGCGACAGCGTCAAGGCGCTCATCAACGACCACGCCTGGAATAACGACGTCTTCCTGCCGACCGTCGGCAAGCGCGGCGCCGCCATCATCGAAGCGCGCGGCCTTTCCTCCGCCGCCTCCGCCGCCAATGCCGCCATCGACCACATCCGCGACTGGGTTCTCGGCTCCGACGAATGGGTCACCATGGGCGTGCCCTCCGACGGCTCCTACGGCATTCCCAAAGACATCGTGTTCGGCTTCCCCTGCGAATGCAAGGGCGGTTCCTTCAAGATCATCCAGGGGCTGGAAATCGACGCCTACAGCCAGGAAAAGATCAACCTGACGCTGAAAGAACTGACCGATGAAGCCGAGGCGGTCAAGAGCATGCTTTAATCCGGCAGACATTTAGCTGCACCGGAAGGCCGCGGTAAAATGCCGCGGCCTTTTTCGTTGACTCCGCCGAAACGCCATGCGCCATCCCAAAGACATCCTTTTTGCCGGTGAACGGCCCTTCCCCGTCCTGCCCGCCGTCGACCACTACGCCGGCTCGGAAAAACTGATGATGAAGGCGCTGCAACGCCAGCAAGAACTCGGCCCGATTTTCGACATCACCTGCGACTGCGAGGACGGCGCTCATGCCGGCGCCGAACGCGAGCACGCCGAAATGGCCGCCGCCCTCATCATGTCCGACGGCAACCGCTTCAACCGCGTCGCTGCCCGCGTTCATGACGTGAGCCACGCCCACTGGCGACAGGACATGGAAATTCTCGTGCGCAGCGCCGGCGCCCGGCTCCCCTTCCTCACCCTGCCCAAACCGTGCAGCGCCGCCGACGTGCAAACGCAGATCGACGCCCTGCGCCAAATCGAAAAACAATGCGGCCTAGGTCGGGAAATCCCCGTCCATGTACTCATTGAAACCCACGGCGCGCTGCGCGACGTCTGGCGCATCGCCGCACTGCCCGGCGTCGAATCGCTCGATTTCGGCCTCATGGATTTCGTCTCCGGGCATCACGGCGCCATCCCCGGCGCCGCCATGAAAAGCCCCGGCCAGTTCGAGCACCCGCTGGTCGTCCGCGCCAAATGCGAAATCAGCGCCGCCGCGCTGGCCTGCGGCGTCGTGCCGACGCACAACGTCACCACCGAATTGCAGGACATCGCCACCATCCGCAGCGACGCCCGGCGCGCCCGCCGGGAATTCGGCTACCTGCGCATGTGGAGCATCCACCCCAACCAGATCGTCCCCATCGTCGAAGCCATGCGCCCCGACTTCTCCGAAGTCGAAGCCGCAGCGGAAATCCTCATCGCCGCCCAAGACAAGGACTGGGGCCCCATCCAGCACGCCGGCAAACTGCACGACCGGGCCTCCTACCGCTACTACTGGGAACTCCTCGCCCGCGCCCAGGTCACCGGCATGGCGATCCCCGACACGGCGAAGGGGCGGTTTTTTGGTTGAGCGAGAATTGTAGTAAATATCCCCCGGCAAAGCCGGGGGCTTTAGATTGAGCCGCTCAAAGCGGCAATTCCGGGGTCGCTAACGCGGCCCCGACCTCATTGGGCCACCGTTACGGTGACCGCTTGCACATATTCGGTGCCGCTTGCGGATCTGGCCATAGCCCTCCCCTTCAGGAAGGTATGGCGCTATTATTCGCCTTTCTAACGCAAATTTGAACGAATGGGTCAATGCGAAGCATCGCAAGGTAGCGGCTTTTTGCCTCGTCCAGTTTACAATCCGGGCTACGCTTATTGACTTATACGGATTGCCATGGAAAATCAAACCGCCATCATTATCAGAAAAGCCGTCGCGAATGACATTGACGGCATCATGACAATAGAACACCTCTCTTTTCGCTCCAGAGTGACCGAATCAAGAAAAGTGTTTGAAGACAGAATTGCCGCTTTCCCCGACGGTTTTTTGGTGGCCGTCGTTGATAGAGAAAATGAAAGAAGAATTGTCGGCTACATTTCATCCGAGCTTTGGGTTCTTTCGGAAGATGTTCCGTATTCCAATTTTGACTTGGGCCACTCCGTTTATGATACGCATTGCGATGACGGCGAAGAGTTGTACATTTCATCCATCGCCGTTGACCCAACTGTCCGCGGCGGGCAAATAGGCAAAAAACTGTTTGTCAGTCTTTTAAAAATGGTTCAAGATAAATACAAATTAAAGAGCGCCATTTTACTGGTAAATAGCGATTGGGCGAGCGCCTATAAAATGTATCAAAAAGAAGG
>Ga0123353_10000231_pt1 | contig 70538 bp, 57 predicted proteins | sample TergutLab28metaG_3_FD_92763 | JGI IMG/M metagenome (GOLD analysis project Ga0123353, IMG submission 92763) | Labiotermes labralis P3 segment gut microbial communities from Petit-Saut dam, French Guiana - Lab288 P3 | ecosystem: Host-associated > Arthropoda: Insects > Digestive system > Gut ... | reverse complement strand
TCGGCGAGCTCGCCGGGTGTCATCGCCCCGACGTGCGCCCCGACGTTGGCCAGGCGCTGGGCAGTGGCGCGGTCGTAGGCAGGGTTGGCGTCGGCGTCCAAGGCCGCCAGCCCCAAGACCAGCAAACCTCCGTTGACCAGGCCTGAGACCTGCTGGACAAGGTCGTGTTCGTCACCACCTTCGTAGAAGTCGGTGATGAGGGCGACGATGGTCCGGCGTGGGTTCTCCACGAGCGTGGCCGCGTAGCGCACGGCCCTGGCGATGTCGGTGCCGCCGCCAAGCTGGACTTTCATCAACAGCTCGACGGGGTCTTCCACGTCGCTGGTCAGGTCCACGACCTCCGTGTCGAAGGCGACCAGGTGCGTCTTCAGGCCCGGCAGGCCCCACAGGCAGGCAGCGGTCACGGCTGAGTGGATCACCGAGTCGGTCATGGACCCGGACTGGTCCACGAGCAAGATCACCTGCCAGCGTTCGACATGGCGGCGGGTCCGGGAGGTGAAGTACGGCGTCTCGATGGTCAGGCGGCCCGTCGCCGGGTCGTACCGGCCCAGGTTCGCCCGCACGGTGCGGCGGATGTCAAAATCTGCGGCGCGGGGCACGACCGACCGCCGCGGCGAACGGGTGCCGAAGAACGAGCGTCGGACCTCGGTGGCCATCTTCTTGACCAGGTCATCGACGACGCGGGCCACCAGGGTGCGGGCGAGGGCCAGGACCTGCGGATCCATGAGGTGCTTGGTGTGCAGCACCGCTTTGAGCAGCGTCTGGTTCGGGGTGACCCGGCGCAGCACATCAGGGTTCGTGACGATGTCGGTGATACCGAACCGCTCGATCGCCTCACGTTCGAGACGTTCGACCGTCTCCTGAGGGAACAACCGGTGGACCTGGCCGAGCCAGTCCACGGCAGCGACGACCGAGCCTCCGGGGCCCCCCGCGCGGGTGGTAGGACGCACACCACGAGAGGCTGCCTCACCGTCGTGGGAGTACAGCCAGTCCAGCGCCGCGTCCTGGGCCATGGCCTCGTCGGACATGCACTCACCCAAGGCTTCGCCGGCCTCGCCGAGCACCAGCCGCCAACGTTCCAGGTCAGCACGCAGCAGGTCGGGCTGCACAGGGGAAGGCTGACCGGATGCTGGGAGGGTTTGGTCGCTCATCGCGGCTCCCACAGACCAGCATCGACGAGAACCCGTCCGACCCGCTCTTCCAGCTCGGCACCGGCAGCAGCCTGCGCCGGGTCGGTGTGCAGACGCAGGAACGCACGACCTGACCCGACCAACCCGCGGACGGCCATGAGCTGTTCGGCGATCCGGGCACGTTCACGAGGTGGCAGGTAGGCGAAAGCACCACGCAGGGCAGGCAGGGCGGTGAGGAACTGGTGCGGGTCGTACCCGGCGAGCACGTGGTCCAGCTCGTCAAGCAGCAGGTCAGCGACATCGTCGCGAGCAACGGCGAACAACCCCGCCAACCAGTCGCCGGCTGTCGTCGGACCGGCCATGGCCCGCAGGGTCGTCACCGGGTCGGTGCTGTGCTCACCGAGCGAGACCAGCACACCGAGCCCGGCTCCGCGCAGGTCCGGTGGGACGGCTCTGTCATTGGCGAGCCGACCCATGGACGCGACCACCTCGGCCCTCAGCGGGGCGTTGGCCGTTCTCAGCCTGGTGGCGTCACGCAGAGCGACCACGGCGGCCAGACGCTGGGGGTCTGCCGGGCCTGGACCGCCACGCACCCCTTCGACGAGCCACACCAGCCGTCCTGCGGTCTGGTCGACGAGGGCCTCCAGCGCCGCGGAGTCGCGCACGCCGTACTGGTCGCCGTAGCGCCACAGCATGAGAGCGACAGCAAGCATCTGGCCTGTCTCGGCCACGTTCGTCAGGTGCCCCACGCACGCGCCCAACCTGGTGAGCAACGACCCGGTCAGCGACTGCGCCCCGATGAGCACCGCATCGACGAGCACCGTCGCCGGGGCGGTCTGGCCCAGGCGTTCTTCCAGCGCTGCGGTCGCAGCGGCCAGCAGGTCGTGGCCATAGGTACCAGCCTCGATGAGGGCGACGAGGACGTCCTGAGCGGGTTCGCCACCGACGAGGGGACCGTCGACATCCCAGACCTCGTCGAGCGTCTCGGCGGACGGGTCGGAGCCCAGCAGCGGGCCAGAGCACCAGGTGAACCGGGGAACACCCAGCACACGGGCCTGGTGGCACACCCGTGACCGTGCGATGTCGCACCTGAGCTCGAGCTTGACGGGTCCGACCGTGTCGAGGCCTTGGTCGCGCCAGGCGCCGACAGCGGCACCCACCAGCGCAGGCAGCGTGGTCCCTGGGGCCAGGCGGCCCACACGGTCGCCGGACAACGCCGCGACCATCTCCACGACGACAGGGTCTGTGCCTGCCCGCAGCGTGCCGCGCGACGCCCACGGCAGCGGGACGTCGAGCGCCTCGGTGACCAAGGTGGAGGCCAGAGCGTCGAGGACGTCGCCGCGGGTGGGCACCTGGTGCCCGCGGAGCATGGCCAGGCCGGCGGTCGTGGTGCGGGCAGCCACGAGGTTCGCTGTGGAGACCTGCTGGCGGGCGCCACGCAGGCGTGAGGCGACCCGTTCGACCAGACGGTCGGCGGCGACCTGCGCCCCGACGTCCCACACGTCCTGGTAGTAGGCCGGCGACGGCATACCCGACTGGTAGCCGGTGAACGCGTCCAGACGCCGGAACGAGTACGGGACCAGGTACGACGTTGCACGGTTGCCGTGGACGTCGGTCGGGGCGGGCGGGACCGTGGGCCAGCACGCCTCGCCACCTTGGCCAGCCAGACGCACGAGGGCTGCGCGGTGGAAACCGCCGGTGACGACCACCACCGGACCGTCGTCGCGTGCCACCGCAGCGGCGACCCACTGGGCCATGTACTCCTCGCGGGCAGTGTCGTGCTCGTCGGCTTCGGCATCACCTCGCAGCAGGTCGAAGTACGTGTCGAGGCGTTGGCCCAGGTCGTGAGGCTCAGCGATCTCGAACAGGTGGTCCCACAGTGCGTCTGGGGTGTCGATGCTGAGCTCACGGCTCAAGGTGTCCAGGGCGCGGGCGTAGCGGGTGTCAGCGTCGGAGTACCGGTTCTCACGCCCGTGCAGGGCCCGGTGCCAGGCAGGCAGGTCGATGAACCGCAGCTGGGCGCGGACCTGTCGACCGGTGCGCAGGGCAACCCACTCGGGGCTGTACTCGCACAACGGCGCCCATGACCGCACCACACCGTCGTCGCTGGTGAACGAGCTGAACACGGCGATGGGCAGCTGGTGGTCGGCAAGCAGGCCGTCGATCTGGTCGTTGACGTCTGATGGTCCCTCGACGAGCACCCACGCGGGCCGCAACGCCCTGATCACCTGCTGGACGTACCGTGCGCACGCAGGTGAGTGGTGGCGGACCCCGACGTAGGTGACCGGGCTGCTCATCGACGTGATCAGCCCAGGCGGTGCCGCGCGGCGTACACCGAACGCCAGGCTGGTCCGCTGCGACGCCCGTGGTGGTCGAAGTAGCGGCGCAGGCGGGCCATGTCGTCGGGGTTGTCCTTGGCTGCCGTGCCGGCCAGGCACTCGACGAAGTCGACCCCGTCGGAAGCACCCTGGCGCAGGTACCACCCACGCAACCCCACAGCGTGGGCGACAGACACGGCTTCGGCAGTCGACAGGACCGTGGACATGGAGTCGAGGGACTCACCGCGGCTGGTGGTCCCAGTACGCAGCTCGCGGAACGTGGTGACCAGCACCTCCAGCAGGTCCCGCGGCACCGGGCGGGTCACCCCTGAGCGTTCCAGCAGCCGCGTGGACTCACGTTCGACCAGGTCCAGCTCGACGACAGGATCAGCGATGGGGAACACCGTCTCGAAGCTGAACCGGCGTTTGAGCGCAGCAGACATCTCGTTGACGCCACGGTCGCGGGTGTTCGCGGTGGCAATGACCGCGAACCCCTGGCGGGCGAAGGTCATCGCGTCGGGGGCACCAAGCTCAGGGATCGCCACGGCGCGCTCGGACAGCAGCGACAGCACACCGTCTTGCACCTCCAACGGGCACCGGGTGATCTCCTCGAACCTGACGGTTTTCCCTTCGCTCATCCCCCGCAACATAGGCGCGGGCACCAGGGCACGCCGCGAAGGCCCTTCGGCGACCAGCAGGGCGTAGTTCCACGAGTACTTGATCTGGTCTTCTGTGGTCGCCGCACCACCCTGGATGGTCAGCGTCGAGTCCCCCGACACGGCCGCCGCCAACAGCTCGGACAGCAGCGACTTGGCCGTCCCAGGTTCGCCGATGAGCAGCAGCCCCCGCTGGGTCGCCAACGTCACCAGCGCACGTTCGACCAGCGCAGTGTCGCCGACGAACTTCGGGCTGACACCCGCCTTCGCATCACCCATGACGAACCGTCGGGCGGCTGTCAGCGACAGCGCCCACCCCGGCGGAACCGGGTCGGTGTCGTCCTGACGCAACCGGCGTAGCTCGTCGGCGAACCGGACCTCAGCGGGGGGTCGTTGGAGCTCGTCGGCAGGTGTCAGGCTGGACGTGTCCACAGGCCCGGCATCATCAACCATGCCGACGAGCGTACTGCCCGTGTGGCTGCTGCGGAGCGACCTTGCCTGACGACGATCACGCGTCCGTCGTCACAGGTACTGGCCGGTGCTGGAGACGTTTTCGATGCGGCGGGCGGACGAGCCTTTCTTGCCGCCGACGATAGTGCGGACGAAGACGATGCGTTCGCCTTTTTTGCCGGAGATCCGGGCCCAGTCGTCGGGGTTGGTGGTGTTGGGGAGGTCTTCGTTCTCGCGGAACTCTTCGAGGCAGGCGTTGATGACGTGCTCGACGCGGATGCCGCGCTGGCCGGTGTCCAGGACCTCTTTGACGGCAGACTTCTTGGCACGGTCGACGATGTTCTGGATCATGGCGCCCGAGTTGAAGTCCTTGAAGTACAGGATCTCTTTGTCACCAGAGGCGTAGGTGACCTCCAGGAAGCGGTTCTCCTCGGACTCGACGTACATCCGTTCGACGGCGCGGGTGATCATCGCCTCGACGGTGGCGGGCTTGTCGCCACCGTGCTCGGCGATGTCGTCAGCGTGGATGGGCAGGTCAGTGGTCAGGTACTTGGAGAAGATCTCCCGGGCACCCTCGGCGTCGGGGCGCTCGATCTTGATCTTCACGTCGAGGCGGCCAGGGCGCAAGATCGCCGGGTCGATCATGTCCTCACGGTTGGAGGCCCCGATGACGATGACGTTCTCCAGACGCTCCACCCCGTCGATCTCCGAGAGCAGCTGCGGGACGATCGTCGTCTCGACGTCTGACGACACCCCTGTCCCCCGGGTGCGGAACAACGATTCCATCTCGTCGAAGAAAACCACGACCGGATGCCCCTCGGACGCTTTCTCCCGAGCCCGGGAGAAAATCAGACGGATATGACGTTCGGTCTCCCCCACGTACTTGTTCAGCAGCTCGGGGCCTTTGACGTTGAGGAAGTACGCCTTCTCGTCGGGCTCGTCGGGGCGCTTGGCCCGGGCGGCCTCAGCCAGGGAGTGCGCGACGGCTTTGGCGATGAGGGTCTTGCCGCACCCAGGCGGCCCGTACAGCAAGATCCCCTTGGGGGGTTTGAGCCCGTGCTCGGCGAACAGCTCGGGGTGGACGAACGGCAGCTCCACGGCGTCGCGGATCGCGCCGATCTGCGGGCCCAGCCCGCCGATGTCCTCGTAGGCGACGTCGGGGACCTCTTCGAGCACCAGGTCCTGGACCTCGGCCCGTGGGATCACCTCGAAGACGAACCCGGAGCGCGAGTCGATGGTCAGCGCGTCGCCCACACGCACCGGCAGGTCGGCGACCTGCCCGGCGAACCGCACGACCCGTTCCTCGTCCCCACGCCCGACGACCAGCGCCCGGTTGTCGCCGAGCAGCTCAGAGACCGTCACCAGCTCGCCGACCCGTTCGTACCCGGCGACACCGACGACGGTCAGCGCCTCGTTGAGGCGGACCTCCTGCCCAGGGCGCAGGTCGGCCGCGTCCATGGCAGGGGTCACCGACACGTGCATCTTGCGCCCTGCCGCCACGACGTCAACGGTGCCGTCGCCGTGGCCAGCCAAGAACGTCGCGTACGTGCCGGGGGGTTTGGCAAGGTCTTCCACCTGGCGTTTGAGCTCGACGATCTGCTCACGGGCAGCGACCAGCGCAGCGGTGAGGCGCTCGTTCTTGGCGGTCAGCGCGGCCAGCTCACGGTGCGCGTACGTCGGGTCGGTCACGGGGCCCTCCGGTTCTCCTGCACGTCCTGCGTCTGGTCACACCAGGGCCGTGTGTACTCATCGAGAGTAACGGGCAGTGTCAACTACATCTCGCAGGATGCACTGGCTGGCCGGGCGGTTCAGTCCTGCTCGGCGGCCAGCGCACGGCGCACCCGTCGGACCTTCTTCGCTGACACCGGCAGCTCGCCGAGCTCTTCGGCCGACCAGTCGGCATCTGTGGGGTAGGCACCTTTGGCCGGACGACGCCGACGCACCGGTGCGACCGTCCCGTCGGCCAGGCGGCGCGTGGTCACCAAGAACCCGGTGTGGGCGACCATCCGGTGGTCAGGACGCACCGCCAGGCCCTCCAGGTGCCAGCCGCGCACCATGGACTCCCACGCTGACGGTTCGGTGTACCGCCCGTCGGTGCGCACGTCCTCGGCGGTGCGCGACAGCTGTGTCGTCGTGGCGACGTACGCCACGAGCACCCCACCGGGCACGAGCACCCTCGCGGCGGCGTCCAGGTTCTCCCAGGGGGCGAGCATGTCGAGCACCACCCGGTCCACGCTGGCTGGTTCGAGCCCCGCCAGGACGTCGGCCAGCTCGCCGACCTCCAAAGTCCACGCCGGGTGCTCACCACCGAAGAAACCTGCGACGTTGCCGCGGGCGATATGCGCGAAATCTTCGCGGCGCTCCACCGACAGCAGCGACCCGCTGTCCCCCACAGCCCGCAGCAACCACATGGTCAACGCCCCCGACCCCACCCCCGCCTCGACCACCCGCGCACCAGGGAACACATCACCCATGGTCACGATCTGCCCGGCGTCCTTGGGGTACACCACCGCCGCACCACGCGGCATGGACATGACGTGGTCGGACAGCAGCGGTCGTAGCGCCAGGTACTGCACCCCGCCTGTGGTGGTCACCACGACGCCTTCTGACGCCCCGATGAGGTCGTCGTGGGCCAGTGCGCCACGGTGCGTGTGGAACAGCTCGCCAGGCACCAACGTGATCGTCGAGGGCCGCCCTTTGGCGTCGGTGAGCTGGACGCGCTCGCCAGCGCGCAGCACACGGGTCGTCAAGGTCACGAGCCGTCAGTCTACGCGGGCACTTGCGACGGGCCAGACGCACCGGCATCCAGGGCCTGGGCCACCGCGGCGGCCGTGACGACAGCGACGACCCGTCCTGCGTCGGTCACCACCAGCAACGACGCACCGCTGCGCGACAACGCGGCGACGAGCCCGACGCCGGTGATCCCGGCGTCCACGACCGCACCAACCGGCACAGGCACCGTCACCGCGGTGACCGGGGTCAGCGCGTAGACCTCAGGCGGCACCTCCGACAACACCCTGGCGTCGACCAAGCCCTGCGGACTCCCGTCGTCACCGAGCACCACCACCACGACCTTGCCGCCACCAGCACGCAAGGCGATCTCAGCCTGTTCCAGAGTCGTGTCGGCGACCACACCGACGGCTGGCGTGCCCACCGTCGCCAGGCTCACAGTGCTCATGGCGGCCGTGTGCCGCACGTGGCGCAGCGCGGCGGTCGCCCCCGACCACAGCGTCCAGGCGATGAGCACCACCCACAGCGCGGACCAGAGCCGCGGGCTTGTGCCGTTCAGGTATGGCACGCCCAAGGCCAGCACGACAATGCCGACCGCCACAACCCGTCCGATCCAGGCCGCCACGATGGTTCCCGTCGCGCGCCGTCTGGTGATCTTCCAGACGACCGCCTCCAGCACCTGTCCACCGTCCGCCGGCAGCCCTGGGAGGAGGTTGAACACACCGAGGACGATGTTGATCCACGTCGCGTACAACAACACCCAGGCTGCCAGCGGATGGGCCTCGGCCACTGTCCACAGCGTGTACGTCACCGCAGCGAGAAGCAGGTTCATCACCGGTCCGGCGACTGCCACCAAGGCTGATCGGCCGGGGGTCGACGGGTTGGTCCTGAACGATGTGTGCCCACCCCACAGCGTCAAGGTGAGCGCCTGGGGTTGGTGCCCCAGCACCCGTCCGGCCAGCCCGTGCGCCAGCCCGTGCATGAAGAACGCCACGAACAAGAACAGCGTGAACCCCACCGCGACGACCAGCGCCCCCGCACCCAACCCGGCGCTGGCTGCGTAGAACACCGCAGCCAGGAGCAGCATCCCGACCAGGGCGGACGGTTCGACGACCACCACGGCGCCAGCCACGTGGCCCACGACCCACCCAGACGCTGCGGCTTGTCCACTGCGTTGCTGCACCCACCCAGGGTAGTGGCCCCTCCCACGACCCGACGACAACGGGTATCGGCTGACGCAGTGGCCCGCGCGACGCCACGGAGGTGCGTCGAGCGGTCCCGCAGGCTGTGGCGTCCGGCACGTATGGGACAACTCGACCCTCACTGGCCGCCAACACCTCTGTGATTGCGTACGCTGGGTGGGTGACCGCTCGGAAACCGGGGGCCCTGCCGGCCGACCAGACCGTGATGCTCGCCGCGTTCGAGGGCTGGAACGATGCCGGCAGCGCCGCCAGCGACACCCTCGACCACCTGAACACCGTGTGGGAGGCACGCGAGCTGTCGTCGCTGGACCCCGAGGAGTACCACGACTTCCAGGTGAACCGTCCGACGATCGAAGCCGACGACGACGGTCACCGCGAGCTCGTCTGGCCCACCACCACGGTGTCGACCGCCAAGGTCGCGCGGCGCAAGATCGTCCTGGCGCAAGGCCACGAACCGTCTATGCGCTGGCGCCGCTTCTGCGACGACCTGCTCGACCGGGCCGTTGAGCAGCAGGTCCACACCGTGATCACCGTCGGCGCGCTCCTGGCTGACGTCCCCCACACCCGTGACATCCCCGTGACCATGAGCAGCGAAGACGCCAAAGTCCGTGCCCTGCTCGACCTAGAGCCCAGCACCTACGAAGGCCCGGTAGGTATCGTCGGCGTCCTGGCCGCCGAAGCCCGCCGCCGGGGCCTTGCGACTGTGGCCGTGTGGGCGGCCGTCCCCCACTACGTCGCCCACCCCCCGTCCCCCAAGGCCACCTTGGCCCTGCTGGGCGCCGTCGAAAAACTCCTCGGCCACTCCCTGGAGATGGGCGACCTCGCCGAAGACGCCCGCGCCTGGCAGCAAGGCGTCGACGAGCTAGCCGCCGAAGACACCGATATCGGCGAGTACGTCCGCCACCTCGAAGAAGCCAAAGACACCGCCGAGCTCCCCGAAGCCACCGGCGAAGCCATCGCCCAAGAGTTCGAACGCTACCTGCGCCGCCGAGACCCCGGCGGCGGCCTCTAACCGCTCAGGGCCCTCGTATCAGTCCAGGTCATTCGCGAAAGGTCCCGACTCTGGGCTGATCTGAGTCGCAGAACATTCTTCGGACTCACGAGTAGCCAGGTGTCAGCGAGCGGCAGGCGACGGCTTCCGGGCATCGACGAGCAGGAAGTTGGGGACGTGGCGGTTCTTCTGGTAGTTGGGGATGCGTTGGACGACCTCCTCGGGGACAACGGGTTCTAGGACGCGGTCGATAGCGAAGCCGACAGACACGAGTGAGTTGATGATATCCGAAAACGTGCGGTGGTGCTTGACGACTCCGTCGACGATCCAGAAAATTGTGCGCTGTGACGAGACAGAATAGTCACTCAACTGATAGTAGGCTGGGCTCCCGTCAGTGTCGTAGGCCCAGTGGATACCTGCCTTCGGCGCAGTCGTAAGCGGATGCTCTTGCGAAAAGACGAAGTGGCCGCCGTCGCTAAGAAGCAAGAAGACGTCCCTAGCGAGCGAGACGAAGTCCTCCACGTAGTGGACGGCGAGAGAACTTACGACGACGTCGAACGATGGCGGCAGCCCACCGACCTCTTCCATGCTGAGCCTGCGATAGGAAATATTCGACGCGGAATTGAGCTCTCGGGCGACGGCTAGCATCTTCTCCGAAATATCGATACCAAGGACGCTCCCAGCCCCCAGGTCGGAGTACAGCCTGCAACCATGTCCCTGGCCACACCCAAGGTCCAAGACGCGCTTGCCCCTCAGGTCTGGGAGGAGGGAGACGATCGCCGGCCGTTCTTCGACATTGTTGGCGCTGTCGGCGTTGTCCCGGACACGCTGGTAACCGTCGTAGAACTCTTGATCGTCGTAAATGTTCTGCACCATTCTTGACCTCATTGCCGACTACCTGCCTGCCTCTGCGCGACGCGCTTCCGAGACGAATGTCTGAACCTTGTCGAAGTCTTTCCACCCGTCCACTTCAACACCCGAGTTGACATCGACACCAAACGGTCGCGTCTGAGCCACAGCGTCGTACACGTTCTGGTCAGTCAGCCCGCCAGCCAGTATGACAGGGACCTGTGCGAGCCGCACCACCTGCGCGCTGATAGTCCAGTCGTGGACCAGGCCGGTGCCACCGAGGCGGTCGACGGTGCGACTGTCCAGCAGCAATGCGTCACTCACCGGCTCGAAGTCTCGCATCATCTGCAGTGTTTCGGCCTCGGTGACGACGTGGACTGCCTTAATCACCTTGCACGCAGGCAGACACGTGCGGATACGAGCAACTGACTCAGGCGGGACGTAGTCGTGGATCTGAACGGTGTCGACACGCAAAGATGCTGCGAGGTCGACGATCTCAGACTCATCTGTCAGATGCGTAACGAGAACGCGCGACACGAAAGGCGGGAGGGACCCGATGATGCTCCGGGCACAGTCGGGGTCAACCTTGTCTTCGGCGAGATGCGTCATGCCGACAAGGAACCCTACAGCATCAGCACCGGCACGAAGCGCAATCCCCGCATCCTCACTATTTCGGATGCCGCAAATCTTGACGCGCATGTCTGCTCCTTCTCTCACACGGCAATCTGGTAGTAAGCCAGCAGGAACCCTGTGATGATCCCGTAAACCCAACCTACGGACTCGATCCAACTGCTCATGTCTTTCTTGAAAACGTTCTTCACGTACACCACCCACGGCAACCCAATGATGAAAGCCCCAAGTACGATCAGGATTCCGTTGACCAGTCTGAAAGGTCCTGCAGATTCCGAGGCTGCCTCTGGAAAGATAGTATGAAGAAAAACCGACAGCGCTGCGGTGACGCAGAACACGGCAACAGTAGAGACGATGCTGAACAGCACGATCGTGGCCTCGTTGAACGCAAATATCGTATTTCCGACGCTCAGCGAGTAGTCGCCGTGGCGCTTGCGCAGTTCCCACCATTCGCACACGATCTGCAGAAACTTCTGCGCCTTCACCGCTGCGAGCTGAGACTTGATGAGCCTGATGGTCTCCAAGACGTTGCACGTCGCCCAGGTGTAGGTGTCGGCGTCAACGGAGCTGCGCCACCCGCCGCTGTGCGTGTCCTGAAGCTGCGCAAGGTAGTTGATGCCGTCGATGACACATTCGTCGGTGTAGTCTGCCCCGCCGGCGCGCAGCAGCGCCCTGAGCGCCCAGGTCGTGCTGAAGTGACGGAAGGTATATATCGTATCGCCCTTCCTACCGACTTCGGAGAATACATCCCAGCCGCCGTATTCCTGCTGGTGATCGCGAATGTACTTGATCGCCTCGGAGATCACTCCGGCATGAGTGTCGAGCGAATCTTCGCACAACGCCAGCACGGCGTATCCCGTGCATGCCACGTTAGAGTCACACTGGTATCTCAGATCTGCAGACGACAGACCGGCCCGGTGATCAGAACTACGGTAGAGGTCCTTTTCTCGAATATTGCCCCAACCGCCATCGCCGTTCCGCGTTGCCTGCAACCACTTCACGCCATCCCGCAGCGAACTCTCGATTCCTGGCTTCTCGGGTATCGCCCTCTCGATCGCCCTCTTGAGCCTTTTGAATCTTGACCTCTCGAGCCTTGACGATGCTCCGTCATCCACAGGACGCTCACGACCTAGGGCTATCACAGCGAGCGACGTCCGCGCAGTGCTCGACAGCCCTCCTTCGACGTCTGCCCAGCCTCCATCTGGATTCTGATTGTCGACGAGCCAGCCAATGCATTGTCTGATAGAATTATCGATATCAGCCGTATCGAGATGAGTCTTGATTCCATCGTCATCACGGACGCTCTGGAGCGCGAGAAGGACCCACACCCAGTCCAAAGAGATCTCACACTGCTGCTCAGGGTGGATCAGCCAGGACTGCACCGCGTCCGCGAGCTCCACGTACTCCCGGTCCGTGAGATAGTTACTGTTCTCGAGAAGTGCGGAGACGACTTCTGCAGTATTTTGTACATTCGAAGGGATGTTCTCCACCCACCCCCACCCGTGAGTTTTTTTGTCCCTCACGTCGAGCAACCAGGTGATCGCCGACTCGGTCTCGCTCTCGAACAGCTCCCTTTCCTGCTCGAACTCGAACTTGATATTCAGCGGACCCAACTCCTTTCGTCTATCGGATCAGATACTCGTCGCTCTTCAGATGCTTCGGCGTCCAGCGCAAGGCAAGCATGACGATCGCTATCGTCGCAATGACGTCTAAGAGTTTGATCGTGGCGGTCGCCAGGCACGTGGACGCTAGGGCGTTGAGTCCGTCGTCTCGGAGATAATGATAGATGTGCTCCCCCCAGTAGTCCGAAGGAACACCGCCGTCCACCCAGAGCGTCAATCCTATCGCCAGGCAGACGCTGATGACGTACACCACGACGGCCAACTGGCACACGAACACGAACCCGGTCGTCTTTCCTCTTTTCTTCCTGGACTTAAGCGTCCAACTTGCCCCGAAGGCTACCGCGACGCTGATCACGTAGTACCAGAAAGCGTTGAATCCGTAGAAGACGGCTGACAGGAGGATGTTGTTGATCGCCCCGGCGATAACCCCCGCAGCGACTCCGGAGAGCAGTGCGATATATATTGTCCCCGTGGTGTCAAGCCACACCGGAAGCTTCAGGAAGTGCGCGAGCAGGAAGAGGCCGGTATTCATCGAGACTGCGATCGTGAACAGCGTCAGCGTCTGCCTTCTTCGCGTCAGCACCCATCCAGCTCCTTCTCGAACTCGCGCCCGGTCGCCAGGCAGGCCAGGCCCACCAGCACTATACATGTGCCAAACCTCGTTCTCGGCCATCCGCATCTTGACCGGAGGGTCACGACGGCCTGGTGTTTGGCGCCCCGCTCAGCTCAACTCAGGCGGCCCGGGCGGTGAAGAAGATGCGGTGGAAGGGGAAGAGGATGTTGCCGTCGCGTTGGGGGTGGTAGGCGGCGGCGACCAGGTCGTGGTACTCGGCGAGGAACTCGGAACGCTCGTCGTCGTTGGTCAGGTGGTCCAGGTACGGGCGCAGGCCGGTGCCGGAGTACCACTGGACCAGGGCGTCGTGGCTGGGCATGACGTGCATGTAGTCGGTGACCCACAGCTCGACCTCGCTGGTCATGGTGGTCAGCACGTCGTAGTAGTACCGGGCGGTGCGTGAGTGGACGGCGGTGACACCTTCGAAACGGGTGCTCCAGCGGTCGGTGGCCAGCAGGGAGACCAGGGCCATGCGGATGGGCATACGTTCGGTGCTCGGGACCTGGACGGCCAAGACACCGCCGGGGCGCAGGGCCGCGAACATACCCCGCAGCAGGGATTCTTGGTCGTCGATCCACTGGATCATGGCGTTGGAGAAGACCACGTCGAACGTGCCCAGGTCGGCCAGGCCAGACGTCGCGTCGGCCTGGACCCAGATCCATTCGGGGTGGGTAGCCCGGGCCTTGTCGAGCATGGCGGCCGAGCTGTCGACGCCGACGACCTGCGCGTCAGGCCAACGTCGTGCCAGCACCTCGGTGCTGTTGCCCGGCCCGCACCCGACATCGACGACCCGCTGCGGCGCGTCGACGTCGATGCGCGCGACCAGGTCGATCGACGGTTGCGTCCGGGCCTTCTCGAACGCCAGGTACAGGTCTGGGTCCCACTGGGGCATGACGCACCTCCGGCTCGCACAGTACCGTTCGCGGCGACACACTGCCCTGGGGGACCACCATCCAGGAGGTCGCGGCGCTGACCAGGAAAGACGTAGGGTCCTGTGGCTACAGCGCGATGCCGAGGAGGGCGTCGGTGAGGGTGCGGATTTCGGTGGCGGCGCTCTCGTCTTCGCCTTCGGTGCGGGTCCAGGTGTCGATGGCGGCCAGGGCTGTGGGGGTGTCGAGGTCGTTGGCCAGGGCTTGGCGGACGGCCGACAGGACGGGGGCGGCGGGGGCGGCGGTCCGGCGGGCTGCGGCGGTGCGCCAGCGGGTCAGGCGGGTGTGGGCCGCGGTGAGCTGGTCGCCGGTCCACTCCCAGTCGGTGCGGTAGTGGTGGGCACCGATGGCCAGGCGGATGGCCGAAGGGTCGTTGCCGTCAGCCAGGAGGGTGTTGACGAAGACGAGGTTGCCCAGGGACTTGCTCATCTTCTGGCCGGCGTACGCGACGAGACCGGCGTGGGCTTGGACGCGGACGCTCGTGCCGAGGAGGCGGGCGTGGGAGGTGCTCATCTCGTGGTGGGGGAAGACGAGGTCGCGTCCACCTCCTTGGACGTCGACGACGGAGCCCAGAGAAGCCGTGGCGATCATGGCGCACTCGACATGCCAGCCGGGGCGGCCACGGGGCAGGACCGGGACGTCCCAGGCGGGGTCGCCGGGGCGTTCGGCACGCCATAGGAGGGGGTCGAGCTGGTGGCGTTTGCCCACTCGGTCTGGGTCGCCGCCGCGTTCGGCGAACAGGGTGTGCATCGTGGCGTCGTCGAGGGCTGCGACACCACCGAAAGCGGGGTCGGCGGACAGGTCGGCGTAGACGTCACCGTCGTCGAGCTGGTAGGCGGCACCGTCGCGCAGCAGGGCCACGACAGTCTCTGCGACCTGCGGGACGGTTTCGGTGACAGTGAGGTACGTGTGCGGGGGCAGGACGCGCAAAGCGGCCATGTCGTCGGCGAACTTCGCGGTCTGGTCAGCGGCGAGGTCGCGCCAGTCCACACCCGTGGCAGCGGCGCGTTCTAGGAGCGGGTCGTCGACGTCGGTGACGTTCGAGGCGTGCTGGACCGACAGACCAGCGTCCATCCAGGTGCGGCGCAGCACGTCGAAGGCCACATACGTGGCGGCGTGGCCCAGGTGGGTGGAGTCGTAGGGGGTGATCCCACACACGTACAACGTCGCTGATGGTCCGGCGGCCGACGCCCGCAGCTGGCCTGACGGGTCGCGCAGCTGCACCACCGGACCTGCGCCGTCGAGTGTGGGGACTGGTGGGGCAGGCCAGGTGATCACTGGCGCAGACTACCGGGACGTCACTTGCCGCACTCAGCCTGGAGCGACGACGTTGGCGGGTCGCACTGCGCACTTACCACCGTCGTCACCGTCTGCGTGTGAGAGTCGGCCGAGGCCGTGTCGGAGGCGGGGACCACCCCGGTCACGATGAGTACCGCGACCACTGCGGCGAGGCCGAGCCGGTAGTAGACGAACGGCATGTAGGAGTACGTGGAGACGATCTTCAAGAACCCGATGATGACGATGTACCCGACGACGAACGACACGACGGTGGCGACCACGATCGCAGCCGCTCCCGGCACGACGACCGCGGAGTCCTCAGGCTCGCCCTTGATCACGACCTTGGCGAGCTCGTACAGCCCCGAGCCGAAGATCGCTGGCAGGGCCAGCAAGAACGCGTACCGTGCGGCTGCCTCGCGGGTGTAGCCCATCAACCGACCACCGGTGATCGTGGCCCCTGACCGCGACACGCCAGGGATGAGCGCGAGGGCCTGGAACAGCCCGAACCACAACGCGTGACGCCAGGTCAGCTTGTCCAGCTGGTGGTTCTGGGGACGGGTGCGGTCGGCCCAGCCGAGCAGCAGGCCGAAGACCACCAACGTCGCGACGATCACCCACAGGTTGCGCAGCGTGGTCTCGATATGGTCCGAGAAGGCCAGGCCGAGCACGACGACCGGGATCGTGCCGATGATGATGAACCACCCCATCAGCGCGCTGTGGCTGGCAGAACCATAGGTGCTCTGCGCCGAACCCTGGGTGGTCTGTGTGGGCTGGAAGGAGCCGGTCGTCGGGACGGTGTCGACCAGGTCGGCGGTGGCCGTCTCGTCGGGGCCGGTCAGCCCGACGCGGGCCCGCCAGCCCTTTCCATGGACCCCACACAGGGCCCGCCACCACGCGACGATGATCTGGACCAGGTCGCGCCGGAAGTACAGCAGCACCGCCAGCCCGGTACCGATCTGGATGATCGCGGTGAACGCGGCACCCGGTTCTGGGGTGTTGCTCAGCCCACCGACGATCCGGATGTGCGCGGTAGACGAGATCGGCAAGAACTCGGTCATCCCCTGGACGAATCCCATGAAGGCGGCCTCAAGCAGACCCATTCCATCGCTCATGGTGGCCAACTCTAGCCCGGCGCAGCCTCCAGATCGGACGGTTGCGTCAAGAGGTTCGGATCAGGAACGCTCCTCGTCCTCGTCCTCGTCGTCCACGTCCTCGTCGTCCACGTCCTCGTCGTCGTCCTCGTCGTCGTCGTCGAGCTCCAGCCCGTCGTCGTCGAGACCGTCGTCGAGGTCGTCTTCGTCCACGTCGTCGTCGGTGTCGTCGTCCTCGTCTTCACCGAGGTAGAACGGGGTTGCCTCACCGTGGACAGTCCCCAGCGCGTCGTCGTAGACCTCGAAGGCGTCGGCGAGCACGTCGTAGGCCTCGTCGACACGAGGGTCGTCGTCTCCCCCACGGGCGACAACAGCCGTGTAGTGGGCCTCGAGGGCGGCGATGAAGCGGTCGAGAGCGGCGCGGGGGTCGACGGTCATGATCAGACGGTAGCGGTGCGGGAGGCACAATGGCACACCCGGTCGGAACGTCACACCATGTCGAGCAGGCGGTCCAGCACCCGGGTGCCGAAGAGCAACGCGTCGACTGGGACGCGCTCGTCCACCCCGTGGAACATCGCCGGGAAGTCCACGTCTGGGGGCAGACGTAGCGGCGCGAACCCGTACCCGGTGATGTCGAGCCTGCTCAGGGCCTTGTTGTCGGTCCCAGCCGAGAGCATGTACGGCAGGACGACAGCCTGCGGATCTTCGGCGACCAGCGCCTGCGACATGGCTGCGACCAGCGGAACGTCCACCGGGGCCTCCAGACCGGTGTCGCAGGCCCGGACCTCCACCTGCACCCGCGGTCCGGCGAGGTCAGCGATATCGGACAACAGCTGGTCACCCGTGCCTGGCAGGAACCGCGCATCCACCCCGGCGTGCGCCTGACCAGGTACGACGTTGACCTTGTACCCGGCTTCGAGCATGGTCGGCGTGGCGGTCTGGCGTACTGTCGCGCCCACGAACCGTCCGGCGGGGCCAAGCGCGTCGACCAGTGCGGCGACCGATGCCTCGTCATGGGGGTCGTAGGACAGCCCTGTGAGATTTGCCACACCGTCGAGCAACTGCCGGACCGTCGGTCCGACGTCCAGCGGCCAGCGGTGCGCCCCGATCCGGGCGACTGCTGCCGCCAGCTCGGTCACCGCGTTGTCGGGGTTGAGCTGGGACGCGTGCCCCGCGCGGCCGTCGGCGACCAGGCGCAACCACGCCAGCCCCTTCTCGGCAGTCTGCAGCAGGTAGGCCCGGCGTCCGGCGAGCTCGACGGAGAACCCGCCGACCTCGCTGATGGCCTCGGTGGCCCCTTCGAACAGGTCCGGGCGGTGCTCGACAGCCCAGTGCGACCCCATCACCCCCGAGGACTCCTCGTCAGCGAACATGGCCAGCACCACGTCCCGGGCGGGCGGACGCCCTTCGCGCACACGCTGGCGCACGACGGACAAGATCATGGCGTCCATGTCCTTCATGTCCACGGCGCCGCGGCCCCACACCGTGCCGTCGAGCAACACCCCCTCGAAGGGGTCGACCTGCCAGTCGTCAGCCCGGGCCGGCACGACGTCCAGGTGCCCGTGCAGCACCAACGCAGGACGGCCGGGGTCGCGTCCGGCCCAGCGGGTGACCACTGAGGTCCGGCGCGGGGCAGACTCGAAGACCTCCGGGTCGAACCCCACCTCCTGCAGCAGGCCCACGACGTACTCGGCAGCGGCCCGCTCCCCCAGCCCAGACCCGTCACCGTAGTTCGACGTGTCGAAACCGATGAGCTCGCGGGTGATCGGGACAACCTCGTCGGCAGCTGTCGTCGTGGGCCTGGTGTTGGTCACTGGCACCCCTCAACCGTCCTTGTCGAGCCGTCGCCGGGTCAGCAGGGGCTCGATCCGCGGTGGGCGTCCGCGGAACCGTTCGAACGCCGTCATGGGGTCCACGGATCCGCCCAACGACAGCACCCTTGCCGCGAAGAGCTCACCGTTGCGTGCGCTGAGGCCGTCGTTCTCGGTGAACCATTCGACAGTGTCGGCATCGAGCACCTCTGACCACACGTAGGCGTAGTACCCCGCAGAGTAGCCGCCACCGAAGATGTGAGAAAAGTACCTCGTGCGGTACCGCGGCGGGACGGTCGCCAACGCCGCACCGACCTTCGCCAACGCCTGTGCCTCGAACGCCTCGACCTGGTCGACGTCGGTCGGCACGTCCTCGGGAGCCAGGCGGTGCCACGCCTGGTCCAGCCACGCAGCGGCCAGGTACTCGGTGGTGGCAAAACCCTCCCCGTCGGCCCGCGCTGCCAGCAAGGTGTCGACCCACGCCGACGGTATCGGTTCTCCGGTGGCGTGGTGGCGGGCGAACGACGCGATGACCTGCGGGTCCCACGCCCACATCTCGTTGACCTGCGACGGGTACTCCACGAAGTCGCGCGGCACCGACGTGCCCGACCGTGACGGGTAGCGCACGTCAGACAGCAACGCGTGCAGGGCGTGGCCGAACTCGTGGAACATGGTGATGACGAAGTCCCAGCTCAGCAGCGCCGGTTCGCCGGGGGCCGGGCGGGGGACGTTGGCGTTGTTGACCACGACGGTGCGCTGGCCGAGCAGGTGCGACTGGTCGACGAGAGTGTCCATCCACGCCCCGCCGCGTTTGCCGTCGCGGGTGAAATAGTCGGCGACGAACAGCCCGCGGCCAGCACCCGCCGCGTCGACGACTTCGAAGACCCGCACCCCGTCGGCGTACCCGGGCAGGTCGGGCCGTTCGGTGAACGTCAACCCGTACAGCTGGTTCGCGGCGTAGAGCACCCCGTCACGCAGCACCCGGTCCAGCTCCAGGTACGGGCGCACGGCGGACTCGTCCAGGGCGTGCTTGTCGGACCGGACCCGCTGGGCGTAGTACGCCCAGTCCCACGGTTCGAGGCACGCGCCGGGGTGGTCGACGACCAGGGCCCCGGTCAGCTCTTCGGCTTCTTTGCGGGCGTTGGCCACCGCCGGGCCGGTCAGACGCGTGAGCATGTCGTGCACGGCCTGCGACGAACCAGCGGTCTCGTCGGCGACGACGGCCGCCGCGTGGTGCTCGAACCCGAGCAGGCGCGCACGTTCGGCCCGTGCACGGGCCAGCTCCAACAACGTCGCACGGGTGTCGTGCTCACCACCGAGCCCACGGGTGACCGACGCCTGGTAGACCCGTTCGCGCACCGACCGGTCGGCCAGGGCTGCGAGCACCGGCTGGTCGGTGGGCAGCGCGAGCTCGAGCCGCCACGTGCCTGGTTCGCCGTGGTCGGCGCCAGCCTGGGCAGCGGCGGCGATCTCCGTGTCCGACAGGCCCCGCAGCTCGTCGACGTCGGTGATCGTCACCGCGGCGGCGTTGGTGGCGGCGAGCAGCATCCGCCCGAACGTCGCCTCCAGGGTGGTGATCTGGGCGTTCAGGGCCCGCAGACGCTCTTTGGACGCCTCGTCCAGATGTACCCCCGCGAGGACAAAATCGGTGTGCACACGTGTCAGCAGCCAGGCGTCCTGCTCGTCGAGGACCAGCTCACCAGCCTCAGCCTGCCGGTGCAGGGTCTCGACCCGTGCGAACAGCCGCGAGTCCAGGTGGATGGCGTCGGACAGGTCCGACAGCAGTGGCGCGACCTCCTCCTCGAGCTCCTCCAGCCCGGGCGTGGCATCGGCGGACAGCTGGTTGTAGAACGCCCGGCCAGCACGGTCGAGCAGCTGCCCGGACCGTTCCAGCGCTTCGAGGGTGTTGGCCATCGTCGGCGCCGCCGGATCGGTCGCGATGGCCTCCACCTGCGCACGTTGCTCGTCGATCCCCGCCAGCACTGCAGGCCGGTAGTGCTCCTCACGCACCGCCGCGTAGTCAGGTAGCCCGTAGGGCAGCGACGACGGGCGGGCGAACGGGTTGGTGAGATCGAGGTCAGCCACGCGCCCATCATGAACCAATAGCGCCCGAAGCGGTGCACGAGGCAGGATCGTGGTCGTGAGCTTCCGCAAGCACGGATCTGCGCGCGCCCTGCGCTGGGAGGCTGCGGGCCTGGCCTGGCTCTCCGGAGCCGACGCCCTCCCCGTCGTGGACGTGATCGAGCTGGCCGACGACCACCTCGACCTGGTCGCCTTGACATCAGTACCGCCGACCTCCGCCGCAGCCCGCACGTTCGGCACCGGGTTGGCCCGGTTGCACGACAGTGGCGCCCCCGCGTTCGGCGCTGGGCCACCCGGGTGGGACGGCGACGGATTCATCGGGATGTTCCCGCTGGTCAACGCCACGTATCCCACCTGGGGCGAGTTCTATGCGCATGCTCGGCTCGCCCCTGTCGCCCAGGCGTTGCGCGCCGCCGGGGACCTGCCGTCCGACGCGTCGAAGCACCTCGAGCACCTGAGCGCCCGGCTGTGCTCCGGCGAGCTGGACGACGACGACACGCCCGCCCGCCTGCACGGCGACCTGTGGTCCGGCAACGTCATGTGGACACCTGACGGTGCGACCCTCATCGACCCGGCCGCCCACGGCGGGCACCGCGAGTGCGACCTGGCCATGCTCGCCCTGTTCGGCGCACCGCACCTAGAAGCGATCGTCGCCGGGTACGAGCAGGTCCACCCGCTGCGCCCAGGGTGGCGCCACCGCACCGGTCTGCACCAGCTGTTCCCCGTCGCGGTGCACGCCGCGCTCTTCGGTGGCGGGTATATCGCCCAGACACACGCGCTGTTGCGTGAGTCCGCACAGTCGAAAAGTCGATAGGCTAAGAACCCGTCCTGCTCGGCCGAACGGACGACTGTCGAATTGTGGAGGTGCAGCGTGACCCTGGACGGACGTGAGGTCGGTCAGCTCGACCCGCTCCCGAACGTCGGTCTGCCCCCGGCAGCCGCCCAGGCACTCCTGGACGTACGGATGGCTGGTGCCTCGCAACGGCCCGGCCCTGGTTCGGACACTCCCGCCGTCGCCGAGCTGTACTTGGGGATGCGCGAAGCCGAATCCGACCTGGGTGGCCGCCTGGAAGCGAAGGCCAAGACAGGTGACCACTCGGTGGCCGCGGCAGATGCCCACGAACTGACGGTGTACGCCTTCAAGAGCGCCGTCGAGGCACACTCGCGGGCGATCACCGAACCTGACGCGGTCAAACGTGCCCGGTTGCTCGGTGCCCGCAACGCCTTCTCGGTCGCTTACGGCGAGCTGGCCCTGCGCGACACCGAGCACATGGATGCCCCCGACATCGCCGACCGGATGATCGAAGCCCTCAACAACGGCGTGACCGACACAGAGCTGCTGGTCAAAGCCGCCTGGGAGTCGACCTTCCCGATCCTGCTCACCGCTGGCGACGCCTGACCCAGGTCTCCCTCGGTGCCACTGAGTCCCTGCAGGTGTTTGCGCACCGTGACGGGCAACGTTGCGTCTAGCCTGCCCCCGATGTCGGCGGGAGTCCTTGTGGCCGCCGCCTACGCAACCAGCGGTTCCGAACTCGTTCCTCGATAGGCCTGCGCCAGGGGCTAGGGGGCCAAGCCCCAACGCTCCAGCACCCGGACGGACACCCGGGCCAGGGTCTGGTCCGGTCTGGGGCCCACGGCGATGGCCCGGCGGCCGACACGCTCGATCGTGGCCTGCGACGGACGTGGACGGGCCGCCAATGCCCGCAGCACCGCAAGACGAGCCTTCTTCGTCGGCACCACCAGGGCAGCGATCACAACCTCGGCCAGCAGGTCGTCGTCGACCCCAGCGACCAGAGGCGGGCCGAGGCGTTCGACCACCTCTGAGCTACCCGTCGCCAGCACAGGAACGAGGGCCTGCGCCTGGGCGACGATCTCCTCGGGTGTCGCGTCCAACGCGTCGAGCCACACACGAAGCCAGGCGACTCGCTCCGTGGAGGCGGTGGCCTGGTCCATCGCCGCCAGCACCAGTGCCACGGCTTCGTCGCGCAAGAGCCAACCCTGGCCCACCCCTGCTGGTACCACCAAGCCGAACGATCCTGTTCCCGACGCACGCACTTCCACCCCAACACGGACATGCTCAACGAACCGTTCGGCCAGGTGGGGTGGCACTTCCCAGGCCGGGAGGCCACGGCGCCTGGGAGCGTTGAACCCGTGCCTGGGGTCGAGTTGCGGCCAGAGAGCTGCAAGGGCCCAACTCGCCCACGTCTCTACATATTCACTCCGCTCAGGGACATGGAACTGGCAGTGGTGAACCAGATGCACAACCACCGAAGCAAGGGTGTTCACCCGCCGAGCACGACCTGCAACAGCGGCATCGACAAACTGCTGCGCGTATTTCTGGCCCCGTCCTGCGACCACCGCTGCAGCTGCCACTGGCCACCTCTCCGACAGCCCGCGGGTGTCGAGCAGCACGGTGGCTGCACGACGGGCCGTGATACCAACCCGGATAGCGAACAAGCCGAGCAACTGCTGGTCGGACCAACTGAGCGCCGCGTAAAAGGGGGACGTGTCGTCGAAGTTCCCGGAGCGGAGCCCATCGAGGGCTGCGCGTTGCTGCTCGGGCGTCCCCAGCGGCAAGGTCGGGGCATCGGTCAACGCAGCACCCGGCCACCCGAGCTCGAAGAAGATGATTATCGCGTCGTCGAGCTGTGGGTTGGGCGCCATCACAGCTCCAAATCTTGCCATACAGCGATGCCGATCCCGGCCGAGGGACTTCGACGATCGAGTCAGGGCACTGGGTAGCCGCGGCGGGCAACCTCGCTCAGCACCCCAACAACGGACGCACAGGGCCGATCCCGTATCCCTGGTACTCGTAGACGTCCCACAGCCCGGCGCTGCGGAACTGACCAGCGAGGATCTCACGCTCCATGGGAAGCGCCTCTTGTGAAGCGCCTCTTGTTACGTTTCGGGTCGCCCCTGGGCCGACGACAGTTTGTGTTCGACAGTACGGTGATCTATTCGACATTTTTACTGTCGAATAGATCACCGTACTGTCGAACACAACTCCAGCGGCCACATTGCTGCGCCATTCGCAGCGTCAAAAGTTCTGAAGGACGAACGTCGGGCCCACGTCGGCCCACCGGGTCGTCACGGGGCAGGAACTTCCCAGAGAGCGGCGACGGGGAGTGTCCGCAGTTTTGGACCGGCTGGCAGCGACTGCGTTCCCAGGTGGAGGACGTACCCGGCGAGAAAATCGTCACCGAGGCGCGCGGCGAGGTGTTTGAGGCCTCGGAAGTCTTCCGGGCGGGTCGACGAGGCGGCCTTGACTTCCACGGCGATGACTTGCCCTTGAGCGTTTTCCAGGATGATGTCGACCTCGACGTTGTCACGGGTGCGGTAGTGGTACATGTGGACGTCTTGGTCGCACCAGCTCAGCTGCCGAGCGACCTCCATGGCGACGAACCCTTCCAGGAGCGGACCCAACGGGCTGCCGAGCCGTCGCAAGCGGACCGCGTCCATGCCAAGCAAAGAGGCGACGATACCGCTGTCCACCATTGCTGCCTTGGGTGTGGCTGTGGCACGGGTTGACAGGTTCCTCGACCACGCAGGGATCCGTTTGACCAGGAACGTCTGCTCGAGCAACTCGACGTAGCGATTCACCGTCGCAGCGGTGATGCCCAGCCGGTTCGCCAGCGCGGCGGGGACGAGCAGCTCTCCCGAACCAACAGCCAAGAGCTGGACCAAAGAGCGCAGGTGCCCGGTCTTGTCGATGCTCGAAATCTGGGTGACGTCTCGGTTGACAAGGTCGGCGACGTATGACCGGTGAAAGACCACACGCCTCTTCCCGGTCCGGGCGACAGCTTCGGGGAACCCTCCACGGACGATCCGGTCGACGTAGCCCTCTCGGGTCTCGTGCGACTCGTGCGAGAGCGAAGCCCCATGGGCAAAAGCCGCATCGACGAAACCATCAGATGCGCCGTCGATTTCTCCCTGCGACAGCGGCCACAGCTCGATGGTCTCGATACGCCCCGGCAAGGTGTCGGGGACGCTGCGCAGGCTCTGCACCCGCGCAGATCCTGTGAGCAGGAACATCCCTGGCTCCCCATGGAAATCCACCAGCTCTTTAATCGCGAGCAAGATCTCAGGGAACCGCTGGACCTCGTCGATGACCACCGGAGGCATTGCCCGGACGAACTCAGCGGGGTCCAGTTTCGCAAGACCCAGCGTCTCCGAACTGTCGAACGAGTACCAGGACATTTCGCTCTGTTTTGCGATCTGGGAAACGAGCGTACTCTTCCCGACCTGACGGGCACCATTGACAAGAACAACTCTCGTGTCTGCCATCGCCTGTTCCACCACGGACGCTGCGCGCCGGGGAAGAACCCTACCAAGAGGCGAACGAGGCACTGAAACCATGGCGATTATCCTAGCAAGACTACAGATCTGCCGCAACTCATACTACAGATCTGCCGCAAGTCAGACTACAGATCTGCCGCTAGTTAGACCGTAGATCTGCCGCAAAGCGACAAGTGGGTGACCAGGCTCTGAGCGGCCTTGACTACCTGAGATGAGCCGGAGTGGCCCATCTGGAAGAGCGCGACGGCCACGTCGAACCGCGGGTTCGTCATGACAGCTCCACACCATCGCGGGGACGGTCTGCCAGGGCAAGGTCGGCGACGACCTGGCGGGCGACTGTCACCGCACGTGAGGTGCCTGGTCGGGCGGTGAGGGCACGGGTGCCGGGCAGGTCGAGTGCCGCTGGTTCGGCAAGGCCAGCGCCCACAGCGTGGACCACCTCAGGCAGCAAGGTGGCGACGGTCTCGGCGACGTCGACCGTCCCGGCGGGCAGCTGCGGGGCGCTGGCGGCCTGTGCGAGCAGGTCGTCCAGGAGGGGCCAGACCACAGCGAGCATCCCGTCGCGTGCCAGGGCGCCCAGCACCCGGGCCACCGCGTCCGACGGGGCACCTGCCAGGTGCCGGGCGTCGGGAACTCCGGGGCGCAGCAGGCCACGGTCCCATGCCTCAGACACGGCCTGGGTCACCTCGGACGCCGCTTCGGGGTGGACGGCACGCTGCACGGTGAGCATGTCCGTCGCCGCGGCCGGTGGCAGCGGGGCCACGCACCGGGCGATCTGGCGCAACCGCACACCCTGGGCGCTGTCGAGCTCGTACGCACAGATCTTCAGCGCCGCCTCGCACCAGGGCACGACGGCGAACGACGGTTTGGTGTCCCCGACCCAGTTGTGGTCGTCGATGTGCCGACGGGCCGCGTCCACGACACCGCGGACGAAACGCACCTCAGGACGTTCGGCGGCCGGCACGTCCCAAGCCCCGAGGTGGAACGGCGTGGCCAGGTACTGCAGCACCACCGGCCCGGCTGTCACCTGCTCGACGCGTCCGTGTGTGTCCACCACCGGCACTGAGCCCAGGCACAGCAACCCGCGGCGCACGTCGTCGTCACCGTAGGTGGTGTCCAGCCTGGTCAGGGCCAGGGCAAGGTCGGCGGTGCTCGCCGCGACCCCAGCACGGGCGTAGGTATCCAGCCGTCCGAGCAGGTCCGCCGGGTCGATCCGCAGGTCCAGCCACGTCGGTTCGGACAACAAGCACGGCACCTGCCCGAGCCGGTCGAACACCGCGGTCTCCCGTTCCCACAACGGGTCACCCACCCACGAGCTGCGCGTCGGCACAGGTTCGTGGCTCTGGTCGTCCTTGCTGGACACCCACCACGCGGCCAACGCCACCCCCGACGCCCAGCTCTGCGTCGGCAACCCCTGCAGCGCTGACCGGGCACCTTCCAGGTCATCACGGGCAACCGCGTTCGCCACGACGAGGAACCGCTCCACAACCACGTCCACCGCGTCGGTCTGCGCCGGACGGGCAACCAGCTCGGCCGCAGCCTCAGCCAGGGCCTGTGGCGTCAACGGCCCTGGGTCGAACCGCGGAACCCGCCACACCGGAGGCACCGGGCGCCACCACCCCTGCACGCTGTCGGCCATCACTGCCATGGTCCTGTGCGGCACCGCCAGAACCTCGGTGTTTGGCTGTCGTCGTGAACTATCGCAACGAGGTCTTCTTCGAACGTTGGGTGACGTGGCCCGAACGACCATTCAGTCACAGCCTGCTCCGAGCGCTGCCGAAGACCTCGTCGTGGCCGAGCCGGACCTCGGACCGTGATGCGGCATGGTCGGCCTCGTCAAGACGGGACTCGACGTCACCGGTCAGCCGTCCATAGTCCTCCAGGCTGAGCACCACCATCGAACCGTGACCGTTCTTGGTGAGATAGACGGGCTCTCCCCCATGCACGATGGCCTCGATCTGAGGAAACTTGTTGCGCAGGTCAGACACAGGATGGATATGGATCATATCGAACTCCATACGTTGACGTATCAAGATCCTATCAGGATCAAGCTCGACGAGGCGACGATGCCGACGAGTGCTGCTCGAGCCAGGTCTTGCGCTGGTCAGCGGTCCCCAGCGCAAGGGCGACCACGTCGGCGGGCTAGGCGTGAGGAGGTGCAGGTGCCGGTCGGGTGGGGACAGACAGGGCTGCGACGGTTTCGCGGGCGGTGGTCACAGCGCGGGAACTGCCAGGACGGGCAGCCAGGGCGCGGGTGCCTGGCAAGGTGAGCACCGCTGGGTTGGCGGTGCCCACGGCGACGGCGTGCAGCACCTCAGGCAGCAGCGCGGCGATGGTCTCGGCGACCTGCACTGCCCCTGTGGTCACACGTGCACCCGAGACGGCCAGACCAGCCAGGTCGTCCAGGACCTGCCAGGCGACAGCGAGCAACCCGTCGCGAGCGGCACCGCCCACCGCTGAGGCGACGGCGGCAAGGTTGTCTGGTGGGGTGTCCCAGTCCAGGTAGCACTCGCCAGGTGGTCCGGGGCGCAGCAGACCGCGCTCCCACGCCGCGCGGATTGTCTGCGGGTCCGCAAAGTCCCAGGACATCAACACACCTGCGACGACGTCGGGGGTAACCGGGGCCGAGCGGTGTGCCACCGTCGTCACCCCGACCGGCTCGTACCCGAAGGGGTTGAACGTGGCAGGCCAGGTCGGGAACGTCGTGGCCACATCCATGTACTTGCCGAAACGGGCCGGGAACTCACGCAACGACGCTGGCGGGACCCATCGCGACAACACCTCGTACGTCCACGACGAGGCCTTCGGGGCGATGGCAGGGTCGTCGAGGTAGGCGCTGACCGCAGGGCCAGCGGTGAGGTTCATCGGCTTGCCCGACTGCAGCAGCACCGGGACGGTGAGGCGGTCGAACCCAGCGCGCGTGCGGTCATCGACGGCGTCGACGTCGAGCCTGGCCAACGCCAGGAGCAGGTCGGCTTCCGACACGCTCGCCCCGGTGTCGTCGTAAGCCTGCAACCGCGCCAGCAGGTCCGCTGGGTGGACGCGCAGGTCGACCGTGCTGGGTTCGGACAACAGGCACGGGACCTGCCCGAGCCGTTGGAACACAGCGAGCTCGCGCGCCCTGACGGGGTCGGCGATCGGGTCGGCCCACCCTGGACGAGGACCGTCCAGGTATCTGCCCAGCTCGCCTGCGAGCCACGCCGCGGCAGTCGAACCGGGGGCAGCGGCACGGAGCCCAACCAGGGCCGTGCGGACCAGGTCGGTGTCGCGACGTCCCACAGCGTTGGCCACCGCCAAGAACCGCTCGTGCACGAGAACACCAGCCCCGGCGGCACGATCAGCGGCCATCTGGGTCAGTGCATCAGGGGTCTGCTCGCCGTGGTCGAACCGTGGCACGGTCCACACCTCAGGGACAGGCCGCCACAGGCCTTCCACCTGCGTGGCAGGCTCTGGGGCTTCGTGCACGACTCCCCATGCGTCGACGACTGCCTGCAGCGCCCGGGCCAGCGGCTTGTCCCGGGCCACGTCCAGGGCGTTCAGCTGTGGTGCGACCGCCTCGACTGTGGGGGCCGCAGGGCGGGGACGCGCCGCCATGGCTGTGAGCACGACTCTCAGGGCCTTCTTGGTGGGCGCAGCCAGGGCAGCGGTGACCACGTCGGCGAGCAGGTCGTCGGGCACACCAGCGATGAGCAGCGGGGCCAGGCGTTCGACGACCACCGCGTCGCCGGTGGCCAAGACCGGGACGAGCGTGTGGGCACGGGAGACGACCTCGTCGTCGGTGACACCCAGGCGGTCGAGCCACGCTTCGACCCACGCCTTGCGGTCGCTGGGACGAGCAGCACAGTCCAGGCCAGCGAGCACCAGCTCGACCGCCTCGTCATGGGCCAACCACCCGCGCTCCACCCCAGCGGGCAGCACCCGGCCGAATGGCCCGTTTGCGTGCACCCCCAGGGCGACCCCGGCACGCACGTGCTCGACGAACCGTTCAGCGATCAGCGGTTCCCACTGCGCAGCGTCAGGAGCGGGGCCGCCGCGAGGCTGCCAGGTCAACTGCGAGAAGTCCCTGGTGAGCACTGCCTCGGCGTACGCAGCCCAGTCCGTGATGTACTCGCGGTTGTCCACGGGCAACTGGTGGTGAGCGGTCAGCCGGATTGCCAAGGGGGCGAACTGCGTCGCCTCGCCCCATCGCAAGCCTGGCTGGCACTCGCGCTGGATCATCTCCCGGGCGAACGCTGGCCCTCGTTGGACCATCACCGCGAGAGCCGCGTCATCGCTCGTCGAACTCGCGACCCAGGGCGCGAAAAAGTGCGTCGCCGCAGCACGACGGGCATCCACCCCGACCCTCACCGCGAACAGCCAGAGCATCGCCTGGTCAACCCCACCCAGATAGCTGCCCCACCGGCGAGCCGGGTCGTTCCCGGCCCACCGGCCACCCGGGTCGTTCCCGACCCAGTCTCCTGACCGCAACCCTGCCAGCGCCGTCTTGCGCTGGGCATCGGTCCCGACAGGCAGCGTCGGGGCGTCTGCGTAGGACGCACCAGCCCACCCCAGTTCTGCAAAGACCGCGAGGGCGTCGTCCAGCTGCGGGTTCTTGGTCACAACGGCTCCAGGTCGGGGTGTCGCCAGGATCCAGGGTCGGACATCAGGTGTCCAGGCCGACGTCGAGCGTGGCAACAGTCTTGCAGGCGGTGGTCACAGCCTGGGACGAGCCGCCCCAGGCGGCCAGCGCTCGGGTGCCGGGGAGGGCCAGGGGCGAGGGGTCAGCAGTACCTGCGCCGACGGCCGCCACGACTTCACCGAACAGGTCGGCGATGCTCTGGGCGACATCCACTGTCCCGGCGGGCAGGCGCGGACCTGCGGTGGCGCTGAGCGCCAGGTCGTCCAGCACCGGCCAGGCCAGAGCCAGCATCCCCTGGTGGGCAAGGTCGACGAGCAGCGTGGCCGCCACACCCATCGGGACGTGATCCAACAGCCTTGTGGCATCGAGCGCACGTGGGCGCAGCAAGCCGCGTTGCCACGCCTCGGTCACCGCGACGCGCAGGTCGTCGGCGGCGGCACGGCGAGGCGAACGTTGTGCCGCGAGCAGCTGCACCGCGCGGAGCGCCGACAGCGGCGCCGTGCGCCGGACAGCTTGACGCCACCACACACCCAGAACGTCGGCATCGTCATCATCGGTGCGCAACGGCGCGGTGTCTCCGGTGGGGAACGCCGAGACCGCGCCGAACCCGCCCAGGTACTGCTGGCGGGCCTTCGCGGCGACGGTGGCGAGAAAGCCGGTCTCTGGGCTGTCTGTGCTGGGCTCGCCCACTGGGCGGCCTGGGTCGAACGGGTCACCCAGGTATTGCCGCACAGCGGCCCCTGCTGTGAGCCCTGGCCAGACGGTGACATCGATGACTGCCGACGGGGCACGCTCAGCCCAGGTCGCACGCACCGGTTCGACCAGCACTGGCACCGGTCCCAGCGCGGCCAGGCCCGCGTCGACCACGTCGTCGGCCAGGGTGACATCAAGGCGGGTCAGCGCCAGCGCAAGGTCCGCCTCACTGGCCGGCACCCCTTCCTCGGCGTACCTGGCCAGCCGGGCGACCATGTCCGCCGGGTCGATGCGCAGGTCGACCCACGACGGTTCGGACAGCAGGCACGGCACCTGGCCCAGGTGGTCGAACACCGCCGCCTCGCGCGGCCACAGCAGGCCTGTGGTGCGTTCCCCCCACCACGCCTCTGGGAACACCGTCCACAGCCTGGTGCCATAGTCGCGGGCAAGCGTGTCGCCGTGCACGTACCAGGCGGCCCACCTCACACCCACGGTGCCGGTCTGCACTGGCCGGGCGGGCAGCCCGCTCAGAGCGGCCCGGACGGCCTGCGGGGCTTCGCGTGCAATGGTGTTCGCCACAGCGAGGAACTGTTCGACAACGATGTCGACGACACCGCCTTCTCGACGACCTTCTTGACGACGGTCCGGCGGGCGGCGGGCGAGGATGTGCGCCACACACGTCGTCAGCGCCTCTGGTGTGCCGGGCCCGCGGTCGAACCGGGGAACCTGCCACACTGGCGGGACCGGCTGCCACCAACGGTGGACCACCGCAGGTGCTGGTGCCTGCTGGGTCAGTCCCCAGTGATCGACGACCTGCGCAACCACCCGCGCCAGGGCCTTGTCTGACCCCGGGTCCAACGCGGTGACCTGCGGTCCGACGGCTTGGACTGTCGCCGACGACGGGCGCGGCCGGGCAGCCACGGCCGTCAGCACCACCCGCAGGGCCTTTTTCGTCGTCACGCTCAACGCGGCAGTGAGCACGTCGGCGAGGATCTCGTCGCACACCCCGGCGATGAGTGTGGGGGCGAGGCGTTCGACGGTGCGTGGGTCGCCAGAGGCCAGTACCGAGACCAGGGCCTCGGCACGGGAGACAACCTCGGCGTCGGTGCCGTGCAGGGGGCCGAACCAGGTGTCCAGCCACATCGTGCGGACGATGGGGCGTGCTGCGGCGTCCAGGCCCACCAGTGCGGTGTCCACCGCGTCGTCGCGGTCGACCCATCCGCGGGCGACCGCGTCGGCCAGGACGCACCCCAGGGCCCGCTGGGGGTCAGGGACGACGCCGTCGGCCAGGAGCTGGGCGAACAAGGCGACCGCTTCGTCACGGTCCAACCAGCCCCGCTCGACCCCTTCAGCCATGACGTGGTCCAGGCCGAACTGGGGCCGAGGTTGGGAACCTTCTTCCTGCACGCCGACGGGGATGTGGGCTGCGACGGCGGCCTCGACATGCTCGGCGAACCGGTCCGCACCTGAGACAGGCAAGACCGACGACGGGCCGCAGCACCCGGTGACCACGCCGCCGAGCACCACACGTTCGCCGAAGAGCACCTCGATGACCGTGCCCAGCCACGCCTCGAGGTATGACGCCCGTCGTGGGACCGGCAAGCCATACCGTTCGACCAGTCCGACGAGGACTGACGGGTAGCCCCACCACCAGCTCTCCTCAACGACCGCCCGTGTGAGGAACTTCTGGGCGAACCCAGCCCCCCGCTGCTCGACCACGGCAGCGACCGCGTCGCGAAGGACGTGCCCCATATGGTGCTTCCGTGTTCTTGAGTCGAGATGCGCGTCAGACAGCAGCACCGCTGCATGGCGCCCGTCCACCCCAAGGCGCACAGCGAACAGTGCGAGCATCACCGTCCGGCGGTCGCGGTCGAAGAACCACGTGGGGTGAGCCCCTTCCCCCGGGTCAACGGCGATCCACTGTTCCCAGGCGATGTGCCCCCACTCTCCGGTGCGCAGTCCCGCCAGGGCGATTTTCTGCTGCTCGGGCGTTCCCAACGGCAGGTCGAGCACGCCAGCCGGGTCTGCGTCAGCCCAGCCGAGCGTGACGAAGACGTCAACCGCGTCGTTGACGTGCAGGTTCAACGCCACAGCACCTCCAGCCGAGCCGTGGTCCTTGCTCTTCCCGACCGGGCAAGGGTTCGGAGGGTGGAAGGCATGGCGACGACGCTAGCACCCGGCAGTTGTCCCCCAAGGAGCGCCTAGGTCTCCCCCGCGCCCGCGGTCGCGCTCAGCTCTTCGCCGCCACGACGACGGCGCACGCGCTGCACCAAGGCACCGGCCTTGTGGTACCACGCTTTCGGACCGACCTCGTCGTCGTCTGCACCGTCGTCGGCCTCGTCGGGGTCTTGGTCGCCCATCGGGTCCAGCGGTGGTCTCAGCCGGGCGAAGACCGCCCACGCCACCGAGACCAGCGGCACCGCGACGACCGCCCCGAAGATCCCCGCGGTGAGCGTCCCGGCGATGACGGCGATACCGACGACCACCGGGTGCAACGACACCTGCTTACCCATGATCAGCGGCTGCAGCACATGCCCCTCGAACTGCCCGATGAGCGCGATGCCCAGGCAGATCACCACAGCGTGCCACGGCCCCAACGCCGCCAGCGCCACGATCGTGGCGACGATCATGGCTGACGGCGCACCGATGAGCGGGACGAACCCACCGATGAACACCAGCACCGCCAGCGGCGCAGCCAGCGGCACCCCCACGATGGCCATGAGGCAGAACGCCAACGAGGCGTTCGCGGCGGTGATGATGAAGATCCCGCGGGTGTACCCCGAGAACGTGTCCCACCCCACCGTGCCGGCGGCCTGCGCCCGCTCACGCAGGTGCGCAGGAAGCTGGGCGAGGAACCACTGCCACATCTGCGGTCCCCTGGCCAGGAAGAACACCGTGCAGAACACGGCCAGCGCCAAACCGGTGAACACCTCGACCGTGGTGCCCGCCGTCGATGCGACCCGTCCGATGAGGTCGCCGGCGTTGTCCGCCAGCCACTGCTTGGCGCTGTCGAGCCACTGGGCCACCTGCTCCTTGGTCACCGTGAACATGGCCGACGGGGAGTCGTCGACAACCTTGTCTTCGAACGGCGGGACCATGTGGTCGCCCCGACCCATGCGCTGCACCGTCCCGCCAGAGGTGTCCACCCACTCCACGATGCGCTGCAGACCGGCCCCGACCTGCGTCGACAGGTTCTCCCACTGGTTGACGACGGAATACACCACGTAGGTGATCAACCCCGCCAGCACCGCCACCCCCGACAGCAGCGCCACCGCTGTGGCCAGCATCCGCGGCATAACCCGTTCCAGCAACAGCACCAACGGCCGCAGCACCGCCGTGAACACCAACGCCAAGAACAGCGCGATGAACAGCAACAGCACCTGCGACGCGGCCCAGAACACCAACGCCACCGCCGCGACCAAGACGATCATGCGCCACGACGTGCCCGCACCCTTGCGCAACCACCGCGGGGCCGACGGGTCCAGGTCGACCACCCGCCACCCCGTCCCGTGAGGTCTGGCCAGCCAGCGCGCGTCCCCGTGGACTTCTTCGAACGTCGGCTCAGCGGGTTCCGGCTCCACCACCACGGCCCCCTTGGACGTACCACGCCCCGAACCGGTCTTGCCAGACGCTGGACTCATCTCTTCCTCCGTGCGGGCGCACGCCGCGGGTAGCACAGTACCCCGAACAAAGCACGCCCGGGTGAATCGGGTGGGGCAAACACCACCTTCCATGCTATCGTTACCGACCGCGTCCCGGGTCGCCCAGACCCGCGGACCACCACTCAAGTCCGGGTGGCGGAATGGCAGACGCGCTAGCTTGAGGTGCTAGTGCCCGTACAGGGCGTAGGGGTTCAAGTCCCCTTCCGGACACGAGACCGAGGCCGACGTGTGCCTGCGCGAAGCGCAGGCCGCGTCGGTCTCGTCATGCTGCGGGGGTCGAGCCCCCGCACCCCGCACGGGGGCTTCCAGCCCCCGTGACCCCCTGGCTCGCTCGGCTGCGCCGACCCATCGGATCCCCGCAACCCGCCCGAAACGCCTCGGACGGCTGCGCCGACCATCGGCTTGTTGGCGCTCGCACAAGGGTGAGACAGTGGGCGGGACAGTGGGGACGGTTCCTACTGTCTTGCCAACTGCGCCGTCCCGGCGCGGCGGCAAGACTGAGGAACCGTCCCCACTGTCCCGCCCACTGTCTCGCCCGGTCTCGGTCCCACCCGAAGCATCGTCACTGCCTCGCTGGGGAGCACGTCGAGCGGGATCCTGCGCCACTACGGTGAACGCCGGCGACAGACACGACAGGGGTGTGGGAGCCTACATGCCTGCACCAGCGACGGGACGGAGGTGGCGAGATGGGGTTGGGGATCAACAAGGACCTCGAACCTCTGGTCCGGCAGTTCCGCAAGGCTGGTGGGACCGTCGAGGTGCGCAAGTCCACGCATGTGCGGTGGACCATGCCCGACGGGACATGGTTCCAGACTGGCCTGACGATGAACTCCGCGTCCGAGCTGACTGCCCGCCGCCGGATCTCCTCCGCGTTGGCCGAGATGTCCCCGGAACCCACCGACGAGGACCCACCCTGGCAGCCCACCCCTGACGGCAAGGGCAAGTTCTGGCTGGTCGACGCTGGCGGCAACCCCCAGCTCAACGCCTCCGGGTTTCCCCGCACCTTCTCCAGCGAGACCGCCGCCCGCCAGGCAGCCCGCCAAACCTGAGGGTCGAGCTCACCGGCTTTGGCTCACGGGTTCGTCGCGGGCGCCAAGAGCCGTCGGTAGTCAGATGGGGTCGACTGCGGGCCGTGCTGGGTGTGCAGGTCGTCGAGACGGCTGGTTCTGTCGAGCGGGTTCGTGGTCACAGCTGCCAGGCACGCCTTGAGGTCTGCTGTCGTGGCGAAGGTGAGGCAGTGGTCGGGGGCTTTCGCGTGGGCGGTGGAGGCGAGGACGAGGAGGTTGAGGTGGTAGGCCGCCTTGACGACGTCGAGGACGTGCGCGCCGGCGTCGATGTCGAGGTACACCGACGCCTTGTCCAGCTCTTCGCGGATCTGCTTGTGGGTGATCGTGGGGGTCAGCGTCAGGTTCGCGTGCGTCCGGCCCAGGGCGTGCAGCTTCTCGCTCATGAGGGTCAAGGCTGCGACGGAGAACCTCACGTCTGGGAGCTCTTCGAGCAGCTCTGCCAGAGCGGGGATCTCGTCGGTGCTGGTCAGCGTGAAAGCGCGCCGGGGGTCGTAGCCGTGCTTGTCGGCGAACTGGTCGAGGTGGGAAAGGTAGGTGATGTCCACGGCGGTGCTCCGGTAGCGCTGCGCCACCTTGCGCCGCAGCTGCTCATCGCAGAACACGATGCGCTCGAGCGCCTGGGGGCTTTCTAGCTCCGTGACCATATTGCCTGGTACATCGTCTGGCATCGGCTCTTGCCAGAACAAGGTGGTGCTCGGTGCGGGCGAACGTCGGCGCATGACGAACAACGGGTACGACAAGGAGTTGACCACGACACGGTCGGTGGCGATCTGCTGGTCGTCGAGGAAATACGAGACGAAGTCGGTCAGCGTCTCGAAGGTCAGCCTGCTGTGCGCCGACCGCATCGTCACGACCCGGCTGGTGTGACCGACCTCGACCTCCCACTCCCCTGGGCCGTAGTAGACGGTCTGGTAGGCCACACCGCTGCTGTAATACGTCGTGGCGTACCGGTTGCCGTACCGGTCGTAGTGGTCCGTGTGGCCGAGGGTCCGGTCTGGTAACAACCAGTCGACGCTCTCCACCTGCCGGAACGAGTTCGGCTCGTAGTGGATCCGGCCGATCGCCAAACCGTCGCGCAGGATCTCGCCGTAGGTCTGGCTCCCCTGGCGGATCTCGCACCAGGCAGGAACAGGCACTTCGTCGAAGAACAGTGGATCACCCACCGGTTCGATACCCGTGTACGTGGTGAACGGGCACAGCACTGCGTCCGGCAGCTCGCCGTCGTAGTGGACCGCGACGGCGGTGAAAGCCAGGCCCGCGGCCTTCAGCGACCGCATCAGCTGTTTCGTCGCGTCGTCGACATTGTTGAACAGGGCTAGCACGTCTTCTCCTCGGCAAGCAGACGCTCCCACAGCGTGCGGACGTTGGCGGCGGCGTACGTCTGCGCCTTGCGCACAGAATGGTTCCTCATGTCGTCGAGGGAACCGCCGGTCAGCACATCGACAACAGCGCCGGCGATCTCGACGACGTCGCGCTCGTCACACGTGTGGGGCACCAGGCGGCCGTTGACTCCCTCGGCGACCATCTCCTTGTTGCCGTAGTCGACGTCGAACCCGACGACCGGCAGACCCTCAGCGATCGCCTCGAGCACCGACAGCCCGAAACCCTCAGACGTGGACGCCGACACGTACAGCCCGTACGAACCAAGCACCCCGTCGAGCTGGCGGTGCCCGGCGAGGCGCACGTAGTCTTCGGCCTGTGTCTCGCGGACAGTGGCGAGCAGGTGGTCGCGGTTCCCCTCGCCATAGATGTCGAGGTGCAGCCCAGGCAGAGTCTTGTGGGCCTCGGCGACAGCGCGGACGAGGATGTCGAGGTGTTTTTCGTCGGCCAGGCGGGAGGCGGTGACCAGCCCCAGCCGGTCGTACTGGGGCGAGGCAACAGGGGTTTTCGCCACACCCGCCGGGATGCACACCACCCGGATCTCACCGCCTGGTCCTCGTGATGCGAGGTGGCCTTCCAGGGTTTGCTTTTGCCGGCAGGTCGACACGATGAGACCGTCGACCAGGTCCGGGCGGGTGAACACGTTCTCGTAGTGGTTGTTCCAGAGCAGAACGCCGTCGTCAGCCTGCCTGGGGTCGAAGTGCTCGGCGTGCACGACCGAGTACAGACGGTGGTCGCCGAGCACCGGGTAGATACCGTCGATGACGTCCAGGGCCCTGTCCACGACCACCACGTCGTCGGGCCGGCTGAACAGGTGAGCGAAGACGAGCTGGAAGAACTGCGAACGGCTTTCGAGCACAATATTTCCGCCGAACGAGCTGGGGCTTGTGTCGTAGAGCGGCGAGGCTGGTGTGACCAGTGTCCGGGTGATCTCGCTGTTCCGGTAGAACTGCTCGGCGCCCACCCGCCCGTCGGGGGTGTAGAACACCCGGCGCACCAGCTGGTTGTCGTGGAAGTGCTCGACGTTGTTCAGCGTCTCGTCGTAGTGGTCGACACGGACCAGCTGGTCGCCCACCAGGGTCTCGACGCGGTCGACGAGCTGGCCTTCGCCGGTCCTGACCCTGTACCGCACGGCAGAATCTGTCACGACGACGTCGGTGCAGTCCGGTTGCGTCTGCTCAGTGGTGTGGGGCTGGGCGACGGTCGAGACGAACTCGTCCACGCTCAGCGTGCACGGCAACGTCTGGCGCCCTGTCACCAGGTTGTAGATCCACAGCACCTGTGCTTCGGCGAAACCGAGCCGAGCAGTAAATACGGCAAGGTTGGTGGAGATGTAGTCGGTGAAGACGTAGTAGTCCTCGACCCACGCGATACCGTCGAAAACCTCCCGCCGGTACCTCTGGGCGTACTCCACGCCGCTCGACGCGAGCCCGACGGCCTTGTTGACGTTGTAGACGCGCACGCAGGTTCCGTCCGCTCAGGCGAACTGGATGACGAGGCTGCCGTCGGCGCCGCGCTCGATACGGCTCAAGCACAGCAGGCGCACGACGTCGCGGCTGATACGTTTCTTCATCTCCTCGAAGGAGAAATAGGCCTCCTTGCGGTACTCGTACTCGACTTTGTGCTGTGCCATGTTCCGGTCCTGGACGACAGTCTTCAGCTGTTCCAGGAAGTCGACCTGCTCGACCCAGGCAACGTCGATCGCCTTGAGGAAGACGATGTTCTGGAACTTGGTGTAGGTCTCGGCGTCGGCCAGGGTGTCGGCCTTGTCGTCCACCACCTGGGAGAACACCGTCGTGAGGAACTCGCGCACATGTTGGCGGTCGTCGGTGTCCAGGGTGCTGAAGCCAGCGGGCAGGTGGTAGCTGAGGTTGTCGAAGACGTACCGCATGAGGAAGGCGCGGGGGTCGCCAGCGCGGGCCGCCAGGGCGTCGGCGAAGACACCCACCGCGATCTGCTCCAGCTCGGACCGTGTCACCGGGTCGCCTGTGATGATCTGGTCGCGCATCGCGTAGACGAGGTCACGCTGGCGCGACATGGCGATGTCGAAGTCTTTGGAGAGCTTGCGGGCGCCGCTGGCAGAGTCCTCGGCGGCCCGCTGGGCGCGTTCTAGCAGGTGCTGCATGGCGCTCGGGCTGCGCCGCTTCTTGGCGACATCTTCGGGTTTGACCGAGCCGAACTTGACGAAGAGGTCGTCTTGCATCGAGGCGTAGAAACGGCTGGACCCTGGGTCGCCCTGCCGCCCGGCCCGGCCGCGGACCTGCCCCTCGACACGCAGGTTGGGAAACTTCTCGGCCCCGATGATGACCAGCCCACCCAGCTCTTTTGCCTCGGCCTCGACCTTGATGTCGGTCCCCCGCCCGGCGATGAGGGTGGCGACGGTGATCGCGCCTTTGCGCCCGGCCTCGGCGATCATCGCTGCTTCCCTGGCTTCGCTCAGGGCGTTGAGCAGGTTGTGCTCAATACCACGGTCGAGCAAGTACCGGGAGAATTTTACCGAGCTGGAGACCGAACCTGTGGTGAGCAGGACCGGCCGTCCCGTCTGGCGGACCTCTTCGAGGTAGTCCAGGACGAGGCTCTCTTTTTCTTCGACCGTCTCGACAACGATATCGGGTTCGTCCACCCGGACCACCGGACGGTACGTCGGTATTTCGATGACCTGTGTCCCGTAGGTCTTGAGCAGCTCTTTCTCCGATCCTTTTGCGGTACCCGTCATACCGCCCATGCGGTCGAACATCCCGAACAGGTTCTGGTAGGTCACCGACGCCATCGCCCTGTTCTCTGTGGTGATCTCCAGACCCTCTCTGCCCTCGATAGCCTGGTGCAGCCCACCCTGGAGCTTGTTGCCTTCCAGGAGACGGCCCGTCACTGCGCTGAGGAGGACGAGGCTGCCTGCCATCACCATGTAGTCGCGCATCGGCTCGAAGCTTGTCCGCGCCCGCAGGGCGAGGTTGATGTGGCGGTTGAGCTGGAAATACTGCCGGTCGTAGATGTTGGCGACCCGGAAGAACCGGTTCGCTGCCACCGTCCCAGCGTCGGTGAGGGTGACGACGCCCGTGCTCTCTTCGTACTCGTACTCGACGTCTTCGCGCAACGTCGCGACGAACGCGTCCGCCAGGGGGTACAGGTTAGACTGCACCCGCGGGGATCCGGAGATGACCAACGGCATCTGCGCCAGGTCGAGCAAGATCGCGTCTGCCTCGTCGATCAGCACGTAGTTGAACGGGCGCAGGTATTTCTCCTCGCTCGTCCCCGCCAGGTTCTCCAGGAGATAGTCGAAACCTAGCTTGTCGCTCGTAGAATAGATGACGTCCGCAGCGTAAATGTCTTTCTTTTCGTTGGTTGAGAAGTCGTTCGCAGCGGATTCTGGCACGCCGATCGCCAGACGCAGACCCATGAACTCGTACACCGGCCGGAACTCCTCGGCGTCGCGACGGGCCAGGTAGCCGTTGACAGTGACGAGCATCGCACCGCGGCCCGACAAGGCGTTGAGGTACAGCGGAAGCGTCGCGGTCAGGCTCTTGCCCTCCCCCGTCTTCATGGCGGCGATGTCGCCTTGGTGCATGACGACCGCAGCGAGGACCTGGTTGTCGTAGGGGAACTTCCCCACGGTCCGCGAGGCCGCCTCCCGGAGAGCCGCATAGGCCTCGGGCAGGAGGTGGTCGAGGGTCTCCCCCTTGTCGACCCGTTCACGGAACTGCCGTGTCATGTCCGCCAGCTCCGCGTCGGACAGCGCGTGCATGGCGTCGCGGTGCGAGCCCACCCGTGCGACGAGCCGTTGGTTCTTCGCCTCACTCCTGGCCATGTGGCTCCACCTCCAGCAAGGTCAAGGACGTGAAACGCAGCTCGTCGCACCCCGCGTTCACCAGCCGGATCGTGTAGTGGTGGCTGTCTGGCGGGTACCCGAACGAATGCTCCGGCGGGTACAGCACCACAGCCGAGAGCAACGTGTCGAAGCGGTCGAAGAACCGCACCTCGAAGAAGAAGGTTCCCGCCGGGACGGACGTGGCATCTGCAACGACGCGGTAGGTCATACCGCCGTGCAGCAGCGGCAGGACCGGGCTTTCTCGCACCGCCTGGTAGTCGGTGGACGAATACCACTCCTGCATCGTCGTCCCTGCAGGCATGAGACGGTTCACCAGGGCGACCTCGCCTGAAGCCGCGAGCACCAGCGCCGTCCCGTAGAGGGACATCTGGCTGTCAGGGCAGCCCCAGCGGACAGTCGTGACTTCATTGGTGGTCATCGCGCACCGCCTGGTACTCGTCGATCACTCGTCTGTACTGGTTGACGAACCAGGTCACGATCGATGCGCTGTCGTCGTTGTGACGTCCCTGGTAACCCCGGGCGATCACTGTCGTCGGTTTGCCGGTCTGCGAGTTGAGCAGCGTGTAGTATGCCTGGTCGTCGTAGTCGTCCTGCGCCATGTAGGACATCAAGATCTTCGTGTCGCCGAACCCCGGGTTTCCGTTCCAGCGCTCGACGAGCCGCTGGGTGAAAGCGTCGACCGAAGGGTCGCCGTCGCGGTCCCAGAAGTTCACGATGTCGAAGACCGTGAAGAAGTCGTTGGGGCGTACCAGCCGGCCGCGTTCGGCGACGTACCCAAGATCGACGATGGGCTTGCCGGCGATGATCGCCAGCGCGTCGAGCTGCGACCCGTAGTACAGGGCGCCGAAGGAGCCCATCGACAGGCCCGAGAAGATCACGTCGTGCTCGGTGAACCCCAGAGAGGCGATGAGCTCGCGGATCATCTGCAGCAGCTCACCTTCGAGGCCATCGGAGCCGAGGTAGAAACGTCCTCCTTCCAGCCGGGGGTCTGTCACGAGGAGGAAAGGGTGCCCAAGACCTTCCATCATGTGGTAGCCCTCGAAACCCTCGGCTGGGCGGTATCCGGCGAAGTAGATGTTCAGCGGAGGTGTCAGGTTCCCGGGGTGGAAGTAGAAGAACAGCTCTTCGCGCCGGGAGTCGACGATCCGCTGCCCGCCGGGCAGGAAGTGGCCCGCACCGAGCCGGGAGTGCCGGTAGTGGACCGGCCCGACCTTGACCGTGCCGCTGCCCTTGGCGAAGACCGAGCAGGAGAGATACCCGCTCGTCGGTTCTGCGATGACGACCGGCTCCGACAGCTCCGACTGTGAGTACCTCGTCTGGAAAGCGATGACTTCCGGGGTGCCGGAGGCGACGAGCTGGACACCGAGCTCGATCTGGCAACCGGGGTCGGCCACGAACTCGGGCCACAGCTCCAGCGGGTGGTCGCTCTCGTAGGCGATGTTCTCCTTCCACGTCACCAGCTGGCGAAAGCCGTCGGTATTTTCGTCAACAGTCGTCGCGAGGTACGAGTTCCCTTCGAACCACGAGTCGCAGGTGTGGAACGGCGAGACCATCGCCTTGTGGATCTCCAGCTTCTGGCCGAACGGCCTTGCGAAAAATTTGCGGGGCAGCTCGTCGACGATGCCTTGGCGGTGGCTCATGTCTTCGTAGACCACCACCTTGCGTGCGAAGAACCGCTGGTAGGTGTCGTCGAACGCCGTCGCCAGGTGCCGCGCGACGAGCAACGTGTGCGGCGCGACGGCCGAGTCGAACGCCTCCAGGTGGTCCAGGCTGCAGGCAGCGTCGAGCACCGTGACATCAGGGTGGCCAGCAAGAAGCACGTCGAAGCCGGAGCTGTCGTCGACGTCGGCAAAAGACCATTCGACACCAGCTGGCACACGGCACGACTGTGACCAGTCCTCACGCCCGATCTGCAGGACCCGCATAGGCCGCCACCTCCTTGATGAGGTCCCACCGGCCAAGGACTTCTGGTGCCCGGAAGATATCGTGCAGCACCCTGCACTGCACGAGCGACTGGTTCCAGTGCTCCAGCCCGACCAGGAAGTGGTCCAGGGCCGTCGCCAGCTGCGAGTCGTCGTCGATCACGTAGCCATTGATCGGGTGCGTGACCAGGTCTTGCTGGTAGCGGTTGATCTGGGGAACTCCGGCGTTGACCGCTTCCGTCGCCAGGTGGTAGTTCACGGTGGCCCCGAGGTCGACGAGCACCCGGGACTTGGCCATCGTGGCGATCAGCTCGGCCTCCCGGTCCACGAAGGTGAGCATGATCTTGTCCTCCGGAGCGTCGGCGGCGCCCATGTCGACGCTCAGCCCAGCAATGTCATCACCGAGGAACGCCAGGTCGAGGCGCTGGTATCCGCCGATCACACGCCGGACCTCGTGCAGGTACTCCAGGTCCTGAGACCGGAAGGTGCACACCAGGAGCCGGGCGTTGTCGTCGACGAGCTGGCCCGCCATGGTGGCGATCGTGTAGTCGAGCTCGTCAGTGGTGATGTTGTCGACGAACAAGGCGATGTACGTCTTGCTCTCGTTCGTGCTCGCCCCGAACGTCGCACGTCGTTCTAAGGGGTAGATCGACAGCTCGGGCAGAAATGCCCACTGTTGTTCCTGCTCCGCTTCGCCGTCGCCCTGGCCGACGTCCGTGAAGACGGCACCGGCCCGGTCGAGCAATGCGCTCGACGCACCCTCACGCCTCGAAGGCGAACGCGAGAGAACCAACGTCTGGTCGCCGAGCGTCGACGCGACCAGGGCGTTGTGCTGCTGTGACAGTGCCAGGACCACCGTGTCGCGTTCCCCCTGGCGTTTGCCCAGGTGCACCCCGAGGAACTCGGCGATGAGAGCTTCCCAGCTCTCGTACGACGAGCGGGCGAACCGGTCGTCGTCGTTCTGGAGGATGTCGATCTGCCCTGAGAGCACATCCTCGCTGACGATGACGTCGCCAGTGCGCGACAGGTAGAACTGGGTCGCCGGGCGCCCCTCCTCGTCGTGCATGAGGATGCTGGACAAAAAGCCCCTGTCGTCGAAGATCCGCGCGAGCGTGGGCATCCCGGCCCCGTAATACCGGATGGCCAGCAGCGTGCCTTCTCGGGCCAGGTAGACCCGTGCGTAGACCTCGGAACCCTGCATGACGGTGACGATGAACGGGTTGTAGTAGAAGCTGACGTCTTGCGGCCAGTCCAGCGAGAGGAAGTCGAGGGGCCGGGTGTAGTCGTCTCCCAACCCCTGGATCTCGTCGAAGAACGACCAGTACGGCAGGCCGAAAAGGTCCTGGGCGTGCAGGAACCGTCGCAGGGTCGGAGCGTAGTTCAGCACGACGAGCCCGGCGTCCTCGTCCCCCTGCGAGAAGACCCGCAGCTGGGTGACGGTGTCGTCAGCCTGGGACCGCGCGGTGCTGCGGAACCACACGCTGTCGGTGGTGTACCACGGACGGACGGGGTTGTACCAGGAGGAGATGAAGTGGATCATGCGGCTGCCCTGCTCGGCTGGGTCTTGAACGTGAAGTCGTATTTCGTCCCGAGCGTCGTGTCGGCGATCTCTTCTCGAAGCACCCACAGCAGGCCCAGAAGGATCATGACGGTTCCTGGTGCCATGAGGACGTACTGCAGGTTCGGGAACTGCCCGATAAAGTACATCGGAAGACCGGTGAACAACACCAGGACGATGCCGCTGAACACCGAGAGTCCGACGACGTTCCTGCTCAGGAACCTCTTCGTGGCCTGACCAGGAGGGACGTTGTCGAAGTACTCGCCGCCGTTCTTCATACGCTTGGCTATGTCCTTGGGGTTCACCATGAACAACCCGAAAAATATTGTCATCACGAACAACAGCACGAGGTAGGCGACGAACCCTCGGTGGGTGTTCAGCCCCCAGGCCGCCAGGAACCGGTCAGCGCCCGCCGAAGCACCCGGAAACACCGCACCAGCCGCGTGGGCGACGTAGTGCGGGATCACGAGCAGGGTGAGCGCGTACATGATGGGTGAGGCACCCGCGGGGTTCAGCTTGACCGGCAGGTAGGACACACCGGTGTAGCCGGAGTCGATAGAGGTCTTGTTGACGTGGAGCCGTAGCTCGGCATTGCCGGCGAACACTCCGACGAGCACGACGCAAACACATGCAAGGACCACGAACCACAGCACACGCACGGACTGGGCGTCAGCCGTCGCGGCGGACAAGACCTGCGTGTTCCGCATAGCCGTGATGATGATCTGGTAGAGGATGAACATGGTGACGCCACCGAGGCCCTTGTCCTCGTTCTGGTTCGCCAGCCATGCCACCAGCACTGCACCCAAGGTCAGCACGACGACAACGAAAACCTGTGCGTTGACTATGTCCGAGAACGGTCCCCACGACGTTCCCTGGATCTGGTACCTCGACATCAGGCTGACAGCCTGGACGACCGCCAGGGCCACCATCACGAGGTCGCGCGCGCGTTTCACCGTTTCTTCTGGGACTTTTCGGTCCCTGGTGATCTTCCCGATGAGGAGGAACCGCCACAGGATCGCCGCGCCCATCCACGGCCCCAGGCCCAGGGAGAAGACCGACGGGTGGAAGAAGTTGCCGCCCGATGCGATGTTGGCAGCATTGAGCAGGTCCGTGTTGACCTGGCTGGTGTTCGTCGCCTGGTCGCTCAGGAGGGGGATCGGGATGTTGCGGCCGACCATGAAGCACGCGAAGAACAACGCTGTCCACCCGAGCTTCGTCTTCAACGTCGCGAACTTGCCGTCACGAACCTGTGCCACACCTCCTCCTTTCTCGTCTCATTTGCCACACTCATGTCCTGTGGCCGAAGATGTTCAGCGAAGACAGCAGCGACCCGATCCGCGACACGCGGCTCCCGTCCGCGTTCGCAGGTAATGTGGACTCGCTGTGCAGGTAGCTCTCGGCGTCGGACATGCTCTCCAGCACCGAATCGCTGACAGAAGACTCAGAATCACTCGCCGAGAGCGTCCCGCTGACAGACTCGTAGATAACCGTCCGCTGCGACTCGCTCGTCGACGTCGACTCAGATTCACTAGCAGAGACAGATCCCGACACGCTCGCGGACCCCAACACGCTGGTGCCCGACGCCGACCCCCCCATGGACCCGGACGCGCTGGTCGAGACCGACCCAGACAAGCTGACGGAACCAGACTCGCTGGACGATGTCGACTCAGACCCACTCACAGACTCCGACCCGCTGGTCGAAACCGACCCAGACAAGCTGACGGAACCAGACTCGGAGGACGATGTCGACTCAGACCCACTCACAGACTCCGACCCGCTGGTCGAAACCGACCCAGACAAGCTGACGGAACCAGACTCGGAGGACGATGTCGACTCAGACCCACTCGCAGACTCCGATCCACTGGTCGAGGTCGACGTGGATTCGCTGGCGGACGCAGACTCAGACGCACTCCCCGACCCCGACGCACCAGCCGACTGCGATGTACTCGTGGAGGTCGACCCAGACACACTCGCCGAATCCGACGCGCTAGTAGAGACCGACTCCGACGTACCGGCAGAGGTGGACTCACTAGTCGATGCCGACTCAGAAGCACTGGTGGACTCCGACGTACTCGTGGAGGTCGACTCCGACTGGGATGCACTCGTCGAAACCGACTCCGACGAACTGGCGGACTCGGAGGTGCTGGCCGAGACGGACTCCGAGGCACTCGTCGACATCGATTCACTAGTAGACCCAGACACGCTGCTGGAAGTCGACTCGCTGGTCGATGCACTTGTTGACGCACTCGTCGACTCCGACGCACTGGTCGAGGCCGATGTGCTGGTCGAGGCCGATGTGCTGGTCGACTCCGACTGGGACCCACTCGTAGATACCGACTCGGACGTGCTGGCTGAAGCACTCGTAGAACTCGACTCGGACTCACTAGTCGAGGCCGACTCACTCGTCGACTCACTCGTCGACTCAGAAGCGCTGGTGGACTCCGACGAACTAGTCGACTCCGACTGGGAGGCACTTGTCGATACCGACTCGGAGGTGCTGGCCGAAGCAGACTCCGATGCACTCGTAGAACTCGACTCCGACGTGCTGGTAGAGGCCGATTCGCTTGTCGACTCACTCGCCGACTCCGACGCACTAGCAGACGTCGACTCAGAAGAGCTGGTGGACTCCGACGAACTAGTCGACTCCGACTGGGACTCACTCGCCGAGACCGACTCCGACGAACTGGTGGAGACCGATTCACTCGTCGACTCAGAAGCACTAGTGGACTCCGACGAACTAGCCGAAACGGACTCAGATGCACTGGCCGAAACCGACCCAGAAACGCTGGTCGAAGTGGACTCAGACGAACTAGTCGACTCCGACGCGCTCGTCGACATCGATTCACTAGTCGACCCAGAAACGCTGGCGGACGTCGACTCGCTGGTCGAGGCACTCGTCGACTCCGACGCACTGGTCGAGGTCGATGCGCTGGTCGACTCCGACTGGGACCCACTCGTAGATACCGACTCGGACGTGCTGGCCGAAGCACTCGTAGAACTCGACTCCGACTCACTAGTCGAGGCCGATTCGCTTGTCGACTCACTCGCCGACTCCGACGCACTAGCAGACGTCGACTCAGAAGCGCTGGTGGACTCCGACGAACTGGTGGAGACCGACTCACTCGCCGACTCCGACGCACTCGCCGAGACCGACCCAGACACGCTGGTCGAGGTCGACTCAGACCCACTGGCAGAGGCCGATTCGCTTGTCGACTCACTCGCCGACTCCGACGCACTGGTCGATGCGCTGGTCGACTCGGACTGGGACGCACTCGTAGATGCCGACTCGGAAGTGCTGGCCGAAGCAGACTCCGAAGCACTGGTGGAAGCGGACTCGCTGGCGCTTGTTGACGCACTCGTAGATGCCGACTCACTCGCAGACTCCGACCCACTTGTGGACGTCGACTCGGAGGCGCTGGTGGACGCGGACTCAGAGGTGCTGGCCGAGGCAGACTCCGACGAACTGGTGGACATGGACTCGGAAGCGCTGGCCGAGGCGGATTCCGACGAACTGGCTGAGACTGAGCCAGAGACGCTGGTCGAGGTGGACTCGGACCCACTGGCGGAGACGGACTCGCTGGCACTCGTTGAGGCGCTAGTCGACTCCGACTGGGATGCGCTCGTCGAGGCCGACTCCGACGCACTGGTAGACCCAGAGGCACTGGTCGACGTGGACTCAGAGGCACTGTCCGAGGCGGACTCTGAAGCACTTGCTGACGCCGACTCACTCGTCGACTCCGACGCCGACTCACTCGTCGACTCCGACGCACTGGTGGACGTCGACTCGCTGGTCGAGGCGGACTCGCTGGCACTCGTCGACGCACTCGCCGACTGCGATGCCGAACTTGAGCCGCTGTCGGAGCCAGCGCTGGACTCTGACGCCGATGCGCTCTGGCTGATCGACGTGCTTGTGCTCGTCGACAGGCTGTCGCTGGTTGAAGCACTTTGGCTAGCGGACGCACTCTGGCTGGTTGACGCACTCTGGCTAGCAGACGCGCTCTGACTGGTCGAAGCACTCTGGCTGGTCGACGCACTCTGGCTGGTTGACGTGCTTTGGCTTGTGGATGTGCTCTGGCTCGTCGAGACCGACTGGCTCTGGCTGTTGGATACGAACTGGCTGTTTCCCGGAGGAATATTTGTGGAGATGAAGATCATGTTCGGGGTCCCCATCGGGATTGAATATGATCCGTCTCCCCACACGGTGATAGAAAACTCAGTGTAGGTGGAACCGGTCTTCGCGTAGAAAGAAAGGACAGTGCCAGGAGCCACGTTGTGCGCAGTGACCACCCAGTTGCCCGACCCCCCTTGCGGGGTCACGGTAAAACCGGGTGCGCCGTAACCAGACAGGTCCGTCGCCGTGGGTGAGTTGGACGGGATCTGCTGCGTGTTGCTCGGACGGGACGAAGAAGACCCAACCTGCGACCCGACGACGCTTCCACCACCGTTGTTGGAGATCGCCGTGCTCACCGAGTTGGACTGGCTGATAAATTGGCTCTGGTTGATAGAGTCCGAGATTGATGCGCTGGTGGACTGGCTCAGGCTGAGTGACGTCGAGGCGGACAGGCTCGCCGAGTCGCTCGGAGTTATAGAAGTAGAAGTTGCCGCAGTCCCTGCTGAAGAATCGCTCGTCGAAGCCAGCGCGTTGCTGGTCGAATCACTTGAGGATGTCGAGCCGCTGGTGCTGGCCGAGTCACTAGACGAAGTCGATCCGCTGGTGGTGGTCGAATCGCTCGATGATGTCGAGCCCGATGTCGACTCGGAAGCAGAATCGCTCGTCGACTGCGTGGCAGAGGCGCTGGTCGGTGCAGCGCTGGCGGGGGTGAGCACCGCGCTGCCGTCCGTGGCCAAAGTGTTCAGGTTAGCTGCGGTGACGTCGTACGAGACGGGCGTGATGGGTGTGATGCCTGACATGGTTCACATTCCTTTCTCGCCGCGCGCCGTGGTAGACCGCATCGGAGAAACCACCGTCGACCTCCAGCCGCTCGAGCCTGACCTACAACGCTGGCCCCGGACCGCCAGGACCGCTCCGGAAGCGCAATCGAGTCTGCGGCGGAAAACGGACGGTGCCGTCAGCCTGGTAGAGGCTGTCCCAGCCTTCGCACCATGCGCCAGTGGTTCGTGTCGTCCATCCGCGTGAACTCGATCCGGTCGAGCAGCGCCTCGGCGATAGGAAGCCCGCGGCCTCCTTCGGCGTCCTCGCCGGGCATACCTTTTCCCCGTTGGGGCGTGAACATCTGACCAGTGTCATCAAGCTCGGCCTCGATCTCGTCCTCGCGCACACGGATGGTGAACCTCCAGCGGACCTCGCCCTCCGGCCGCCCGTATTCGACGACGTTGTTGGCGATCTCGATGATTGCCGTCTCGAAAAGCATGACGTCCATCGAGTCAAGATCGGGGTGCTCGTCGGCGGCTTGCGCAAGAAGGGTGTGGACAGCGTCGAGCTGGTCGGGCACAGCAAAGCCCTCCAGCACGTACTCGCTACACGTCCCGTCACCAGTCATGACACGCCTCTTCGATCGTTGCGTAGGGGGTGAGGATCCGGTCGAGGTTCGTCAGCTTGAGCACCGCCTGCACCTGGCTGCCCGAGGCGGCGATCCGCAGGTCCCCGTCGTGCTGGCGCGCTGACTTGAGCCCGCCGATGAGCACACCGAGCCCTGAGGAGTCAATGAAGTCGACTGCGTGCAGGTCTACGACGAGACGGACCTTTCCCGCGGCGACGAGGTCGTCGACCCGCGCTTTGAACGGTGGCGCCGCGACCAGGTTGAATTTTCCTTCTGGCGTGAGCACGACATACGCGCTCTGGTCCACTTCCTCGAAACTCATCAGCGGGTGCTCCTTGTCTTCGACAATCAGGTCGTGGATGCAGGTCCGGCGGACGTGACGTCACCATCAGCTCTGGGGATCCGGCGCACAGCGACGGCCGTGACGTCGTCGCTGGCTGCGTGGGAGACAGCGAAGTCGACGATGAGGTCGACGATCTGCCGACAGCTCAGAGCGGGGTCCAAGATGGCGGGCATCTTCGCCTCGACCTCGTCGAACGAGTCGTCAAGAACGTCGAACACGCCGTCGGACACCACCACCAGCAGCTCGTCAGGCGCCAAGACGTCGCTGGCCTTTTCCCAGACGTCTTCGATAGGTGCCCCGAGCGGCACGTATTCTTGGTAGAGCCGCCGGTACCCGCGCTGCGAGGCGATGATTGCGAGCCCGTGACCTGCGTCGATGTACTCGAGCACTCCGGTGGTCGGGTCTAGCCGTGCGACCCACAACGTCGAGAACCGGCTGTTGGCGTCGAGGTCGTGCTTGGTGGTCGTCGACGTCCGCGCGACGGAGTCACTCACGTCGGTGTAGCGGGAGTGGCCGCGCAGCACCGCTCGGACCTCCGAAGCGATGAGGGAGGCAGCGAGCCCCTTTCCCATGACGTCGCCGAGCACCACCACGAGCCGCTTGCCGGCATCGCCCGGTTCGGTGACGACGAACCAGTCGAAGTAGTCGCCACCAGCCTCACGGGCAGGCTGGACACGGCCGGCGATCTCGACACCGTCGATATCCGGCGCTGATGTCGGCAGCATCAGCTGCTGCACCTGCCCGGCGAGGTCCATCTCCTCTTGGACCGCGAGCTCACGTTCGAGCAGCGCCCCTAGGTCGGCAAGCATCTCACGCTGCTGACGACCCAGCGTGCGCGGCACGAGATCGAGAATGCACAGCGCGCCGACGTTCTTGCCGCTCTGCCCATGGACCGGGAACCCCGCATAGAACCGGACCCTCGGCGGGCCAGCCACCGCTGGGATATTCGAGAACCGTTCGTCTTCGCGAAGGTCGTGGACCTCGAGGATCTCGTCCTGCAGCACCGTCACACGGCACACAGAGTCTTCGACCGGTATCTCCCCTTTCGGAAAGCCGACGGAGGCGACCGTGAACTGCGAGTCGTTCCCGATGAGGTTCAGCGCGGCGATCGGCGCTCCGAAGATCGCTTGCGCAAGCCGGACGATACGGTCGTAGCGTTCTGCTGGAATGTTGTGGGCAAGGGCCTCTGCCTCTTGGCGGGCCGGGCTCGGGGGCATCTTCATGACCGCGCCTCAGTCTGCCGGGCCCAGGAGAATGGGCTCGATGTCCAGGACCGAGCGCCGCGTTGCCGCCCACCCCATCCCTAGCGACGTGTCGCGCCTGGTGATGAGCACGACGACGGCCTCCGGAATGTTGGGCAGCACCATCATGAAATGGATGGTGTGGCGCGTCGTCATCTGCATCTCCTCGACGAGACGCTCGGTGGGCCGTCCACGGCTGTGGCAGATCAGGTCCTCGACATGACGCACCGTCGGCCCGCGGAACATCTGCACAGCAGCGGCAGCGACCGCTTCCAGATACTCCTGCGTGAAGTACTCCACGTGCTGAGCCACCCCCAGGAGGGCACCAGAGCGCATGTCGGCAACTGCGCACCCAATCGCACCGTCAACATCACGAACGACTGATTCCAGCACATCGTCTAGGCTGCTCACGCGGCACACCGTAGCGCACTCTTGCTGACCGTGCTGCCTGGCTTGACAGCGATCATCACATGTTTTAACACCCGTGGCAGCGGCCTCCGCCCGCGCAGAATCCCAGGTCGCCGGTGGTCCACGCAGATGGGTGCTCCCGCCCCCACACAGCCAGATAACTGCCTGACACACCTGGCCCCGAAGAAGAAATAGGCGGAAAAAGACGGATTCTCAGACACGTCGCATTCGACAGGTTCCGCCGCCCGTATGCCAAATGTGCACATCTTGGCCCCGGGCAACGTCGCGACCATCGGTGGCCTGCTGTCGTTTCCGAGCCCCAACCACCCCCTTCGGCGCGACATCACCCGACAACCGCCGGACGACACCCGAATGGCCTATCGCCAGCCTCCAGGTACGACACTTCGAGGGCACGCACAGGCCACGGGGCAACATAGGTCATGTGATGCAGAGGACTACGACGTGTAGAGGTCTGACCGGCGCATCGCGAACCCTGCCACGGCGGACAAGCAGGTCAGCACACCCGCGATGATCATGGACGAGTGCAGGGCGTTCGTCGCCGCGGTCACGGCCGCCGACATCACCGCTTCCTGGGTGGCAGGGTCCGTCCCGGCAGGCAGGGCCAGGGAGGACGGGTTCTCGGCGATAGCTGCGGCCACCTGGTCCGCCTGGCCGCCCAGCATCTCACCGGCCGGTCCAGCCGTGAGCTCACGGGTGAAGAACCTGACGAAGGCGGTGCCCAGGGCCGCGATCCCCACCGCCACACCGACCTGCTGGAAGGTCTCGCTGATCCCCGAGCCGGCCCCGGCCTTGCTGGGCGGGACGACGGCGATCGACAAGACAGCCCTGGGCGCGTTGAACAACCCCATTCCCGCTCCGAGGAAGACCATGGCAGGAAGCAGACGGGTCCACGTCTGGGCCGTCGACCCAGACAGGAGCGTCAGGAACAGCCCGGTGGAGACGAAGGTCTGGGACAGCCCCATCAGCAGCCGGGGCGGGAGCCTGTCGGACACCAGACCGGCGAGCGCGGCGCACACGAACAAGGTGCCCGTCATCGGCAGGAACCTGACACCGGTCTCGAAGGCCGACAGCTGCCAGGTGTTCTGCACGTAGGTGATGAGCAGGAACAGCGACGCCATGACCGACGCCCCTCCCACGAACGTCACGACGGAGAACAGCGACGCGGTCCGGTTGGAGAAGTACGCCAGGTCGATCATCGCCAGCGGTCCCTTGCGCCGCTCGACCCGCACGAAGGCGACCAGGGTCGCGATACCGACGAACGCCGCTGCCAGCACCTGCGGGTCGGTCCAGCCCAGCTCTTGGACACGAAGGACTGCCCACACCAGTGCGGTGATCCCTGCGGTGAACAGCACGAGCCCCAAGACGTCCAGCCGCGGGGCGGTGTCAGGGTGCGGCGGCGCGACCGGGGTCTTGGCCAGCGTGATGACCAGCGCCCCCAACGACAAGGGGATGTTGACCAGGAAGATCCAGCTCCACGAGGCCGCGTCGGTCAGGCTCCCCCCGATCAACGGCCCGAAGGCGATGGCCATGCCGGACACGCCTCCGAACACACCGAAGGCCATGCCTTTGCCACGCCCCGGGTAGGCGTCGCCGAGCAGCGCGGGGCCGATGGCGAACAGCACCGCGGCAGCGAGCCCCTGGAAGGCCCTGGCAGCGATCAGCACGGCGGCCGACGGGGCCAGGCCGCAGGCCAGCGACGCGAGCGTGAAGAGCACCAGGCCGACGGCGAAGACCCGGCGCTTCCCGAAACGGTCAGCGATCGAACCGGACGCCAAGACCAGGGCAGCCAGCCCCAGAGCGTAGGCGTCCAAGGTCCACTGCATGGACGAGAACGAGGCCCCCAGCGCACGCTGGATGTCGGGTATGGCCACGTTCACGACCGTCAGGTCGAGCATCAGCAAGAAGGTCGACACCGAGACCGCCGTGAGCGTCCACGCCGCCCCAGGCAGCGGTGCCGAAGACTTGTCTTCGACCGCCTGGATCGTTCCTGTCGCACTCGTCATGGATCATCTCCTTCTCGCGCCGGGGCACGTCGCAGTCGGACCGCGACGGCTTCCTTGGGCTGCGGACCGTCGAACCAGACGACACTATATACAGTCGATGATCGAGCTACTCAACTATCGAGACAACCAACGTTGGCTGGGGCTGCTGCCGTGGGCACAGGACGTGCTGGTGCAGCAGGTCAGACACGAGATCGCATCCCCATCACACACCAGCCTGGAGGCGTGTCGCCGTCGTCAGGCCTGCGGGAGAGCCAGGTAGACGAGGCCTGGTTATCGACTTCTCGGTTGGTCGTGGGAGTCGTCGTCACATGGGGGCGCTTCAGACGACGGCGTAGCCGCCAGCACACGCAGGGCAGCACCGAGGCTCGCTCGCTCCGAGGGTCTCAGGGGGGCGAAGAACTCCTCTTCGACCTGCCTCATCCCGTCCAGCTGACGCGAGTACTCGGCCTGCCCCGAAGCCGTGATCGTCAGGACGTAGCGACGCCGGTCTTTGGTGCTGCGGGACCGCGCGACGTGACCGCGTGCCTCCATATCGTCGACCACGGCGACCATCATCGTCGGGTCGACCCCTAGGTGTGACGACAGCTCCTGCTGAGACATCCCCGGCTGCTTGGCCACCGCGGTGAGCGCGTAGAAGTAGCGCAGGGTCATCCCCTCGGCCTCGAGGTGACGCCGGACCTTGTGCATCAGGTGCTTGTTGGCCATCTGCAACCAGAAGCCGGTCAGCTCCACCAGTCCGGGAGGTTCCGCCATCTGCTCCACCGCAGGTCCCTTGTTCTCAGTGCGCAACAACCGCCATTCATCATACGCCCGAGCCTCAGACCGCGACGAGAGCCAGAGCGTCGCGGCCTGAGCGTTGGTCTGTCGACAAGGGCGATGTGCAGGGCCGGCGGGGTTCGCGGGCCGGACGTGCATGCGACGACGGTCGTCTCCAGGGTGCCGGTGATGGCCCCGTCGTGAGCCGACACTTTGCGTCTCGGCTCCGCAGGTGCTTGGTCAGCGGAAGTTGCGGGAGGTGGTACGCACTTTTAGGGAGAGGGGGGAGATATGTTCGGCGCGGAGGTTGGTGGCGTCGTCGGCGCGTTCTAGGCGGCCTCTCACGACGAGGGCGGGGCAGGTGCGGGCTGTGCGGCGGAAACGTTGCCAGACACCGGCGGTGCACACGACGTTGAGCAGGCCGGTCTCGTCTTCGAGGGAGAGGAAGGTGATGCCGTTGGCGGTGCCGGGGCGTTGGCGGTGGGTGACGACTCCGGCGACGGCTATGCGGCCGCCGGGGGGAAGGTGGTAGGCGTCGGCGACACGCACGACGCCGGCTTCGTCGAGGCCAGAGCGGACGAACTGGGTCGGGTAGGTGTCGGTGGAGACACCGGTGGCCCACACGTCGGCGGTGGCGACCTCGATGTCTTCCAGGCCGGGCAGCATGGGGGCAGCAGCGCCAGCGACGACGCCAGGGAGGGTGTGAGGACCGACGGCTCCTAAGGCGCCTGCGGCCCACAGGGCGGACCGGCGGTCGGTTCCTAGGCTGGTCAGGGCGCCAGCGGTGGCGAGGGCTTCGAGGGCGGCGGTGGTCAGGTGGACACGTCGTGCGAGGTCGCCCAGGTCGGCGAAAGGGCCGTTCGCAGTGCGTTCGGTGACGATGGCCTGGGCCAGGTCGGTGTTGACGTTGCGGACCGACACCAGGCCCATGCGGACCGCCAAGGAACGCGGTGAGTCTGGGAGCTCGTTGCCCGAGATGCCCGGTTCAGTGCGTAGCTGGTTGCTCACATTGGTCTGTCCGTTACGTAGCTGGTTGCCCGATTTGTCTGGTTGGTGGGCGCTGCCCGACGGCAGGACGGTCAGGGGAGGTTCTCCCCCTGGGGGAGGTGGGGCTACGCGTTCGACGCAGGCCAGGGCCTGCGAAGACTGGACGTCGGGGCGCAGGACCTCGATACCGTGGCGCCGGGCGTCGGCGACGACGGACTGGGGGGTGTAGAAACCCATGGGCTGGGCCGCGAGGATCCCGGCGTAGAACGCTGCGGGGTGGTAACGCTTCAGCCAGGAGCACGCGTACACCAGGTACGCGAAAGAATACGCGTGCGACTCGGGGAAACCGAAATCTGCGAACGCGCGGAGCTTGTCAAATATCTGTTCTCCTGTCTCTCGGTCGATACCTCCGTCAGCCATACCGGAGAGCAGACGCTCGTGCAGGGCCTCCATACGTTCGGCGGAACGTTTTGAGCCCATCGCCCGGCGCAGCTGGTCGGCCTCGCCGGGGCTAAAACCTGCGACGTTCATAGCGATCTCCATGAGCTGTTCCTGGAACAGCGGGACACCCAGGGTCTTCGACAAGGACTTGGCCAGCGACGGGTGCAGGTAGGTCACCGGCTCGCGACCTTTGGAGCGTTCGATGTACGGGTGGACCGAGTTTCCCTGGATCGGCCCGGGGCGGATCAGCGCGACCTCCACGACAATGTCGTAGAAACACTGGGGAGCCAGACGGGGCAAGGTGCCCATCTGGGCGCGCGACTCCACCTGGAACACGCCCACCGAGTCGGCAGCCGAGAGCAGCTCGTACACCCCGGGATCGTCTTTGGGCAGGTCGTGCAGGCCCAGCCGGGGTCCACCGTGCCGGGCGACCTCGTCGAACGAGTGGTGCAGGGCAGTGAGGGCTCCCAGGCCCAGCAGGTCGAACTTCACCAGGCCGGCGTCGGCGCAATCGTCCTTGTCCCACTGCAGCACGGTGCGGCCCGGCTTGCGGGCCCACTCCACCGGGCAGACCTCGATCACCGGACGGTCGCACATCACCATGCCACCGGGGTGGATACCCAGGTGGCGCGGCAGGCGAAGCATCCGGTCGGCCAGGTCGACCACCGCGGTGGGGATCTCGTCGATCCCGTCGACAGACTTGACGTCCGGTGTCTGAGGACCGACCGGGGGCGCGCGGTGCACCGTCCACCACTTGCTGGACATCGGCATGCCTCGCAACGGCCCCCACCGTTCGACGCACGAGGCCCATGCGTCTTGCTGGCCCGCGTCGTAACCCAACGCCCTGGCTGCGTCACGCACCGCCGAACGCGGACGGTACGCCACGACGTTGGCGACCTGGGCAGCGTGCTCGCGCCCGTGCTTTGCGTACACGTACTGGATGACTTCTTCGCGACGTCCTGATTCGATATCCACGTCAATATCTGGTGGGCCGTCGCGCTCGGGAGCCAAAAACCTTTCGAACAACAATCCGTGCGCGACAGCGTCCACCGCGGTGACGCCCAGCGCGTAACACACCGCCGAGTTTGCCGCCGACCCTCGCCCCTGGGCGAGGATGCCGTTGCGGCGGCAAAACTCCACCAGGTCGTACACGACGAGGAAATACCCGGGGAATCCTAAAGACTCGATAACCTCCAGCTCATGGTCAAGCTGGGCCCAAGCGCCGGTCACCTTTTCGCCCCCACGCGGACCATAACGTTGCGTCCCGCCGCGTTCGACCAGCTCGCGCAACCACGTCGTCTCGTCGTGGCCCGGCGGCACAGGATAGGGCGGCAGATTGGGGGCGATGAGGCTCAGGTCAAAAGCGCACTCGTCGGCCAGGGCGGCGGCGGTAGCCACCGCCTCGGGGTGGCGGCGGTGGCGAGCGAGCATCTCGTCCGCGGAACGCAGGAACGCTGGCGCGGGAGGTGTCCAGCCGTCCATGTCCTCCAGGCTGCGCCGGGCTCGGACCGCTGCCAGAGCCTGGGCCAGGTCTACGTCACCAGGGGTTGCGGCGTGGACAGCACCGGTGGCGACCAGCCGAAGGCCCGCGTCGTCGGCCAGCTGCGCCAGCGCGTCAGCCAGGTCGTCGTCGTGCGGACCGCCGAGCAGCGTGGACTCCACAGCGACGTTGTCCGCCCCGAACGCCGCGACCAACCGGTCCAGCTCGGTACGCGCCGCAGCCATCGTGTCGCTACTGACGCCGCCAGACTCTCCCCCAGCCAACGCCCGACGCACCGCCCCTTTGCGGCACCCGGTGAGCACCAGCCACTGCCCGTCAGCCTGCTCCCCCAGCCGCTCCAAGCAGTAGTCGGCCGCCCCTTTGCGCCCAGTGACCAGGTGCGCCTCGGCAATAGTCCGCGACAGATTTCTGTACCCTTGCGGCCCACGAGCCAGGACAACCAGGTGGGTGGCCTGCGGGTCAGGTGTCCCCGTCGGTGCGTCGAGCACATCCGGCCCATACAGGCTCGTCACCGGCAGGTGCAGCTCAGCCCCGAAGACCGTCGCCAGCCCCGTCCCCTTGGCCGCCTGCGCGAACCGCACCACCCCGTACAGCCCGTCATGATCAGTGACAGCCAGACCGCTCAGACCCAGCCGCACAGCCTCCGCGACCAGCTGTTCTGGCTGGCTGGCCCCATCGAGAAAGCTGTACGCCGTGTGCACGTGCAGCTCGGCATAGCGCTCCGCCGACACTCCTTGGACGTACATGTGTTCGACTGTATCATCGACGGGGGTGCGGCGTGACGCCCTCGTGGCATGATGAGGCCATCCTGGCTGGTGAGGTCTTGGAAACAACCTGTAACTCTGAGTTACATGTTCGCGCAGAGAGTGCTCGTTTTCTGCGCCCGGGTTGAGATCCCGATGAGGCAACTACTAACTCTGAGTTAGTAGTTGCCTCATCGGCTTCGCTGTCTGCACCTGCTCCACGATCTGGATGATGTTTTCCCTGGTCGTGGTCGGTCTGCTCGTGACGCGGTCCAGATGGTCCGGGGCAGGCGTCGACTGCCCCGGAGTCCGGACGGGGGCCTCACGCGCAGGTAAGACTGGTGTAGGATGGTTGTATGAGCACCAAGGTTCGCAAGACGCTGACCCTCGACAGCGACGTCGTCGACGCGTTCAGCGCGGACGACCCCGACAACCTGTCGGGAGCGATCAACGCGGTCCTCCAGGCCGAGCGAGAACGTCGGGCACGCCGGGCGTCCCTGGCGGCGCTCGTCGCTGACCTGACCGAGCTCCACGGCGAGCCCGACCGTGACGAGGTCGAGAGGTTCAAGGCGCTGCTCGGATGAGGAACCTGGTCCTGGACTCTGAGGCGCTCAGCGTGGTCGCACGGGCAGGCAGATCCGACCCGAGAGCCAGACCGGTGCTGGCCGCCCTCCAGGCCGCCCTCGAGCTCGGCAACGACGTCGTCGTCCCCGCCGCCGTCCTCGCCGAGCAGTACCGAGGCGGACGCCACGACCACCTCGTCGACGCGTGCCTGTCGAGATACCCCGCGATCGGGGTCGTCGACACCACCCGTTCCCTGGCGAAGAACGTCGGCAACATCCTCGCCCGCGCAGGGCTTGGCTCCGCCCACCATGTCGATGCCACCGTCGTCGCCGTCGCCGTGCGCGAAGGCGGCGGCCTCATCATGACCTGCGACCCCCAGGACATCGAAACCCTGGCAGCAGGACTCGTCGGCGTGAGCGTCCACACCTTGTAGGACCCAGCACCGCGTGTGCCGTCGCCAGTGCGCTGCAGTGATTGGCAACCAACGCAGCAGACGCTGGCGGGCCTCTTGGTCCGAGCGGCAGGGGTAGCCCGGATCGGGCTCAGTCATAGGTCGCCACCCACGTCCACCCGTCGGTACGGGCGGCGACGAGCAGCACCCGGTCGTCGCTGGTCAGCACCTGCATATGCGCTGACCAGGTGACAGGCTCCTGCGAGACCGATGCCGCCGGGCTTGGAGCGAGAACCGCAGGATGACGGGGAGAGCCGGGGTAGCTGGTCGGCACTGCCTGCGGGACTGGTTCGCGCCACCAGCGTGGGGGCGATGGCCATGGTCCTGACCAGCCCACCACGTCGGCTTGGGTGGGTGGTGGAGTGCGGGACAGTGGGGACGGTTCCGCAGTCTCGCGGGACCTGCGCTGACGGCGCAGATCTGCAAGACAGTCGGAACCGTCCCCACTGTCCCGCACTCCGGTCTCGACCGAGGCGAGAGGGCGAACCGGCAGACGCGACAGCGACGAGAGCTGGGCGGGACGGTGGGGGGCAGGACGGTGGGGACGGTTCCGACTGTCTCGCGGCTCCGCCGCCAACGGCGGTGGTGGCGCGACGACTGCGGAACCGTCCCCACCGTCCTGCCCCCCACCGTCTTGCCCCCACCCACCCAGGGCGAGACCACGCGTCCAAGATGTCCCCGGTACCACCGTCACAGGTGTGCCGTCGAGCCACCCGCGTTCGTCGAGCAGCACCGGACGGCCCGACGCGTCGAGCAGGGTGACGTCGCGGGGCACGGTGAGCACCGACGACGGGACCGGGTCAGGCAGACGCCCAGGCCAGGGACGGTCGAGCGGACGGTCGGACGGTTCGTCGCTCCCCCAGGCCACCAGGTGCACCTGCTCGGCCGGGTCCCGGCCGCCTTGGAGCCGGGCGGTGAACACCTGGTCGCCGACCAGCTGCTGGACGCGGTCCAAGGCACGGTGAGCCCGCACGTCCGCGCCCGAGGCCGCACCCCACAGGCCTGGTTGTTGCGCCCCGGCGACGACGACGTCCAACGCCGCGATCTCCAGGCGGACCAGTCCTGAGTCGGGCCCGTCGTGCGTCAGCCATCCTTCGGTCTGCCAGCGCACCCGGTCGGTGATCCGCGCAGGTGACAACCCACCGGTCGCCGTGTCGGCGTGCCACACCCGCGCCAGCTCGGTACCGCCGTCGGTGCGCGCGCAGATCCGCAGACGCCCGCAGCTCAACCCCCGGGTGACCAGCAGGGTGTGCAGGCGCTCGGCCAGACGGCGTCCGGCGAACGCGGTCTGGTCGGCACGTTCGACGGGCGGGTCGAGGTCGTCGCCGACCACCAGGTCCGGTTCGACGCGCCGGCGTGCTGGCGGGCGGATGTCGCGCCCGCTGGCCAAGGTGTGCGCCCAGATACCCAGACGTCCGAACCGTGCGGCGACGTCAGCGTGCGGCAAGGCGGCGAAAGCACCAAGCGTCCGCAGGCCGAGCCGCACCAGCAACCCCACCAGGTCGTCCACCTCGTCGCTGTCGTCCACCACAGCGGTGAGCAACGAACCGACCGGCTGGTCGGCGAGAAACCCCGCCGAACCACCAGCGGGCACCACGGCACCGGTGCGGGCGGCGAGCACCGCGGCGAGCAGCCCGTCGGCGGTCCCGACCCCGCACTCGTGCCCAGTACCCACAGCAACGGCCTCGACCAGGGCATCGGCCAGCGTCTGCTCTGACCCGTGGTAGCGCGCGGCCCCTCCGGCAGGCAGCAGCAGCATCCCGGGCCGCACGACCTCCACCCCCGCGACCACCTGTTCGCAAGCGCGCGCCACCTGCTCGAACGCGATGTCCTGGGCCGGGTCACGCGCCAGCAGCACCAGCTGTGGGCAGCACCCCTGGGCGAGGCGACGACGCATCCCCCGGCGCACCCCCGCCGCCCGGGCTGTCGCCGACGTCACCACCACCCGGCGCCCGTCGTGCACCGCGGCTGGGACGTGCGCGTCCACCCCGGCCGCGGCCATAGCGGCGACGACCGGCCAGTCAGGCACCCACACCACAGTGGTGCGTGTGCTCGACGCGTTCATCCTGCCCTCCGAAGCTGTGCCCGTGCCTTGTGACGCTGTGTCCCGCGAAGCTGTGCCCCGCTCTGGTCTGCGGGGGCGTCGTCCATACCAGGCAGCGGCAAAGGCAAGGTGATGTCGACCGGCGCACCAGGACGGCCGTGGCGTGTGACGCTGGTGCGCCCGCGGCGGACCCGCCCGCTCCCGTCGGTCCCCACGCCCTCCCAGCGCACAGGACTGGCCTGCAGCACGACGTGAGCACCTGGCCAAGGTGTGGTGGCAAGCAGGACGCTCCCCCGGTCGCGGACCCTGGCGGTGATACGCCGGGCGTCAGCGGCGGGCAGGGCAGAACGCGGCCCGACGAGCACCACACCCATCCCGTCGACGAGCGCGCCGAGCACCTCGGCTGTGCGGTCTGCCGGGTCAGGTACCAGAGCCAGCCGGTCCAGCGGGACTCCCGCCCGTGCGGCGGCCAGCACCCCCAGGTCCCGGTGGGCGACAACCGCCCCCCAACCCCCGTCGACCAGGGCGTGGGCGAGCATCCCCAGCACCAGCCAGGTCGACCCGGACACCACTGTGGTCGTCCCGCGCCTCAGCCCTTCAGGCAGCAGGGGCACCAGGGCACCAGGTACCGCCAACGGCGGACGTTCGCTGGTCAGAAGGCTGGGCACACCGCTGTGCTGCCCCACGAGCGACACCTGCCGCGCACCCGTCCGCTCCTCGGCAGCAGCCAGCGCAGCCCGGGCGAGAGCCACCCGGTCAGACGCCACAGCACCCATGAGCACTCCCATCGAACTCATGTTCGATAGTACCAGTGCCGTCTGCTGTGCGGGACAGGTTGAAGGCTCAACAGACTAACCCTGGGTGCGCAGAGCGGGGAACCCCCTTGGACACCGCCGCCGCCCACGCCCTCACCCACGCCACCCGAGTTCCAAGCGATTTGCCGCCCCAAATTGAACTCCTGACGCCGTCCCGGCGAACGCAGGGTTTCGCGTCACATGCAACGGTTCGACGCGAACAGTGTCTCTTCACGTTATCCCCGATGCGAACCGTTGCACCCATACACGACCCTGCGATCAGCCGCGGGCGAAGGCGGCCGCGATGCGCGAAAGGAAGGGGGCGATGGAGGCCCAGTCCTCGGAGGCGATCGTGAGCGACACTTCGCACTGCGCCCAAGGGGTCCGGGACGCGCACAGCTTGACGGTGCGTCGGCCTTTGCGGTCGGGCTCCGATACCTTCAGGCAGGCGCAGCCGACGTGGAAACGGGCCGACGCCGGTTTCCCGTCGCCGAGGTGGTTGAAAGAGCCGAAGACCTCCAGGACGCGACCGTCGAAGACTAGGACCACGTCGCGGGGTTTCCAGTCGTGAGCGACCTTGGTGCGCACTTCGGCGGGATTCGTCGGGGTGGGGGGCGAGGGCCAAGTGTCGGCCTGGTCCATGACAGCGGGAGTGGGGGTGCCAGAGGGAGGTGGGGTGCCGTAGGCGGGGACACCGGCTGCGGGATCGGGCACCATGCTCATGGGTCCGAACCTACCGGTTCAGACCTGAGCGTCGGGCCGAAACCTGGGCGTAAACCGGGTTCGGCCCGACGCTCAGGTTTCATGATCGATGGGACCGGCGGTCACCGCTGGCGGCGGAAGATCCCCAGCAGCGTGTCGGCTCCTGCGGTGCCCGGACCGCGTGTCCACGACGGTCCGTCGATACCGCGGGTCCGGACGGTGGCGCTGCGTTCGTACTCTGGACGTGCTGCTTCCCACACCGTGGCCAGGTCCGGCTCCCGGGGTGCCAGGAGCGTCCGGCTCAGCCAGAGCATCGCGGCGACCCACGCCCCGAACGGCACGAGCCAGAGGCCGAAGGGCAACGAGCCCGCAGCGACCACGAGCCCCACGAAGGCCACAGCCAGCGCGACCCTCGTGGCGGCCAAGGCCTTTCGTGCCCGGTCCGGCGGCAGGGCTGCGGCGATCTTGCCGGTGCGGCCGTTGACGGCGACGTGGTACGCGACGGTGCCGGCGTCGGTGCGGTGGTAGTACGTGTACAGCCATACCGGCAGGTACATCGTCACCCACCGGGACCCTTCGACCTGCACGGTCTCGGAGCCCCAGGCGACCTCGGGGTGGCGCCGGTGCACCTCGGGCATGATCCGGTCTTGTGCGATCTGGGCGGCGTGGTGCTCGAGCACCGGACCGAGCTGTGCGACGTCCAGGTCACGGTGCTCGGCGGTGAAACCGCGCAGGTAGTCGGCGTTCCACTGCACCGCGTTCTTGACGTCGAACGGGAACAGGTCGTCGATGACGCCGTTGGTGTACTCCGTGGCATACCGGTTCGCACGGCGCACCGACGAGTGGACGACGAGGTCGTCCACGGTGAGCTCGACAGTCTTCGAGGCTTTGGACGCACCCTGGAAGTAGTCGTCGGTGGTGAGCCGGTGCTGCGGCGCGACGTTGACGTCGAACGTCACCGAAATATTGGCGTCGATCACCATATAAGGCAGGTACACACCGACCACAGCAGCCGCAGAGAAAGCCCGTGCAGCCGCCGACCTGCGGTGCTGGCCGAGGTACTGCGTCATGATCGCCGTGGCCTGTGCCCGGTCGACGCCGAACGGCAGCACCGCGTCAGGCACGGTCCCGCCAGCGATCTGCGTGTTCACCGACAACCGGTGACGGCACCAGTGGCACTGGGCGGACAGGGCGGCGGCAGTGTCGACCTGGACCTGTGCCCCGCACCCTTGGCACTCGAGGGTGACCACGCCCGAGCCGTGCCCCGGCCGGGTGCCGGTGCCGGTCGTCGTGCCGGTCAGAGCGTCGATCCCGGTGCCCAGCCCGAACTGCTCCTCGACCCGCGCCTCGGACCACTGGTGACGGCACGAGCCACAGCTCAGCAGCCCGCTGGCAGCCTCCAGCCTGACCTGCGTGGACCCGCAGGTCGGGCACGCGTTCACCCCGTCGCGAACACGGGTGTTGGCGGTGTCGAGCTCGACGTGCGGACCGGTGTCCAGGTCCGGGACGAACCTGTCCGGTCCGCACGGTCCCGGTGGGGTCATGCCTCTTCCGGTCGGCACCGGGCCGCCTGTTCCCAGGGTTCTCACCCGAGCGGACCGCTTTCGGGCACCCGGTCCTTATCCTGCGCTGTCGTCTCGGTGCACGATGGACTCGAGGATCTCGGCCGCGTCCTTGACGAGGCCAGGGCAGATGGTCTTCACCTGCTGCGTGGCAAGGGCTGGGTCACCGTGACGCAGGTCGACGCCGAGCAGGTCTCGGCAGCTCGTCGAACCGTGGGCCTCGACGAACCGTTCGTCGAACTCCTGGATGAGCGCAAAGGTCTCTTCGACCGCCTGGCCGTCACCTGGCCGGCTGCTCCCGTGCTTCAGACCGATCACGAGAGCCGCCCCCGTCACCGCCCCGCACGTCGACCCCAACCGGGCCATCCCGGCAGCCAGACCGCACGACAGCTTCCGCGCAGTGGTCTTGTCCAACCCGTGCTCCTCGCAGTACGCGGAGAGCACAGCCTGCGAGCAGTACAGCCCGCCAGCGAACGACTCCACAACTTCGCCCACCCTGCTGTCGTCGCCCATGACGTTCCTCCCTCACCGCGTGCGCAGGCCTGCACCCAACTGGTTGGCTACACCATCCCACGTCTCACACCTGCCGGGAGCCGCTGAACCACGTCTCAGGGTGCATCTCACGAGGTGTTGGCGGTCGGGTACGCATCGTGCAGCGCTGACAGGTGGACCAGGGCGGTGTCGCGGTCGCGGGTCTCGCGGTCGAAGAGCTCGCGGGTCTTGGTCAGCACGAGGGTGAACGGACTGCCCTGGCGCCGGGTCTGGTGCGTGACAGGCAGGTCCGCGTGGTCGATCTGCTGGTGGACGTGCTGACGACGGTCTTTGCGCAGCGGCCAGTCTTCGCGCACGGAACCAGAACGCAAGAACGTCTCCAGATGGGCACACAGGTCACAGCCGCAGCCGCTCCACGGAATCGACCAGTCCTCGACGGCGCGCAGGGGACGTGCCGCGACGGCTTCTGCGCGGGCGCACATCTGGTCGACCAGGTCGCTGACCGCGGGGTTCTCGCGCACAGCCGGTGCGCACAAGGCGGGGACGACCGCTGCGAGAAGATCGTCGTCGAGCCCGCGCAGGTCGGTGGCGATCGTCACGCACATGTCGTGGTCGGCCACCTCGGCGATGGCGGCGATGTGCGCTGTGTGCTCGGCCAGCACCTGCAGCCGTTTGTCACGCGGTCCCCCTCGGCTCACCACCGCCACGAGATCGGCGAGCACCGAACCCCAGATGTTCGACTCGTACGACGCTGCGAGCCTGTCGGCACCGACCTGGCGCAAGGCGCGGCACCACGCCGGGAACGTGTTGGTGATCCACACCAACCGTGGCGACGCGGGAGCGTACTTGGGACCGGCCACCTGTAACGCCACCAGCGCGTCAGCCCAGTCATGGCCGTAGCAGCCAGCCACCCGGGCTGCGGCAGAGGCGTGGTGGGGCATGTACGCTCCCAAGCCGAAAGCCCTGAGCAGCCTGGTCGCAGCGTCTGGCTCGTCCAGACCGTGGGCCACATCCAGCGCCAAGGCCAACCGCTCAGGGGGCAGGCCACCCCAGAACGGTGCCGCCTGGGCCGCCTGGTCACGTGCCTGGTCGAGCCGCCCTGCAGTGAGCGCCTCGCCGACCTGCTCCAGCGCCCACTGCGGAGTGACCTGCGCCCGCACGGCGAACTCGTGCCGGTCCGGCCAGACGACGAGCGCGGCCCGGCGGTACCACCGGTCGACGGTGTTGCCCGCGTTGCCTGTGTAACCCTCGAACGTGGACTCGTACGGGGTCAGGTTCCTGGTCTCGGTGACCGCGCACACCTCTTCGTCGCCGAGAGCCAGGTTGATCTCCTCGCCCCCACCCAGGGCCCACCAGCCCAGCACAGTCGCGTTGTCGACGATCTCGTTGAGCTCGTACTCGTCGTCCTCGACGTCGTCGGTGCCGTCGTCCCAGTAGTCGTACCTGTCCCAGTACCTGCCAGCCGGGGGTGAGGGGTAGGCGTCCCAGACTTCTTGGATCTCGGCGGCTGCCAGCGCAGTGCGGTAGCCTGCCTGCTCCGCCGCAGCCTGGAGGACGGCGACGCGCTCCACGTCGGCTCCTTTGAGGCGGCCGCGTTCCAGACCGCGCTGGGAGTACTCGTGGTCGAGCAGGAACACCAGACGCACAGGTGGGTCGACCTCCCGGCCCCAGCGGACCCCAGGGCTGGTGAAGTGCTCCGTGAGCAGGCTTGCAGCCTCGTCCACCGGACCAAGCACCTCGGTAGGCTCTTCGGTGAGCAGCAGGTCGAACGTCAGCGTCGCACGGTACCCCGAACGCACAGGTGTGACCTCGTGGCGGCAGTCGGAGTAGAACGCGACGTACCGGATCTCGTCACGCGAACCACAGAAGGTCTTCGGCGTGCCGCCGTGGTCGACGACGAGCTCGCCGCCGGTGTGCAGCGACGGCAAGACGACAACAAGGGTCGCCACCATCGTGTCGTGTTTCTCCGAGTCCTGGTGAGGAGCGAAGAACTGGCCTTTTCCGTACACGAGCAACGAGTGCGGCCGGGCCTCGAACCGCGAGCTGGCGGGCAGCCCGAAGTCGTCACGGACCTGGTCCAGCACCCGTTCAAGCTCGCTGCCCCAGCGCTCACCGAACGAGACCTGGTCCAAAGCGACCACCCACGTGTCGCGCACGTCCGTGTCAAGGACCGTCTGGTCGCGCCGCCCGAACACCGCGGGCTGCGCCACGGAGATCAGCTGTTTTGCCCCTGGGGCCCGGATCGGCAGCCCCACCGGAGACCGCAGTCCTTCCACTGTCAGCCTCATCGCCTCGGTCGGCACCGTCCCGTGGGTGCAGAACACCTGCTCGGACTCTGGTCCACCCAACAACCGAGCAAGACGTTCGGCTGCCGTCCGTGCCACATCGACCTCCAGCGACGGTCTTGGCCTGAACCTGACATCGTAGTTGTCTAGCCTTCAACTCACATGCGCCGCGTGGGGACATTGGGGACGGTTCCTATGTCTTGCCTGGTCAGCCCCAACATTGGTGCGGCACCTGGCTGGCCAGCGGGATGTCGTTCGTCGTCGGGTCCCGCCAGACCAAGGCCCCTCGCGACCTGGCCTCGCACTGCCGCCGGCACGGCGGCAAACCCCGGCGCCCAGGCAGGCGATGACGATGAGGCGGCCATGTGGCCAGGCACCGCGCAAGGGAAAACCGGCCTTCTCCCGCATTGTTCACGTCGATCTGACTCTTGGCCCGGTCGGCGGGATCGTTGCCAGGATCCGCACTGCTGTGAGCCGGCATTCCACGCGGCCTGCGCTCGGGATGAGGGGCCTCAGACGTGACAGGATAATTGATGTTCCGTCCTGCACGATGAGGATCCCGTCGTGATCCCCAGATTCTGCTGCGCGTCTCAACGCGATTTCTTCCAAGAGACGCATCGCATCGTTCTCAGACCCGACGATGACGCCGAGTGACTCATAACTTTGGTCGACGCTGCGACCCTCGTCGCGCAGCTCCCAGGATTCCTCCGTCGGCTCGTCGGCGACCGGGGCGTCGTCGGGTGCGTTCGCGGGCGGCGTTCCCCAGGCAGGCGCAGTCTGGCTCGTCAACAGGTGTCCTTGGCGTTGTGTTTCATCTCACACATGATGACAGAAACCACACCTCTTCCGTGGAGGCAGCTTGACGAGGACGCAGGTCCAGCAGCCTGATCGAGCAGGCGGTGCCGAGAGGTCTGTGTCGATCAGCTGAGGGTGACGACACATGCCTGGTCGCCCGGTGCGAGGACCAGCCGGATCTTCTTGTCCAAGGTCACCAGTCGAGCACCGTGGCAAGCAGCGAGGTTGACCAGGTGCAGGTCGGTGACCTGCTTGTGGCCCATCAGACCGATGAGGTCGACTGTCGCGTGCGCGAGCGAAGAATCGTCGGGCAAGAACTGCGCACGAGCATCCGAACGTAACGAACGCAGCGAAGCCAGGGCGGCGGCTGTGCTGGCCTCGGTGCCCGTCACCGTAGGGTTGAGCGCCATCCGCAGCAACCCCGCCTCGGTGACCGCCGTGGTGGCGAACCGTTTCGCGTTGGCGAACCACTGCTGTGCCACGTGGTGGTGGACATGCCCGGGGTGGAGCAGAGCGACGAGCACGTTGACATCTGGCAGATCAAGGTCACTCATCGGCCAGCGCCTGCGCAACCATCTCGTCGGTGATGACATGACCAGGGACGGACGGCAGCAGCACGAGTCCGCCAGCCGTCGACTGGGGCACTTCGGACATGAGCCCAGCGAGGGCAAGCTGGGAGACCGCCTCGCCGATGCTGCGGTTGCGGCCTTCGTGCACACGCCCCCGCGCAGCCGCCAGGACGCGGGGGTCTATCTCCAACGTCGTCCTCATGCGCCCAGCATAGCAGCATCACGCATCACGCACTACTCTCGGAACTGGGTCCACCGACACCGCGAGACCTGTACGTCCTCCTGACCAGGCAAGACATAGGAACCGTCCCCACTGTCTTCCCCATCACACCTCCCTCGGTGAACGGAATGAGGTCGATGTTTCGGCGGTGACGTCGAGGGCAAAACCCTCGACATCACCGCCGAAGCATCTACCTCACTGCAGAACCATCGACATCGAAACCTGGACGGTGGCGGTGTCCTCAGCTGTCAGGGTGCGGTCGTCGGCGCGTAGGCGTAGGGCGAAGGCGTTCGTGGTGGCGAAGTCCACAGGCAGGACCCAGCCTGTGGCGCGCCACCCGGCAGCGGCAGATCGAGAGTATCGGGGGCGGCAGATGTGGAACACATCTAGCGGCAGATCGGGAACTGGGCGACGACATGGTGGTCGGTATCGTGCTGTACCTCGGCGAGCAGACCCTCCCGTTCGGCGACCGGCTGCGTGCCGTGCGGGTCGGCGCCCTGTGGGAGGTCGGCGAGGTGCGACGTCGACGGTCCTATCGGATAGCGACGATGTCGGCGACGAGCCGGGGGTGGGCCCGCTGGAGCTCTGCTCCGGCCAGCGGCTCGCGGTCGATGTCCGGCGGGCGGTCGTAACTGAGGCTGGAGTCAAGCTCGCGCAGAGCGTCGTCAATGGCGTAGGCGTCGTCCGGGTCGGTGCCGTTCTTCTCGGCGTACGCCATGTCTGCGACGGTGAGCAGGCCTTCCGCCCAGCAGTCGCCAATGTCGAAGCTGTACTTCCCGTTGACGAAGACATCGACGTCCGCGGTGATGTCTTCGACGAAGGCTCGACCCTTGAGCAGCAGCCAGCAGCGGAAGTACAAGAACCCGTCGGCAGAGATGTATCTGTCGAAAAAGACTGTGTCTCCATCTTTCGAGAACTTGTTGTTCAGGACCGTGTAGAGCTCAGCGATCTGAGCTGTGTACAGAGCGTTGAGGTTCAGGACCAACTGGCGCTGGAACTGGACGAGCGTGTTCTTGCTCTTCTTCGTCAGGGCGGTAGTCAGGTTCTCCAGGTGCTCGTCGATGTCATACTCCGACCAGTGGGCTTTCTTCCACTTGTTCGACGACTCGATCGCGTCCCAGAACATGAGCTCGGCGCGCTCGTCCTCGGTGAGCTCGGCCTTCTCAGGGACCGCCGACTCGTCGGCGACCTCGACGTAGCCCTTGCGCAGTTTCTGGGAGACCAGCTTCTCGGTGTCCCGACGGCAGATGGCCGCGTCGGCGAAGTCCTTGACGGACTCGCGGCCGTCGGTGCCGACCCTGCCGTAGCGGACCGTCTGCTGGGCGCCGTCGGTCTGTACCTGCCAGAACTTGTTCGACACCCCCTCCTGGAGCACCAGGTACTTCTCGATCTCTTGCAGGTCGTCAGCCATGCGCGGACCGTATCACGGGGACCGCCCAGCGAGGGTGCGTATCGCCGGTTCGGGTATCGAGATGGGCCCGCACAACATGGATTGGTCGCTGCCGGTGTTGCTCAACCACACCCCTCGTCTCTGATCGGGTTTCGCGCACCAACGTGGTAGGACCCACTCCAGCAGATCTGTGCGGGGCAGGGTTTACCACCGTCGGATTCTCGTGCCCGAAATGCCACCCGACGGCGACCCACCAGGTTTCGTCGATCAGGCTCGCAGCTGGGCTCCGAACTGGTGGGCTAGGGCGGCGACGATCTGCTGGCGGACTGTGGCGGTGTCCTCGGCTGTGAGGGTGCGGTCGTCGGCGCGCAGGCGGAGGGCGAAGGCGAGGGAGCGGGTGCCTTCGGGGACTTGTTCGCCGGTGTAGACATCGAAGAGGCGGACGTCTTCGGCCCAGTCGCCTGCGGCTGCGCGGATGGCCGACTCCACGGTGGCGGCGGGGACGTTCTCGTCGACGACGAACGCCAGGTCTTCTTTGGCGACGGGGAAGGACGAGACGGGGCGGGCCTGGACGGGGTCGGTCCCGGCGAGGCCAGTCAGGGCATCGAGGTCCAGCTCGAAGGCGACTGAGCGGGCGGGCAGGTCGAAGGCGGTCACGACGTTGGGGTGCAGCTCGCCGGCGTAGCCGACGGCGATCTTTCCCAGGGCGTGAGTGACGACGAGCGCGGCGCACCGGCCGGGGTGCCAGGGGGCCACCGGGTCGGCGACGACGTCCAAGGTGGCGCCGACGACCGACGCGACGTGCTGGGCGAGGGCGATAGCGTCGCTGGCGTCCACCTCACGGCCCGCACCCCACCAACCGGAGGGGGCACGGCGGCCGGTGAGCACCGCGGCGAGGTGGCGGGGCTGGTCGGGCACGGCACCGCGCAGGGTAGCGAGGGTGGCGTCGTCGGGACGTGAGCCGCCGGCGACCATGGGGGCGACGAGGTTCTGGCCTGGGCGCAAGATACCGGGCATGGTGACCAGGCCCAGCTCGAAGACCGCCACGTCGGCGTTGCCCCGGGCGACATTGCGCCGTGCTGTGTCCAGCAGTGTGACTAGCAGGTTCGTGCGCATGAAGGGTTGGAGTCGACGAGCGGGTTGGCCAGGCGCACCGCACGACGGCGGCCGTCGCCTGGTTCTAGGCCCATGGCGTCGAACGCGTCGGCGCCGACGAAGGGGTAGGTGAGCACCTCCACGAGACCGTCGGCGGCTAGCGCGTCGGCCACGGCACGGCGCACCCGCTGCGAACGGGTCAGACCCGTGCCGGGGAGAGCCGAGG
>Ga0123353_10000230_pt1 | contig 70628 bp, 58 predicted proteins | sample TergutLab28metaG_3_FD_92763 | JGI IMG/M metagenome (GOLD analysis project Ga0123353, IMG submission 92763) | Labiotermes labralis P3 segment gut microbial communities from Petit-Saut dam, French Guiana - Lab288 P3 | ecosystem: Host-associated > Arthropoda: Insects > Digestive system > Gut ... | reverse complement strand
GAAAATTTCGACGCGAATATCCGAGATATTTAAGGAGAAATTGACGCAGTATGGCGGAAAATATACCGCAAAGCTGCCACGAGCGGGATACTAAACAGGCTCTTAAAAACTAAACATCATAAACTCGCCAATCGGGAAGTAAATCAACAGCGCCTGATACATGAACGGCGCAGCGAACAGCACCGAGTCGAACCTGTCGAGCACGCCGCCGTGCCCCGGCATGATATTGCCGAAGTCCTTGACCGCGCACTGGCGCTTCACTAGAGAAGCGGAGAAGTCACCCACTACGCCGAGCGCGGAACAGATTACCGCTGTCGCCGCGAAAAAAAGCTTATTTGTTTCTATTATTTTTCCGCCGGCTATCTCGGAATAGATGATTTCATACACGAAAGGCGCAGCGAAACCGATAAGCCCGGAGCAGATTAAGCCTCCTACAAAGCCCTCCCATGTTTTTTTCGGACTGATTTTGGGAGCCATTTTGTGTTTACCGAGCAGCGTTCCGACGAAATATGCACCCGCGTCGCCGACCCAGATAATTGTCAGCGTAAAAACCATCAAAAACATACCGTGCGCTTCTTCCGAAAGCAGGCGTATAAACAAAAGGCAGGAAAGCGACAAGGGTATGCTGATTGAAACAAAGCCCACGAGCGACACCGCTTCAAATGAAACTTTTTCATGCATATAAATCATCACGATAAACAGCGTGAGCAGAAAGATACAACAAATCATAGGCAGATTGTCGCGCAGATGCTCAACAATAAACATAACCGGCACAAGGAATACAAAGCACAGGCTGAGCACCGACAACGCCTTATTCTTTATATACTTTGTAGCCACGAGCATTTCATAAACCGCGACCACCGACAGCGCGGAAATAATCACGATGAACAGAGGCAGAAAATCGACTATTAATACTAATATCGCCAGAAAAGCTGCCACCGCTGCTGAAATAATACGTCGAGTCAAAATTTGCGCCTCCTTTTACTATCTGTACAAATTATATTAATAATCCTTAATAATTATTAACCATATAATAACTCTGCGATATATCCCGATACATTCTTAAGTGCCGGGCAAAAATAAGTGCAGCTTCCGCATTTAACACATTTGTCAATGTCAAATGAGGTTGAATCAAAAGGTTTGTTTTTGTCAGTAAGCTGCACAATTTTAGCAGCTTTTATATTTACAGGGCATTTTCGGGTACAATTACCGCAGCGGCGGCATTTGCTTGCGCTGTTCATCTTGGGTTCATTTGCATATGCCGCAAAGTTCCCGTATTTTGAAAAGGTATCTGCCGAGGTTGATTTGACGCAAGCCATTGCCCCGTGACCGAAATATACAGAATCTGCTTTTGATTCTGAGAAGCCTCTGCTTAAAACGCACGAAACAGTATCGTTTGGATATACATATGCAACTCTTGCAGACGCTTTTATTAAATCGGCAATCGTGATAAAACGTCCGCCGTCATAACATTGATTCGCTATTTTACCGATTTGATATATGCTTTGAATATTTAACACCAAAACGCCATGCTCTGCCGGAATATTCTTAATTTCCAAAGGAATACCGAGCACCCGGCGAATCAGAAAATGCTCCTCCCCCATCGGGTATCTTGGCGGGACAACACAAACGGAGAAATTTCCGCAGGATTCAACTGACTCGCTTTTTACAGCCAATACCGCCTTATCCAAAGAAAATGTCTTTGCCAGCAAATCAATGGTCTGCGCGATTTCATTAAATCTGTTTTTCAGCAGCCATTCGTCGTGCAGAAGCGCAGGGTCACATTCGACGGCGTTAATCAGTAAAATCTTTTTACCCGAGCCGGACGAAAGAAAGGCATTGATTTTTTTATGCACAGGAAAACCGTTTCCGCTCATTCCGGTAAGGTTTGCGTTTTCTATTGCTGCGAGCAAATTATCTTTAGAAACTTTATATATAAAATCCGGTATTCCTGATTCTTGCCCTATTAATTCGGAAGATTCAAGACAGACGATTTTGCCTATATAGTTTTTGAGAGGTTTTCTGCTTCCTTTTCCGTTTTTCTTTTCCTCCAGCTTTTGAGCGTTTTTCATAAATGCATTGCTGCGGACAGTTTTTTTATTAATCAATGGATTCAGATGCATTTTATTAAATCCCTTCTATACGTTATATAAACGCTATTTTCTACACCCCGCCGAACCTCCTGTTTCTCTCCCCAAACTCCGCGAGCGCTTTATCAAGCTCCCTCTTACCGAAATCCGGGAACAGCGTATCAGTATAAACATACTCCGCATAAGCCGCCTGCCATATAAGAAAGTTAGAAAGCCGCCGCTCGCCTGCCGTGCGGATAATCAAATCCACATCCGGCAGCCCTTTAGTGTATAAGTATTCAGCGAAAGATTCCTCGTTTAATGCCGAGAGGTTGCAGCCCTCGGTGACAAGCCGCTTTACGGCGTGCAGTATCTCATCTCGCCCGCCGTAGTTGAGCGCAAGCGAACAGGTGAAACCTGTATTGTTCCCGGTTGCCTCCTCTGCTTCAAGCATTTTCTTATGCGTAGAATCGGGAAAGAAACTAAGGTCGCCGATGAATTTGAGCCGCACGTTCTTTGCGTCCATTTCCCGAATATCGTCCAGATACTCGTCGAACAGCCTTAACAACGCCTCGACTTCATCTTTCGGGCGTTTTTGGTTTTCGGTGGAAAAGGCGTAAAACGTCGCGTAAGGAATCCCGAGCTTCATGCAGTGGTCGGCGATTTTTTTGAACGCCTTTGCGCCCTCTCTGTGCCCGAACTTCCGCGGCAGCCCCCGCTTTTTCGCCCAGCGCCCGTTCCCGTCCATTATAAAGCCTATATGAACAGGTAAAATATTATTAGGTTTAATTGTTATTTGTTTATTGTTAATTGTCAATTGTCCGTCACACCTTCATGACTTCCTTCTCTTTATCGGCGCAGACTTTGTCGATTTGTTCGATTTTTTTATCCGTCAGCTTCTGCATTTCCCTTTCGTAATCCTTCATGTCGTCCTCGGTAATTTCAGACTTTTTCTTCATGTCCTTGAATTTTTCGAGCGTGTCGCGGCGGATATTGCGGATTGCCACCTTCGCATTCTCGCCATACTTGCTGATTTGTTTGCAGATGTCTTTCCTGCGTTCTTCCGTAAGCTGCGGGAAAACAATACGCAGCGCCTTTCCGTCGTTGGTGGGATTAATCCCGATGTCGGATGCAAGTATTGCCTTTTCGATAGCTTTAAGCGCGGTTGCGTCCCACGGAGTCACTACAAGTATACGCGCCTCCGCCACAGAAACTGCCGCCAGCGCGTTAATTGCCGTCGGCGCACCGTAATAATCCACGCTGATTTTGTCGAGCACCGCCGGATTTGCGCGCCCCGCTCTGATTGTGGAGAATTCAAACTCGAGCTGGCTGATTACTTTCTCCATTTTTTCCGTAGCTTTCTTTACGTTTTCACTCATTTTTTCATCAAGTCCTTTCCGCACTTTTGTGCAATATAATTGTTTTGATTTTCCGAATTGCCGGGAAAATTTTAAAGCGTTAATACATTTTACATTATATAATTGCAGTTCCTATTTTCTCGCCCATAACGGCGCGGTAAATATTATCGGGGTCGTCAAGATTAAATACAATCAGCGGTATGTTGTTTTCAAGACACATCGCCGCCGCCGTGCCGTCCAGGACGCGCAAGCCGTTCACAAGAATCTCCTTATGCCGCAGTGTTTCGTACTTAACTGCGTCTTTGAATATATTCGGGTCCTTGTCAAAAACGCCGTCTACCATCGTTGCCTTGAGCATTATGTTTGCCTCAAGTTCCGCTGCGCGCAGCGCCGCCGCCGAGTCTGTCGAGAAGAACGGGTTCCCCGTGCCGCAGCCGAAAACGACAATCCTGCCCTTTTCCATGTTCCGCACCGCCTTCTGCCTTATGTACGGCTCCGCAATCTGCGACATGGTAATCGCTGTCTGCACCCTAACCTCACAACCAAGACTTTCGAGTGCGTCGCCAATAGCAAGTGCGTTCATCGCAGTCGCGAGCATGCCGATTTGGTCGGCGCGGACTTTGTCCATGTTCTCGCTTGTGCGTCCCCGCCAGAAGTTCCCGCCGCCGACGACAACACCGATTTCCGCGCCCGCATCGTGGCACTTTTTGATGCTCGCGCAGATGGTCAGAACTGTTTTCATGTCGAGCCCCGACTTCTTCCCCCCCGCGAGCGCCTCACAGGATAATTTTAAAATAACTCTCTTATACTTCATATTAATTAAATCCTTTCTTCATATATAAGAAATGAAAACAACGCTTTCACCTATTAAACTGTTTTTGTTTTCAAACTTCCCGCACATTCATAATTTGTATTTTCCCGAGAACATTCAGGTTCCCGCATTTTTTATTTAATTCCTCACGGCTTATTTCCTGCGTTATGAAAGCGATTTCGCTTTCCGGCGCGTTTTCGCGTCTTAGAAACTTCACATCTCCGAACAGCCCGTTCACTTCCGCTTTGCCGATTCCGCAGAGGCGCAGATAAAACCTGTGCTTCTGCTTTTCATAATCAACCACACAGCTTTCCCCTCCCTTTTCGTCCCAGGCCAAACTCCTGCTGTCGGGTTTCAAAGCGTTCAGAATATCCGCGACGACCGCGCTCGCCGTGGGATATTTTCCCGCGCCGCGCCCGTAAAAGACAACTTCGCCCGTCGCCTCGCCCCGAACCAAAATCGCATTGAACACATCATCCACGCCCGAGAGCTGGCTTTCAAGCGGCACAAAGCAGGGGCAAACCGATATTTCCAAACATTCTCCGCTCGCCGGACCGGCGGTATTTGCTGCGGCGGGAGTTATTCTTTGTGCAGCTGCAATAAGTTTTATCGCGCCGCCCCAGCTTGTTGCGTATTCTGCGTCTTCCTTGGTTATTGACGTCACGCCCTCTGTATATACATCTTCGGGGTAAATGTGCTCGCCGAAAATGAGCGAGGCAAGTATACAAATCTTACGGCAGGCATCGCCTCCGCCCACGTCGTCTTCGGGGTCGCGCTCGGCATAACCGAGCTCCTGTGCTTTTGACAGCACATCCGCGAACTCCGCACCCTCTTTAAGCATTTTTGTTAAAATATAGTTGGTTGTACCGTTAAGTATTCCGACAATTGAGGTAATTTCGTCAGACATAAGGCATTGCTGAAGCGGACGGATAATCGGGATTCCGCCGCCGACGCTCGCTTCAAAAAAGTAATTAACATTATTATCACGCGCGATTTTAAGCAGCTCCGCACCCTTTGTCGCGACAAGCTCCTTGTTAGACGTAACCACGCTCTTCCCCGCTTCCAACGCGCGCTTAACGCAGTCGTATGCAAACGTGTTCCCGCCGATGAGCTCGGCTATTACCGTAACCTCCGGGTCGCTTAAAATCACGTCGAAATCTTTGACGAACTTGTCCGCATACGGGCTGTCCGGAAAATCCCGAATATCGAGAATATATTTTATATCGAGCTCGGCATTTGTTGTTTTTTGATAGTTATTCTTGTTTTTGTAAAAAACCTCGACCGTTCCCGAACCGACCGTTCCGAAACCGAGTATGGCTATTTTTGACATGTGTTAAACTTCCTTTAAAATATACTATAAAAGATTATAACATAAATTGGCAATTTCGTCAATACAAAAAACCCCGAAGGTTTCTGCCTTCGGGGTTTGGTTATTGTTAAATTTTAACAAGGAGTTCTTTTGCATCTTCGTCGCCGTTATCTGCCGCTATTTTAAACCATTTTATAGCCTGTTTTTGGTCTGCTTTTATACCTGTGCCGGCATAATAACACATACCTAAAAAGAATTGAGATGTGGCGCTACCTTGTTCAGCGGCTTTTTTAAACCACTCAAAAGCTTTTGATTCATCTTTAGCTATTACCCCTTCGCGACCATGTAAATACATGCTACCTATAGCTCCTTGAGCGTTAGCGTGATTTTGGTCGGCTGCTTTTTCATACCATTCTAAAGCCTTCTTAGAATCTTGTTCGATACCCTCGCCTAAATCATAATATGTAGCTAACAAGCACTGCGATTCTGCATCTCCCTGTGATGCAAGGGTTTTTAGTTCTTCAATAGTTTTCATAGTTTCCTCCAAATTTTTATTTTCTAAGATAAGACGGAATAACGTATCGTTCAGTTCTTTCTTGCCACGAACATTCTAAGCAACAAAACCTCATTAGGTTCGGTTGTGAACCTATGTTGTAATCGTGACATCGGGTCGCGCTTCCGCACAAAGGGCATTTCACCCATGCAAATTCCATTTGTAATGCAATAAGATGTTGCATTTCTTTCTTTTTGCTACTTTCTACCCCCGCAATAATTGCAATAATTATTATAGCAATTATAATAAGGATTACTGCCATTTTTGTCCTCCTTAAAAGTTTGTTTTCTATATTATACTATAAACTTCACCGTTTGTCAACATATAAAATTATAAATTCTCACTCATTGAATACTTTTTATCTGTATACTGTATTCAAACAATATACAGGGGTGATAACTATCGTTGACTTTGGAGAAAAAATAAAAAACTTGCGGCTCGGCATGAATTTAACACAAGTGCAGGTAGCGGAACGGCTTCATATTTCAAAAGCAATGGTTTCCAGTTATGAAACAGGAATCAGACTCCCCTCATACAGTTTACTTATTAAACTCGCTTGTTTCTTCAATGTTACCATTGATTACCTTTTAGGGATTGACAGAATAAAATCTGTTGATGTAACAGGTTTATCCGATTATCAAGTCAATTTAATAATTAAAATGATAAATGAACTGAAGAATCAAAATAAATAATAAAACAAAAACCGAAGGCACTGCCTTCGGTTTTATTATACTCTCATTTAAACTTTAGTCAAACCTGCGGTGATGCTCTCTGCTTTCAAGCACTTCGTTTTTCCTGAAGAAGAGCGAAATGCACCAAACCGCACTTAGCGCCACAAGGATATATATCAATCTGCTGATTACCGATGCGCTTCCGCCGAATGCCCATGCAATAAGGTCAAATCTAAATAGTCCGACAAGTCCCCAGTTTAAACCGCCGAGTAAAAGTATAAATAATGCGATTCTGTCCATCATAACAAAATTCTCCTTTGCAAAGACGATGTTTCAGATTATTTTATGACCCTGCTTTTCGCAGCGTCGCCTTTAGTATTTGTTATCCGTTTATTATTATACATTTTTTTCGTAAATCTTTTTTTGCTATATTTCGACATGATTCGACATGTTATTTAATTATTTTGGTGATATTATACTACGGCAAGCTGTATTCTTTGACGTTTTCTACAAAGAATCGCTTGATTTTTCATAGATAATTATGTCACAAAAGTATGCTCACTCTCATTATAAAAGGGTTTCTGCGCTTTTTAAGCATATTGTAAATTTATCCAAATTACCTGTTGCATTTCCGAAATCCTTGTGGTAAAATAAAAGACGAAGTATAAATCTTGGAGGTAAAAATGACAACAAAGCAATTCAAAATCTTAATTGGTGACGACAGCATGGAAAACGGGCTCGCCTGGGCCTCCCTCCTTAAGCAAAAGGGTATGTATGCTGTAACAAGACCGCGCAACGGAAAGGCAATTTTCGACACGCTGAGGCATGAGCTGCCCGACGTGCTTGTGATTGACGCCAAAATGCCGGAGTTCGACGCTGTATCCCTCATGGCAAAAATCAAGGACGAGCTTCCCAAAATGCCTATAACAATCGTTGTTTCGAGTTATGATTCACCCCAGGTGGAACGGGAAGTCATGGACGCGGGCGCGCGGTATTATATGGTAAGACCTTTTGAACCGGGCGCGCTTGCTGCACGTGTGGAAAATCTAATCGGCGGAGCCCATGGAAGCGCGAACGTAGGTATCGGCGGCAATGTTAACGTAGAATACAATGTTCACGACAATGTTCCAAACGACATTGAGTACGTCGTCACTGAAATCATCCACCAAATCGGAATCCCCGCCCACATCAAAGGGTATCATTATCTGCGGACCGCGATTCTGCTCTCGGTCGAGGACAATGAAATGATTAACTGCGTTACAAAACTACTTTACCCCACGGTCGCGAAAAAATACAGCACGACTTCATCCCGCGTCGAGCGCGCAATCCGCCACGCAATCGAAATCGCGTGGGACAGAGGCGATGTCGAAATTCTGAACAGCTTTTTCGGTTACACCATACATACGCAGCGGGGCAAGCCGACAAACTCGGAATTCATCGCGCTTATTGCGGACAAGCTGAGGCTGCAGTTTAAAAATCGTATGCCGATGAAGTAGAAAAATTAAAGGAACGTTTTTGAATAAAGCGTTCCTTTTTTCTTATCACCAATAAAAACTTGACATATTTTCCTTATTCTGTTACACTATATATACTAATTAAAAGTATCGGAGGGTTCAATTAATGTTGACCGCAAAGCAATTTGAAGGATTCAAAAAAACCAATTTAAGTATTGATGCGCAAAAGACACGCGAAAGAATTTCAGAAGGTTATAAAACAGCTTCAAGTGAAGTCAAAAAGGCAATACACGCACTGTCCGGGCTAACACAGAACACTTTCTACAACGCTTTTCAAAGAGGCACGGCTTCCCCGAAAATGATTCTTGCAATGGCGCAGATTCTTGATGTTTCGCCTTACTATTACACAGGTGAATCCGACGAAACAGGCGAGTTCAGCGATGATGTCCTTAAAAGCTTTTTAACCGAGAAGAAGCTTGCAGTTGCCGTCAAAAAAGGCGCAGCGGCTAAGGCAATAGCTGCGAAACCCTCGAAAAAAGCGGCTGCCGTCAAAGCGGAAAAGCCCGCAAAAAGAGGGCGCAAAGCCGCTGTAAAAGCAGCACCGAAAGCGGTGGCGAAAAAAGCAGCTCCGGCCCCGAAAGCCGAACAGCCCGCTTCACCGAAAAACAATGAAGTCTTCATCCAGGTTTCAATTCCGAAATCGCCGAAACTTCAAAAGGCAATCGCGAATCTTGACGAAGAGGGCGCGGTGCTGCTGCTTCGCGCGCTTATGAGAAAATCCGATGCAAGCGACCAGGCAAAAGCGCTCTGTGACATTATTAAAAGCTGCCTGCTCTCATAAATTGCAAAAACTCAATTAAACTGAAAAGTACATCAGTATTTTTCAGTTTAATTGAGTATACTTAAAATTAAATATAAAACAAAAGAGATTTGAATGGAATACTTAAACATAATTATTAAAGCTATTATACAGGGGCTTACGGAGTTTCTGCCGGTTTCAAGCTCCGGGCACTTATCGGTTTTCGGGCATTTTATAGAGCCGCGCGAGGACAGCCTTCTTGTAATTGTAGTGCTTCACCTCGGTACTTTGGTTGCTGTTTTCATCGCTTTCCGCGATATAATTCTCGGAATGATTAAAGAATTTTTTCTGACAATCGCCGATGTTTTTACAGGCAAGTTCAAGTGGAGCGCGATGAATGACAACCGAAGAATGCTCTTCATGACTATAATCGCGACCTCGCTTTTAGCGCCTGTTTACCTTTTCGCTAAAGACTTTTTTACCGCTCCCGAAGGTGACGGCGATATAATTTTTGAGGGCTGCGCTTTTATTTTCACGGCTATTCTGCTGTTCCTGTCCGACGCCTGCGTAAAAGGCATGAAGACGGGTAAAAATATGAAAATCACTGACGCTGTCGTAGTCGGTCTGTTTCAGTGCGTCGCGCTTTTCCCCGGGGTTTCGCGTTCGGGCTCGACGATTACCGCCGGGCTTTTGTGCGGATTCTCGCGGCAGACTGCCGTTGCGTTTTCATTTATACTGGGAATCCCCGCGATTCTGGGCGGGGGGCTGCTTGAGCTGCGCGAAGCGCTCCAAAGCGACATAGTATTGAATTACCCCGAACTTTTAACAGGTTTTATCGTTTCAGCCGCAGTCGGCTTTTTCGCGATTAAACTTGTGAAGATTATAGCTAAAAAAGAAAAGTTTAAAATATTCGGTGTTTACACCGCGATTCTGGGTGTCCTTTGCATAATCTGGGGCGTGCTCGAAAATATGGATTTGATTACGTTTTTAAATATAAACTAATATGCAGCTAACTTAATTAAAGTTTAAAACAAGAATAATTGAACCAGGGAAAACGTCGCTTTTATGCCCATTTAGTGAAGAAAGGACTTAATTAAAATATGCCAGCAGCAAGAAAACCAACAGCAAAAGAAAAAGCCGAAAAAACCCGCTCCGGTGCGGCTGTAGCGCGCGACATAAAAAGGCGCAAGCTCTGGTCGTTAGTGCTTTTTTGTATCGGGATTTTATTTATAGTTTTCGCGTTTGTCGGCGACGTGAACGCGGAAGTTAAAAACGCCGCCGACCACATTAACACCTTTTTGCGCGGTATGTTCGGTTTTTCTGTTTTTTTTACAGGCCCGATTTTAATTTACATAGCGGTCATGATTTCCATGAATAAAGGCAAGGGCAGCGTCGCCGCAAAGCTCGTCCAGCTTAGTATAATCCTGCTCATCATCAGTGCGGGTATACAGATTATTTTCTTTGAGGGTAACTTTGATTCCCTTTTTGAAAACGGCATAAAGCTTGAGGGCGGCGGACTCGTAAGTATTGTGTTCGGTTGGATTTTAATGCTTTTCGGACAAATTACGGCGAGCATAATTGTAGTGTTGATTGCCTTTGTTGTATTTATGCTTGCATCCGATATTACGCTATATGAATTCCTTAAAATTATCGCGAAGCCGTTCCGTTTTATCGGCAGAAAAATTAAGGAAAAAAGTGAGCAGATGCGCGAGGACAGCGAGCATTTAAGGCTTTATAACGAGCAGAAAAAAGAACTTGATAAGCAGGTTGAAGCAGAAACCAAAAACGATAAAACAGCGCTCTTAGAAAAGGAAGCAGACGCCGAGCTTGGAAGGCGGCTCAAGTTCGCTGCAATCGAGGCCGCCGGGAATTCTGCGGGAGGCCGCGCCCCTGTAAAACCCGTGCCCGATGAAGAACGGCACAAGGATTTCCACGACGAGCTGCACTCCTACGTAACAGGCGAGCCGAAACCAACTAAACCGGAATCACAGCCGCCGTCACCCGAGGAATTAAGCGACGAACCCGACGGATTCTTAAAAGCTGTCGGCGACTATATCAAAGAAAAGGAAGAAAAAACAGCACAAAACGAGCAGAATTCGCAGGCCCTGGACGGCGCTTTAAAAACTGATGAAAAGCCGCTTCAAGTTGAGCTTTTCTCCGCTAAAGGCGCAAAGTACACACTGCCGCCGATTTCGCTGCTTGACGAACCCGAACAGGCCAAAAACATATCGGACGCTGAGTCCGAGCTCACGCACAACTCCGAAATTTTAGTGGATACGCTCAAAAGCTTCGGCGTACTTACGAAAATTGTCGGCGTGTGCCGCGGGCCCTCGGTAACGAGATACGAGCTTCAGCCGGCGGAGGGTGTAAAAATATCAAAAATCACAAACTTAGTTGACGATATCGCGCTTAACTTAGCTACAACCGGCGTAAGGATTGAAGCGCCTATTCCCAATAAGCGCGCCGTCGGAATCGAAGTACCGAACCGCATAGTCGATATTGTAAAAATACGCGCTCTCATTGACAGTGATGTGTTCAGAAAAAATAAAAACAACAAGCTTGAAACTGTTATCGGGAGAAACATTTCGGGTGAAATAGTCGTCTGCGATATAGCGACGATGCCGCATATACTAATCGCGGGAACCACAGGCTCGGGCAAATCCGTATGCGTAAACGACATGATTATGAGCATACTTTTCCGCGCCGCGCCTGATGAAGTCCACTTTGTCATGATTGACCCGAAGATGGTCGAATTCACTGTCTATAACGGGATTCCGCACCTGCGCTTCCCTGTCGTCACAGATGCAAAAAAGGCGGCGGGAACTTTAAACTGGGCGGTCAAGGAAATGCTCGAAAGGTATAAGGTTTTCGCCGAGTACAGCGTGCGCGACTTGAACGGTTACAACTCAATCTGCGAGGGCAACGAGCTTGAGAAAATGCCGCAGATTGTAATTTTCATAGACGAGCTGGCAGATTTGATGATGGTGGCGCCGGGCGAAGTTGAGGACAGCATCTGCCGCCTTGCTCAAATGGGCAGAGCGGCGGGAATACATCTCGTAATCGCAACACAGCGCCCGTCCGTTGACGTTATAACAGGAATCATCAAGGCGAACATACCGAGCAGAATTGCGCTGAAAGTCGCTTCTCAAGTCGACAGCCGGACCATAATCGACTCGCTCGGCTCAGCTGAAAAGCTGCTCGGGAAAGGCGACATGCTGTATAATCCCGTGGGCGCGCCAAAGCCGATTCGCGTTCAGGGCTGCTGGATTTCCGAAAAAGAAATCGAGGGTACTGTCAAGTTTATCAAGGAATCGTCCACTCCTCCCGATTATGACGAAACCGCGATTAAGGAAATTGAGGAGAACGCAAAGCTCATCGGACTCAGCAAGTCCGAGAAGAAAGAAATAATGTCCGTTGAAGTCGGCGAGCTCGACCTGTCCGATGACAAGCTTGACGAGGCGATTGACGCCGTTATCGAAGCCGGACAGGCAAGCACATCGTACCTGCAAAGGAAGCTCAAGCTCGGCTACGGGCGGGCTGCGCGGCTTATTGACATCATGGAGCAGATGGGCGTCGTGGGGACGTTCGAGGGAAGCAAGCCGCGGCAGGTGATTATGACGAGGCAGGAGTGGCTTGAAAGGAAGATAAATAATGAAAGGTAATATCTATAATTAGCGCAAAAAATAAAGATTGACATATTTAAAAAAATATGATATTATAATAAAAAGAGGCAGACCAAGTGACGGTCGCCCTCAGAGTTGAGTTAAAAAATAACCGCTATCTTTGGACGGAAGGCGGTTATTTTCGTTTTATATAGTCAACCATGGACAAAACTGTTTGCATATTTTCACACACAACCAGTAGAATAATCAGAATCACTTCCGATATTTCCATAGACATCACCTCCTTTAGCAAGGAGGAACGACCGCCACCGTCGTACCAATTCGCAAGCAAATTGGTACTAGTCTGCCTCAATAATTATTATAGCATAATATGTAAAATTTTGTCAAGTGCGCTTTTTTAAGGTGTTTCTTTAATATTTATATAAGTGTCACCGCATGGTGATTACAAGAGCATGTAATACACCATTCGGTGTACAATAAATATCAGTATGAACTATAGTAGGGAGTATTGATAAAATGTATCAACGAGTAAGAGATTTAAGAGAAGATGCGGAACTCACTCAAAAACAAGCCGCTGAAATGCTTCATATGCACAGGACTACTTATGTAAGGTATGAAAGGGGAGAACGTGAAATACCATTTAATGTTGCGATTTTAATTGCTAAACAACATAATGTAAGCTTAGATTACATTGCGGGTTTAACAAACAAAAAAATCCCTATCGGAAATAAAAAATGAACAATAAATTTTTACCCGTCACGAAACAAGATTTAATCGGCAAACTCGATTTCATCTGCGTAACCGGCGACGCCTATGTCGACCATCCGTCGTTCGGCATTGCGATTGTTTCCCGTATGCTCGAGAGCCTGGGGTTCGCTGTCGGTATAATCGCGCAGCCCGTCAGCGACGAGGATTTCAAGCGGCTCGGCGCGCCCGGATACGCCTTCATGGTGACCGCGGGAAACATAGACAGCATGGTCGCAAACTATACGGTCAGCGGGAAAAAACGCCATAACGACGCGTACAGTGAGAATGGTAAGGGCGGGCGCAGACCCGACCGCGCGGTTAATGTATACTGCCAAAAGCTGAAGAAGCTCCTCCCCGCAAGCACGCTTGTAATCGGCGGGCTCGAAGCCTCGCTTCGCCGTTTTGCGCATTACGACTTTTGGAGCGACAGCGTTCTTCCGTCGATTCTGGTCAGCAGCGGCGCGGATTTGCTGCTCTACGGAATGGCAGAGCTTGCCTTGGTTCAGCTTGCCGAAAGGCTCCGGGGCGGTGAAAGCATAAAAGAAATCCGCGACCTGCGCGGTACCTGCTATCTTACGGAACCCGCCGGGACGCCGCACGGCGCGGCGCAGTGCGCCGACTACGAGCATTTAAAAAATCCGGAGAATAAAGCTGCCTATGCAAAGGCGTGCAGAATTCAATACAACGAGCAGGACGAGGTCACCGGCAAAATAATCGTCCAGCGGCACGGCAGGCAAATGCTCGTGCAGAATCCGCCGCAGCGCAGCCTCACGACTGAGGAGATGGACAGAATTTACGCGCTTCCCTTTACGCGAACTTTTCATCCGATGTATAAACACGTGCCCGCCATTGAGGAGGTTGAATTTTCGATTATACACAACCGCGGCTGCTTCGGGAACTGCTCATTCTGCTCGCTCGCGTTTCATCAGGGGCGCAGAATTCAAACGCGGAGCGATGAATCGGTAGTCGCCGAAGCCGAAAACCTCGTAAGTAGTCCCGCTTTTAAAGGTTATATTCACGATGTCGGCGGACCGACCGCAAACTTCCGCAAGCCCTCCTGCCGCAAGCAGCTGAAGTCGGGAATGTGCAGAAACAAGCAATGTTTTTCGTGCGAAAACTTGGATACGGGGCACGAAGAATACCTGCGATTGTTAAGGAAACTGCGAAGTATAAAAGGCGTTAAAAAGGTTTTTATCCGCTCGGGGATTCGTTTTGACTATGTTAACCGCGACAGGAATAAAGAATTTCTGCGCGAACTCGCAGAACACCATACAAGCGGGCAGCTGAAAGTCGCGCCTGAGCATAGTTCTGCGCGGGTTTTAGACTTGATGGGCAAGCCAAAAATCGAAGAGTATGAAAAATTTGCAAAGAGTTTCTACAGCGAAACCAAGAAGTGCGGAAAAGAGCAGTATCTGGTTCCTTACTTTATGTCGTCACACCCCGGCGCTACCTTGAAAGACGCAGTTGAGCTCGCGCTTTTCCTTAAAAAACACAGCATCAGACCCGAGCAGGTTCAGGACTTTTACCCCACGCCCGGAACAATTTCAACCGCAATGTTTTACACGGGATTGAATCCATTTACAATGGAGAAAGTTTATGTGCCGAAAGACCCCGGGGAAAAGCAGATGCAACGCTCTCTGCTGCAGTATTACAAACCCGAAAACCGCGAAATCGTCAGGGCGGCGCTGATTAAAGCAGGCCGCCGCGATTTAATAAACATACTTATAGGCGGAGAAAAAATAAATAAAAATGCGAAAAAACATAAATATAAAAAGTAAATTATTTCCAGTTCTGATTGCCGTCGTTGTCTGTATTTCCGCATTTTTTACGGCAACGGGAAAATGGCATGAGATTTACAGCTTTTTCGGGCTTAGCGAAAACACTGTCTTCGTTTCAAGCGAGGGTATTTCAGTGCACTTTATCGACGTCGGACAAGGCGACTGCGCGCTTATTCTGACACCCGAAAGCAGCGTGCTCATCGACAGCGGCGAGCGTGAATACTCAGCTTCTGTGATTAACTATCTGCGTGCGCAGGGCGTGACAAAACTAAATTTTATTATTGTTTCACACCCGCACTCCGACCATATGGGCGGCATGAGTTTTATTATAGACGAATTCGGCGCGGATTTCATTATCATTCCCCGCATGAACGATTCTCTTGTTCCGACTACAAGCGCGTTTCTGCGCCTTTTAGACAGCATCGAGGATAACGGCACGGAGGTCATCTGGGCGAAATCGGGAATGGTTTTTGAGCTTTGCGGTAATTCAAGAATGGATATACTTGCACCGCTTAAGGAATACGAACGGTTCAATGATAATTCGGTGGTTATGAGATTTGTTCATGATGCCGGCTCGTTCCTGTTCACGGGCGATATAGAAAGCGAATCTGAGAACGACCTCGCAAACAGCGGACTTGACATAAGCGCAGATGTGCTCAAGGTCGCGCACCACGGCAGTCTTACATCCAGCACTGCGAAGTTCCTGAACGCAGTCGGAGGGCGGTATGCGGTGATAACCGTCGGCTCGCCGAATCCGTATAATCACCCGCGCGATGAAGTATTAAACCGACTTGTTAACAGGAATTACGAGATTTTACGTACCGATTTGCACGGGAATATTATTTTCGATTTATCTGCCGATGGGTTTATTGTTCATGTTCAAAAAGGTAATGATGTTTATGAATAACTAAGGTTTAAACCGTGAAAACGTTTTTTCATTCTATTTTTGTAACGAAAGGATTAATGAAACAATGATGTGCATTATTGACAGATTTGAAGAGGGCATAGCGGTATGTGAGCGCGGTGATAAGCGCCTTGAAATACCGCGCCTTTTGCTTCCCGAAAGCGCGCAGGAGGGTGATGTAATAATACAGGAAAATGGTATTTGGTGTATTGATGTAAAAATGACAGAGGAGCGCAGGGCGATTATTTTAGATAAAATGAAAAGATTAGGGCTATAAACTATTGACATTTTTCGCAAGGCACATTATAATAAATAGATAGTATTAACCGCTGTGCGGAGGTGCGTAAAAATGGATAACAAGAGGAAATTACTCGTCATTGTTGACGATGATATAACAAATTTAATTGTCGCAAGAAACAACCTCTCTGAAGATTACGATGTTTTCACCGCTCCGTCAGGCGAAAAACTTTTTAAACTGCTTAAAAAAATCACACCCGATTTAATACTGCTTGATGTAAACATGCCTGTTATGAACGGATATGAGGTTATAAGAATCCTAAAGGATAACGAGCAGACCGCGCACATTCCCGTTATTTTCCTGACCGCCAAAAGCGACGGCAGCAGCGAGCTTGAGGGGTTGTCGCTCGGGGCAATTGATTACATAGCAAAACCTTTTTCACCGCCGCTGCTCGCCAAAAGAATAGAAGCGCACTTGATTGCGGAAGGGCGCAGGCAGGAGCTTCAGCAGTTAAACAATGACTTGTTGGAACGCGTGGTTAATAAAACGCGCTCGGTCATGGAGCTGCAGAACGCCCTGCTGCATACCATGGCGGAGCTCGTCGAATGCCGTGACGACATTACCGGCGGGCATATCGCGCGGACACAGGCTTTCCTTAGGGTAATGCTCGGCGCGATGCGGGATAAGAGTTTGTATAAAGAGGAGATGTCCGAGTGGGATATGAATCTTGTCATACAGTCCGCGCAGCTTCACGATGTGGGCAAAATTGCAATCAAGGACGCGATTCTTTTAAAACCCGGCAAGCTGACGCCGGAAGAATTCGACCAGGTAAAAGAGCATACGGTTTTCGGCGAGAAAATCATTGATAAAATCAAAAAGGATTCAGACGAGTGGGAGTTTTTGGAGTACGCAAAAATATTCGTCGCCACTCATCATGAAAAATGGGACGGCAGCGGTTATCCGCGGGGATTGAGCGGTGAGTTTATCCCTCTTCTCGGCAGGATTATGGCAGTTGTTGACGTTTATGATGCGCTTATTTCCGTACGTCCCTATAAAAAAGCTTTCACGCACGCCGAGGCTCTGGAAATCATAAAGACCAGCAGCGGAAGCCACTTCGACCCCGTTCTTGCAGAATTGTTCCTTGAATACGAAAAGGAATTTGAAAGATTAGGAAAAGAAGTTTGAGAACTTGAAACGGGGAATTTAAATCTTCTTGCTCCTCTTTAATGAAGAAAGGACTTAATGAGAATATGATTAACAGTCGAGTTATGCGATTGAACCGAATTAAGTCGCTGCTGCTTTTAATTACAGCCTGTGCCGCCCTGATTGCCACGGGTTGTTTTGGTTATAATAATGCAAACAATAAGGATAACTCCGGCTTTGAAATAAGTGCAGTCAATACATATCTTGATATTCCCGGTATAACCGAGACGGAAATAAGGTCAATAGAAGAGCTGAAATCCCGCAAGGAAAGCTTTTCTTACGCCATAATGCTCACAACTGAAGCGTTTGTGCTGCCCGACGGTACTGTGACGGGCTTTACACCTGCGCTCTGCGCGCTGCTTTCAGAGCTTTTCGGAATAGAATTTATACCGGAGTTCCATGAATGGAACGTTTTGAAAGACGGCATTGATAATCACACCTTTGACTTTACCGGAGAACTTACCGCTACACCTGCGCGCAGAATAGATTATTACATGACAGCTCCGATTGCACAGCGGGGATTGAACATTTTGTTTCGGGAAAGCGACGCTCGGATTGAACGGATTGATAATCTTAACGGGCTTCGGATAGGCTTCATGGCGGGCACGATTACAGCCGGCTCGATTTTAAGTATTTATCCCGACTTAGAGTTTGAAATCGTAAACGTATACAATAAATCCGATGCGGTCGAGCGCCTGTACAGCGGCGAAATTGATGCTTTCGTTATCGACTCCGTGACTTCGGTTTTGTTCAATGAGTACGAGTTTATTTCATATGCCGATATCTTTCAGATGCTTTATACGCCTGTTTCTCTTTCGACCGCAAATCCGAAGTATGCCTCCGTCATCACTGTTTTTAACAAGTACATCGAAGCAGGCGGAATAAAAACGCTGTATGATTTATATAAAACACATCAATTCGAGTATATAAAGTATGCACTTTCTCTTTCATTCACACCTGATGAAAACGCTTACATCGCGGATTTAACAGCTTCGGGTGATAAAATCCGTATCGTTATGGAATCCGCCAACTACCCGATTTGCTTTTACAACGGGGAAGAAAAAGCATTTCAAGGTATAGTTCCGGATATTATGGCAGAAATTACTCTGCTTACCGGAATTGAATTTGAAATAGTAAATGAGGGAGGCACTCCCTGGGCACAAATCCTCGATATGCTCAGAACAGGTAAAGCCTCGATGATTTCGGAGCTGAAACGAACCGATGAGCGCCGCGGAAACTTTTTGTGGTCGCAGTCGTCTTACTTCAAATCATACCCTGCCTTTATATCGAAAACTGACTTCCCGGATTTGGATTTTTACCGGATTCCGCACACAACCGTAGGAATTGAGGCAGGCACCGCTTTTGAAGAAATCTACAGAAGCCTGTTCCCTGACAGTGAAAATTTTATCCTGTTTGATTCAACAGACCAGACGCTTATCGCCCTTGAAAAAGGCGAGATTGATTTACTGTTCGCTTCCGATTCTATACTTCTTTATCAATTAAACTTTAATGAAAAAGCCGGATATAAGAATAATTTATTATTTACCTCACAAGAGGCGAATTCGTATTTCGGTTTTAATATTAATGAAGAGCTGCTGAGCTCTGTCATAAACAAGGCTCAAAGCAGCGTAGATATTGACAGAATTACCCGCGACTGGACGAGCCGCACTTATGATTATTCGCAGAGACTTGCCGCTCAGCGCACATTTTATATAGGTCTGACGGCGTGCATCATGGCAAGCATGTTAATTATAATGTTTATCATACTTGTGCTCAACAACATGAACCGCAACCTGTACAAGGGGCAGCTTCATACGCTTACCGCGATGTACGGAGCGGTTCCGGATATGATATTAAGCAAGGATTTAAAGCTCGCCTATACAAGCTGCAATCATAATTTTGAAGCTTTTGTAGGACAAAGCGAGATTGAATTCATCGGTAAAACAGCGCCGGAAATTGAGGGTCTTGCAGAAAGGCTCCCGGACAACTTTAATTTCGCTGACCAAAAGGTCATTAATGAAAAGAAGACTATAAAAACCCGGGGCTGGTTCACTTTCCCGGACGGCACTAAAAAGTTCTGCGAAACTGTTAAAACGCCGATTATCCATAACGATAAGGTTATGGGGGTTTTAGGTGTAATCAGAGATATAACTGAACTCAAAGCTTCAATGGATGTAACCGAGCGGGCGTTCGAGTCTGTTATGCTTATGCTTGATTCAACACCGCTCGCCTGCAACCTATGGGATAAGGACCTGAATCTTCTCGACTGCAACGAGGAAGCCGTAAGGCTCTTCGGCATGAAAGACAAGCAAGACTATATCAATCATTACCACGACCGGATTTCGCCGGAACGCCAGCCAAGCGGCATACTTTCTGTAAAATATGCGAATGAGCAGATTAAAAAAGCGCTTATGCACGGGAAGAGCGTCTTTGAATATACGTATCAATCCGCGACAGGTGAGCTTATACCCGCCGAGGTTACTTTTGTCCGCAATTCCGATAAAACGAATGAATATATCGCCTCGTCTTATATACGCGACCTGCGTGAATCCAAGCGAATGACGGACGAGCTCGACAAGCAGAACATGCTTTTGGAAAGCGCAAACCATATATCTGAAATCCTGCTTGAGCCGGACCTTGACAATTTCGACGGCTCCATGATGAAAGCAATGGACATCATGGGAAGAGCGCTTAATGTGCAGCGCGTGACAATTTGGAAGAACTACATTAAAAACGGCATAGCGCACAGCCTGCTCACTCACGAGTGGGTTGACAATGTGCCAAAACAGGACCCCGAGGGCGCCGATGTTGCTTACGGGGACAGCCCGTGGCACAAAACTCTGCTTGCCGGCGAATGTATCAAAGGCCTGGTGCGCGAGATGGAGCCTACCCGGCAGGAGGCGCTTAAGTCAAGGGGTATACTTTCCCTCTTCGTAATGCCGGTGTTCGTTCATGACAGCTACTGGGGGTTTGTCGGTTTTGACGACTGCATGAACGAGCGGCTGTTTACGGAGAATGAGGAAAAAGTAATGCGTTCGGCGGGATTTATGATTGCGAACACTTTTATCCGTAACGATATGACCCGCGACCTTGTCGAAACAACGGAGCAGCTGGCGCAGGTGGTGGAGGAAGTCAACGAAGCCAACAGAGTTAAAACAAATTCGCTCAACGCTCTTGAAAAAATACTCAACAGCATAGACACATTGATTTATGTTACGATTCCCGACACTCATGAGATTCTCTTCATGAACGACAGCATGAAGCGGCATTACGGAATCGAGGGCGAACCCGTAGGAAGGCTCTGTTATGAAGTACTGCAGCAGAATATAACCCACAGGTGTGAATTCTGCCCCTGTCATAAGCTTGACGCAGACCCCGATAGAATATTTTCATGGGAGGAGCACAGCACTCTTACCAACCGTGTTTACAGCAATGTTGACAGATATATTAACTGGCTTGACGGGCAAAAGGTGCACATTCAAAACTCTGTTGATATTACCGAGCTCGTATCTGCGAAAAAGCAGGCGGAACAGGGAAACCGCGCAAAGAGCGCGTTCCTCGCGCACATGAGCCATGAAATCCGCACGCCTATGAATGCAATCATCGGCATGACGGAGCTTGCTCTGCGCGAGGACAATCCGAACGACTTGCGCGAGCACGTTCTTACTGTGAAACAGGCGAGCTCCAATATGCTCTCCATTATCAACGACATATTGGACTTCTCAAGAATCGAAGCGGGAAACTTGAAAATCGTTACGAAAGACTACCTCTTCTCTTCCCTGCTCAACGACGTGATAAACATTATCCGCATGAGAATCATTGACTCACCCGTAAGGTTCGCGGTCAACGCCGACTGCAATATCCCAAACTCGCTCGTCGGCGACGAGGTAAGAATCCGGCAGATTTTAATTAATCTCCTCGGCAACGCCGTCAAATACACCGACAAAGGCTTCGTCATATTCAACGCCTACTGCGAAACAAGCGAGAACGACCTCGAAAGCAAGACGACCACTCTCGTTATGGAAATTTCGGACAGCGGCAGAGGTATTAAACCGGAGCATTTGGAAAAGCTTTTCGGTGAGTATGTGCAGATTGAGGACGGCAGAAGACAGGGAATCGAGGGTGTCGGGCTCGGTCTTACAATCACAAAAAGCCTAGTAAAGGCTATGTACGGCACAATTAAAGTTGAGTCGGAATACGGAGCAGGAAGCAAATTTACCGTAAGACTGCCGCAGAGAGTAAACAGTACCGATAAATTGGCGGCTATTGATAACCCCGGGGACAAGAAAGTTCTCGTTTATGAGCGGCGGGATATTTATTCTAATTCCATTCATAACGCGATTAAAAACATGGGCGGCTGCTGTACGGTTGTTTCTGACGAAGCAGCACTTGAAGATACTATATTAAAGAATACTTTCAACTTTATTTTCACATCTTACACTTTATATGAACGGAGCAAAAAAATCTTTAGAAAATCCAAGGATAACGCAAGAATCGTGCTGCTTGCGGAGTTCGGCGAGAAAATCCCCGAACGGGGACTCAGCGTGCTCTCCATGCCCGTTTATTCGATGGCGATTGCCAATATACTCAACAATGTTTCCGACAGCTACCTGTACAGCGAAATAAGCGAGGCGGTCGTAAGGTTTACGGCACCCGGCGTAAAAGTGCTCGTCGTCGACGATATTAACACGAACCTGCGCGTCGCAAAGGGGCTGCTTATGCCTTACCGTATGCAAATCGACCTTTGCAGCAGCGGACCGGAGGCAATCGCGGCTGTTGAATCCCGTGATTATGATTTAATCTTCATGGACCACAGAATGCCCGACATGGACGGGATTGAAGCCACCGCGCATATCCGCGCGCTCGGCGACGGCGAGGAAAAGTATTTTACCGCCGTGCCGATTGTCGCGCTGACCGCCAACGCCGTCGCCGGCACAAGGGAGATGTTCCTTGAAAACGGCTTCAACGAATATTTGTCAAAGCCTATTGACACTGTTAAGCTGAATTCAATTTTAGAAAAGTTTATCCCGAAATCAAAACAAAAAGGTTTATCCGACACGAGCAGCATTGTCATTCCGCAGTTTGAGCTGGAAATAAAGCCCGCTATTGAGATTAAGGGCATTAACGTTAAAAAAGGCATTTCGCTCTCGGCGGACTCGCTCGTGAATTATCTGGAAACGCTCGCCGCTTTCGCACAGGACGGCAGTGAGCGGATTGAAAAATTAAAAGCATGCGCCGAAACCGGCGACATGAAACTATATGAAATCCATGTTCACGCGCTCAAGAGCGCGTCGGCAAATATAGGCGCTGAAGAAATATCAAAGCTCGCCCATGAATTGGAACTCGCCGCAAAGCAGGGCGATTCATCTGCCGTCGCCGGGCGCAACGATGAGTTTTTGACGGACTTAAACGAGCTGCTGGTCAGGATTAAAGAAGTTGTTTCCTCCTCACATAACGATACGGAACCCGCTGATACATCTTTATTAAAGCCGCTGCTCATGAAGCTTGCAGGAGCGCTTGAGGAAATGGATGCAGGCGCAATCAACTCGGCTATTAACGAGCTGCATAAAAATGCACGCAGCGAAAAGCTCGCAGAAACCGTCAGAATTATATCAACAAAAGTTCTTATGAGCGAGTATAACGAGGCGGCGGAGCTGATTCACGGGCTGCTTACAGAAGCGGAATGAATTTTGTATTTGAACAGCTGCTTTGAGGCAGCGGAGAACAGCGCGGAAGCATTTATTAACACAATTAAAATCCCGTCATTAATTTGACGGGATTTTAATTTTAAAAGTCTGCCCGACTGGACTCGAACCAGTAATCAACAGAGTCGGAGTCTGTCATGTTATCCATTACACTACGGGCAGGAATAAAGCATACTTTTATATAATAGCACAATTTTTACCTCTTGTCAAACAATTAAAATTCGTGCAATTCCTGTAATCCTGCACACTTATGTTATACTCTCACATTGATAAGCTTCACTCACACCGCATGATAAAAAGGCGGCCGCGGCCACCTTTTATTTTTAAAGAAGCGATTCCGCGCTTGCAAGCTTCACGCTTGCACAGAACACCTGCATTGCGCTTTCAAGCTCGGACATTGGCGGAAAGGTCGGCGCGATTCTTATATTTCTGTCTTCCGGGTCTTTTCCGTAAGGAAAGGTCGCTCCTGCGTTCGTCAAAACTACGCCCGCCTCCCTGCAGAGCTCAACCACTCGCTTTGCGGTATTATTAAAACCGTTGAAAGAGATGAAATAACCGCCGCGCGGTTTATTCCACTGCCCGAGTTTATCCGGGGATAATTCACGCTCAAGCATTTCACAGACTAAGTTAAACTTAGGCTCAATAACGGCGCGGTGCTTTTCCATATGCCGGGCTATGCCGTCCGGGTCTTTGAAGAACTTTGCGTGCCGAAGCTGACCCAGCTTATCAAAGCCTATGGTTTGGACTGACATTTCTTTCTTTACGGCGTTTATATTTGCTATGCTTGAAGCGATGGCGCAAATCCCGCCGCCCGCAAACGTAATCTTCGAGGTTGATGCGAAAACGAAGGCACGGTCGGGATTGCCTGCATTTTTACACTCGTTTATAACGCTCGGAATAACATCGGGCGTATCGGTCAGATGATGTACGCAGTAGGCGTTGTCCCAGTAAATGCTGAAGTCTGCAGCCGCCGTCTTCATCGCGGCAAGCCGCCTAACAGTTTCGGCGGAATAAGTAAAACCGTCGGGGTTTGAATACATGGGGACGCAGATGATGCCTTTTACATTTTCGTCTGCCGCAGCTAACCTTTCAACCGCTTCTATATCAAGGTCGGCTTCACAAAACGGCACAGAAATCATTTCAATCCCGAAATGCTCGAGGATAGTAAAATGCCTGTCATACCCCGGTACAGGGCATAAAAATTTAGTGCCTTCTGCATACTTCGCTCTTGCAATCGTATCGTATATGAGCTGCAGGCTTGCGTTTCCGCCGATAATAATCCCGTCCTCACATTCACACCCGAGCAGAGGCATGAACAATTTTTTCGCCTCCGTAATCCCGTCCGGCATGCCGTAATTACGGCAGTCGAAGCCGGACTCGCTTTTAAAATCACCCAAATCTATGTAAAGCATTTCGTTTGATAAGCCTAACTGCTCGCTGCATGGCTTCCCGCGCGACATATCGAGCTTTAAGCCTTTTGCTTTCAGCTCTCCGTATTCTTTTTCAAGTTTGATTTTAAGCGCGTTCAGCTCCTCTTTTGATAACTCTGTGTACATATTGCTCTCCTTTTTTTCTTTCATTAGATATTATATCAGAAATGCAAACCATTTGCAAGCTAAAGTTTTGAAATTATCACACGAAATTATATAATAAGTTAACTTGAAAAATGCCTTAGCATTTTTTAAGACGCGGCAAATGCCGCGTAGCCGCTGTGCGGCCTGACTTGATTGCATAGCCGATAACGCGCCGTTTTTCAAGTTAATCGGCTATATAGAGAATATTGTTACATACGGGAAAGGGACAATTATGTATATAACATCAGCAAATTTCATGACTAAATACGCTGACGCCATGACAAAGGCTAATAAGTTTGTGAAGAAATGTAAGGTTGAGGAGCGGCTTGGTGTAAAAATGCAAAAAGATGTATTTTATTACATTATTGAGAGTGACATAAGAAAACTTGAAGATGAAAAACAAGCGCGATAAAAATCATTGCGCTCGTTTTTTTGTATTGATTTTTACGAAGATTTATGCTAAAATAGAACTACTTCGATTTTTAAAGGAATGTAAGATTAAAATAAAGCAATTAACTCGGGGAAAACGTTATTTTAATAATTTGATTACAAGAAAGGACTTAATAAAAATATTTATGAAAAAGCTTAGCATAAAATCTTTATTATTCGTATTACTGGGAGGCGGGGCGTTTATCTGCCTTTGCCTTTGCGTTGTAATGCTGTTCATATTATCCGGCGCCGAGAACGTTGACGGACTTGTTGCAATTGTCTGCACTTTCGCTGTATTGATGCCGACGGCGCTGCTTACATCGGCGTTCTTACTGGCGCGCAGTATTTCAAAGCCGCTCGGATTCTTAGCGGGGTGCATATCCGACATTGCGGAAACAGGAAACATATTTCTTGACGATTATGCTTATAAGCAGACAAAAGTACTTAACGGCCGCAAAGACGAAATAGGAAAGATTTCCCGCAGTATCGGCGATATGCTCGCCATGTTCCGCGATAAGATAAAATCGCTCAACGCCGTAAAGGACGGCGACCTGACAACAATTATAAACTGCCGTTCGCAAAAAGATACGGTGGGCTCGGCTCTGGTTAAAATGACCGAAAGCCTTAATATAATGTTCGTGGATATTCAGGACGCGTCGAATCATATGGCGCAGGGCTCGTTTAAAATGAACGATGATGTGCTTGCGCTGGCTGAGGTTACAAGCGAGCAGGCCGATGAAATCGGGAGCTTGAGCGGGCAAATCGGGAAAGTAGCCGAGCAGACCGCCCGTAACTCCGAAATGGCTGCCGAATCTTCGCAGCTTTCGCTCGCTATAAAGGAACTCGCGCAAAAAGGCGGCGAGCAGATGACACAGATGACCGACGCAGTGAGCCAGATAAATGAATCAAGCAGAGCAATCAGCAGGGTCATTAAGATTATCGACTCGATTGCTTTCCAGACCAATATCCTCGCGCTCAATGCAGCGGTTGAAGCCGCCCGCGCGGGAGAAGCGGGCAAAGGCTTCGCGGTGGTAGCCGACGAGGTGCGCAATTTAGCCTCAAAGAGCGCGGAAGCCGCCAAGGAAACGGGCGATTTAATCGCGAACTCGCTCGAAAAGGCGGAGCTCGGCTCACAGATTGCGGAAGAAACCGCGGCTTCCCTGCATGAGATAGTAGAGCGCATAACCGAGAGCACGGAGCTTGCGGTTAAAATCGCGCGCTCGTCTGAAGCCCAAGCGACTGCGATTGCCGGCATTGATAAAGGCATCGAAAAAATCAATACCACGGTGCAGAAAAATAGCCACACGGCGGAGGAAAGCGCGCGCGACAGCAAGGAAATCAGCCTGCAGTCGGAGCGGCTGGCGGAGTTTATCGGCAAGTTTAAGATTAAAACATAGCAAGTTTTTAATTAATGCATAGTATATTACCATTAAAAAGCAAAGAATTTTTCACTTTTTCGATTGAAATTGATAAAAAAATATGTTATACTTAACTAAAATATAAATATTTCAGAGTAAAATAAGCTTGAAATTAAAACAATTGAATTGCGGAAAACGTTATTCCGTAGTTCATTTGTGAAGAAAGGACTTATTGAAAAGAATGAAAACAGCTATAACCGACAGAAGCCTTTGCGGAGTTATTTTCAAGGAAATAATCGGCAAAACCGACGTTTATACATATGCGCTGTCTTTAAGAGAAGCGGGCGCGGACTATATTGAGATTGACCTTAATGCTTTGGTGCGGGTTCCCGAGCCGACGGGCGCAGAAAACTACATTTTTCGCGTCCGGCATGCGGAAGAATATTTAATCGCGAACGCTCTTCCCTTTTCATACGTTGTTCTGCCGCTCAAATTCTCGCATTTAATCGCGAAGATGAATCTTCCTGTCATACTTGAAATAAAAACAGGCGACGCCGATATACCTGCACTGCTCAAGGTTGTGTCGGAAAGCATTGATTTGACGAAAGTTGCCCTTCTGCGGCTTGTTGGCGACTTCCGCAAATCATCTGATAAATTAAAATCCATTCTTGCAAAAATAAGAATGACATATGCCGTGCCTTTCGACATATGTCCGCTTAATACGACGCTCGGCGCACTGGAGGCGTCGATAACGGCATATGAAGCCGGCATTGATTCACTGACGCTCAACTTCGGCAACAGCAGCAGCTTCACGCCGCTTGAGGAATTCTTGATTTCAATGGCGACAGTGCATAAGCAGATTATCAGCAAGAACTACATATCGGGAATCTGCAAGGCTTCGGTCATGTCTTCGCTGATTAGCGAGATTGAAACCTTAAACTTAAAAATGCTGATGAAGCGTTACCAGCTTTCGCCGCAAAGGGTCGAGGTAGCCGACGGGCAGCCCTTGGGTCTTAATCCGTGGAAAGGGAAAAAGTATCAGCGGCGCTCGCTCATTGAGCGCAGACTTGACTTCATGGAGGTCGAGCAGGAGCTTTCACAGGAAATCATGACGCAGCTCAAGAAGTGCGGGGTTGATTTTTTCGGAAGGGATAAAAAAGACAGCTGCTTAAATTAGATACGGAGGTGACAAAAAGTTAAAAACAAGCGTTTCCTTTAGGGGAAAACGTTGTTTTTATTTTTATTCATTGAAGAAAGGACTTAACTAAAGTATGAGCAATATATATGAGCAATTAAAGGAACGGGTTTGTAAAGCCAACAAACTGCTGCCCAGAAATAACCTCAGCCTCTTCTCGTGGGGGAGCGTTTCTGCTATTGACCGCGAGCTGGGCGTGATGGCGATTAAGCCGACGGGCGCGTCTTTTGATAAGCTGACGGCAAAAGTTATTTCCATAGTCAGCACGAGCGGCAAATTAATTGAAGGCTCGCCCCCGTCTGTTGACACGCCTGTACACTTGGAACTATACCGCTCTTTCCCTCTTGTCGGCGGCATTGCGCATACGCACTCGAAGTGGGCGACGATTATGTCGCAAATCGGGCTTGATATTCCGGTGTTCGGAGCGATGCACGCCGAGTATTTTTACGGCGACATACCCTGCACAAAACTGCTCACCAATGAGCAGATTCATAAAGATTACGCCCGTGAAACGGGACTGCAAATTGTGCGCGCGCTTTATGAGAAGAAGCTTACGCCCGAGCGGGTCGGCGCATGTCTTGTGGCTTCGCACGGGCCTTTTACGTGGGGTGCGACCGAGCTCGTGGCGATTCAAAACGCGATTGTGCTTGAGGAAGTGGCGATGGCGGCGTGGCATACGATGCAGATGCCGTTCAAAGTCGGCAAAATCCCGCAGACAATGCTTGACGAGCACTTCTTTACACGAAACAGCGAGCAGACACCGACGGGGCAAATCCCGAAAGTGATATAAAAATAATAAAGGGAACGATTATTAATCGTTCCCTGTTTCCTTTTATTCCTCCTTGAACGGGTCTAACAATACTCCCTCTGCGTTAGCAATTTTAGCGACAGCCTTATACACTTCCTCTACGTCGTTTGCCCTTTTTACTATTTCACCTATAGCTATTAATAATGTTTTTGTTTCATAAGCCATAACTACACCTCCTGCCGTGATTAAATTATATCATGGCAAATCATTGATGTCAAGGCTTTCTTCTCTGTTCACTCTTTTCTCACGGAAAATCTGAATCAGCGCACATAAAGCATTTAATAAAAACAGCAAGGCAATCACAAAGCTGCAGCCGAACTCCGATAATTCGCCGTTTTCCATTATATTCGCACCCTCGATTATATGCCTGCGCAGCATAACGAGCAGGATAATCGAGGCAGCACTGAAGCTCGCCATGTATGTTATGCGTTCGTTTTTCTTAACAAAGAACACGCCGCGAAAAATAAATTCGGCACAGACTATCGAATTAATAAACGTTACTATTATAACATTCCGGAAAAAAGTCGGTGCCCAGAAAACGCCCATAATTGCCAGCATTGCATCAAGTATTAATATAACAATTGCGGCAATAAATCCATGCCGATACACCTTTGCACGAATTTGCTGCTGTCTTTCATCATAATTTTGTTCGTATGAATTATTATTTTTCATTACTGTTTTCCTCCCAAAATAAATCGTTTAATGTTTTACCGACTGCCCGGCAGATTGCAACACAGAGCTTTACAGACGGATTATACTCCCCTAGTTCGATGGCGTTAATCGTCTGGCGGGTCACCCCCGCCGCGTCCGCAAGGTCCTTTTGTGTCATGTCCTTTGCCGCCCGCGCGGCTTTTAAATTTAAATTCTTACTCATCAGCATCACCCCCTTGTTACATATCATATCATATATAATTCTATTTGTCAAGTATATATTACTTTTTTATTTTAGAAATTTAATTTGACTTGTCCGGTTATTTATGTTATACTATTTAAGTAAGGCAATAAATGCCAATACATCTAATTTTAGGAGGACAACTAAAAAATGAGCAAACAATTCGTTTATCTGTTCAAAGATGGCGACGGCTCCAACAAAAATCTGCTTGGCGGTAAGGGTGCAAACCTTGCCGAAATGACCAAATTAGGTCTGCCGATTCCCCAGGGATTCACCGTTACTACCGAGGCGTGCACTCAGTATTACGAAGACGGTGAAGTGATTAACAGCGCGATTCAAGCCGAAATCATGGAAAACATCACCAAGATGGAAGGCATCACGGGCAAGAAATTCGGCGACAAGGAAAACCCGCTGCTCGTTTCCGTGCGTTCGGGAGCGCGCGCTTCCATGCCGGGCATGATGGACACGATTCTCAACCTCGGGCTTAATGACGAAGTCGTTGAAGTTATCGCTGTAAAATCGGGCAATGCGCGCTGGGCGTACGACTGCTACAGAAGATTTATTCAAATGTACTCCGACGTGGTTATGGAAGTCGGGAAAGAATATTTTGAAAAGCTTATCCACAAAATGAAAGAAGAAAAAGGCTTAGTGCTTGACACCGAGCTTTCCGCAGACGACCTTAAAGAATTATCAAATCAGTTCAAAGCCGAATATAAAGGCAAGCTCGGTACAGACTTCCCGTCCGACCCGAAAGAGCAGCTCATGGGCGCGATTAAAGCCGTGTTCCGCTCTTGGAATAACAACCGCGCAATCTACTACCGCCGTATGCATGACATTCCGGGTTCATGGGGCACCGCCGTTAACGTACAGGCGATGGTATTCGGGAATCTCGGCGACACGTCGGGTACAGGCGTTGCGTTCACCCGCGACCCTGCTACAGGTGAAAAGAAGCTCTACGGCGAATATCTCATAAACGCGCAGGGCGAAGACGTTGTTGCGGGTATCCGCACCCCCTCGCCTATTACTGAGCTTGAGCGCGACCTCCCCGAGGCTTACAACGAGTTTGTTGCAATCTGCAATAAGCTTGAAAACCATTATAAAGACATGCAGGACATGGAGTTCACAATTGAAGACAAGAAGCTGTTTATGCTCCAGACGAGAAGCGGCAAGCGTACAGCGGCGGCGGCTCTCAAAATCGCCTGCGACCTTGTTGACGAAGGCATGAAAACCGAGCAGGAAGCCGTATGCATGATTGACCCGAAGCAGCTTGACGCGCTTCTTCACCCGCAGTTCGACGCTGATGCTCTTAAAGCGGCGAAGTCTGTTGGCAAAGGCATCGCGGCTTCTCCCGGCGCTGCCTGCGGCGAGATTGCTTTCTCGGCGGACACAGCAGCGGCTTGGGGCAAAGCGGGCAAAGATGTAATCTTGGTGCGCCCTGAAACCAGCCCCGAGGACATCGAGGGCATGGACGTTTCCAAAGGTATTCTCACCTCAACCGGCGGCAAAACCAGTCACGCAGCTGTTGTTGCGCGCGGAATGGGCACCTGCTGTATCGTTGGTTCAAGCGACCTTAAAATTAACGAGGAAGCACTCACCTGCACTATCGGCGGCGTTTCCTTTAAAGAGGGCGATGTGATTTCACTTGACGGTACTTCCGGTTTAATTTACGGCGGCGCAATCAAGACTGTCGAAGCTACCATCGGCGGCGACTTCGACCGCGTAATGCAGTGGGCTGACAAATACAAGACGCTCACAGTCCGCACCAACGCAGACTCCCCGAAAGACGCAGCGACCGCAATAAAGTTCGGCGCACAGGGAATCGGGCTCTGCCGTACCGAGCATATGTTCTTTGAAGCTGACAGAATCGCGGCGATTCGCGAAATGATTTGCGCGGAAACCGTCGAACAGCGTGAAGCTGCTCTTGCTAAGCTTGAACCCATGCAGCAGGGCGACTTTGAGGGAATCTTTGAAGCAATGGGCAAGTACCCCGTTACCATCCGCTTCCTCGACCCGCCGCTTCATGAATTCCTCCCGACTAAGGAAGAAGACATCGCAAACCTCGCAAAAGACGCGGGCAAAACAGTTGCCCAGATTAAAGAAATTATCGCAGGTCTGCACGAATTCAACCCGATGATGGGGCACAGAGGCTGCCGTCTTGCAGTAACTTACCCCGAAATCGCGGCTATGCAAACCCGCGCAGTTATCAAGGCGGCAATCGCCGTTAATAAAAAAGGCATGAGCGTAGTTCCCGAAATCATGATTCCTCTCATAAGCGAAGTCAAGGAACTCGCTTATGTTAAGAAAGTAGTTGTTGAAACTGCCGACGCGCTGATTAAAGAATCGGGCGCAAGCCTCACCTACATGGTAGGAACCATGATTGAGATTCCGAGAGCTGCGCTTACCGCCGATGAAGTCGCGGGCGAAGCCGAATTCTTCTCTTTCGGAACCAACGACCTCACACAAATGACCTTCGGGTTCTCGCGCGACGACGCGGGCAAATTCCTCGACGCTTACTATGAAAAAGGCATTTACGAGTTTGACCCGTTCGCGAAGATTGACTTCACCGGTGTCGGCGAACTCATGAAAATCGCCGTTACCAAGGGACGCCAAGCCCGCCCGAACCTCAAGCTCGGCATCTGCGGCGAACATGGCGGCGACCCGGCTTCCGTAGCGTTCTGCCACACCATCGGGCTCGACTACGTTTCCTGCTCACCGTTCAGAGTGCCGATTGCAAGGCTTGCGGCGGCGCAGGCTGCGATTGAGGGCGGCAACGTTAGCAATAAGGGTTAATTTTAATTAATAAAACAGCCTTTACCAAATTGGTAAGGGCTGTTTTTTATTATAAATAAATCTTTGGACAACAAACGATGTACACAGCAACTATAATTTTAAAAATCATGTATAATTAAAATATAAATTATAAAAAGGAGTTTATTATGGAATCCAAAAATTGCTCAAATTGCAAGAATTTCAGGCTGCACTACATTAAATACTCAAGGGGGGGATACCGCAAATTAGATTACGGTCACTGCGTAAAGCCGCGTTTAAAAAAGAGATACGCCAATGAAAAGGCGTGTTCCTATTGGGAGGAAAAACAAGTTTGAAAATAACCGATACAAAACCGGGGAAAACGAAACATTTCATCTCACGCTCGTGAATAAAGGGCTTAATAAAAATACCCCCGGCTTTCCGCGAGCCGGGGGTAATAAAAGTCTTATTAAATCTTGGAGCCCATCTCCACCCTGTCCGTGGAGTTAAACAGCGCGGTTTCCCGCGTGATGAGCCCTTTGCGGTAGAAATCAATAATAACGTCGTCCATAAGCGCCATGCCGAGGCTCTTTCCCTGCTGCATAATCGTTTCGAGCTGATGGCACTTATTGGAGCGTATCATGTTTTTGCAAGCGTCCGTGCCGAGCAGGATTTCGAGCGCGGCGATTCTGCCGGAACCGTCTTTAAGCGGCATGAGCGTCTGGCTTATGACGCACTCGAGGATTTGCGAAAGCTGCACCAGCATCTGCTGCTGTATGTTATGCGGGCAGGCGTCTATGATGCGATTAACCGCGTGAATCGCGCCTCTTGTATGCAGTGTCGCGAGCACAAGGTGCCCCGTTTCCGCCGCCGTGACCGCGAGCTGCATGGTTTCATAATCGCGCATCTCCCCTACGAAAATAACGTCGGGGTCTTCGCGCAGCGCGCTCCTGAGCGCCTGGCTGAAGCCTTTCACGTCTCTGCCGATTTCGCGCTGGTGAATCGTTGCCATCTTCTTGTCATACCTGTACTCCACAGGGTCTTCAATCGTTATAATATGGCAGGGGCGCGTAGCGTTTATAAAGTCGAGTATGATGGACAGCGTGGTCGTCTTGCCGCTTCCGGAAACGCCCGACACAATGATAAGACCGTTTCTCTTGAGCGATAAATCCTTAAGCACAGCAGGGAGCCGCATTTCTTCCATTGTCGGTATTGTGCTGTTGAGCAGGCGGATAGCACAAGCGAGCTTCCCCATCTGACGGAATACGTTGCAGCGCTGTCTTGCGCCGTTTTTGAGTTCAAACACGAAGTCAACGTCGTTACCATCGTTGAATCTTTCCTCCTGGTCTGCGTTGAGCAGCTGGATAATCATACGGTTGCTTACCTGAATATTACTCAGTTCCTGAATCGGCACCAGGTCGCCGTTTATGCGGAACACAGGCTCCATATCCACGGACAGATGTATGTCCGAGGCGCCCTTCACTCTTGCGGCAAGAATGAAATCCTCAAAAGTCATGCTTTTACCTTTGTCCTTTCATAAGTAGTAATAGTTGGAATGTTTCATTTTCCCCGATAAAACAGGTAAAACTATTAAGTAAACGTAAGTGAGCGTAAATTTCGTTTTCCCCGACTATGTAGAGATAATAGATAAGTTAAACAAAAGCAGCAAAGAATTAATCTTTTAATTCTGCTGTTACCCTTTAATCTTAAACGTTATCCCGCTTGCAGAAAGGTGCACCTCGTTGCTCAGGTTTGCGATTCTCTGGTTTACGTTTCCGAGAATTTCCCTGAACCAGCGCGCGTCCTCCTGTGACGGAATCGGACAGAAGCCAAGCTCGGTCGATATAATTATCATGTTTCCGTAGGATTCCCGTACGTTTGTCATCACCTCGATGATTTCCTCAATCACCTGTTGCTCGATTTCTTTCCTTATCATGTCGTTCATGTCGGAATAATCCGGGCATTTTCTATATGCGGCGCGGTTAACATATGCTGCTAAACTGTCGAGAACCGAGAATTTCTGCCCTTTTACAAGCTCTGCGATATTGTCCGCATTTGTTTTTACGTTCCATTCAATCTCGCGCTCCCTGCAGTTATATTCAATTCTTCTCGATGTATCGGCATCAAGGCTGCTCATTATAGACATATACAAAACATTGTCGCACCCCGCGAAATGCGTCACCGCCCAGCGCGATTTGCCGCTTGAGGCTCCGCCTGTGATAAAGATAATTTTTGCCACTGTGCACCGTTCCTTCCTGTGAGTAACTTTAGAGTCTTTTCCATAAATATTTTCATTAAGTCCTATCTTCACAAAAGTAGAATGAAAACAACGTTTTCCCCGATTAAGCTTTGTTTATTTTCAAACTTAATAACCTAAAACACTATTTAGATTAATTATACCATATTAATGTTGACAAGTCAATCTTAAATATGGTACACTGTACATAAGTAAAAGATGTTAAACGGGAGGAATTTTATATGAAGATTTTATATGCAGCGAGTGAAGCGCAGCCGTTCGCAGCTTCCGGCGGGCTTGCCGACGTGGCGGGTTCCCTTCCCAAGGCATTGGTTAAGGAGGGGCACGAGTGTGCTGTTGTCATGCCCTATTACAAAAACACTATAAGCGAACAGCAACAGAAAAAGATTAAGTTTTTAACCAGCTTCAACATTCCCGTCGGCTGGCGTACTCAGTTCTGCGGTGTACATACGTGTACAACGCCGGACGGAGTCGTTTATTATTTCCTGGATAACGAGTATTATTTCAAGCGTGATTTCGGTATATACGGCTACTACGATGATGCGGAGCGGTTCGCTTTCTTTTCGCGTGCCGTGCTTGAGATGCTTTTCCGTATTGATTATAAGCCTGACGTGATTAACTCAAACGACTGGCAGTGTGCGCTTGTTCCCGTTTATTATCATATATACTACAGATATAACAATGAGCTCAGAAACATCAGAAACGTCTTTACAATTCACAACATCGCTTACCAGGGACAGTATGGTATGAACCTGCTTGAGGAAATCCTTTCGATTCCGAAGCATATGGCGAATATCGTCGAGTACGACGGAGACGTCAATTTCATGAAAGGCGCAATTGAAATCGCCGATAAAGTCACCACTGTTTCCCCTACCTACGCGATGGAAATCCTCGACCCGTGGTTTGCGCACGGGCTCGACAGAATCCTCGAGAACAAAAAGTATAAAACCTGCGGCTTCCTCAACGGCATTGACACCGATATGTATAATCCCGCAGCGAACAAGGATATCGCCGCAAACTTCTCGCTTAAATCCAAAGCCGGAAAGAAAACCTGCAAAGCCGCCATGCTTGAGGAAGTAGGTCTTGTTGCTGCCGGTACATCTGAAAGCGACGAACCTGTTATCGGTATTATCACGCGCCTTGTAGAGCACAAGGGTATGGATTTAGTGAAAAATGCGTTCGACCGGATTATAAACCTGGGCTTTAAAGTCGTTATTCTCGGCTCGGGGCATCCGGTATACGAACAGTTCTTTGATGAAATGAAGTTCCGTTATCCCGACAAAGTCGCTTTTACTAAAGGCTTTATCCCCGCCCTCGCCAAGAAAATCTACGCCGGCGCGGATATGTTCCTCATGCCGAGCAAGTCCGAGCCCTGCGGCTTGGCGCAGATGATTTCCCTGCGCTACGGGACTATTCCTATTGTGCGCGCTACAGGCGGGCTCAAGGACAGCATCGTTGATTATGGCGACTCGGGCGGTACGGGCTTCACGTTCCAGACTTACAATTCCGATGATATGTTTGACGCAATAGAACGCGCCTATGACGCATACCGGGATAAGAAAGCGTGGAACTTGCTCACCTCCCGCGCCATGAAGGCGGACTTCAGCTGGAGCGTTTCGGCGAAGCTGTATATCGGGCTTTATGAGGAGCTTGTCAGTTGGAATTAAAAGAGATATAAGCGTAAACAAGCGGCGGGTTTTCCCGTCGCTTTTTTTACTCCAGCCTCATCTTTTACTTCGCCGGGAGAGGAGTGATTGATGCTAATGCATGAATTGCTTCCTTGTCCTTTAAGGCCAGTCAACCTTCGTTAAGTGTTGTTATTTTTGAGGTTTAATCGTAAAGCAATTATACCCTGATTGTAATATAAAATGTCAAAAAAGTCAACTGCCCCGCTTTGAAGCGGGGCAGTTTTTAGTGCCCGGCATATAATGTAATACTATTTTTTACATAAGGAGATGATTTTATATGAGACCCGTACTTTCGGGTTATTGGCAGACATGGAATCTTCCCGGACGCGCAAGAGTGCCGCTCACCTCCGTGCCCGTCATGTACACCGAAGTTATATTAGCTTTTGTTGCGCCTGATAACGAGGGTGTTTGCCGCTGGGCAGGCCCCGATATTCCCACGAGGGACTGCGTCCGCACCTTGCAAAACCGCGGACAGAAAGTGCTAGTTTCGGTCGGCGGCGGCGGCGTAACCGTAACGCTTGATACTCCCGCCAAGGTAAGGCGCTTCGCTGACAGCCTTTATGCAATTTGCCGTGATTTGGGCTTGGACGGCGTTGACATTGATGTCGAGGACGGCATGCTCGTCACCGGAAACCCATGGAATCCCACCGGCACCGTTAAAGGCGTAATCGACGGCATTGATGCGGTTATGCATTCGTTCCCGCGCGGCTTTATGCTTACTATGGCGCCCGAGACGTTGAACCTGGTCGGCGCAATCGCACGCTACGGCGGTCACTGGGGGAACTATCTGCCCATCATTCTGCACTTCGGAAACCGTATTACAAGAGTACATATGCAGTATTATAACAGCGGCTCAATGTTCGGGCTAGGCTTCCGCCCGTTTGAATCGGGGACGGTTGATTTCATCGTCTACCTGACCGAGGCGATTATCCGTGGCTTCAAAATCGCCGACACTGGCGTTTACTATCCCGGGCTTGCTCCAAATAAGGTTTCGGTGGGATTGCCCGCCACCCCCCAGGCTGCCTACAACGGATACCTTACAAACGCACAGATTAACGAAGCATTCCGCAGGCTCACGACAGGCTTCCGCGGTGATTTTGAAATATGCCAGTGCCAGTACAGCTGCCTCGGCGGCTTAATGACGTGGTCGGTGCAATGGGACGCAACGAATAACTATAACTTTGCGCGTAACGCACAAACTAACGTTTTACCGATGCTTAGAAGATAAAAGTTACATTAAAACGGGCGGCTTTCAAGCCGCCCCTATTTATTCAACTCATAATCAACAGTATTGCTCTCGGGTTTCATCCGTACCGCTTTAAACCCCAGCTTCTCATAAACATGACGGGCGCGGTGGTTGTCTATATCTACGTCTAAAATTATTTTCACATAGTCCATATTTATGAACATTTCATCAATTAACATATTCAGAAACCTTGTACCGTAACCCTTATTACGTAGCGCAGGGTCGTAAATCTCTATGCTTATTTGCGCTATTTTACTGCCCATATTGTGGCAGTTCATCTCACCGGCAAGCTTGCCGCTTATTTCAATAATCAGCTGCATATAATGAGTATCGGGCGTCGTGCTGCGAATTGTCAGTTCATCTTTTTCAATAAGCATTGACTTTTTCCTCAAAATTGGTTATACTTAGATAAATGTAATATTTTCCAAAGGAGCAGTTAAATGAAATCTACACTCGCTTTAAGCAAAAATACCATTAAAACAAAAACGCTCGCTGTTCTTGCGGCGATTGCCGCCGCTGTCGCGCTGCCGCAAGTTTTCCACTACCTCGGCGTGCTATCGGGATTCGGACCGATGCCGGGCGCAACTTTTCTGCCTATGCATATTCCCGTATTGATTGCAGGCTTCATGGCGGGCCCTGCCGCGGGGCTCATCGCCGGCGCTCTAAGCCCTGTATTCAGCTTCGTGTTTACATCGGCGGCGTTTGACACGCCTATGCCGGCACTAATAATTCTGCCGTTCATGGTGATTGAACTCGCGGGCTACGGGTTTATCGCGGGTCTGCTTTGCAAGTCCAAAAAACCTGTTCTCTTAAATCTTATGATTGCTCAAGCCGCCGGACGCGCGCTCCGTGCGCTTGCTGTTTTAATCGCTGTTTTCATATTCGGATTAAACAATCCTCCGACCGCCGTAAGCACTATTTGGACGACGATTACAATCGGACTGCCCGGAATCCTGTTGCAATGGGCGCTTATTCCGCTATTTATACACCGCTTTAAAAAGTCATGACCAACCTTGAAAAAGCAAGAGCGCTGCTCGAGGACGGCAACTTCGGCAACTGTATACTCTATAAAGACGGTATAATTCACGCAGGCTTCGGAAAAGGTATCGCGCCCATGCTTGAGTTTTTGGAAATAGGGCTCGACATGAACGGTTTTTCCGCCGCAGACACTGTCGCGGGGAAAGCGCTGGCACTGCTTTTTGCTTATGCAGGCGTTAAGGAGGTTTATGCCGGAATTATGAGCGAAAGCGCGATTGACGTTTTCATGCGGTTTGAAATCCGTGCGGTTCACGGCAAGCTCGCCGAACAAATTAAAAACCGCGCCGGTGACGGCATCTGCCCCATGGAAGACGCGGTTTTGGATATAAACGGACCGGAAGCGGCTTACGAGGCTTTAAAGCTCAAACACAAAACTTTAAAATAAGTTTTAAAGTGCAAACCTTGACTCGCAATACTCGCAGGTTATAACCCCGTCGTTTTTAATAAAACTTTGCGGTAAGTGCGGCTCATTTTGCAATATGCAGTTATCATTTTTACACTTGGCGCCGCCGTGTGTTTCACCTTTCAGAAGCACGGGCGGCGTTATATCGTAGTTAAGCATAATCAGAATAAGCGCCATTCTGACGTACATTCCGTAATGCGCCTGCTTAAAGTACAATGCACGCGGGTCGCTGTCAACGGCGGCGTCAATTTCATGAAGTCTGGGGAGCGGGTGCAGGACTATTAAGTCTTCGCCCGCTTTTTTAAGTTTACCGGGGTCTAAAATATAGCGCGACGCCTGCCTCTCGTACTCCTCCCCGCTCGGGAACCGCTCTTTTTGAATCCGCGTCATATAAAGCACGTCGAGCCCGCCGATTGCCTCGTCGATAGAATCCGATTTGCTCCACTTTTCAAGCGGCGCAGTTATGTAGTCGGGCATCTGCAGCTCATCTGCCGAGATAAATACGAAGCTGTTCCCCTCATAGCAGGACAGTGCTTTCACGAGCGAGTGCACGGTTCTGCCGTACTTCAAGTCTCCGCAAATCCCAATTCTGAGCCCTGTCAGTCGTCCTTTCTCCTTATGCAGCGTCAGCATATCCGTGAGTGTTTGCGTGGGGTGCAGATGTCCGCCGTCTCCCGCGTTTATAATCGGGCAGTCGGCGGTCAGCGCGGCGGCTTTCACCGAGCCCGCGACAGGATGCCGCATTACCATTATATCGGAATAGCTTGATACGATTTTAGTGGTATCCTTAAGGCTCTCGCCTTTCATAACGGAGGACGCCGTGGGATTGTCGAAGCCGATAATTCCGCCGCCGAGCCGCAGCATCGCGCTCTGGAAGCTCATCTGCGTTCTTGTGCTCGGCTCATAAAACAATGTACCCATGATTTTTCCCCGGCAGCTCGCCTCGTAAATATGAGGGTTGTCCATAATTTTTTCGCCGAGACTGATAATTTCGTCCCATTGCGGTTTACCGAAGTCGTTGAGGTCAATAAGATGGTTGAAGTTTTTCATAAAGATTTCCTTTCTTTAGCATACAAATAATATTTATAAAGTTATATTTATTTTGTTTTTACCCGAATTTCAATTAAATTCTTCATATCATGCAGAACGTTTTCGTCTTGCACTTCAAATGCCAGCGACTTGCCGGTTTGACCGCCGCTCCGCTTAAAAAGCTCCTTTGTGTAATCTGTACATAAAGGCATCAATAATTCAGCCTCATTCATTTCACGCACTCCGATTGGTATTAACGCAAGAATGTATCCTTGCTTGGGGTAAAGCGTACATAATGATTTACCGCTCTTTTTATACTTAATGTTCCAACCTTTCCACATTCCTTTATCCATAGCGCAGCCACTATAAGCAAGCTTCGGTTTAATGTTGTAAGTTTGCTTTAAATAGTCGTTTAATTTACCCCATAATGGCGAATCTACATACTCATTAACTTGATTTTCGGACGGTTCGCGTTCTTTGTCAAATAATTCATACCATTGCATAACTTTTACCTGCTTTCTAATTGTTCATTATTTCATTATATAAAATAAATAAAACATTTATTTATATTTGTAAAATGAAATCCTCTCAAACCCGTCGAGCAGCTCGCCCGTATGCTTGAACGCTATTCCCACGCCCCGCGCCACACATTCAGACGGCTTGCTCGCGGTGATGCACGGCGCGCCCACAAACGAGGTAATCAGCCTGTCAAGCCCGCCGAGCAGCGCCCCGCCGCCTGTTAAAACCACACCGTTTGTATGTATGTCGCCGACAAGCTCCGGCGGCGTTTTTTCAAGCACGCCGCGAATCGCCGTTACAATCTCATCTACGCAGCCGGTCAGGGCCTCATGTATATCCATGTCGTTTATTTCCACGCTCACGGGCAGCCCCCTTATTACGCCGCGCCCCTTGACCGTCATGATTGCCGTACCGTCGGGGTCGTAGACGTTGGCGACCTGCTTTTTTGCGGCTTCGGCTGTTTTTTCACCGATAATCAGTTTATACTTCGAGTTCATGTGCTTGATAATCGCCGCGTCCATCCTGTTTCCGCCGACTTTGACCGAAGCCGAGCTCACAATGCCGTTGAATGACGCAACCGCTATATCCGTCGTTCCTCCGCCGATGTCTACGACCATGACGCCGTTGGGCTTGGTTATATCAATCCCCGCGCCGAGCAGCGCCGCCACGGGCTCCTCTATTAAATACACTTTCCGCGCACCCGCCACCATAGCGGTTTCCACAAGCGCGCGCCTCTCAACATCGGTGACAAACGACGGCACACAAAGCGCGACGCGCGGCTTAATCAGCATATTTCCGCTGACCTTGCGGATAAACTCGCGAATCATGATTTCGGTCATGTAGTTATCGGAGATTACCCCCTCGCGAAGCGGATGCGCCGCGGTAATATACCCGGGCGTTCTCCCGAGCATTTTATACGCCTCCTCGCCGACAGCAATAACCTGCCGCTTCTTTTTGTCATAAGCGACAACGCTCGGCTCGTTTAGGACAATTCCCTTTCCGCCGATTGTTATAATTATGTTTGCTGTCCCGAGGTCAATCCCGATGTCCACTGATGTCATTTAACAAAGCTTCTTTCTTATTTTCTGTTTTGTTTTCGATTACGCTGTTCAATAGTTTATTTAATACCTCGCCTATTTTTTTGCCTTCATAGCCGAGTTTTTTTATATCATCGCCGTTCACTGCGAGCTGCCCGAGCGAATAACACGCGCGGCTTGCCTTGATTTCTCGCGCCTTTTCTATCACTGCATGGTGATTTTTGAGCTCTTCTTTTACAAAACTTGCTTTAGCACTGTCGTCAGCGATTAGAACTTCACAGAGCTGTAACAATGTGTCAAAACCGAGTTTATTCAATAGGTGCTTCACGCTTATTTCATCGGCCTGTAAGTCATCGTTATGCCGTTCAACGAGCAGCTTTACCCTGCTGACAGCCGCATTGTCATAACGAAGGCGGCGCATTGTTTTCTCTGCAATTTCTGCGCTCTTTTCTGCGTGCCCTTTGAAGCTGCCATGGTTGTCAACGAGTTTAAAACACGCAGGCTTTGCTATGTCATGAAAAAACATCGCAAGCCGCAGAACACGTGCCTTTGGGGCTGCCGATATTGTTTTTGCAATATGCGTTAAAACATCATAAACATGGTACTTATTGCGCTGGTCAAATCCGGCGCAGGCGAGCAGCTCCGGGAAAATTACGCCCAGAACGTCATAGTATTCGTTGATAATTCTTTCGGCGTGTTCACCGAGAAGCAGCCTGTCGAATTCCGTTTGAATCCGCTCAGGTGCAATTTTAAGCAGATTGTTCTTAAGCCCGCGGATTGCATTTTCTGTGTTTTCTTCACAGGTGAACCCGCGCTCGGACATAAACCGCAGCGCCCGCATTATGCGCAGCGCGTCTTCGCTGAAGCGTTTTTCCGGCTCGCCTACGCAGCGGAGTATGCCGTCCTTTAAGTCCTGTTCGCCGCCGAAAACGTCGATTAATCCTGTCTTTTCCGAATACGCCATTGCGTTGACCGTGAAGTCGCGCCTTGACATATCTGACTTCAAATCACGCGTGAACGTCACTTCATCGGGATGCCGATTGTCGGAGTAGTTCCCGTCTGTTCTGAACGATGTTATTTCAACTTTCCCGCCGTCTGAAATAACCGCGATTGTTCCGTGCTTCTCGCCTATGTCAACGATTCGGTAACCGCTAAAAGCTTTTTTTATTTCCCCGGGAACCGCGCCGGTTGCAATGTCGTAGTCGGGAGGCGTAATGCCCTCGAGGCTGTCGCGTACGCAGCCCCCGACCGCATAAGCTTCATAACCCGCGGCTTCAAGGCGTTCTATTATAGTTTTTACGTTTTCGGGCAGGTTAATCGTTATTTTCATAAAGCTCTTTCCTCATAAAATCGGATTGAAAACAACGTTTCCACCGATATGATATTATGTAAGAGATGTTTTTCACATCGTATTAAAATGCTGTCAAATCCGTTTACGGCAAAACGAACAGACCACTATTGAAAAGGAGCGTGATATATGATACATACAGCTATTCAGCGGACAAAGGCAATTAAAAGTAAGCGGACGGCGAACACTCGAAATGAACAACCGCCCACCGACCACCCGAAAGTGACCGCATAATCATAATAACATATTCAGTTCCATTTTTCAAGGGGTTGTGACAAAAAATCTGAAAGGAAAATAAAATCAATGAACAACGACATTTTAAAAAATCTTTTTGAGTGCAGTACCGAATACTTAAAAATCAACGACCCGAAATATGATGAATTTTCAAATAGTCTTGAAGAAGTCAAGGAAAATTTTCTATACTCGCTTTCCGAAAATGACCGTGCAACCTTTTGGATTACACTTTTAAAATAGACACAAAATTGCGTTTCAAGCGTAAAACAACTCCTCCTTTTCGTTAGTTGAACTCTTCTTTCTTCGCATATTTGAAAAAACACTCACAAACAGCATTGTCATAAGGATACCCCGGCTTTGAAAGCAAATGAGCAAATCCTGAAGCAGTTTTAATGTACGAAATATCGCTTACCCATGCGTGATTCGGAGTTTTAGGCGAAGAATCCTACAATGCTTTTTTATTCAAATTGCAATGTGAATTGTCAGAGTTTTTCGCAGACTTAAATGCAGGTTTAACAGTTGACATTTTCGGTAAATCCATTTACGCTTAAAACACGACATAATGTCGATATTGCGTGCTCGAACCTCAGCTTGCGAACCGCCATCAATCTTTGTTCGAGGCTTGCATGAAGATGGCAGCCGCTTTTTTTAGGATAAGATTTTCCTCTTCCAATGCAGCTTTTTCTTTCAATAGTTGCCGTATTTCCTTGGCGGTCATTATTGTGTTGTCGTCCATTTTAACTTCCGAATATTGTTTAATCCACTTGGAAAGAGCAGAAAAAGGGTTTGACATACTGCGAATATCGCAGCATCATTAAAATAATGCGTAATTCGCAGTATTTTAATGATAATCCTAAAAACACAAAAAAATAGTGCCTCCTTGGGGAAGCACAACGCGCATATTTCTATTCATTTGCCGGATTTATTCCGGATAAAACATAACTTTAAGCGTTGAATGTATTTCACTATTAACGCCGCCTTTTAAAGCGGCGTTATAATTTAAACTCCATATTGATTTAATGCAATGGGCCTTATTGCATATTCCCTTGATGTTAATATCCTGCCGTCACTATCTTCTGTAATGGATATTGTTAAAACATAAGCAGTTCCGGTACCGGTCGCTGCAGGCTCTAAAACAAAATTAACGCTTTTGAATTTATAAAAATCTTTATGTAACACAGGGTGACCTAAGCAGCCAGCAATCGGACATGAGTCAGTATTACAGCTCCTAAACAACGCGCCTCTGTTCTCAACCGAATTATCAACCGAATATACCACACTTCCCTCGCTGCTTAAAACCAGCGCGAATCTGTTTTTCCCGCCGGCGCAGTTGAAATCACAATCGCCGTCAGAACATCTTTCATCCGGGTTTGGATTATTGGGGTCACAGTTTTCATCACATTTGCATACAGCAAAATTACATAACTCAAGCGGTATAACAGCATTTGTTAAATCTCTTATAATTTTATTTGAAATATTATCAACCAAAGAGTTTAATTCAGTTAAATCAATAACCCTGTTTTGCAATCTTGTAACATTCGTGAGAAGCCCGCCGACAGTAATAACAAAAATAGAAAGCAACGCCATACCTATCACAAGCTCCGTTAAGGACACGCCTGCATTAGATTTAATTCTTTTTATAAATTTTCTCATGCCGTTGACACCTCCCAAGCTAAAGTTACTGCGGCGAAAAGGCAAGCGCATTGTTACAGTTGCAATCGTCTTCGGCGCACGTTTCATGCATAGTGTTAAAATCAATTGTATGTGTAGCCTGTATACCGCCCCCATTAAAATGAATTCGCACAGTTTCACTGTGAACATACGTTCTTAATACTGAGGGGTTTACTTCGTCTTCTTGTGAGGTTATTGCTCTCCGCGCTGAATCGCTTGTCATTGCCATCGCCTGACTCATTATAAGAAAAACAGCAGCGACTAAAATTGATAATACGAGAAAGCTCATAATCGTTTCCGCGATGAGCTCGCCTCTGTTCGAGGTGAGTCTTTCCTTTACCTTTTTAACCAATAATATCATAACGCTCAAACTCCCATCTGCCGCGTCCGTCGGCTACAAAATTCACAGTATTATTAAACTCGCCTTTCTTCATGCAACAATACGCATTAATTCCCTCGGGAAGAGTCGCTCCCGGGAGCGGTGTCGGGTCACACTCGGAAAGATTGTACCCCGGGGGTCTGTCTGCCGGTTCATAATGCTTAAGGCAATCGGACAATTCTCCTCCCGAATATGAATACTCAATCTGGGATTCTATTATTCTGCCGTTTGAGTTAACACGGACAGTAACGATTAAATCTGCAATTATTATAACCGACCTCGGGTTTCTCGGTGCAACAAATGTTTCTTCAATTCTTTCGCCGTCACGTGTTTCAACGTCGTCTGTTAAAATACAAGTAGAAGAGTCGCCGCAGTCATGCCATGGTGCTCTACCTACCAGTGCCATAGGGTCAATCTGGCAGATGCCTAACTTTATAACACAGCGGTGGTGGTCAATTGCGCACTCGATAATGCAAACGTTGCCGGGTTCACCGCAAAGGTGAGTGTCCCAGGGGCACTCCGGCATCCACGAACAGCAGTAGTGTCCGGCAATAACCTCCCAATCGGGGCAGTCAGTGTCGGGGCAGTGGGTGTGGGGTTTAGTGTATCTGCAAACAGTATAACATCCTGCATCCGGACATATATCGTACTTTGCCGTCTGGCATACGTCAATATTAAAACATTCAATGACTAAAACAGACCTGTTATACGAAGCAGATACCGGTTCGCGGGGAATCACCTGCCCGGAAATATTTAATCTGACACTGTCAATTCTTATTCTTCCGGCTCCGCCGGGGGCTATTAATGCGTTTAACGGAGATGTGTCATCGCTAATTGTTTCCCTGATGGTAACCTCGACATCAAAGTTATTATTAATAGGAATCGTGGCATTTTCATTTTCATTAATACTGTTTAATATCCCGTTTAATATCCCGCGTCCGAGTGTGTTCGCAGCATCGCTCTGCAGGCTGAACATAATATTATCATGCAAAGACCTTTCAAGCAGCATCGCTTCGTTATATTCCCTTTGCATCCCTGTATACCTTATTCCGGAAATGGCAGCCGACGATACCGAAACGCAGATAATCATAAAGAAAAACATGAGAATTAACACAAGGACTAAGCTCTCGCCCTTTTTACCGAGAATTCTCTTCAAGTTTTTTATGCCCATCGATACACACCTCCTTTAATTTAAGGATTGTAATTAATTCTAATCGTTCTTACCGGAGAAGTTAAGTCTACTATCCTTTCTCCCTTTGTTGCAGATGAAACGAGCTTATAATAGATATCAACTTGGTAAGCTCCTGTATTACTATTAAGCGCAGGATTATCGGGTTCCGCGGGGTCGGGTTGGTTGTGCATGATAAAAATCGAATCTCCTTCTAATTGTATCCTATATCTGACACTCCCGACTATGCCCGTTGCTATTTGTATATCGCCTATAGCCATCGTCAGCGGCGTCCCCTCTGCATCTGTCAGAACAACCTTGGCTACCGGTACAATGTGTGAATCTTCTTGAAGCGGAGGAAACGGCTGGTTATTTGCGCTAAAAGGGTTAAGGTTTAAATTGATTAAATTCTTTGAATTGTCCGTCTGGTTAAAATTAAGCGCATCTGTTTCTGTAAAATGCTTTGCTTTTAGAGTAAGGAATGTAATCTGTCCGGGGAATTCCACTTCAGCACGCATTGAAACTCCGTCTACCGTGCTTTCGTATAAATATCTCGTGTTTGATGAATAAAGAGCGCCGTATCTCACATCATTAGCCGGCCTGCTTTCTAAAATGTATGATATGGTTGTATCGCTGCCCGGCGGCAAATTAACACTTTGAATCTTAATAACATGCTGCTCGTGAACACCTGAATTAGAAATTGAACGCGTGAAACCTTTTGTTGTTCCCTGCACATTATATACCGTGAAGCCCTGCGGAATCACATCGTTAATAACCCCGCGCGCCAGAGATGTTCCGGTGTTATGAATTCTGAGGGAAACCCTAAACGGACCGTTAACAGGCGTACCGCCCGGACATGGTAATGAAAAGTTTATTGATTCGCACAATGCATGAGCCGGGCATATGTGTTTATACAGATGTACCTGGCTGATGTCAACTCTGGCGACCGGCGAAACATTGTAGTTGGGATGAACGTTTTTAAACTGACGGAAATCATCCATGTAGTCTACTCTTGCCTGATTCGCGATGTAATACAGCCACGTTGAAACACCGGGCTCGTCTGAGAGTTCATGCCGAACCTGCACGTTGAATCTAATTGTTATTTCCTCGCCCGGCTGAAGAACTAAACCGGGGAATGAAATTGTCAGCGTGTTATCATCATAATTAATATTCCCGGACGTTGCCGCGCCCGATATACTTACTCCTCCCTCCTCATATTTCATCAGCTGATGGAACGGAGCCATCGCGTTTGTGACGACTATTGAACCCGCCGGAGTCTGCCCCCGGTTAGTGACCGTATGCTCTATAATCAATTTTTCACCGGGCTCAACGAAGTGCACCACTTGCCCGTTGATTTTTCCTTTACTTAAATCAGTATCCCCATTGTACTTTATATCGTTGGTAATCGTCAGGAACGCGGGCGCGGAGATGAAGTCTATACCCGCTAAATAGTTTGCTTCTTCCCCGTTCGACGTGTTGTTGGACTGGAACGCGAATTCTGTATGCTCCTGCCCCGGCGGTACTGTGTACAGCCCGTAATACTGTTTCCAGCCGTATGTAACGTCCCAGTAACCGAATATTCTTTGTTTTAAATCGCTTTCCGAAAGCCCTACTGCGGTCGCTAATCCGGCAAGGCTGGTGTACCCGCCCGGAGCAAGCGTGACAGGCGACTGCATCCAGAAAGTAACGCCGTATCCGCTGCGGCTGCCGGTTTCAGGGGCAACAAGAGCGCCTCCCGGGGTTGCGGGTATTTCTAACGTAATATAATTAAATGCATCAAATCCTACGTCTGCTTCTGCTCCCCTGTTCCCATCCAATGTTGTTCTGAAGTCGGTGATTCCGCTGGTGTTAAGAGAAAAAATTAAATAAATTTCAGTCGCTCGAACATTGGAAGCATTTATTAATATACTTCTCGGAATATTAATTGTCGTAGAAGTAACGGTAGGTTGAACTTGACCTGACCGTGCGATTCTGTTAACGTTTCCGGCGTTTTCGTTTGTGGCAAAAGTAATATTATTAAATACCATTCCGCTTCCGGCTGCTGATGCGTCTGTCCATAATGCTATTTGCCTGTTGTTGCTGGTTCTGTTTGTTCTGTAAGTAACAGTGAGGTTAATTCCGGAAGTGGGAATTGTAATTCCATCTAACTGGTTATCGAGGTCTAATCTAAGCAGGTGGTCACCGTTACCCATCTGGGTTACGGCAGTTTCGCGCGGGTCGTTAATTGACCATCCGATAGTCGCACCGGGTGAACCGCCCGCACCGCCTGTGATTCCCGAAGTTCCAATCCATACGTCATGAGCATTAAGCGTCCGGCTCCAGTTGACGCCCGCGAGCGGCGACGGATTTTCCGCAGTCCATTGACTGTGAACGTTATCCCAATAGGGTCTAAGGCTTTGGTTAAGCGGTCTTCCGCCGAAAACGCCCAAATACGAAACAGTACGCGCAGCTACCGGGTTATACCAAAGACTGTTTATTAAATTGGGGTCAGCGCCTGTCGTGTTTGAACGCGGTGAAAGACAGGGCCGGATAAGAGTAAGACCGCTGTAACCTGCGTGGTTTCTGCCGTCGATCGATTCCGTTCCCGGAATATATCCCGTTAAGAAAAAGCTCATCATATCTTCCCGGGGCGAGCTGAGTGAACCCCCGTGCCTTGTCATATGATGGAAAGTGTAGTAGAACTGCTGCCGCACCGGATAAGGCTCTCGCTCTGTCCGGCATACCTGATAAAAAGTTGATGCGATATGGGCGTTTAACTCTGCGTAAACCTCGGTCATGGAGCCGTTGTAGCCTCTGCGGGCGCGACCATGCGAACCATCTCCGGCAGGTTTTTGGAACTCAAACGCTTCCCAGCCGTATCCTGAGATGTTACTATTGGAACCTCGCGGCCAGTTATCAGGAAAATTCCAGGTCGGGTGTGGAATTTCATTTATCAGGGTGTTGATAAAACTCGATTGAAAAGGCCTTGCCGCCCAGCCCGGAACAAAGTCCTGATGGTAATATGAATAAATGGCGTTATCGCCGGATATTTGGTTTAAGAATGTCCTATTGGTGTTACTAACTCTGGTTGAGTGATGTCCGTTAAATGCGCCGGCGCCATTGACAGCGTATGATGTACCCCAACCGGACCTGAGGAAAGCGGATGTGTTACCTCCAAGCCATACGTTATGACCGCTTCCGTTGAACGGAATCTCTGTGCCGGATGGCAAATTATCCCGTCCGCCGGGGACTCCGGGGCTTCTGTTGGGGTTGAGTGGGTTATCATTTCCCCGCTCCCACGGAACCACCAGCACATCATTGAAATCGCCGTTTTTAAACTCCAGCGGCATCCGCCCAATTCCATCTTCGTTAGGGTCGAAAACCCCGTCAATCTGCAGCCTGTCACCCACTCTCGGATAAGCGGCGGGCTCCGTTAGGGTTCTTACAACGGGGTAAGGATAATTTGTAGCGCTGTCTTTCCAGTTTGAAAACCTCACCGCTTCGCCAAACGCGCTGCTTGTGTCCTCAATCCATTGTTTGTTGAAGAAACCTGTTATTAAACCGTGATTTACATCTACACCCTCAATGGTATATTCGGCGGTTTTTGAGAAGTTATAGTTCTCAAGGCCTGTTTCGATATCCGACGGACTTCTTATAAGCGAGTAATTATTACCGGCGAGATAGAAACAGTACATGCCTTCCGCACCGCTGCGTATAATTGGAAAGAGGTGCGTGTTGCAGTTCAGTGCATTGCAAATAAGCCCCATTTCAGAACCCGGTTCCTCGCTGCATCGTATGCCCGGAGCAGGCGCTATGAAAAGAGCTTTTGAAATTATCCCGCCGTTATGTCCGGCGATACCCCCGCCTCCCGATGTTATAGGAGATGTAGCGCTTATGGGAGCAGGAGGTGGTGGTGGTGGTGGTGGAAGAGCGGGAGGTTCAGGTATAACAATTGCAGCGCGTTCAACCGACAGGAAATAAACATCGGCGATTTCGCCTGCATTATTCCCGACAAGCCCGCCTATGTTGCTGCCCGAACCTGAAACACTCGAATATTCCGCACCGCTTCTGTGAATTCCGAGGTTACTGCCGGCCGCATAGTTAATTCCTGCAATCCCGCCCATGTTTGCGGCAACTCCGCAAACACTCACATTTCTTACAAAACTATCCCTGATTAACCCGCTCACATCGTTAACACCGGTCATTCCTCCGGCATAATCGCCGCCGTTCACGGTAATATTAGATTTTTCCACTGCAACTCTGTTGAACGTGCCTTTATTTATCCCGGCTATTATTCCTCCGCTATCACCTGATACATCAGCGTCCGAAATTATCAAGCCGTCTATCAAGCCCCGGTTTTCGTTAAATAACCCTACATTTTCCATTTCGGAAACTGTTTCATCTATATGTAAACCCTGTATTTTATAATTTATGCTGCCATCTACGTCAACAGACACAGCACGGTAACTTCCCTCAAGGACACCGAGAGGTTTAAAGTTATGTATCGCGTTGTGTTCAAGCGCCATGTCAATATCAACCGTTTGTCTGAAGCTGTATGACCCGTCAGTTTCCGGGCAGATATAATCTGCTGCATAGCGTATATTATTTAAGTGCCTTGCCGATGTAATCAAAAAGTTGTTGGTATTCAATTCACGGGCGAAGTGCGTATTGGCAACCGTGAGAGATTCCACAGGCTGTACGCCGGTGTCAGCAATCCTTACCCGAATACGTCTGGGAGCAATAAAATTCCCTTCTGCATCCGTTCCCGTCAAATCCGGATTTGATACGTCGATTCTAGCCGGATTAAGCAGGGTTTCATCGTTACCGATATGGTCAATTATCCAGATATACCTGAAATAATGAAGATGGGTTCCGTCGCAGTCGATAAACTCGTCCTCATCATCAAATTCTTGTATGCAGTTAACCTCACCGCAACGAACAACGTTGTGAGTATCGCGGTAAATACTTTCCCCGTCAGCTCTGACGGCCTCGTAAAAATTAGTCGGCACTTCATTTAGATTAATTGAACCGGTGGTGCTGATGGTTTCTTTTGTATCGGAGCAGATGATTTCAAAAGTATAATTCGGCAGCGGACCGCTTCCGCCGGGATTACACGGGGCTTCCGGGTTGCAGGGGGTTCCCAGATTACATTCAACGCCCTCAGCGCAGGGAGCGCCCAAGGTGAACCCGGGTCTGATTAATAAAAACTCAGCATAAAGCACATTTACCTTAGTATGGATTTCACTGCTTATCTCAGATTCAACCTTAAGTTCCTCGCCGGGATTTGCGCCGTCATAAATATTTGCATAATCGAAACCTGTCATGAATGTCGGCGTCGGCACACCCGTTTCCCTTACGCCGAAGTAACCCTGCCTGCGCGCAAGAGCAAGGCCGCCGTATTCGCTCAAACCGCGTTCGCCGGTTATGTTGTTTATGTTATTTTCGTCTTCATCCTCACCTTCATCTTCGTCTTCACCTCCGACCATATATATAAATTCTTCCTGTAGCGCGTTGCCGTAAAACACAGACAGAACATTGCCCGTTCTAATGTTGTATTCGATTAATATAGCTTCCTGCAGAATTTCTTTATCGAGGATTAAAAAATCTAACATATTAAAAAATTTATGTACCGCATCAGCGCAGGCGGCATCATCGGGTCCTTCACAGGCGTCGTTCGCACAGTCCGTGGCGGGATTATAGTTTCTCGGCTTGCTTATAAAGCGGACGAAATTCTGATTATTAAGAGCGGCTTCCTCCGCCGGGAACAAAGTTCCGAGCTGATGTGCAACAACGTTATTATTTTCGTCGCCCGGAATCATAAAAGCAGGGTCCAAATTACCGTTTGCATCAAAATTATGCCCGGCTATGGTCGCATTCAAATTCCGTTCTGCCGCGCTCTTTGTAAGATGATTCTGCACTAAAACAAATATGTTTCTGGCTATATTCGAACGGTTGGTCTGCTGCCCGCGCCGAACCATGCTCGTGGACACCGGGATGGTAATAGTCGCAAGAATCGCTATAATAGCAATAACCGTCACCAGCTCTATCAAAGCAAAGCCGGTGCGTGCGCTTTTCCTTGCCTTTTGTATGTTTTTGATGAACATAGTTGAACCCTCCCGCAACAGCACATCAGTCTTAATGAGCACATCTTGCCAACAGCAATTGTGTTATGCTTACAAATACATATACCTTTTTATATTATATATGCAAATCATCGTTTTGTCAATATAAAAATTCCAAAATAGGAAATTTTTGTACAATATGACGAATTATTTTTAAGCAAAGAAAAAGCACCTTCCGGTGCAGGTTTTTTTATTAAAGGTACGAATTTATAATTTCCCGAACCCTCGCATTATCCTCGGTTACATAGAAAAACAACCAGCCGGAGCTTGTCAGTACCCCCGCGCTGTCCAGCTTATACATTTCAGCGGGCGCGTAATCGCGGAAGTCCGCCCGCCTGCTTTCCAGCCGGTTTTCAACCGTGGTCTTTGCCGCTGCCGCCGCCTCTGACGTGCCGAACCTTATTATAAGCAGCTCATCGGGGAACGCTCCCGAGCCGCAGATGTAAAACGAAAGCTCCTCAATCCCCGCCGTGTCTAAGTCAGCGAAAAAAGACGGTATATCCTCTATTTCTTTTTTAACTGAGGAGGGTATTTCTATTTCGGCGAGAATGGCATCCGCTATTGTTTGCGTCCGGACGCCACCGAGCGCGTTATCCCCGTTGCCTGCCGAACCGCAGCCGCCGAATAAAACTACTGCGAAAATTAAAAATATTGTAAAAATCTTTTTCATAACTATTTCCATTAAGTCCTTTCTTCACAAACGAATAATGAAAACAACGTTTCCCCCGATTCAGTTATGTTTATTTTCAAACTTCATTTTCCCTTGTCAGTTATTAATTATTAGGCAGCAATCCCCGCTACCTTTCTTAATATTATAATTGCGTCAGCCGTATTGACCACGCCGTCACCGTTAAGGTCATACTTGAGCCTTTGGTCGACAGTGAGCGTAATCAGACCTGCTCCGTACCGGAGAATAAGCAGCGCGTCCGCGCTGCTTAATATATCGGTCTCCGGCTCGTCGGCGAACGGAACTCCGACCTTGAGCAGCTCGCCGCGGGCTGACGGCTCCGTTTGAACCGTAAAAGTGATAACGTTTTCATTCATCGTCATGCCGAAGATAAAACGGTTCCCGCTGCCGCCGAGATTCGAGGGCGTGTGCACTATATCAATCCTGCCCGTTTCCGGGTCGAGCGAAAGGATTTCCTTCGCGGTATTAAAATACAGCAAACCGTCATAAGCTGCGATTCTTGCATGGGACTGCCATGCGCTGTAACCTGCTTGATGCTCTGTCCCGTTCGCGTACCAAATCGCTTCAAAGTCATGCACTTTTTCCGTGCGCCCCGTGCTTATATTATGCCTCATTATGCTGTTATTATTGATGCCGCGTTCAATCGAATCGGTACTTTCGAGCCAGTAAAAATAATCGCCGAGTATAACAACTGCGCTATCCGCGCTGCGGAAGAAAGCGTTGCTGTATTTGGTTGAGTCCGTATCTCTTCCGTCGGCTGTGGCCCACTCCCAGTTAACGTGAGTTTTGTTTATTTCCCTGCCGCTGAGCAGAAAAAAATCATATATGATAGTGCCGTGGGGGCGGTTGGCAGGGGCGTTCCAGGTCGGGTCTGCATGATACCAGCTCCCGTCAAGCTTTACCATTGCCCAGGCGTGAGAGATACCGCTTTTCACACAATTCCCCGAAGCTATCCTGCTTTCTATGCCTGCCAGCCCCAAAAGATGTATGTACGCTTTCGCGTAGCCGTCGCACACTGCCAACCCGTCAACAAGCGCTCCGTAAGCCGTGTGAGAAATCGGGCGCATCGGCGACAAGCTAAAGCCGTACGTTTCATAATACTTTAAAAGCTCGCTGTCATATGTAGTATTAAGCGCTATATAATTATGTAAAATTAATGCTTTCTCGAAATCGGTTCGCGCGTGGCGGACGAGTCCCAGTGCTTGAATTGCCGCAATGTTGAATCTTCTGAGCCCCTCGGTATACTGAGCGGGCGTCATGATGTAGTCGGGTGTAATCGTAAACATCGAAAAGTCGGTATACCAGTTCGCTCCCATAGAATTGGTTACGTTAAAAAGCCGGGGGTTATTATCAATAATATTCGGAATGAGCCCGCTGATAAGCCAGCTTGCTAAATCCTGACCGCCGTCGGCGCGCCCCCGCTGAAGCCAGTCGTCATTATTCCTTATGTAGTATCCGATGTCGATTGCTTCCGTGAAGCTCTCAAGGCTTGCCACTATGTATTCCTCGAACGTCATGCGCGACGGATTGAGCGCTGCTGCTGTAACCGGCGTTATTAGGACAAAGCTGATAAACACCGCAAACGTAAGCAACAAACTTATAGGTTTTTTAATACTTTTCATTCAGATATCTCCTTTTACTTAAGTATACTACACATTTATGCACTGTGTCAACCCTGCTGTCCGGTAATGCTGTATGTTCCGTCTCTTTCCCTTGTCAGAATTCCGCCCCTCTCCACTTCGGGAATGTCAACTTTTGCAATAATTTCGCCGTTTGCGTCCGAAAGGAACAGCGTTTCCCCCGCACTGAGACTGAAGTTTGCCTGCGGTTTCATGAGAGTGTCGGGCGAGCTGTTGTTTTTCATGACGATAGTCAGCGATTCCTCCGGCTGTATGGAAATTGCCGGAATTTTCCACTTCATTAAATTTTCAATATCATCTGAGAGATAATATGTTCTTGTTGAAATCGCAACTCGGTTCGGGTTATCAAGACTAATCCAGTCCGCGCCGTTTGCAGTGCAAAGTTCATTTATAAACAACGGCGCGCCGTCTATAACTTTATCGGTGTGCAGTTTTATGCTGATGTTCCCGCTTTCGTCCGCCATGTCTGCGGTGATTCTCATTTCAGGTTCAAGGTAATGCGTGCCGTTTACTTCCCATCTTACGAACTCATATCCGGCATACGGCTGAACACTCAGCGGAACGCCGTAATACGTAAAGTAATTCGTTGTAACCGGCGTATCGTTTTCAGAAACCATGCGGGTGTTGAGCCATGCGCAGGCACCTGCCGCATCGGTAAGAGTAACGGTATACATCGAATCATCGGGGAGTTCAAAAATGTTAACCATATTACTTAGGAAAATCTGAGGTCTTCTTCTCGCGAAAGAATTGATTTGTTCCCTGTTGCCGTGCAAATCCCACAACCAAATAACGCGCTCCTGTACCGCTGAAAGCAGTTCCGGGTCGCCTTTCGCGGCGATTTCTTCAAGAGTTGCTGTCATGTTTGAGGTTGAGAAAGCCCCGTCAATTAAATCACAGATTGTATTAGCGTATTTCTCGCGCATGTCGTCGCGCCCGAGAACCGCCTGAAGCAGAACCGACTGCCCGCCCATATGAGCGCCGGACCCGCGTCCTCCGAGCATATGACTGAGCGTGTTTGCGCTGTTACCCTGCCCGTAAATTCCCATTGAGAACTCCACATCGTACATCAAGAACCGCCACTTCCCGTCATTGAACGGGCTTGCGATTACTTCGTCATCATCGGGAAAATACCGCCACAATCTCACGTTATTGCCGGGCCAGTCCCTGTTGTCTATATAGGTTTGTATTGCATAATACATTATTAAGTTTTCGATATCCACAAGAGAGCAGAATTCCTCAAAAACCGCATCATCGCGGAAGCCGCCGCCCATCTCTGCCGCAGCTTTTGCAAGCTCGTAGACATACGCCCAGTCTTCCACCGCACGTTCTTCCCCGTCCTCGCCGCTTTCGGATTTTTGTATAATCTCGTAGTTTTCCTTTAAGCCGCCGTATTTCCCCGCAAGATACCCGAGGCACATCGATTCCTTGAGCCACGCGAAGCCGTAGTACTCGCCGTTAAGAAACACTGCCGCGGGTGCAAAAGCCTGCACATCAGGAAAGCCCGCCTGCTTTGCCAGGCTTCCGCCCAGTTCGTCACGGATATTAGCGTGTTCCCTATCATTTGCGCCGTTACGGAGAATCAAGCGGTCAAATCGTGTGATTAACTGACCGTTATAATTAAACGTATCATCGAAGAAAGCGTGTCTGAATTTGCTTTCGCCGTATTGACTGCGTGCAATCAGCCGCCATGACTTCTGCGCAGCCGCGCGCGACCAGCCGCCCTGAATACGGCCGCCTGCCGCCTGATGAATAAGCGTGTTGCCCTGATAATCGTAGACCTCGACGTAAAAATCACGCTCGCCCTCGCGCCCTCTGATGTTGAAGTTCGCGGGGGCGGGCGGGTCTATATTGCCCCTTCTCCCTCCACGCTCGTTTTCGATATATTCATCGCGCAAAAAGCCTTCTACAGCTATTCCGTGGTAATAATCATAAAGGTCATACGGGTCTGCCGAAAGCACGAAAACATATGTCTCGGGCGTGAATCTGCTCCATACGTTTCTGCCCGTAATATAGCTGTTGGTGGCGACAGCGGACTCTATTCCCGCGCATGATTCGTTCTCATAATAAACCGCAACGGCTTTTATGGTGGTAGCTCTTATTCTGTCGCCCGCCGAAATCCTTATCGGCGCGGTATATACCCTCGAAAACTGACTCGGCGGCGAGCCGTCGGTGGTAAAAAATATAATGGCATTAGGGTCGTCGGAAAAAAGCGTTATATCTATGGCGGTATCATAAAACGTTTCCGTATGCGAAAAACTTACGGAAAGACGCGAAATATCGACTTCGCTTTCGGCGGCAGCGTCCGGTACCACATCAAGCTCTGTTTCTGTTAGCGTTGTAGCTTCTATTTCTTTACCGGCTTCTGCGTTCATGAAAATAAGCGCAGCAGCACCGAGGATTATAACCGACGCTAAAACTATGTACCGCATCATATTTTACGCCCCCTTTACACTATCTTTACATAACAGTATACAGGAGGCGCGGGAAAAAGTCAATGGCAGGTGGCAAATTAAACGAAATAATTAACTCCGGCTTTAAACAGCGGCATATCTTTATTACCCGGAATATTTTTTACAAGCTCCGCACAAACCCGCTCCGTATGCGCCATTTTACCGAGCACACGCCCGTCGGCGGATATGAGCCCCTCAACTGCGAGCATCGAGCCGCACGGGTTAAATTCAATTTCCATGCTCGCCTCGCCGGCAAAGTCAACGTACTGCGAGAAGATTTGCCCGTTCGCAATCAGCTCCTGTATTGCGGCTTCACTTGCGGCGAACCGCCCCTCGCCGCAGGATACGGGCGCGGCGTAAACCTCGCCGGTATTGCACAGCGACAGCCATGGCGACTTCACTGAGCTTATGCGGGTTTGAACCATTTGCGACTGGTGACGGCCGATTTTGTTTGTGGTGAGCGAAAGGCTGTGCGGCGATATAAGCCCGAGCTTGAGCAGCGCCTGGAAGCCGTTGCCGATGCCGAGCGTGAGCCCGCCTCGTGACTCGAGAAGGTTTTTGATTTCTTCAGTAATACGCTCATTGCTCATAAAAGCCGCGATGAACTTCGATGCGCCGTCGGGTTCGTCCCCCGCCGAAAAGCCGCCGGGAAGCGCGATTATATTGCTATCATCAATAAGATTTGCAAACTCGGAAATTGATTCTTCCAGGGCGCGTACTGAAAGGTTTTTTATGATGAATAGCTCTGTGTCGGCGCCCGCTTTTTCAAACGCGGCCTGCATTTCATACTCGCCGTTCGTTCCCGGGAAAACGGGGATTAAAACACGCGGTTTTGCAGTTTTATGCGCCGGATTACAGACGGCGGCGTTAACACCGCTGTATGTGATTTTTTCGGGTGAAGGCTCAGATGAAGTTTTTGACGGAAAAATCGGTTCCAGCACGCTTTTCCAAAGCTCTTCGCACTCATTTAAATTTAGCTGCGCATCACCGTAATTAATTACATATTCCGCAATAGTTTCGCCTATGCATTTCGCGCCGTCGAATTCCTCGTCTGCCTCAATTATAAATGCGCCGTAACAGGACGTAAAGAGTTTCAATTCATCTGTGTTTTTTAAGTTCGCGCCTATTTTATTTCCAATCGACATTTTAAATATGCCCTCGGCAATTCCGCCCGCTCCGAGTGTCCAGACAGACAACGCGTTTTTACGTACAATTTCGTTTTCAACTTTCTCGAAAACTCGCTTTACGCTTGCATAATCTGGCAGATTATTACAATCGTAATCCGGCGTGATATACATAATTTTACTGCCCGCTTTCTTTAACTCAGGCGAGATGATATTATCAATTTTTGCAGTCGTAATCGCGAAAGAAACCAGTGTCGGCGGTACGTCGATGTCCTCGAAGCTTCCCGACATGGAGTCTTTCCCGCCGATTGACGGTGCGCCGAGATTTATCTGCGCCTCATACGCACCCAGCAGCGCGGCGAACGGCTTCCCCCACCTTTCGGGACAGTCTTTCAAACGTTCGAAATACTCCTGGAATGTAAGACGAACGCCGCTGCTTTTACCGCCTATTGCAACGATTTTTGCGATTGACTCAACAACAGCAGCAGCCGCGCCGTGATATGGCGATTGCTGCGAAAGCACGGGATTGAAGCCCCACGACATTATTGACGCAGTTTTTGTTTCACGACCTTGTACAGGTATTTTTGCAGCCATCGCCTGAGCGGGCGTCTGCTGCGTTTTCCCGCCGAGCGGCATCAGCACTGTGCCCGCGCCCGCCGTTGAATCGAAACGGTTCGCAAGCGCCCGCTGTGAGCATATGTTTAAATCCGTGACGAGCTTTTTCCAGTTTTCCGCTGTATTCTGCATCTCCCCGAAAGAAATTCTCGGAGCTGCCACGCGTACCCGCGCATATTTAACCGCGCCGCTCGAATTTAAAAACTCGCGTGACAAATCAACTATAATCCTGCCCTGCCACTGCATTTTAAGCCGCGGTTCGGTTTTTACTTCAGCAACAATTGTTGCTTCTAAATTTTGTGCGTTCGCAAGCGCGATGAATTTATCAGCGTCATTTTTGTCAACCACAACAGCCATTCTTTCCTGCGATTCCGAGATTGCAAGCTCTGTTCCGTCGAGCCCCGGATACTTTGCGGGAACCTTGTCAAGGTCGATGAACAGCCCGTCCGCGAGCTCACCGATTGCAACGCTCACGCCTCCGGCACCGAAATCATTGCAGCGCTTGATGAGCTTTGCGGCTTCGGGGTTTCTAAACAGCCGCTGATGCTTACGCCCTTCGAGCGCGTCGCCTTTTTGTACTTCCGCGCTGCTTTTCCCGTGACTTTCCGAGCTGTGTGACTTCGACGAACCGGTTGCGCCGCCGCAGCCGTCGCGCCCTGTTTTTCCGCCTAGCAGAATCACAACATCGCCCTCGCGGGGACGCTCACGGACTACGTTTTCCGCTTTAACCGCGCCCACAAGCGCGCCGAGCTCCATACGTTTAGCCATGTAGCCGTCGTGATAAATCTCCTGTACAAGCCCGCCCGCAAGCCCTGCCTGATTGCCGTAAGACGAGTATCCCGCCGCAGCCGTGTTGGTAATTTTACGCGGCGGCAGCTTGCCGTGAATTGTGTCTGCGACAGGCATAAGAGGGTTTGAGCAGCCTGTAATCCTCATCGCCTGATAAGCATAAGCCCGCCCGGAAACCACATCTCGTATTGCGCCTCCGAGGCAGGTCGCGCCGCCGCCGAACGGCTCAATTTCAGTCGGGTGGTTGTGCGTTTCGTTCTTGAACATCAGCAGCCACTCTTCGCCGTCAACGTCAATTTTAACCGAGCAGGCGTTGATTTCCTCGCTCTCGTCGAGGTCACTCAAAAGCTCTTCGGCTTTGAGTTTTCTCATACCCATTGTCGCAATGTCCATAAGCGAAATCGGCTTCTCAGAACGCCCCAATTTATTTTTATCTGCTAAGTATTTTTTATATGTTTCATTAATGTAATCCGTTTCGATTTGCACATCGTTAATGTGTGTCAAAAACGTCGTATGGCGACAGTGGTCGGACCAATACGTGTCGAGCATACGGATTTCCGTTATAGTCGGATTGCGGTTTTCACTTTTAAAATAATCCTGACAAAACTCGATGTCTTCTATGTCCATCGCAACTGCATAATCATCAAGAAACTTAATTAATTCATTACGTGAAAAATCAATAAAGCCGTTTAAAATCTCAACTTCGCCCGGGATTTCATATTCGGTTTTTAATGTCTTCTTCTCTTCAATTGTACACTCGCGCGCCTCAACAGGATTGATTAAATACTTCTTAATTTTCAAAAAATCTGCGTCACTAACTGCACCTTTAAAAATATAAATTCCCGCGCATTTTACAACCGGCTGCTCACAGACCAAAAACGCACCAAGCGCCTGCGCTGCGCAGTCTGCGCGCTGGTCGTACTGCCCCGGTAAAAACCGGACTGCAAGCATACGCTCGTCCGCTTGTAAAACGGGAAACTCATTGTAAACTAAATCTGTTGCAGGTTCTGAAAAAATGACAGGAACAGCTTTATCAAAGTTATCACGGCTGATTCCCTCCACCTCGTAAAGATTGATTATACGCACGCCCTCTAACTTTTCAATCAGGAGCGAGCTGCGGAGTTCGGCGAGAACATTGCCGCTCACCGCGGCGAAACCGGTTTTCTTTTCGGTAAAAATTCTGTAAACTAACATTTTCATTCTCCTACACATAAATTGTTTTCTATTTTAATTATTTTTGCGCTTAAAACATCGTTCCTTTGCGTTGTTTTATTTATTATTTTCACAGGCGCATAATTCTCCGCATGACCGAAATTTTCATTTTCAATCAGTACGTTCAATATTCTGCCTATTTGCGCGTTTAAAAATCCGCTGCGCATCTCCTCGGCTGCTCGTAAAAACTCGTCGCGGCGCTCACGTTTTATTCGCTCGGGGACTTGATTTTCCATAGTTGCTGCAGGCGTGCCCGGACGAAGTGAAAACGGGAATACATGTATTTTCGCGAATTTTATTTCACGGGTGAAGCCAATACTTTCTTTAAATTCCTGCTCGGTTTCCCCTGGGAATCCAACGATTATATCAGTGGTAAGCGCGGCATTCTCCCCGAACATCGAGCGTATTTTCTGCACTTTTTTATAATATTCATCTGTTGTATAACGCCTGCCCATACGCTTTAGAACGCTGCCGCTGCCGCTTTGCAGTGACAGGTGAAAATGAGGGCAGAGCTTTTTTTCCCGTGCAAGCTGTTCAAGCAGTGAATCATTTAATAAATCCGGCTCAGCCGAGGAAAGCCGCACACGCTGTGCAAATTCCGCAGCCGCGCTCACCGCTCGGTCTAAGCCGTGTTCATATTTGGCAAGATTGATTCCGGTCAGCACGATTTCCTTGAAGCCGGCTTTCGCTGCGGCTCCGGCTTCCGCACGAACATTGTCAATCGTGCGCGAACGCGGGTTTCCGCGTGCCCTCGGAACTATGCAGTAAGCACAGTTGCAATCGCAGCCGTCTTGAATTTTTATAAACGCCCTTGTTCTCCCGCTGTTCGGGTTAAAGCCGTTGAAATCTTCGTAAGTATCAGATAAAAGCACGATTTTATCAATATTAATACGGGTTTGAATAAACTGTTCAATAAGTGCAGGTATTTCACTTCTCAGGGCTGTACCGCAAGTTATATCTGCGCCCAGCTTCCGCGCCATATCGGGATACGCCTGCGGGAAGCAACCCGTCAGAACTGTGATTATGCGAGGGTTTTTCTGCTTTGCTGAGCTCAGTAGCCGCCGTGTTTTCTTGTCGCTGTTTTCTGTGACTGTGCAGGAGTTGACAATAAATATATCAGCTTGTTCAACATCTGTGACAGGCAGAAAACCGAGCCCGGTTAACTGCGCCGACAAACCCGAGCTTTCATATTGATTTACCTTGCAGCCGAGCGTCGTTAGTAGGAAGTGCATAAATATTCACCGTTCGTTTTGTGCATTATTGCTAATTTATCAAGGTGTACATTTATATTATACTCTAAACTTCCAAACTTTGCAAGATTCTATTGACGATTCTATTTTTTCATGCTATAGTTTAAATGTAGAGAAAGAAAATTTATTAAAAATAACGAAAAGGAGTAAACACAATGACAGAAGTAAGGATTAAATTAAACACCATTGACGACGTTAAGAAGTTCGTGAACATCGTTTTCAAGTATGAATACGATGTGGATGTGATTTCAGGGCGTTACGCAGTAGACGCGAAGTCGATTCTCGGGTTGTTCAGCATCGACCTTTCAAAGGATGTAACGGTGAAAATTCACTACGACAGCTGCGACGAGTTGCTCGCAGAAATCAAGGAATTCACAGTGTAAACAAGCAGAACATACTTCGGCGGTATCGTAAAGATACCGCCGATATTTTTATTCCAGGCAATCAGTCACAACCGTAAGGTTTTGATGCAGCTGCAGCACTGACGCCGGCACTTGCGGTGTAATCGCGCCGTAGAGGGCTTTTTTAAGGATATTTGTCTTGTCGTTCCCGCTTGCAATCACAATTATTTTTCTCGCCTGCATTATAGTTCTAATGCCCATGGTTATTGCGCTTGTCGGAACTTCCCCGGGGCTTGCAAAGAACCGCGAATTAGCCTTAATAGTTTGCCCGGCAAGGTAAACGCGGTGGGTTTCAGCGACAAACTCCTCGTCCGGCTCGTTAAAGCCGATGTGCCCGTTGTGCCCCATTCCGAGCAGCTGCAGGTCAACCCCGCCGAGTTTTTCAATGAGCTTTTCGTATCTTTCGGCTTCCGCGTCGGGATTTGCCGCCATGCCGTCGGGGACATGGGTATTATCCATGCTTATGTTAATGCGACTGAACAAGTTTTCATTCATAAAATAGCGGTAGCTTTGCGGGTTATCCGCGCTCAAGCCGCAGTATTCATCAAGGTTTACGGTCGTAACCTTTGAGAAATCCGCACCGCTTTCCGCCATGTTTTTGTACAACCCCATCGGTGATGAGCCGGTCGCCAAGCCGAGCACACCCGCCGGTTTCTCCCTCACCTGCGCCAGCAGTAAATCCGCGGCGGCGCGGCTCATTTCCTCGTAGTTCTTTACTTTAATCAAGTTCATCAGTTTCTCCTCCTTTTTTATTTTGATTTTTTAACAGGTCGCGTATTTCTTCCAGAAGCAGAATATCGGCTGCTTTTTCGGGCGGCTTTTCTTCTTTCTTCTCTTGTTCTGTTTTAATTTTAAGCGTGTTCATGAATTTTATGATTACAAACACACAAACTGCTATTATAAAAAAGTTAATAATCGCCTGTATAAACATACCGTAGGCGAAAACGGGATTTTCAGCGTCGGGGTAAATGCTCGGCAGGGTAACCTTCAGCGACGAGAAATCAATCCCTCCGATAAGTATGCCGATAAGGGGCGTGATTATGTCTTTCGCCACCGAATTCACAATCGCGGTGAATGCCGAGCCGATGATGACACCTACAGCCAAATCCATCACGTTCCCGCGCGAAATAAACTCCTTGAACTCCTTTATTATCGCGATTTTTCCCCTGATTATTTTCTTTTTTTCTTTTTTATCCATAATACTTCTGCCTTTCACTATGGCTAATTATAATCGTTTAACTTAAGAAGCAGCAAAGCTGTTTCATACATTCGCCCGTTGGGCGAATACCGCGCCACAAGCGCGGAAGTTACGATTTCATACGCCGTTTGTCGGCAGAGCCGACCGATGCGCAAAGCGCATCGAACTTAAAAAGCATTTCATGCTTTTTAAGTTAAACGACTATATAATTATAAGATATTCCCGGCTTCATGTCAATTCACAATATTCGACAAAAATAATAAAATGAAATAAGCGCACTTATTGAATAATTACAGCCGGCAGTGTTAAAAATAAAAACAACACTCTGCTACATAAAAAGAAACTGAAGGAGAGCAGAGTATTAAAATCACGGAAAGGAAACACATTATGTACATTAAACGCGGCGAAATTTATTATGCCGATTTAAGTCCGGTTATAGGCTCGGAACAAGGCGGGATGAGACCTGTATTAATCGTGCAGAACGATGTCGGAAACAAGCACAGCCCGACCGTCATAGCGGCAGCGATAACCAGCCAAAAGGAAAAATCAAAGCTCCCTACCCATATCGCGCTTAACTCGCAAAACTGCGGACTTGCAAAGGATTCGGTAGTACTGCTCGAGCAGGTACGGACGCTCGACAAAAAGCGCCTCAAGGAGCGCATGGGAGAGCTCGACGGCTCGTCAATGCATCAGGTGGACACCGCGCTCGGCGTGAGTCTGGGGATTAATATGCAGTAGGAAGAGAGGGGTTATCCCCCTCTCTTTCTTATATTATATCTCATAATAACCCCGCCGCTTCCCCCGCGACCGCCGCCGCTTTTTTAAACGCGCTGTGCAGCAAATGCGTGTCTATATCGTCTAAAGCGACGTTTAACTCCTCCGTCCATATGCGCTCCCTTGCCTCGCCGAGAAACTCCTTTGCAGATTTTTTATCAAGCCGCTTGCATGCGGTTTTGATTCCGTCAAGCTTCTCACGTAAATAAACCTTGTCCTCAGCGGTAATCTCGGCAGCGACGCTGCTTTCCTCCGGTTTGAACTTCTCAATCAAGGATTTAAGCACGGTTACAAATACAGGCGTCTTGTCGGTTATGAAGCCTGTGCTGCGCTCTTTCCCCGCCATCTCCAGCTTGTATGCCGCCTCGGACAGCTCCCGTTCGCCTATGTTTGCGAGTGAGCTCTTCATTCCGTGAATTATGGTCACGTACAGCTCCATATCATCATCGTTTGCCATGTTGGAATTAATTACGGGCAGCAGGCTCTCCAGCGTTCTGACGGCGCTTTCGGCGTCCTTTGCGAAATACTTCCCTATATCGGGTATGCTGAGCTTTCCGTTTGCGGCAGCTGTATACGAAGTGTCCGCCTTTTCTTTTTCGCTTTGCTCGCGCCGCGCCGCCTCTACTATTTCGCGCGGCTTCCTGTTGCGGATAAAATCATTCAGAATTACGTTGAGCTCACGCGAATCAATAGGCTTCGAGATAAAGCCGTCGAAGTTGTTCCTAAGGAACATCTCCTCCTGACCGGCGAGGGCGTTTGCAGTCAGCGCGACGACAGGCTCATTATACCCGAGCCCGCGTATGATTTTCGTTGCTTCAATCCCGTTCATGACGGGCATCATGTGGTCCATAAATATAATGTCGTATTTTCTTCCCGCTTTAATCATCTCAATCGCTTCAATCCCGCTCATGACCGTTTCGATTTTAAGCGAATAAGGCAGCATCATGCCTTTGGCGACCTGCAGATTCAACGACACGTCGTCAACAATAAGCACGCTGCCGTAAGGCATGTATTCGCGGATAATCTGCGCTTTTTTAAGCCTTGCCCTGCTCTTAAAATTAAAGTTCTTGAATTTCTCGACGAGCTCGTCCCCGCACATGTCTTCACCTATACGCTTTTGCGGCAGGGTTATTGTAAAGGTCGAGCCCTTGTCCGGCTCGCTTTCAACCTTAACGGTACCGTTCATCATATCAAGAAGCCGCTTCGTGATGCTCATTCCGAGCCCCGTTCCGACGGCGGCGCGCTTTTCGGTAAAGCGGGTAAACTCGTCAAACAGCACGTTCACCTGCTCCTGCGTCATGCCGATGCCGGTATCTTTAACCTTAATTATAAGCGCGGTATCAAACTTTTCGGCTTCACTTTCATTATTTGTTACTATGGGAGCGGCGGAAACCGACAGCTCAACCTCTCCCGTATCGGTATATTTAAATGCGTTTGAAAGCAGGTTGTTGAGGACTTGCTTGATTCGGAACTCGTCGCCGTAAAATTCGAGCGGCGTGTCAGGGTCCAGGATAATTTTAAATTTAATCGGCTTGCTTTCGTAGCGCAGGTAATTGAGCTGCGCGTTGTCGTTTATTAAGCTCGGTATATCGTATCTGACGGGAATTATATCAAGCTTGCCCGCCTCGATTTTCGATACGTCGAGAATATCGTTGATGATATTTAGAAGCAGGTCGCCGGAATCGCAGATAAGATTGAAAGCCTCGTCGACTTCCGGCGGGTGTTTTTCATTTTGAAGCTGGATTTCCGCAATGCCGAGAATCGTATTCATCGGCGTGCGTATTTCATGGCTTACAGTTGCGAGGAACGCCGACTTCGCGTTGCTTGCCGCTTCTGTTTCAGCCTGCCGTTTAGCGAGCGCCTCGATTTCCGTTATATCCTGTACAACTTCGATATAACCCGCCGTTTCGCCGTTTAAGTCACGCAGCATTTCAACGTTTTTCATAAGCGACAAACCGTTGTAATTAAACAGCGTCTGCTTCTCGCCGCGCTTCAGGCAAGCCACGCCGCACCTGTGCGTGTTACATATTTCCGATCCCCATGTACTGCATTCCCAGCCGATTAAATCCTTGCGCTTCATACCGAGGAAATTCTCAACGGCACGGTTCACGAAGGTCCACTTCATGTTCTCGTCCGTCACGGAAATAGGCAGCGGGATTTCGTCAAGAATCGAATGATACCAGTGCGCGAGTTCCTCGGTTTTGTCGTGTTCCTCGTTGAATTTTTCCAGCATCTCGCTCCGGTTGAGTGCGTGCATCATCATTAGACCCGCCGATTGCAGGATACTGATTTCCTCGTCCGAAAAACTGCGTTCATTCCGGCAGTTGTCAATCGTGAACATTCCCCAGAATCTGCCGCGCATGTAAAGCGGAATAACTATAACCGACTTTATTTTAAAGGTATGGAAAAAGTCATGAACGTCCTGCGGCAGCGCGGAAACAGGGCCGTGTATACATTCGCCTCGTCTGAAAATGCTTTCCCACATGGGGAACGCTTCAAAAGGAATACCCATGCCAATCGGTATTCTCGGTATATCGTTTTCATCGTGCATAATTCTTGCATAATCGTTAAGCCATTCATAGTTATGGATTATTTCACGCGTATCGTCACTTTCCGCGTTGCGCCAGATATGCACGCGGTCGGCATTCACACAATTCCCTATAAAACCCATTCCCTCAAGGATTGTTTCGTCAAAGGATTCTTCAACATTTATAGAGAGGAGCGCGGACGCCACGCTGTTCACCGTCGAAAGCAGCAAGCCGTGCTCCGCGACTTTCTTCGCCATTTTCTTTTCTTCGCGCAAATCTCTCATGTATGCGACGACGACATAATCGTTCCTGTATTTCACCCGCACTAACGTTGTATCAGCCGGAGCCGGTTCGCCATCCGGCATTTGGTTCATCCATTCCGTTTTGCAGTAACCCTCGTCTAATGCTTTTTGTATAAGTTTATTTTTCTTTTCGAGCGAGGACATACCATCGGGTTGAAATTCCGGTATAACCTCATCTATCCTGCTCATAAGCTCCTGCTTATCTTTCATTCCGAAAAACTTTATTATGGTTTTATTACAGTCAATAAGATTATAATTCTTATCCCAGGTGTCAATGCAAAGCGGCGAGGCATCAAGCATAACACGCATACGGTCTTCCGCTCTGTTGCGCGAGGCGACAAGGCGGATAAGAATAAAGCTTAACACCGCCGACAAAAATGCCCCGAGCGAGCCAAGATAAAGTATCGTGCTGCGCAGATTTCTGTAGTAGCTGTCCATGGTCGTCGCGATGCCCATATGCCAGCCGTTATCAAGTTTGAGCTGCCTGCCGGACATAAGCTGCATTTCGCCTAAGTAGCTTCGGAGCCGGAAGCCCGTTATTACATTCTCTTTTGCCATAGTATCAGCGATTGCGGCGTGTTCGTTTCCGAGCTCGTGCAGATTCATTCCCAGGAACTCGCGGTGGGGATGCGCTATAAAGTTCATCTCACTGTCAAACAGCATCCAGTAGCTTACGCTCTCGCTGCTAATCTGCGATGTAAAATCATAAAGCCTGTCTATTGAAACGTCAATACAGATAATACCCAGCCGGTTTGTTTTTTCATCGTCTGAGTACAGCGCCCGCGCATAAGTGAAGACAATTTCGCCCGACGTAGTATCTTCGTAAGGGTTGGTGCCTGCGATTACGCCGTTTGCTTCATTCGCGGCTATGTACCAGGGTCGGGTCGTAGGGTCCCAACCCGGATGGTTAAACCAGTCGAAGTCCGGAGTTTGCGCATTATACCCCTCACCGTCAAATACGTCAAACATACCGAAAACAGAAACAAACCCCTTTACATCTGACTCCCGCTTTCCGTAATCGGTTATGGAGTTAATATACTCCTTAATCTCATCAAAGCCGGCATCCTGAAGCAATTTCATTTTTATCGTTTCAGAAATAAACCCCAGCATTGTTTTAAGCTCCTGCAGGTCGCCGGCAAGCTGTTCCTCAATGTTGATGAACATGTTCTCAACTTCACTGCTGATATGCGCTCTTTCGCGGCTCTGCCCGAATACATAGCACGCCGCAACCATGATTGCAAACGCAATCACAACGAAAACCACCTGCGCGTAAAGCAGACGCCCTTTAAACATTCTAAAGGCATACGAACGAATTATAGACATAAAGCCTCCTCAGCGAAACTTTCGCTTATTTTTAGGAAAACATCTGTTATTTTCGGGTCGAAATGGCTTCCGCTGCTGCCGGATATTATTTTTATTGCCTCCTCATGGGTGAACGCCCGCTTGTAAGGGCGGTCGGAGGTCAGCGCGTCATAAACGTCCACAATCGCCATAATGCGCCCGTGGAGCGGGATTTTTCCGCCTTTTAAGCCGTAGGGGTAGCCTGTTCCGTCCCACTTTTCATGATGATACAGGGCGAACAGCTTCGCATTTTGCAAAAAGGCTTCGTCGCCTGATTCTTTTTGAATTTCACTGATAATCCGCTCACCCTCAGCCGGGTGGGTTTTTATTATATCGAATTCTTCCGGTTCAAGTTTGCCGGGTTTATTAAGTATAAGGTCTGTTATCACGATTTTTCCTACATCGTGCAAACGTGAGGAGGAGGCTATCATATCGAAATCCCAGTCTTTTATTTCCTCCGTATATACTCCCTGCTCCGTCATTGCTTCCATAAGCGCCTTTAGATACAATGTCGTTCGCTCTATGTGCTTTCCCGTCATGGAGTCGCGATTTTCCACCATATTTGCCAAGACGTTGACGATGCTATCCTTGAGTCTTTTAAGATTCTGCGTACGCTCGCGGATTATATCTTCTATTTTAAGATGAAATTTAATGCGGTTAAGCAGAACGGGCTCCGAAAACGGCTTCGTAATAAAATCGGCCGCCCCCATTTCAAAGCCGAGCGCTTCTGTTGAAGCGTCGCTTCGGCTTGTTAAAAATATAACGGGGATTCCCGAATACTTCAAATCCGCTTTCAGCATCTTCATAGCGTCGAAGCCGTTGGTTTCAGGCATAAGTATATCAAGCAGAATAAGGTCGGGCACAACCTCTTCAAGCAGTTCAAACATAGCTGCGGCAGACGGCAGCGTAAATACGCGGTACTGCTTCATAAGCGCGTTTTCAGCGGTCAGTAAATTTACGTCACTGTCGTCAACAACGAATATAGTTCTCATCTTTTTGCATATCCCCCATAATATAGTACTATAAATTTATATAATTTTACCATACAAGTAATTAAAAGTCAACTTAAAAGTTGACGCTCCGGTTGTTTTATGGTATAAGAACCGCACGCCGTTAGCCGAAATAAGTTTCGGACAGCTGCGCGAATCAGAATTTCGTGCGGTGAACACTTGGAATATAAAATTCTTGCATTTGCAGGAATTTTATGTTATAATAATATACAATCATTACAGCCAGTGAAGGAGAACCGTATTATGAGAAGCAGATTTGACGAGCAGTTAAATGAACTCAACAGTAAATTAATTGAGATGAGCGCAATCATAGAACACTCTATTTCTGCCGCAGTGGAGGCGCTGCTGACGCAGAACGTCGAGCTCGCGGGCACGGTCAAGGCGGACGAGCGGACAAGTGACAAGCAGGAAAAGCAAATCGAAACGCTTTGCTTTGAACTGCTCCTGCGCCATCAGCCGGTGGCGGGCGACCTGCGTATTATTTCTGCGGCATTAAAAATGATTACGGACATGGAGAGAATCGCCGACCAAGCCGAGGATATAGCCGAGATTTCAAAGTATCTCGCCGACAAGCCGTATATCAAGCAGCCGGAGGACATAGCAAAAATGGCAGTGGCAGCCAAAAAAATGCTCAAGGAAAGCATTGATTCTTTCGTGAACCGTGACCTGAGCCTTGCGAAAGCCGTGCTTGAGCACGACGATGTGGTTGACGACCTCTTCCGTAAAATCAGAAACGACTTAACCGCGCTCATTCACGAAAACCCCGACAACGGCGAACAGGCGCTCGACCTGCTCATGGTGGCGAAGTATCTTGAGCGAATCGGCGACCATGCGTCAAATATCGCTGAGTGGGTTATATTCATGATAACGGGGGAGCATAAGAGAAACGAAGCCGCACAATAAGCTGTTAATTCATGATAGTTTATAAGCTTGAAAATAAATGATGTGAAATCGGGGAAACG
>Ga0123353_10000229_pt1 | contig 70834 bp, 55 predicted proteins | sample TergutLab28metaG_3_FD_92763 | JGI IMG/M metagenome (GOLD analysis project Ga0123353, IMG submission 92763) | Labiotermes labralis P3 segment gut microbial communities from Petit-Saut dam, French Guiana - Lab288 P3 | ecosystem: Host-associated > Arthropoda: Insects > Digestive system > Gut ... | reverse complement strand
GTTCTGATAAAAGTCCCAAAGTTTGATGGTGCCGATGAAGTCGCTGCGCTTATCCAGAAAGGCTTCATGTGCCGCATCCGCTTTTCCCTGAAATTCCTGTGGACGCTCTCGCGGGTCTTGAATTTCCAACACCGACGCAACGATCAGCATTTCAGGAAGCACGCCGTTTTCATGAGCGGCAAGGATCATTCGACCGATGCGAGGATCGACGGGCAATCGACTCAACTTCCAACCGATGGCGGTCAAATTGCGGCGGTCATCGATTGCTCCGATTTCAAAGAGCGTTTTGTAGCCATCGGAAATCGCGGCGGCTTTCGGCGGATCAAGAAACGGAAAGGACTCGATCTCCCCCAACTTCAATGCCTTCGTCTGCAAAATTACCGACGCAAGATTCGTCCGCTGAATCTCCGGGGTCGTGTACCGCTCTCGGTGCTTGTAATCGTTCTCCGAATAGAGCCGAATGCAAACGCCGGGACCGATCCGACCGCAGCGTCCTGCCCGCTGATCCGCCGACGCTTGCGAGACCGCCTCTATCGGAAGCCGCTGTGTTCGAGAGCGTGCAGAGTACCGGCTAATTCGTGCTGTACCGGTGTCGATCACGTAGCGGATGCCCGGTACGGTCAGCGACGACTCGGCAACATTGGTTGCCAAAATGATTCGACGGTGCGGTGAACGCTGGAAAATTTTTTGTTGCTGGTGTGCAGGCAGTCTGGCATAGAGCGGCAGGATTTCGATGTTCGCAAGAGCGGGGTGGCGTAAGCCCCCCGGTGAAATCAATGCATGCCGAAGATCGCTTGCCGTCTCCAAAATATCCCGCTCGGTCGGCAGAAAAATGAGAATGTCCCCGCCTCCGTGTTGTAACAATTCCTGCACCGACGCAAGCACCGCCACGGATTCAGCGTCGCCATCTGCAATGGTTTCACGGGAAACGTTGACGATGGAGGATTTATTCTGTTGCATTGCTGAAATTGTACATGAGAGCCGGGAGCGCAGCAACGTGGAGCGACCGGATGATTGATCGTAGCGTATGAGTGATCGGCACAAGAGCGGTGGGCGTTAGCCCGCCGGTTTGCGTGTGAGAGTCGTCCGTTGTGAACCGGCGGGTTGACACCCGCCGCTCTTGCGCTTATATCACTTCTTTTCGTAATGTTCACTAAACATCGTTAGCCTAGCCAAACTCTTCGAGACTCCGGTAACGAATCTCCACGGGATAAGTCCGACCGGAAACTTCAATGGCGGGCACAGGTTTACCGTGATTGATACGTCTATCGGTAAAGTGTTCGGCAAAACGTTTGGCATCAATCGTTGCCGAAGTGATAATCAACTTGAGTTCCGGTCGATTGGGCAATAGCCGCTTCATCATTCCGAGTAGAAAGTCGATGTTGAGCGACCGCTCATGTGCCTCGTCAATGATGAGCGTATCGTATTGCCGGAAGTTTTTGTCCGACTGCGATTCGGCAAGCAGGATACCATCGGTCATCAATTTGACGAGCGAGTCGGCAGAAACTTTGTCGTCGAATCGGACTTTATATCCAACCGCCTGCCCAAGCGGTGTACCCAGTTCTTCGGCAATTCGGGCGGCAATGGATCGGGCAGCGATTCGCCGAGGCTGGGTGTGTCCGATGGTGCCGTTGATGCCGCGACCGATTTCGAGACAGATTTTTGGCAACTGCGTGGACTTCCCGGAGCCGGTTTCGCCACAAACGACAACGACTTGATTGTGCCGAATGAGTTCAGCAATCTCCTCCCGCCGCTGAACGATGGGCAAGTCCTCGTCGTAGGTCAGGTTGAGCGTTTTGAGCAGTGCCAGTCGCCGGTTTGAGTCGATGGGTTTCACGGGAAACATTGTAGCAGGAGTTGGGAGTTCATGTCTGTCCACCATACGGTCTCGCAAGCATTGACGAATCGGAACAATTCGGCTACACTGACCTCATCCTTATCGAAGGGATAATCCTTTGATTTTCATTCACCCAACAATTTTGAGGAAACTACAATGACAAAGAACATTTCCCGTCGGGCAATGCTTGGGGCTACCGCCGTTGGTTTGACAGCCGTTGCCGCCACCGATACCGCAGAAGCACAAGTCGGCAGACGCTCCGCGACAAGAGGCAGGACGCGACTGCCCAATTATCCAAACGCACACTACTACAAAGGGGGCAAGTTCGATGTCGAAGCCGCAAAAAACGCCGTGATCGAACTCCTTGAATTTCATGGCTATCCCGTCTATCCGAGTCTCAAAGAGAACCTCTATGTAACCGATCTCGACATCGGCAAGTTTACCGAAGTGGGACTCGCTTGTGTCATGTTTGCCAACAAACTGGACGGCGAATTCTCCTATATGATTCAGGACATTTTTCTGATGCCGAATCAGATGCTGCCGGAACACTGGCACATCAAATCGAATGATGCCCAAATTCCGCAAAAGGACGAAGGTTGGTTCATCCGTTGGGGACGCAGTTATGTAATCGGCGAAGGCGAACCGAATTTGCCGCCGGAAGTCAAAGTACCGGATTCTCATGGTGAGATTACGGTGCAGCACTGCACCATTGCCGATCCGGGGGTGTTCGTTCCGTTATCGAAAGTAGGCTCTCATCATTGGCAGTATGCGGGCAGGGAGGGAGTGATCTTGACCGAAGTTGCCAACTACCATGATGGCGCATCGGTTCGTTTCATGAACGAAACAGCGACCAAAGCATTCGGCAACTAGCACCAAAGTGGCGAGCGTTCCCTACAACACCGTGAGGGGGGATGTTCGAGTCAACCGGCAGAACAGTTCCCAGTACGCATCGGCTTGGGCTTCGATGGTAAAACTTTGTTCGACTCTCCGCCGTCCGTTTTCTCCCATCGTTCGGCGGAGTTCGTTGTCGCACAGCACTTTTCGCATCGCTTCGGCAAGTGCTTCGGGATCATTCGGCGGTACCATCAAACCGGTCGCACCTTCGACGACCAACTCGCCGGTTCCGCCGACCTGGGTGGCTACAACAGCAGTCTGCGCCGCTAATGCTTCCAAGAGAACGCTTGGCATGCCTTCCGTGTGAGAAGACTGAACAAACAAGTCGAAGTGGTGCATGTATTGATCGAGTTGATCTGTGAAACCCGGTAGCACTACGGACGAGGCAATATCAGCGGCGTCTATCTGTTTTTGCAGCGGTTCCCGTAAAAAACCCTCGCCGAATATCACGAACCCGACATCCATGCCGGACTTCAAAAGCCGCTCGGCAACAGTAACGAGAATATCAAAACCCTTTTCCGGCGAAAGTCTGCCTGCGGTGCCGACGATCAATTTCGGTTTGCTCGGAAACATCGCTTCCAACTGATGTCGAAACGAAATGTCCGATAGTACCTCGAAGCGATCCATCCGAACGGCATTGTAAATGACGGAAACTCGATTGGCGGGTGTGCCGAAGCGAACAACCTTGTCTGCCTGTCCTTGAGAAACGCAAACGATGTGATCCATCCGCCGGTGCATCCATTTGTCAATGCGGTCATAGAGTTGGACATTCCGGGTTTCCCCCGTCCAGCCGTGCGAAATACCGATGAGGGGAATGCGAAGCCATTTGGCGGCAAACCACCCGAGCATTCGGGATTTGTGTCCGTGGGCGCACAGGATTTGGATTTGGTGCTTTTTGAGCAGGCGGATCAATTCAAACGTTGCCGCAAGGAGATGAGGCATATCGTTTTGAAACCGGTAGGCGGTGAAGCCGAGTTTGTCCACTTCACGAAGAAAGGGGTCCGCATTTCCCCCTTCGGGAAAGGAAGCAAAAATCTGTTCAACATCCTTGGTGCGTTGATGGCAACCACCGATTTCGAGGATGAGACGTTCGACTCCCCCGAAATTAGGCGAGGCAGTAACATGAGCGATTCTTAATGACATGACATCCAGTATATCATCCTGACAAAAAAAAGCATTCTGACTTCGTTTACAGTATATCGTTCGATATTTTCATGGTAAAATGACTTGTCATGATGCTCGACTCCCTTCGGCGACAATTATGGGACTATGATCGGCAATATCGGCTTGGCGAGCCGGTGATCTCCGACACAGAATACGACCGACTCCTCCGGGAATTGCAACGTTTGGAACAACAGAGCGGCGAACCGATTCCACCCGACAGTCCGACGCAGCGAGTCGGCGGCGAACCGATAGAGGGACTTGTCTCCGTCCCGCATCGTGTGCCGATGCTTTCCATCGAAAACACGTACACCATCAGCGAGTTGCAGGACTTCGGCAAACGCGTCCAAAAATTGCTCGGCAGCGATCCCGATTGGGTCGTCGAACTGAAAGTCGATGGCGTTGCCGCCTCGCTGATCTACGAAGACGGTATTCTTGTGCAAGGTTTGACTCGCGGCAACGGAATTGTCGGCGACGACATTACGCACAATGTCAGAACGCTTCGGGACATTCCGCTTCGATTGGATACTCCGAACCCGCCGAAACGGTTGGAAGTGCGCGGTGAAGTCTATATGCGGAATTCCGATCTTGCCGAACTGCTTGACAAAGAGATCATTAAGGTCAAGCGGGACGACACCGGTAAGGCATTGCCAATGAATACCCGAAATGTGGCGGCGGGGGCGATCCGGTTGCTCGATCCGAAAATCTGTGCCGAACGCCGACTGCGGTTCTTTGCGCATAGCGTTGGACACATGGAAGCCGCAGAAAAGGTAGGCAACCGACCGCCGGGCGGTTGCGTCGGCGATAGCCGGCTGGCTGTTCCCAGTGCGGAGTACCGCACGTTGCCGCCCGGCGGTCGGCAACCTACCTTTTCGATTGACACGCACTGGGATTTTTTACAGGAACTCGAATCGTTTGGAATGCCCATCACACCGTATACTAAACATTTCGCATCCTTTGCCGAAGCCGTTGCGTATTGCGAATCGCTCTATGCGGAAGAAAGTTTTCTCACAGACCTCGACTTTGAAATCGACGGTCTCGTGTTGAAAGTCAACAATTTCGCACAGCGGGAGCAACTCGGTGCGACGGGACACCATCCTCGCTGGATCATCGCTTACAAAGTCGAAAAGTACGAAGCGGTAACAACGCTTCGGGAGATTCGGGTGCAGGTCGGCAAGACTGGCACCATTACGCCGGTGGCGGAACTCGAACCGGTCGAACTTGCTGGCACAACGGTTTCACGGGCAAGTTTGCACAATGCCGAAGAAATCGAACGCAAGGACATCCGAGTTGGCGATGTCGTCGTCGTCGAAAAGGCGGGAAAAATTATTCCGCGTGTCGTTCGAGTGGAAAAGCACTTACGGGCGCAAGCGCTTGAACCGTTTGTGTTTCCGGCAGCGTGTCCGGTGTGCGGTGGAGCGGTGTCAAAGGACGAAGGCGGCGTGTATATCCGGTGTAACAATGCCCAGTGTCCGGCACAGTTCAAGGAAAAATTGCGGCACTTCGCCAGCCGAAACGCCATGGACATCGAAGGACTCGGCGAAAAATTGATCGAGCAACTTGTCGATACCGGTTTGGTGCGTTCCTTTGGCGACTTGTATCGGTTGAAAATGGAGTCGCTCAAAAATATCGACCGTATGGGAGAAAAGTCAGCGAAAAATCTGTTCGATGCCATCGAAAAGAGCAAAAGCCGCGATTTGAGTCGGTTCCTCAATGCGCTCTGTATTCGGCACGTTGGAAGTAGTACGGCAAAGTTGTTGGCAAAGCATTTTGGCAGTCTCGACCGACTGCGCAGTGCAACCGAAGCCGAAATTGGCGAAATTGCCGAAATCGGACCGATTATGGCAAAGAGCATTTGCGATTTTTTCAACAAGGAGAAAGAGATGGTTGGTGATTTAGTGGCAGGGTTAATTGGCACGGCGGAATGGATTACGAACATGGCAACCGGTGCGCAAAAATTGAGTCAAATCTCGAAGTACAGCACTCCCGATCTTCCGCTACAAGATATGACCATCGTGGTAACAGGAACGTTGGAGCGTTTCAAACGGACGGAAATCGAGGACGTGATTGAATGTCATGGCGGTAAGGTTTCATCGAGTGTGTCGTCGAAGACATCGTTCGTCTTGGTTGGTACAGAGCCGGGCAACAAACTTGCCAAGGCGCAAAAACTCGGTGTAAGAATTGTGAACGAACAGGAATTTTTGGAAATCATTGGAACATAGAACACGAGGTAAGACCCATGTACACACGCAAAGGAGACGCAGGCACAACATCGCTTTACAGCGGTGTTCGGGTAGAAAAAGATGACCCCGGCATTGAGGTTTGCGGCAGCATCGACGAACTGTCAGCATCGCTGGGAATGGTCCGAACCGAAGGACTCCCGCCGCAATTTGAACCCCTCATTGTACGGATTCAGCAGGAACTGATTTCTTTCTGTACCGACATTGTTTCCGGTTCGGCAACGATTTCACCGGAACATATCTGGAAACTTGAATCGGAAATCGACCGAATGGCACCGGGGTTGCCGCCGCTCTCGCAATTTATCATTCCCGGCGACAATCGGATTTCAGCGATGCTTCATCTTTCCCGAACGATTTGCCGACGGGCAGAGCGACGTTTGGTAACGCTTTTTCGTACCCGACACAAATTACCGCACCTTGTTGTCTATTTGAATCGTCTCAGCGATCTGCTCTTTGTAATGGCTCGAAAAGTCAGCGAAACAGTGCCGCAATCGTAGAGTTGCGTTTAACGCCCCCCGCTCTGTGCAACGAGTTTTTCGGAAGGTTTTCAGGTGCCTGTGGAGCGAACAGGCGGTACAGAGGGATGCGTTTCTGCGTGGGCGGATCAAAGAGGATTAACTGATACAAAAATGGAGAGTCCTCTTGATTTCTGTCATCGAATTGCCATAATGGGCAAAGGTAAAACCTCATGGACTCCTATGGACTATTTCCTCGGTATTGATCTCGGTTCGACTTCCCTCAAAGCGATTGCTTATGATACGGAGGGTCGCTTGATGGCTCGCGGCGACAGACCAACGTTGAAATTTCATCCGACCCCGGACGCAACGGTTTGGGATCCCGACCAAATTTGGAACGATACGGCAGCAGCATGCCGTGATGCCGTTGCGAAACTTCCGAATCCATCGGCAATCAAAGGGGTCGCTGTTACCGGCATGGGAATGGACGGCGTGCCAATGGACGAAAAGGGCAACTGGCTTTATCCCTTTATCTCCTGGCACGATACACGAACACAGCCGCAGTTCGATTGGTGGATCAAGAACATCGGCGTTGATAAAACCTTTTCCATCGGCGGCAATCCGGTTCTGCCGATCAACTCGGCTCTCCGAATGCTCTGGGTTCGAGAACATGAACCGGAAATTTTCAAACGAACCTTCAAGTGGCTCTTGATCGAGGATTTTGTGAACTTCAAGTTGACTGGTCGCTTCGTTTCTGATTACAGCATGGCATCCTGTACGATGCTCTTTGAGCAACGGACGCGAAATTGGTCGGACGAGATGTGTTCGCTTTCCGGGATTCCGAAGCGGATATTGCCCGACGTGTTTCCGAGTTCGACGTTTCTCGGTGAAATCACAGCGGCAGCGGCGGAGCAGACGGGACTCCCACCGGGAACGCCGATTTATCTCGGCGGACACGATCATTTGGTCAGTGCAATTCCGAGCGGAGCGTTTCGTGCCGGTGCCGTGATGAACATTACCGGAACTTGGGAAACCGTCAATATGATTACATCGGAGCCGACACCGAATCCGGTGTTGGCACACTCCGGGATCACGTTGCAATCTCATGCCGTGAAGGACAAGTATTCACTTTGGGGGGGCAATCCGGCAGGGGCTGCCCTCGATTGGTTTCGTCAGGAGGTTGCGTCGTCCGTGCAAGCGGACGGGCGAACGGAGTCGCCTTCTTGGGAACTTCTCGTCGATCTGGCTCGTTCGAGTAAGCCCGGTGCGGGCGGTGTACTGTTCCTGCCACATCTGTCGTCGTCGTCATGTCCGGTGGTTGATCCCAAGGCTCTCGGAGCGTTTGCCGGTCTTTCCGGTTTGACAAAGCAAGGGGACTTGGTTCGGGCAGTGATTGAGGGGCTTGATTTCCAGTTCCTCGACACGGTGCGGACGATGGAAGAGTTGACCGGCAATCAGGCGATGGAATTTATCGGTGTGGGGGGAGCAATCCGCAACACGTTCTGGATGCAGAACAAAGCCGATATGGTGGGTCGTCCCTACTGTATTCCAGAGGTCGAAGAGGCAACGGTTCTCGGTGCTGCGATTCTCGCCGGAATCGGTGCCGGTGCCTATCGGGACGAGGAAGATGCCTTCGGACGGGTTTGCCGCTCCACAATCGTCTATGAGCCTGACTTGAATCTCACCGCATTCTATGCGGAGCGATTCGAGATTTACCGCGAATTGTTCCGTGCCGTTTCGCCGATTCATCATCGGTTATAGACTTTTTGCCCCCCTCGACAACGCCCACAAAAATTGCCACACCCGATTTGACATTTTTTCCCGTGCCTGTTATACTACGGTGCTTACGGCAAAATCGGTTCCCCTATACTGTTGCCTATGCAAGGTTCCGTTTCTGATCAGAGTGTTTCTATGGAAGAATCCCTTGACCGCTATCGTTCCCAAATCGGCAATATGTTGCGTTGGGGCGAAATGGCATGCTGGGAATATATCACTGCCAAAGGTACAATGGACCTGGACGCTGCTTTTGTCTCCCGATACGGTTATAAGCCCGAAACGTTGTTGCCGCTCACCCTTGATCGATGGAAGCAACTCCTTCATCCTGACGATTGCCCGCACGTCATATCCACGTTTGAAAAAATCATTGCGGGACATGCAGATATTCTGGACCTGATCTACCGGATGCAGACCGCTTCGGGAGAATGGCGGTATTTTCGTGGGCGCGGCGGTGTTGTCGAAGCATCTCACACGGATAAAAGGGCACACAAAATATCAGGAACCGTCCAGGATATTACCGATCTGAAAGCCGCCGATACCGTTCTTCAACGCCGTGATCGCCTCCTTGCGGCGGTCAATGACGTGGCAAGTCTCTTGTTAACAACCGATTCCAACAATTTCGATCAGTCTCTTGCGAACGCTCTCGATGTTCTCGGAGATGCAACCGAAGTTGACCGCGTCTATGTGTGGCAGAATGAATTGATTGACAATGAACTGTATAGTACGCAAGTTGGTGAATGGTCGCCGAGCGTGGAACCTCAACAGGGGAACGACCTTACCTTTCAAATCAAATATAGTGAATCGATGCCGACCTGGGAAGCCCCATTGCGTGCCGGACAATGCATCAACAATGTCGTTCGGGACATGCCTCAGGCGGAACAGGACCAACTGGCACCGCAGGGAATTATCTCCATCCTTATTGCCCCCATTCTGTTCCAGGATGAGTTCTGGGGGTTCATTGGGTTTGACGACTGCCACAATGAACGGCGTTGGGATGGAACCGAAGCCGGCATCCTGAAATCGGCTGGAATGTTGTTCGCCTCGGCAATTCAGCGACACCAGGTCGAACGTGAATTAAAGCGGGAACAAGAAACGTTGGATTGGATCATTGAGACCAGTCCGGTTACGATTTTGGTCGCCGAGGACGAAAAGGTCAACAAACTGAATAAAAGGGGAAGAGAGTTACTTGCCATTCCGAACGGAACTCCCGTCGTGGAAATTTACGAGAAAATGTTAGGAGAGTATCAAAGTCGTTTGAACCGCGATCTGATTTTTCGGGATATACACACCAAAGGGGCTTTTCGATGCGAAACGCAGTTTCTCTGCGCTGATGGAATCCAACGCGATTTTATCCTGACAGCGGTTCTGTTTGAACCGGACAATTTCCGTAAATCCATTTCATGGATCGTGGACGTAACGGAGTTGAAAGAAACAGAAAGAGCGTTGATCCAAGCACGGGACAAAGCGGAACTTGCAACCAGGGCAAAAAGCGAATTCCTGGCACGAATGAGCCATGAAATCCGAACGCCGATGAATGCCATTCTCGGCATGATTTACCTCTGTTTGCAAACAAAATTAAATGACAAACAGAACGATTATCTTACAAAAACGCAATCTGCCGCAAACAGTTTACTGGGAATCATTAACGACATTCTTGACTTCTCTAAAATTGAGGCGGGCAAATTCGTGTTGGAAACGATTGCGTTCTCGTTGAAAAAAACGGTCGAGGGAGTCATCGATATTGTAAAAATCAATGCGGAAAGTAAGAAACTTAAAATCGTTACAAAAATTGAGCCTCAAATTCATGACAATCTGATAGGCGATCCGCTTCGTCTCCGGCAGATATTACTCAACTTGATCAGTAATGCGGTTAAATTTACGGCAAAAGGGGGAATTATCATTACGATCAAACAAGATAGATCGCAGTTTCCAGAGAATGCCGACAAGACTCTCCTTATTTTTGAAGTGAAAGACACCGGGATCGGATTGAAACCGGATCAAGTGGACACCATTTTTGAATCGTTTTCTCAAGCAGATGGTTCGACGACCCGGAAGTACGGCGGTACCGGACTCGGTCTTGCCATTGTGAAAAGTCTCGTGGAACTGATGGGAGGAAGCGTGAACGCAACCAGTACGCTCGGACAGGGCACAACGTTCTGTTTCTCGGCGGTCTTTGCAAAATCGAATGCAAGACCGGAAATATCGTCGGTGGTCTTGTTAAAGAAACGACGTGTTCTGATTGTGGACGACGATTCAAACGACTTGGAAATCATGACGACCCTGTTGCAATCACTGCACATGGACGTGTCGTCGGTTCATACGGGAACGGTAGCACTGGAAAAGTTAATGGTGGCAACATACTTAAAAGTTCCGTTTGAATTGGTCTTAGTCGACTGGCGGATGCCCCGAATGGATGGGATCGAAACCGTCCGGCGGATTCGACTCAATGAAAATATCAGACCGCCGCACATTCTCATGATTTCCGCGTATGACCGGCAGGACTGTCTCCGGCATGTGCAAGGCTTGAATGTTGCCGACGTGTTGGTTAAGCCCGTACAGTTAGACGTTCTTAAAGCGGCACTGAAAGCAGCATTTCAGGAAGATTTATCCAAAAATACGAAGGAAACACGTGCCAATATTCAGGGGGCAAAAGTTCTGCTTGCAGAGGACAATAAAATTAACCAAATGGTTGCAATGGAACTGTTGAAGATCATGAATGTCGAACTAACCGTTGCGAACAATGGGGTTGAAGCGGTCGAAGCCGTGAGAAAGAAGAACTTCGATTTGATCTTAATGGATATTCAAATGCCGGAAATGGACGGACTGACGGCGACACAAATGATTCGCGATATGGATAAGCCGGGAGTCGAGAGAATACCAATCTTGGCAATGACAGCAAACGCCATGGACACCGATTATCAAAAGAGTTTGGAAGTCGGCATGAACGATCATTTGACGAAACCGATTGATCCTGAAAAACTCCGCTTCGCTCTCGAAAAATGGATCGTCCGTTGAGAAACGATGTCCGGCACTACACTGCGTTCCATTCCGGCTTTTATTGGTATCGTTCACAAAAGCCGGAATGCAGCGCAATGGCGAGGTGGTCTCATGTCTACTGCCAGTGTTGCCAAGAGTTGATCTTGTAGCGGGATGCATTTTCGGACCACGTTCCTGTTTGGGAGACTATACCTTGACCGTCTTGCCAAGTCAGTTTGAGAACTCTCTGCTGACCGCCAGCGTAATCGAAAGTTTCACCATCATCTTCATAAAGCACAAATGGCGTGTCCCCTTTGCCGAACACGTGAACCGTCACGTCAAAACAAGTCTCTTTCGTGATGCACTGCACCGGCTCTGCCAACGGCACAATCGTACCAGACTTGACAAACACGGGGATCGTTTCCAAAGGAACATCAATCTTGATTTTCTGTCCCCCGGCGTATTTCTTTTTCGTCCAGAAATCGAACCATTCCCCTTTGGGCAGATACACTTCACACGATTGTTGCCCGGCAAGTACCGGAGCGACGAGCAATGACGGACCGACGAAAAACTGCATGTCGAGATTGAACGTTTCCTTGTCGTTGGGATAATCCACTACGATTGCACGGTGCGGCGGAATTCCTTTGCGATGGTAATCCATAAATGCCGAATACAGGTACGGCACCAACGTCATACGGACATTCATTAAGTCGCGCATGGCTTTGGTGTGTGCTTCTGAATCGGGATGGCGTTTGCCAGCATTATTTTCATTTCGGTCGAAATTGTACCACGGCGGATGATCCAAGAACCAACAATCGACTTGCGCCAGTGCGGAAAACACCAGCGACTGCATCCGCCGGATCATATCTTCTGCCGATTTTGCCTGCCGCAATTCGGGAGTCCAAAGTGTTCCGCAGAAACCGCTTTTTCCGATGGCGCGAATGTAATCGTCGTGCTTGTACAAATCGCTGTACACCACAAACGGCAGCGGCGATGCCAATGCGTGGGTCGCCCGCACCTGATTGTACGTCCGTTTATTGCGTTTGCGAAATTCCTCGTCAAATAATTTCTGTGTCAGTTGCCCAAACATCGCATGCATAATTTCGCCGTCCATTCCCGAAGGAAATCGGCTTGCTTCGGGGAACGACCACGGCTTCCATGACAACGGCTGGTTATCACACTCGTCGATTTTGAATCCCTCGATACCGATGTCAATCAGAACCTCGTTATGATAATCCAGATAGATTTTTTTGGCTTCTGGCGTAGCAAAGTCCGGCACGAGACCGCCCCAGACCATGTAGTTACCCGACCACGGCATAATCTCTTTGTGAAACGGAGCCGTCGGATGAATGAAGGCATGTTCCCAGAGATTGATACGATACCCCATCTCGTTCATTTCTTGGATCATGGCGACGGGATCGGGAAAACGTTCTTTGTTCCAGACGAACGAACACGAATAGGCTTTGGTATGCCAGCCGGGTTCAAATCCCCACATGTCGCAGGGCATTTTTTCTTCCCGAAATTCCTTGGCGAGTTTGAGTGCCATCTCTTGGGTGTATTGGGTTTTCGAGCGAAAGGCAACCCCTAATCCCCAGAGCGGTGGAAGCGCCCCGCCGCCGGAAAAAAGGTTGTAACGTTGGATCGCTTCCATCATACTGGGACCGGCAAAAATATAAATGTCGGCTCCGTTGACCGCACCCGGAATGTCGATGACCATCGTTTTGTCGGAGAGTTCACGGCGGCGATAAAGTGTGTCGGTATCTGTTGCGAGTTCGTTGTCCGATTCCGCTTGCGGCTTTTGATCGGGTCTGACTAATGCCACGTTTCCTGCATAAAATGAGAGATAACGTGCCGAATCGACAAAAACACCGTAGCCCAAGTTGGAAACGTAAAACGGTACGGCAGCATGGGCATCGTTTTGTTCGTTGGCGACATTTTTGTCTTTGTCGTTGGCAGGTATCGGTTGCATGTCGCTGGCTCGTATAACGCTTCGCCGGTTCGTCTGGTTGAAAATCGCAATGTTGTTTCCCATACCATAAACCTGCTCATCCTTTTGCATCGGCAATTCAAAGACGGTGCCTCGTCCGGTTGTGTAGGCAAGGATGTTCGCCGGTCGCCACGGCAAACGGGGTGCCGCCGTCATATCTGCCAGTCCTTTTTCGTCGATGGGCGCTGAACGAAGATAGGCGGTAGGCACAAATTTTTCAGGGCTACCGAAGCGGAGCCGCCAGATTCCATTGGCAACGGGAACGAGTTCGTACCCGGCGGCGGTTTGTTTCGGATCAAGTTGATTCCACTCTTCGGCGGAAACGACCGAAATCGCTAAAAATAAAGCAGCAAGTAAAGCAGTGGTGATCGTACGCATAAAAACTCCTTTGGAATAGAGGGTTGATTTGAGAATAGTCATACGGGAATGGTCGAATTTCGCCAGGTGAACCCTATTTCTACCTTATTTTTCCGAACAAAACAACCTTGGTGGCATTTCAAACATTTCCGAAAAAAATTGCCATTTCCCGTTCGGCGGCGGTGAGGCTGTCGGAGGCATGAACAAGATTACGTTGACTGGTCAACGCAAAGTCTCCTCGAATCGTGCCGGACGGTGCTTCGCTTCCATTGGTGGGTCCGATCATTCGGCGGACTACGGAGACGGCTTCTGTTCCTTCCAAAATTGCCGCTATGACAGAACCGCTCGTGATATACGTCTCCAAACCGGGATAAAAGGGCTTGTCCAAATGATCGGCATAGTGTCGCCGGGAAAGTTCCGGCGTGAATTGCAGCATTCGCATCGCAACGATTTTTAGCCCTTTTTGTTCAAATCGGCTCAATATCGTACCGACGAGTTGGCGTTCAATAGTATCCGGCTTCAACAGTATCAGTGTCCGCTCCATCTTTTTTCTACGATTAAGGAGTTCCTCCATTCTACCGGAAGAAAGGAGAAAACGGAAGAGCCATAAACAAAATGACGGTGTATTACGCAATCGACGCACCAAGGCTGGGTGCCCTTGACCGGTCTCCGAGAGTTTGCGACAATGGAGCGTCGTGTTCGTGTCCGCTTTCAGAAAAAATCAAACCGGTTCAGAACGCAACATCTCATGTCATTGACACCCACATCATTCACTCGACGCTTTTTCTTGCATTTTTGCACGGCAACCTTGATGTTGCTGCTGGTTCCGTCCCTCTTTGCCGAAGAACCATGGTCGTTCGGTGTCATTCCCGATACACAATGGCAGAGAGATGCCCCGTTCCATGGAGCGGCTATTCATGTGATTGATGCCATCAACACCGAGTTCGTTCGGCAACAAGTTGACTTTGTCATCCAAGTGGGCGATCTGGTCGATAGAGCCTCCACAATCGCTTTCCAAACACGCGCTGCGCACAACAAAGTCCTTGATGAAGCCGGAATCAAATTTTATCCGCTTCGCGGCAATCACGATGCCATCACGCTCGAATCGGCGGAACAATTCAAAGAAACGTTTCCGAACCTTCCCGGTACGCCGAACGGCAACGGAAGTTCTCCTGACCTGCCCGGTGCGGCAGGCATGACATACGCATTCACACACAAAGGCGGTAAATTCATCTGTCTCGACACATTCCCACTGGTGGACGACGGTTCGCCAAGTGGTAAAGCCTACACAATCGGCGATTACATGCCGTGGATCAAAGCGGAACTGAAAAAGGATGACCATTCTTTCGCTTTTGTCTTCTCACACAAAAATCTTGTGGGACAAAATCACAAAGATAATCTCTTTACCAGCGACAAAACAAACCAAGATAAATACCCGGAAATTCAGAATGCGTTCTACGCTTGCTTGCAGCAGAATGGAGTGCGGTATTGCCTGAGTGGGCACGACCACATCTACCAGCGTTCGCGGATCAGTAGTCCCGACGGCAAGTCGGAACTCGTCCAAATTATGTGTGGTTCCGCATCAGGCAAGTTTTATACTCCGACCCCGCCCTTCCTTGCAAGAGAAAAACCGCTGACCCAAGAATTGAAACGAGTCGGCTTTTTGATTGCCCGAGTGAGCGGCGACCGGGTCTGTTTTGAATACTATTCGACGGAACCATTCGGGACAGAACCCAAACAACCGACATGGGAACTGCGAGATTCCTTCGGTTACACTTTGGAAGGTAAAGTATTTGAAGAAACATGGGAAACCATGAAAAAAATTGTCCGACCCCAAGAATAAATGATGACACAAAATAATCCCAACCGAATAAAATCCTACGAATATTGGCGGACTCGAATTTTGTATTCGACGATGTTCGGGTACATCTTTTTCTATTTCATCCGCAAGAATCTCTCCATGGCGATGCCACTCATTGAGGAAGACCTCGGCATCAGCAAGGTGGAACTTGGTGTTTTTCTGACGGCACACGGTATCTTGTACGGTATTTCACGTTTTTGCAACGGAATCCTTGCAGACCGGGTGAATCCTCGGTACTTTATGGCTGGCGGTCTCTTTCTCTGCGCTGCGGCAAATTTCGGCTTCGGTATGAGCAGTACCGTCTGGTTGATGGGGCTGTGCTGGCTTGCCAATGGCTGGTTTCAAGGAATGGGTTTCCCCCCTTGCGCCAATAGTTTGTCGCGCTGGTTCGCCGCCGAAGAGCGCGGGATAAAGTGGTCGATCTGGAACACATCCCACTCCATCGGAGCCGGTTTAATTTTTTTGATCAACGCCTGGGCAATCTGGTATTTTCAAGACTGGCGTTTTTGCTTCTTTATCCCAGCGACTCTGGGTATTATTGGTACTTACATCCTTTTCAATCGGCTGCGTGATGCCCCGGAAACGATGGGATTTCAACCCGTCGAAGAATATTATGAAAAGAAAATCGGTCGTCCCCCGGAAGCAATCAAAAAAGCAATCGAAGCCGTGGAAGATGACGAACAGACGGCGCAAAGTTGGGGAAAAACTCTGGTCAAACACGTCTACTCCAATCCGGCTATCTGGATTATCAGTTTCGCCAACTTTTTCGTTTATATCGTTCGTTTCTCGATCCTTGATTGGGCACCGACGTTTTTGAAACAACACAAGGGCATCGACATTCACCATGCGGGTATCGTCAGTAGTTGCTATGAATTGATGGCTATTTTCGGTATGCTTGCCGGCGGATATTTGATGGACAAGACATTTCGAGGACGCGGAGCGAAGGTCTGTTGTCTCTATATGCTCGGTTGTACTTACGCAATGGTGCTTTTCTGGTACACGGACTCAAACAATGTGTTCGTCAATGCGGCGTTCCTTGCGGTTCTCGGTTTTTTCATATACGGACCGCAGTGCCTGATCGGAGTTGTTGCTGCCAATCTTGCCACGAAAAAAGCCGCAGCAGCCGCCAACGGATTAACTGGGATTTTCGGTTATGCAAGCGTAATCGTAACCGGTTGGGGTGTCGGACTAATCTCGCATTATTACGGTTGGAACGCGGTGTTTCTCTGTTTATGCGGAGCCTCGTTTATGGCAATGATCCTGTTCCTGTTCGTGCTCAATGTTGCTGCTCCAGAACAGATTGCCGCCGAACACACAGAACGAGAGCAGCAATGGCAACAGGAAGGCAATAAATCGAACAAGAAAAATTGACGAAGTTGTTGTAAGGATACCCTTTTCCCATTAACTCCGATGAACACCCATATAGAATACTTCTGTTTTTCCTTATTGTTGCTTACTGTGATGGCTTCAATATCGGCAGCGCAAACGTGGAATGTCCGAGACCATATTCCGTTAGACGAATTGACGATTCAGTGTCATCGTGGGGCAGGGAATCTGTCGCCGGAAAATTCAATGGAGGCGTTTGAAATCGCCTGGAATTTGGCAACGATTCCCGAAGCCGACCTACGGAACACCAAAGACGGTGTCATCGTGGCGTTTCATGACAACAACTTTCAACGAATTTTGCCTGATGCGCCCGTCGCAGTGCAAAAACAAGGAATTGCCCACTTGACCCTTGCCGAAGCAAAGCAACTCGACATCGGAGCATGGAAAGGTCCCGAATATAAAGGACAGCGCATTGCAACGATGGCAGAAATAACGGAGGTCTTGAAAAAATATCCCAAGCGGAAAATATATGTTGACATTAAGAACGTCGATTTTTTGCAACTTGCAAACGAAACGAAAGACGTTCATCGACAACTGATTTTGGCGAGTACGAATTACAACGAAATCTTGCTTTGGAAACGGCTGGCACCAACATCACAAACCCTGCACTGGATGGGCGGAACCGAAGAAGTGTTGTCAGAACGTCTCGATAGATTGGAAAAGCACCGATTTGATTCGGTGGACCAACTGCAAATTCACGTCAACACGGATGCGGCAGGGCAATTCTCGCCATCCGACGATTTTTTGCGTAAAACCGGAGAACGTCTTCGGAAGTATAACGTGCTGTTTCAAGCCCTGCCGTGGGAAAACGACAACAAGACCGGCGGCAGTAATCCCGATGTGTACAAACGTCTGATGAATATTGGCGTTGCCAGTTTTGCAACGGATTTCCCCGACGTGAACATCCGGGCGGTCAAAGAATACTATGAGACAAAATAGATGAGTTACGAACATTCGCAAAAACGTATCAACGATGCCTTGCGTCATGCCGACGAAACGGAAGCCGTTTTCCTCGGTGAAAATTTGCTCGAACAGATACCGGACTTGTTTGGGCAATTCTTTTCTGAACGCAGAGTCATCGTGGTGGACGACACGAACACCTTCAACGTTGCCGGTCGTGCCGTTGATGAATACTTCCGCCGTGCAAAAGGATACTCCGTCGAGCCGCCGTTCCTTTTTAATGAAGGGGAATTTCATGCCGATGCCGATCATTTGGAGCAGTTGCGGAGTGTTCTCGCCCAAACCGATGCCGTTCCCATTGCCGTAGGAGCCGGAACGATCAACGACTTGGTCAAGCGAGCCGCATTCGTTTGCGGACGCTCCTATATGGTCGTTGCGACGGCGGCTTCCATGGACGGTTATACATCTTTTGGAGCATCCATTGAGGAGTGGGGATTCAAGCAAACCATGGAATGTCCGGCTCCACGAGTTGCCCTCCTCGATATGAACGTGCTTTGTAATGCACCGAGCGAAATGTCTGCCGCCGGTTACGCCGACTTACTCGCCAAGATTCCTGCCGGAGCCGATTGGATGCTGGCAGACTTCGTCGGTACGGAACCGATTAATCCCGTTGCGTGGCATCTTGTCCAAGACCCGCTACGGGATTGGCTCTCGGAGCCGGAAGGGATTGCGTCCGGTAAAAAATCGTCGATCCTTTCGTTGAGCGAAGGCTTGATTATCAGCGGTCTTGCTATGCAAAAAGCGAAATCGAGTCGGGCGGCTTCCGGGGCAGAACACATGCTCAGTCATCTCTGGGACAATCTGCACCATACGTTTCAAGGGCAAGTGCCTTCGCACGGATTCAAAGTCGGAATCGGTTCGATCGCAGCAAGCCAACTCTATGAACAAGTGCTGACGCTTTCGTCGGCGGATTTCCTGTCGGCAAAGTCAAGGATTCCACAATTCTATTTGCCTTGGGAGAGTGTCGCAAAAAACGTCGAAAAACATTTCGGGACGGGACAACTGGCGAAGCAGGTCTTGGAACAAAGTCGGCAAAAACATGTTTCGCCAGAGGAAATCGCAAGGCGGTTAGACCTTTTTGCATTCCACTGGAAAGAATTATCGGAAAAAATTAAGAACCAGTTGCTGCCTTCCGCCGTGCTCCGACAGATGCTTCGCCGGAGTGGTGCCGCCGCAACATCGGAAGAGATTGGGATTGACACGAACCGATTGAGACTCAGTTGCGAACAAGCCCGATTCATTCGTTGTCGATACAACATTCTTGATTTCGTGCAGGAAACAGGAAATTGGGAAAAAATGATTCCCGCATTGGTGCAGTAGGTAAGATGGTGTATAATGCGGCAATAGTAACGTAGTCGGCATCGGCAATGATTCCATGAAACGAGAAACGATTATTGACAATTTGAAGCGGCAAACCAAGTGGGACGTGATCGTCATTGGCGGAGGCGCCACAGGGTTGGGAATCGCATTAGACGCATCGCTCCGGGGATTTTCCACGCTCCTTCTGGAACAGCACGATTTTACGAAAGGGACTTCAAGCAAAAGCACGAAACTGGTGCACGGCGGTGTCCGATATCTCGCCCAAGGAGATGTCGGACTGGTCATCGAAGCACTTCGGGAAAGAGGATTGCTGCTCCGCAATGCACCGCATTTGGTCAAGAATCAGACATTCATTATTCCCAATTACGCTTGGTGGAGAGGTCCGTTTTACGCCATCGGCTTGACGATGTACGATCTCCTTGCCGGAAAACTGGGATTCGGTCGATCCTACTACATCGGAGCCAAGGAAGTGTGTCGCCGTATTCCGACGATTCGCCAAAACGGCTTGAAAAGCGGAGTCGTTTATCACGATGGTCAATTCGACGATTCCCGATTGGCGATTCATCTTCTGCGCAGTATTTTTGAGAAGGGGGGCACAGCGGTCAATTATATGAAAGCCGTTGCCTTTGATAAAACATCCGACGGACGGCTCGCCGGTGTTCGAGTGGAAAATCAGGAGACCGGCGAAAGTTTCAATTTTCAAGGTACGGCAATGATCAACGCAACCGGAGTGTTCGTCAACGACGTAATTCGGATGGACCTGCCGGAATCCCCTAATCTGATCCGACCGAGCCAAGGAATTCATCTTGTCGTTGATAGGGAATTTCTTCCCGGCGACGATGCCCTGATGATTCCGAAGACCGACGATGGTCGGGTGCTCTTTGCTGTTCCCTGGCACGACAAAGTCGTTGTTGGAACGACCGACACGCCAATCGTCGACGCATCCTTGGAACCCGTCGCTCTGGAAGAGGAAGTTGACTTCATTTTGCGAACGGCGGGTCGTTATCTCGAAAAGCCGATTCGTCGGGAAGACGTGCGAAGTGTCTTTGCCGGATTGCGTCCTCTTGCCGCCCCAAAAAAGGTGGGCGATAAAAAGACCCGGGAAATCTCCCGAAATCACAAAATCCTCGTCTCCGAGTCCGGGCTGATCACGATTACCGGCGGAAAATGGACGACGTACCGAAAGATGGCTCAGGATGTTTTGGACAAGGCAATGGCTCTCGGCAAACTGGAGCAGCGAACATGTGGAACAGAGAATTTTTCGATTCACGGTTTTCAGAAAAACGTTGACAGGAACGATCCGCTTTATGTGTACGGCAACGACCGAAAGGAGATCGAGCGGCTCATTGCAGAGCGTCCTGAACTTGCCGAGCGGCTTCATCCGAGGCTTTCGGCATTGAAAGCCGAGGTCGTTTGGGCTGTTCGTGTTGAACTTGCAAGAACGATAGAAGATGTTCTTGCCCGAAGACTGCGAAGTCTGTTGCTTGATGCCAAAGCCGCCATTGATGTCGCTCCCGAAGTTGCCCGACTCGTTGCCGACGAATTGGGCAAAGACGAGGCTTGGCAACAGAAACAAGTGAAGGACTTCGTTCAATTAGCCAATCAATATCTCCTGGTTCCCTATCAATAATATCGACACAAATATAGTCCCATGTTTTTTACATTAAAACCGGCACCGCACAAGCCGCAGTTACCAGAGAAACAAATTGATCCGACCTATCGGAGGCTCCGGGAGCAAGTTTTTCTCGGTACTATCGTCGGATACTCTGGATACTATCTGGTTCGGAACAATTTTTCGTTGGCAATGCCGCATCTCGTGGAACAGGGATATTCCAAAACACAACTCGGTATCGCGTTTTCCGCGCTCGCCCTCTCGTATGGCATCAGCAAATTCCTGATGGGAAATGTCTCGGATCGAAGCAATGTCCGAAGATTCCTCCCCCTTGGACTATTGCTCAGTGCCGGTGTTTGTGCCTTTCTCCCCTTTGGATTTTTACTCAGTACCGGAACATGTTCCTTTTTGGGGTTCAGCCAATCTGCAACCGCGACTTGGTCTATTGTAGCGTTGTATTGTATCCTTTTCCTCTTGGGCTGGGTTCAAGGAATGGGCTGGGCACCGTGCGGACGAACCATGGTGCATTGGTTTACGGGGAGTGAACGCGGACTGCGGATGGCGTTCTGGAACCTCTCTCACAATATCGGTTCAGGACTGATGGCACTTTTGACCATGGCAGGGCTTGTCCTTTTTGCCGGTGCCTGGGGAAGTATCTTTTATTTTCCCGCCATGATAGCCTGTGTGTTTGCTGTTGCCGCATTTCTCCTTCTGCGTGATACGCCGCAGTCCTGCGGGCTGCCGACCATCGAACAATACAAGAACGAATACCCCGAAAATTACAAAGCGTCCTTTGAAGAGGAAATGTCCCCTAAAGAAATCTTTTTTAAGTACGTCTTCAATAACCGTCTTCTTTGGTACATTGCGATTGCCAATGCTTTTATCTATTTGATCCGCTATGGCGTGATCACCTGGGCTCCGACTTACCTGGTCGAGGTCAAGGGCTATGCAATCGACAAAGCGGGCTGGTCGTACTTTGCTTATGAGTGGGCGGCAATTCCCGGTACACTGCTCTGCGGATGGATGAGCGACCGGTTTTTCAAGGGGCATCGGGCACCGGCAACCATACTCTACCTTGTATTGGTTGCTGGTGCGATTGCGGTGTACTGGCTCCATCCGCCCGGTCAGGCATGGTTGGTTACGGCTTCGCTGATTGCCATCGGCTTTCTGATCTATGGACCCGTAATGATGATCGGTCTTCACGCCTTGGAACTCGTTCCGAAAAAAGCGGCGGGAACCGCTGCCGGTCTCACCGGATTGTTCGGCTATCTTTTTGGCACCATGTCGGCAAATATCGTGGTCGGCTGGGTCGTCGATCACTTCGACTGGAACGGAAGTTTCATTTTATTGATCGGCTCCTGCTTTGCAGCAATGTTCTTTGTCGCACTGACATGGATACCCAGAAAAGTCGGATACACAGACTCCCCGGACAAAACAAACGGAGATGAAATATGGTGAGTAAAATACGCCATCTTGTCTTTGACATGGATGGAACAATTTACAAGGGAAAAACCATTTTTCCTTATACGCTGAAAGCCTTTGACCTCTTGGATTCGTGCGGGGTCTCCTATACTTACCTGACGAACAATAGTTCGCTCAGTGCAGTGGATTACATCAAAAAAATCAACGATCTCGGACTGCGCGGCGGAGCAGAAAACCTGTACACATCGTCTCTGGCAACGTTGGCGTATCTCCGCAAACACCACCCGAAGTTTCATGCCGTCTACCTTCTCGGAACGGAAAGTTTGAAAACCGAATTTCGTGAAGCCGGTTATCGAATTGTTTCCGATGACACTGCCGATGAACCGGACGTTGTCGTCGTTGCATTCGATACGGACATGACTTATCCTTCGCTGTGCAAGTCGGCTTGGTGGATCAAACAAGGAAAGCCGTACTTTGCGACGCATCCCGACAAAATTTGTCCGACCGATTTGCCGACCGTCTTGGTCGATTGCGGAGCAGTCTGCGATTGCATCGCATCGGCAACGGGACGCATGCCGGACAAAGTTTTTGGCAAGCCTGATCCTTTGATGATCGAAGGAATTATGGATCAATATGGATTGCAACCTTACGAAGTGGGGATGGTCGGTGATCGTCTTTACACGGACATTGAAATGGCTCGCCGTGCCGGAGTGATCGGCGTTCTTGTTCTTAGCGGCGAAGCGACGCGGGAGGATTTGAGCAAGAGCGGACTTAATCCTGAAGTCGTGGTCGAAAATATTTTGGAATTGGCAGAAAAGATCAAAGAGGCGAAGAACCGTTGTCCATAGACCCGGGTTCTCTTTTCTTTTTTTCCTCTTTCCTGTACATTATGAGGGAGTCAAGAGCGGGGCGGCGTAAGCCCCCCGGTTCAACGTTTTCGGTTACTATGCCATTGCAGTTTCCTGTCATCATCCGCCGAAAACTCGACCGACTCGAACGGTCTCTACGATTTTACGCCGCTCTTGATGGAATCGCCCTGCTACTTTTCACGGTCATTTCGCTCTTCTTGCTCAATTTTGCCCTCGACCGGTTTTTCGAGTTCCCACTTGCCACCCGCGCTGTTCTTTTGCCGATGGTCGTCGGCACAATCCTCTATGTCTTTTGGCTACGGATCATTCGCCGATGTTTTGCGGTCGTCCGGCGCGACCAACTCGCCACCGTTTTGGAACATTTCATTCCTAATCTGAACGAGTCGCTCATCACAGCAGTTGACTGGGCGGACAACGAAGAATTCGATCCCGAACTGATGCAGTACACGATTAACGAAGCCGCCGCTGCATTGCGAGGAGTTACCGTGAGCCGGTTCCTTCGCACTGATCGTGTACTTGGTCGATTGACGTTCAGTATAGTCTTCGCCGTCTTGGTTGTCGCTTATTTTGAGTCTCACTTTTCCATCGTTCGTCTTTGGTTTTCCCGAAACGTTTTGCTCTCACAAGAAGAATATCCCCGACGTTCGCATCTGCTCGCCGATGGATTTCAGGAGGGTCGAATCCGAATCGGTCGCGGAGACCCATTCACGTTGGTAATTCGTGCCAGTATGGAAAGATCATTGGTTCCTGAAACCGTTCGAGTGCGGATCGGAACATCGGTAATCGGCTATCGAACGTTGGTCATCGACCAATTTCGTACAGAAACACGGGAAGGCACTCGCTGGCGGGTCTTTTCAACGACATTTCCCGAAATGCTTGAAACCGTCGCTTTGCAAATTCGCGGAGCAGATTCAACACTGAACGACCTTTGCGTTGAAGTTGTTCCCACACCGACACTGACCGAAATGATGTTGAGTCAAAAATTTCCCGATTACATGCAGCGACCGGATCGTGTCATTGCTCTGACAGGGCAAACAATGATTCCCGAAGGAACGACGATCACGATCACGGCAAAGTCCACGAAACCGCTTGCGGAAGCAACGGCAATCGTCAATCAAACGGAAATTTCATTGCATATGCAGAACTTTCCTGCGGATGGCACCACCTCTGCCCCTCCTTCGGAGGGGTGCCGCGATAGCGACGGGGCGGTTCCATTCAACATGATTACACTGACTTTACCGGCACTGCGTGAGGAAACGATCATTGATTTTCGGTTGCGGGACATTGATTCGCTCACGAATCGCCATCCAATCCGGGCAGAATTGAGAATGATCAAGGATCAACCGCCGGTTGTTACGGCAAGATTAGAGGGGATTGGTTCTGCAATCACACCGGAAGCAGTTCTGCCGATTATCGGTGAAATCACCGACGACAATGGATTGTCAGCGGCAACACACCGCTACATCACGGAACCTGCACCCAACGAGCCGCCGCGAGAATCGGCGGAGGGGACAGTGCCGATTCCCGGAATCCATCCGGGACAGACCGTTTTTCCATTGAAACAGACGTTTGCTGTTTCGCCGCTTGCCGTGCAACCGAACGACAAGTTGATTCTCTCCGTTGAGGCAAGCGATTTGTTCGACCTGGATTTATTTGAGGGACAGATCGGCACCGGACCTCGTTGGCTGCTGGAAATTGTTACGGCGGAAAAACTCAAAAATTTGCTCGAAACGCGGGAAATTGCCCTGCGGCAACGGTTTGAAGTCATCATCGGCGAAGTCGAAAGGACAAAAAACATGTTGACCGATTATTCCGTGGAACCCACGGAACCGCAAATTCGGCAAGCAGCAGCGTTGACATTAGACAGCAAAGAAGGGGTGAGTGAAGAAGAGCGGCAACGTGAATTGGAAGCAAAAAAGAAAAAAATTCGGGATACAATCGGTTTGGAACAGTCGGAGTTGGGAAGGTATCACATTTCCCGAATGTTGCGGGACACACAAAAAGAGGTTTATGATTTGATCGGCATTGTGGAATCGTTTCGGGGAATTCGGCAGGAAATGATCAACAACCGGATTTTTTCGGAGGACGAACAAAAACGGATCAATCAGGAAATTATGCTGCCGATACAGGAGTTGATCAATACGGATTTTCCCGGTATTGACCAGTTGCTCGGCATGTTGAATCAACTGTTGTCGGAACACGATGAGCCGAAGCGTCCTTCGGTGCAGACAGAGCGGCAGAATATTTTGGACAAGTTTGATGCAACGCTTCTGAAAATGACGGCGATTCGGGATAAGATGGCTTCGATGGAGAGTTTCAACGAGGCGATTGAACTTTTACGCTCGATTCTCAAACAGCAGCAACAGTTGCGGAACGAAACGATTGAAGAGCGGAACAAACGTTTGAAAGATTTGCTCGATTAAATACCACAACCAGAGTCGCAATCGTTCGATTGCGCAAAAAAAAAACCGGGGATGCTGCGCAACCCCCGGATAAACCCGTTCTTGACAGACCCATTGATGAGGAAATAACCAGTGGGTTTATTGCATAGGACCGGGAAAGACACCTCGGGTAATAATACCGTTGCAATTTGCGGCACAGGGGTCGCAAGTGGGTTCGCACGGTCGGCACACCGGTTCGCATGGAGCACAGCCGGCGGGTTCGCAAGGATCGCAATTTGATGCGGAAACAGCCGTCGTATAAACGGTTTGAACCGCATCTCTCGAACGTGAAACGGGGAAAAGGGAGCCGCTACGGCACCAACTCGTTGTACTTCCGCCAGCGGATGAACAACCGATACTTACTGAGGACAGCAATAGGGCGACCGAACAAAATAATGCAAACTTTTTCATGGCTAAATCTCCTGGATTGGGGGACAGGTCTTCGTTGTCGGATTTCACAAAGGTTACGCCGATCCCGCATGATCGGCAGGACACTCTACCATGTGGCTGCCAAAAGGCAAACGGCGTGAAAAGAATTTGATCGGTTTTTCGGCATACCGTTGTGCATAACCCGAAAAACCGATAAGGATTAAACCGTAAACAGCATGGAAGCGTCTTTCATAGGGTTACTTACTCTCAAAAAACGCATCAAGGCTGATTGCTGACCACGATTCCATTTGATCTTTGTATGCTCGGAGTTCGTCGAGCGGCATAAAGCCGGATTCGATCAAATCCGACTCGTTAGAGACAACATTCGGTTCGGCAACGTCAAGACGATGCACGATGCCAAGATGGACACTGCCGACTTCGGTCGAATCATCATTGATGAGACCAATACACTGTTCGGTAAAAGCGGTGTGCAAAACAACCTCTTCGTGCAGTTCCCGCAACATTCCCTCCCGATAAACATCATCCGAGTGTTGCCTCTGATCGTCGATGGCAATATGACCGCCGACTCCAATGCTCCGCTTGTGATGCAACCGGCTTTCTCCCATGCCTTTGCCGCGAACATACTGAAAAATAGAGATATTCCCCGAAGAATCGGTATGACAGAAGATCATGTACGGAATCAACTGCTTGAAACCGGGATCGGTTTCCACTTCGCTCCGCGGACGAAACTGAACATTTTTCGTATCAAGGAGTACGTCCCGATAGCGGTCAACGTCGGTGCAAAATCCTTGAAAATGACCGAGTGCATGAAAAATAGGTGTCGGAATGACTAAAACGTGTTCTTCCATTGGTGTCGGTTTACTGCTGTCCCTTATATCGATTTGCCCGGTCACGGAAGTCGTTGCGCTTGGTAACGGCAAGCACCTTATCCAAGGCGGCATTGAACTCGTCCCTTGCCGACCGCTTCAGATCGACCTGATGAGCCAAGTCCAAAATCGATTCGCAAACCCTTTCCTGAAGTTCAGCATCGTCAAAATGTTCTAAAACAAACCGCAGAGACTCAACAGTACGAATTTGTCCAACACGTTCGATGATAAACCGTTTGTCCTCAACCCGCTTTGCCAGTGCGTAAACATCGGTAAGCCGTTTGACCTTTGCAACATCGTCGGTTTGGATTCCGATCTGGTCATTCGGCAACGACATAACACGGGTAAAAGCCCGAAGGGCGGCTATCCGATCCGCTTCGGAACCTTGGTCATCACCGGCTATCGCAAAGAGATCGTCCGCCACTTTGGCGTTGGGCCAATTACTGAACGCACGAACCGCATTTTTGCTTTGCTTGATTTTGTCAATCGTTTTGGCATCACCCACACGTCCCAAAAGCGAGAGTCCTTCCGGTGTATCCCAGTTACCCAGTGTTTGGATAACGGCATCGGCATCCCCTCCCGACAATCGGGCAATGATCTGTTCCGCCTGATCCTTTTGCCCTCGGTCCGTGATCAATGCCCACGCTTTGACGAAGTCGCCGACATCACCTTTCGTGGAGAGCGGCTCTGCCAGTTGCAACAGTTGCAGCCGGTTCGGGAAATCGGTAGCCTTCGCTCTTTCCAAAAGAATCGGACGCATGGACGAATTGAACCGGCGGTTCAAAACATCGGCAAGAATGAGAAATTTTTCATGATCTTGTTCCGATTTCAATTTCTCCACCAAAAAGGCATCAATTCCTGTCCGGTTCATTCGGGAGAGAGCCAGTTTTGCCAAATCCCTGTTTGCGCCGGTACGTGCCTGTTCGAGAAGGAAGGGAACTTCCGCTTCTCCGCCAAGTGCGCCGACAGCCAAGAGACCTGCATTACGCAACGTTTCGTCGGAACTTACGGCGGCTTCAAGAGCAAGCGGAATGTATTGGTTGAGTTGTGCGCCCGGACGGCGATTGGCATTATTGGCGGGGACATCCCCACGGCGTTGTGTCCGGTTAATCTGCATCCTCCAAGAGCGAGCAGTGAGATTGCTCAACACTTGGGCTTTTTCCATGTCCCCCAACTTGCTGTATCCTCCCATAAACGTATTGAATCCCGCATTGTTTCCTCGCGGAAGGTTAGAAATTGCTAGCGGTAATTGTGTTTCAACAGTGTCGTCTCTCGGAATGTTGGCTTTGATGGTTCGGGCAGTCAACGCATCCTTGGTGAGTTGCGAATTGACTTTTTTGAGAGCGTCTGCGGCTTCCTTTCCCGGAATGTTTGCCAATGCTCTGGCGGCTTCATCACGAATTCGGACTTCGTCGTCCGTCAGACATTTTGCCAGTGCCGGTACAGCGGTTGCATCACCGGCGATACCGAGTTGCCGCACGACCCAGACGGTCGTGTCCACCGGATTGTTTTTTGCCAGTTGCTCGACCGAGACCCGAACGATTTCCTTACGAATGTCAGGATCGTTCCCTTTTTGCTGACAGAAGGTCTGCCAATTTTGTTGGGCTTCTTTCCGTTGATTCAGGTCGGCGGAGGCAAAGTCAGGCACCCACTTTGCGAAGTTGTCCGAAATTTCCGAGGCGGAAACAATTGCGGTTGCCGTCATAAGAGCAGCAAGAACCGTGAAAATTCGTAATGTTTTCATTGCGTTTGATGATATTTGCGGTGAACAGGCACTGGTTGCTCCATTGTAGCACACTTGGGGGAAGAAAGTCAATAACATCGTTTACCGGCGGACCAACGTCCGCTTCTCTTGGCTCGCCTGATTCATCCCTCTAAATTTTTGCCCAAAAATCAGTACAATGAAGAAGAGACTACCGAAATCAATTCCCCCATGAGTTTAGGTGTAGGATACATTGGACCCTTCCGCTTGTTAGAAATTGTCAATCGTGGGCAATCGTGTTGTCTCTGGCGCGCTTATGACGATGACAAACGTGAATTCATCGGAATCAAAACGTTGCTCGAATCGACGGCAAAGCAACGTGGTCAAGTGCAACTCCTTGAACACGAATATAGGGTTGCCACCAAATTTTCGCATCCGAACTTGATTCATATTTTTCACTATGGGTGGTATAACAGAATTCCTTATATCGGAATGGAATGGTTTTCCGCCATCAATCTGAAAATGTGGATCAATCGTGGTTATGAAACGTACTGTGAACATCTTCCACGAATCATGGTTCAGATGGCGCAAGCGTTAGCCTATCAGCATGATCAGGGCTGGGTGCATCGGGATGTCAAGCCGGATAACTTTCTCTTTGACCCGGAATCGGTGCAAATTAAGATGATCGATTTTGCCCTTGCCAGAAGAGCCACCGCAGGATTTATGAAAATGTTTACATTGAAAGGAAAAATCCAAGGGACAGCAAGTTATATGTCGCCGGAACAGATTCAAGGACTGCCTCCGGCTTTCCATGCGGACATTTACAGTCTTGGTTGTACCTTTTATGAATTACTGACGACGCGGCTCCTTTTCACAGGGGATACGCTCAATGATCTGCTCAACAAACATTTGTCCCTTCCGCCGCCGTCTGTCGGGCAGCGAAACAAAAACGTTACACCGGAGTTCGCGGAAGTGCTCAAAATGATGCTTGCCAAGAAACCCGGAGATCGACCGAAGACTACCCAGGAACTTATTCGGCTATTGCACCACGTCCGACCATTCCGCCGTCCGCCGTCCAAAGGGGACCTCACTTAATAGCACCACACCGGATACTATGTCCTATAATTACGACATCAATTTCCCGCTACCGGAACCGCCGCTCGATGACATGCTGATTCCGCAACACATCGGCGATGCACCGCGGGAGGTGCCACTCTCAGTGCGGTTGTATCTGCGGTTGTGTTCCAATGTCATGGGCGTGCTTTTCGGTTGGTTTTTTGCGGGGTTCGGACTCATGTTCGTTCTTATCAGCGTTACCGCAATGGGACTAGGCGACGCAATTCCACGAAATTGGGTTGACGCAGGAAAGGGAACGATTACCAACGTCGTGGAAACGGACACTCGCATCAACGACAGCAAAATTTATGCCTACCACTTTGAAGCAAACAATGGTGGAGGGGAAAAAGTCAGCGGCATTTCATACGGATACAGCGGAATGCACAAAATCGGCGATGAAGTTGCCCTCGAAAAAGCCGGGATGCGATACCGTATTCAAGGTTTGACATTAACACCATGTGGACTATTGATCGTATTGATATTTGGCGGATTCGGCATGCTGTTCGGCGTGGTCGGGCTTGGCTTTCCGATTCATTCTTGGTTTGCCGGGGGTAAAACGATTTATCTTTTGCATGAAGGCACCGCAATCGGAGCGAGGTTTCTCGATATGAATCCAACGAATGCGAAGGTCAACGACCGACCGGTAATGCAGGTCAATTTCGAGTATCAGGTTGATGGCGAAGAGTACACGGCTTCAGCATACGCACTCGACACTTCCCGATTGACGGACACCCACTATAAGATGGTGCTTTACGATCCGATGCAGCCGGAGCGGTCTGTCGTGTTGGACGGTTTGCCAAGCGGTGTTCACATTGAAGACCTGACGGGTCGGTTTTGGGTCAATCCGTTGCGTCTCGTGCTTCCGCTCTTGGCGGCGACCATTGTTTGCGGACAGATTATTGCCATTGTCGTGCTGGTGATTCGGGCGATTTAGAGTTCAGAAAATGCAATCTTACGGTGTGGGTTTACTGAAAATCCCAATGACTGCCGGCGGATAGGAACGTATCCTGTTCGGCTCTGGAACGAGGGGCAACAACATCATGTCAAATTGTTCGTCGGCTTCAATAACAAACATCGAACCGACAGGAGCAAGGTCAACAAGCCGATTCAGTATTTCCAGCATTTCCACCTTTCGGGAACTATAAAAATCGTAAGGCGGAGAACAAAAGACGATCCACGGCGACTCCTTGGAAGGATGCTCGGATTCATTTTTGACCCAGAAAAAGGCATCCGTTTTGCATAAATTGCAAACCGGCAACAAATTCAATGATTCCAGATTTTGTTTCAGCAGAGAAGCCGTCGGCAGATGGATTTCGATGATCGTTGCCGACGTTGCTCCGCGGCTGATTGCTTCAATCGCAATCGCTCCTGTTCCGCCGAAGAGATCAATCGCATGCATTCCCTTAATTGCAGGTCCGATGAGATTGAAGACGGCTTCCCGAACACGATCTTTCATCGGACGCACTCGGTTATCGCCGACGTATTGCAATTTTCGTCCCCGAAGAGTGCCGCCAATGATTCGCAAACCCAGCGGTTCTTTTGCACCGGGACTGCTCCCAACGTTGCGCCGTTTGGACGCATGAGCGGCGGGCGCAAGTCCGCCGGTTTTCTCCGGCTTGCCAATATCGAACACCGTTGCTTCGCCGCCGTGCGTTTTTTTCTTTGTTGATTTTTTCATTGGACACTATCTTTGCGTCTTTGCGATTCAAATTTTATCCCAAACAGAAAAACCGCTTTTACACGATTCGTCTGACTTGATTGCCTTCGATTTGACAGACGAGTTTTTTCATTTGCAAGACGGCAATCGTTGCCCGAACGATGTGAACCGGCAACTGTACCGTGAGAACGACAGCGTCTATCGGCATCGGTTCTTCGCCGATTGCCTCAACGATTTTGCGTTCCGTTTCGTTCAAGTCCGACGGGAGTTCAACGGGCTTCTGGATCGGTTCCGTGATCCTGGAGCTTTTGCCGGAAAGTGATATTCTGTCGTTGCGCTGCACGCCATGCCGACTTTTGTTGTTCGCAGAAACCGGAATGGATCGCAGCGCAATGACGGGTTTCTCGCCTTCCGGCAGGTAGCAGTTGAGTGGACAATGAAAGCAGTCCGGTCTCGATTTGTCGCAAAAGTCCCGACCAAGTCGAACCAAAAATTCCTGCATCTTTTGGAACAATTTTGCTCCGTAAGGTTCTTCGTCCGGTGTCAGTTCCTGATGAATCAACTCCTGAATCTCCAACTCGTTCGCATGAAGACCGACAATGCCATGCCGTATCAAAATCCGAACGGTAAATGTATCGACCATATAAATCGGCACCTGCCCTGCATAGAGCAAAATGTTGTCTGCTGTGCCGTGTCCGATACCGGAGACACTCAACAGTTCTCGACGGATTACGTCGGCATCCCTTGCGAAATATCGGTCGAGATCACCGCCGCTTTGTTCCAAAATGAGCCTCGCAACCGCCCGGATGCGCTGTGCCTTTTTCGTTTGAAAGCCGACGGGACGGATTAACTCCGCTAACTGCTCGTCCATTTGCTGAACGATTTTGTTGAAATCGAGTAACTCTTTCGTTCGGAATTCGTTCAGGACTTTATCGACGGACTTCCATGTTGAGCCTTGGACGAGAACGGCACCGAGGATCACTTCAATCGGATTTTCAGACCACCAGGGATAGTCGGATTTTGTCGCATAGTATTCCCGAAGCGTCTCAAAAATCTGGCGCAGGATCGACATAACAAGGAACAGCGGGCGCAAACCCGCCGGTTTTGAACTTGCATTTTCATTCTACACGTTACACTTTCGGTTGTCAAATTTCGGCACGGCGTGTCCGCAAGAAAGCAACCGTTTTGGCGAGCCCCTGCTTTTCCAGTGTTTCGAGGTACTCGTTCGTCGTTTTTGGGGGATGCATAAGGACTGTCCGGTGTCTTGCTACGGCATCAATAAAGGCTTTGGCGTCGTACTCAATCACCCGAAGAACGAAATCGTCTGGTGAAATTGCTTCCACTTGATGGAAAACCAAATCCGGTTGGGGAAAGTCTTTCAGATTGAACGTAACGATATATTTCGCTTTTGCATAGATGGCAACTGCAAGAACATGTCTGTCTTTTGGATCAGGCAATCGGAGCGTTGGCGTGATCGACTCGTACCCACGAATACAGCCATCAGGAAAATAAAGGTCCATTTCCCGGCAGGTACGTTCCAGTTTATCCGGCTTCAAGTCCGAACGTTTCAGCAACAAACGGCGGGTCCATTCGTTTTGTATCTCCTCCGACCAGAATGGATCGACTAAACCGTTGAAAGCGAGACGCAACAGGAAATCACGTAACGGAGCGGAATAGAGAACACACGAATCGAGGACGGCACTAATCATCGTAAAGCCCCATTTCTTGGTTCCAACGCATCATTCTATCGACCGCCGCGTGTCCGCGTTCTCGCCATTGTTCAAACTCCAGTAAACTGTCCAGCCGAACCAGTCGCAGACCACCTTCCCATCGGCACACAATGCGTTCGGCATCGAGCAAATCGTTCAAATGACGCTCCGAAGTACGTAGAAACTCCGCTGCTTGCGGCACTGTCAACTCGGGCGTTGCCGAGACCAAATCAACGTCCTGACCATCGGTTGTCAAGACGGAACGAGAGAGGGCAGTCAATGACATACCCGCAGTATACATCGTTTGCAGAAAAACGCAATCCTGCTAATTCGTTGCCCAGTCCGGTGGCAAGTTTCAAGATAACGAAACCATGCATCGTCATTCCGGCGAAAGCCTTATCCTGCAACGGTCAAAAAAAGTGCCGCCGCTGCAATGCATGCCGTCTCCGTGCGAAGAATACGTCTGCCCAGGTCAAGCGGCTGAAAACCCTCTCGAAGGGCTTCTTCGACCTCCTGATCCGTAAAACTCCCCTCCGGTCCTGCAAGAACAATAATGTTTTCCGGCAATTTATTCGACACAATTTGCCGTGCCATCGTCTGCCCGACGTTACCCAATGCTACGGGATGAAGCACAAATTTTACCATCGCTTTTGCCGCAATAAGATCGTTCAATTGAGCCATCGGCACTTCGTCGGTAATTTCCATTAACACATTACGTCCACACTGTTTAGCGGCTTCAATAACGTACCGCCGTAATCGTTGAATCACGGCATTATTGGCTCTGGCAACACTTCGCTCCATCAGAACCGGCACGAATCGGGCAACGCCCAGTTCCGCCAGTTTTTCGATCAGAAATCGTTGCCGATCCCCTTTGGGTAAAGCAGTCGCAACGGTCAGTCGGAGCGGCGATTCCACCTCATCGGCAAACGTGTTCGTGATACGAATGCGAATACCGTCCTTGTGCATCGACTCGACGATTCCGTAGGCATGCGTTCCGGTGCCATCAAACAAAACGAGGGAGTCGCCGACCTTTCCCCGCATGACTTTACAGAAATGATAGGCTTCATCCCCAGCGAGCCAAACCTCACTGGAATCCCATCGGGAAACGGAACGATCCACAAAAAAACGATTGCTCATACATCGCCTATTTTAGGAAACGTGTCAGGATAGGGCAAGGGTGCCCGTCATGACGCAGCATTTCAGGGTGAGTCAAAATTTTTATGCACCCCGTACCCTATTTTTTTGTTGGTAACAAGAACTCGTTACATGAAACACAGTCCCCGACTTACGCTACGAACAAACTCTGAAACCGTGGATCACGAAAGAGTTCATCTTCTTTGGTCGGCGTTTCTTCCAATAGTTTTTCAATAAGCATATCCGCCGAAAATCCTTCACTTTCTGCGAGAAAATTCATCACGAGGCGATGCCGTAACACCGGATTTACCAGTGCCTGAATGTCTTCACAAATCACATGCGAACGTCCATGGAGCAACGCCCTTGCTTTGCTCCCCAGCACCAAATACTGCACCGCTCTTGGTCCCGCTCCCCACGTCACATACTGCTGCACGATGTCGGGAATCCCTTGCTTTTGATCCACCCGTGTTTGCCGAACCAATGCCAAGGCATACCGCATCACATGATCGCTCGTCGGAACCTGTCGGACAAGTTTTTGCAATTCCGTGATCTCCTCTGCCTTCAACACGGGCTGAATGTCGCTCGCTTCCAGCGACGTGGTCTTGCGGACAACTTCAAATTCCTCGTCAAACGAAGGATATTTGACGAAAACCTTGAACATAAATCGGTCCTGCTGCGCTTCCGGCAGCGGATACGTTCCTTCCTGCTCAATGGGATTTTGCGTTGCTAAAACGAAAAATGGCTGCGGCAACGGGTGCCGGTTTCGACCGACGGTTACTCGATGTTCCTGCATGGCTTCGAGCAAAGCAGACTGCGTTTTCGGCGGAGTCCGGTTGATTTCGTCGGCAAGAATCATATTGGCGAAGAGCGGACCTTCGAGAAAACGATACGCCCGGCTTCCGGTGTCGCGGTTCTCTTCGATGATGTCAATGCCGGTAATGTCGGCGGGCATCAAGTCCGGCGTAAATTGAATACGGCTGAACCGCAGATCAAGAGTTCGGGCAAGCGTACTGACCATCAGGGTTTTTGCCAAGCCGGGAACTCCTTCAAGCAAGCAATGTCCCTGAGCAAACACGGAAATCAGCAGTTCGTCGATGACTTCGGTTTGACCGACAATCACTTGCGATAACTGTTCTAAAACTTTTTGCCGGGCTGTTTGTAATTTGGTGATAATTCCGTTGTCAGACATCGAAATGCGTAATGACAGACTTCTGCGATGCACCAGATTATACCAAATTTTATTCTTTGAGTTTTATCCCTTCGGTGCCTAAATGCTCTTGCCTTTGGATCGCAAAATCGCTATCCTCCCCCCAATGACTTTTTCTCGTTGCTCTTTCGGACTTCTCATTTGCTGTCTGCTGGCAGGAAATTCCGGTTGTGCCATCGCCCAATCCTCTCCGCAGTACCAACTTCGTCGGTACGCCCCCACAACGATACAACAGGTTCGTCCTAAAGTCGTTGCCGCTAAACCACAACCGGTAAAGCAAAACCCTATCCAACAGGCAACATACACCGCCGAGAGCCGCACTCCGCAAGAACCAAAGCAATTACGCCTTGCTACCAGCCAGCAAGGGCAAGCCGGTGCCGAATTGCACCAGCCTTGGAATTTGGGGGAATTTCCTGTTCGTTCCAACGATTCAGGAACTCCTTACCGGTTGGTTTCCGATTCGCAGCCGACCGTTCAAAAAACGCCGCCACCCGCCGGTGGATTACAACATTTGCTCACTCCGCCAGCGACTTCAGCGAAAACTCCTTCAACGACTCTGGCGAGTTCCGCTACCCGATCCATGCCGATACTGGGAATCGGGCGAGACTTTCTCAATGAATTCCGACCAAGCAATGACCGGAAATGGTCGCAAAATCACGCTGTTCAGCAAACGGCGGAATTTAACGGCAATCTGGTTACGATCCGTAATGTCCGATATTCGAGATACGAATCAGATGAATCCTATACGACACAACATTACGATGCAACGTTCAATTTGGACGACATTCGGACGATTGATCTGATCATGGTTCCCTTTCAGGGACTTTCCAGAGTGGCACACGTTGAGTCAAGTTTTGGCTTTGCCGATGGTCGTCAAATAGGGCTTTCCATCGAAGCACGCTACGAAGAAGACGAAAAATATGATCCGGCAGCAGCAGGAATGAGGCAGTTCGAGTTAATCTACGTCCTTGCCGATGAGCGGGATATGATTCGGTTGGCAACGGATGTGCATAAAAATAACGTGCATATTTACCGGTTGAATTTTGAGCCGAGCGAGGTTCGGGTCATGTTTGTGGACGCATTACAACGAGCAAACCAACTGGCAGCGAAGCCGGAATTTTATCATCCGCTTACGAACAGTTGTGTAACGAATCTCATTGTCCACATCAACAAAGGGCGACCCAAGGCGGTGCCGCGCGAGTACCGGACGCTGATGCCCGGCTTGCTCGACAACTACATGTATGACTTAAAGTTGGTCGCAACCTCTGCAAAAACGTTCAAGGAAGCGAAGGAAATGGCAAAAGTCAATTGGCTCGTCGAACGTTATGGCGACCTGGAGTATTTTTCGGCTGGCATCCGGCAAAACATGTATTGATGCAAAGACGCAATACGTCCGAAAATCTCACAGGCGTTTTTTGTCCCGGATTTTCCGTAAATGCTCGATGCTTCGGGCGGCTTGGTCGAGAGTTCCACATTCGACGCTCAACACGACATCCTGCGGGATTGTCCGTAAAATTGCCATGACGGCTTCCCAGTCAATCACGCCGTCGCCGCAGGCACAGCCGACTGCTGTTCCCATCACTTTGCCTCGTTCGGCATCCGACTGCTCCACGGAAATATCCTTAGCATGCATGTGAACAAGCCGATGTTTGATCCGATCCAGCCACGCAATCGGATCCTCTCCGCCGAGGTAGGCGTTGCCCGTATCGAAATTTGCGCCGACAAAAGGGGAGTCAACCAAATTGAGAATTTGATCGTATTTTTTCGGAATCAGTGAATACGTTTGGTGCATTTCGAGTCCGATTTTGATTTCTCTTCTTGACGCAACTTTCATCGCCTCTGTGATGGAGTATTTAATCAGAACAAAATCTTCTGCCTCAGTCGTCCACGTTTGTTTGTGTCCTTCGTGGGTGTTGATGACCGGCGCACCACATTCTTTGGCGAATCGGGCTGCCTGCTTCAGATATTCGACGGCAATTTCCGGCTTCGACAGTTGGCTATGCGACGAAAAAGCGGAAAGTTTAAGTCCATGTTTCTCGATACAGTCGCGAACCCGGAACGGATCGTCCAGCATCGAAACGCTGTGAAAATAGCGTGCTTCGCTCAACAGTTCGCGCCCCCAGTGGACCATCGGCTCGACATATTCGTAACCGAGTTCCGCTGCGAACTGAATGCCCCACTCAAAAGACTTGTGCGAAGTCCGCACCGCCTCTAAATTCAGACCAATACCGATGTTTCCCATAAAACGATCATTTTGTTTGATTGCCTTAATTATACCGAAGAATTGAGCCGCTGCAATCCGTGAATCCGGTGGGGGGAATTGATCATTAATCGTCAATCGTTAATAATAAACGAAATTGGCGTTTCGTAGAGTTTTGTTCCGGTATGTCCGCTTATTCCTTTGAAGGTATGGTTCAACGCATCCTTGCGGTCGGCGTGATGTCGCCGCAGCAGATCGCTGAATTGCGAGCGGAAATCCGCATCAAAAATCCGACGACAGATATTCTCTTGCAGAATTCGCTTCGGCACGGTTGGATCACGAACTATCAAATTGAACGTCTCAACAGCGGCGAAGATCGAGGATTCTTTTTTGGTCCCTACAAAGCCCTGTATGTTGCCGGTGCAGGAACATTTGCACGAGTCTTTCGGTGTGTTCACCGTGAAACCGATCTTGTTGTTGCTGTCAAGGTGCTTCGGGCACGATTCAGCGAAAATATAGCATTCGTCAACCATTTTATGCATGAGGCAAAACTCGTTGCCGAACTCAAACATCCCAACATTGTTCCCGTTTATGATGCGGGCACTCTGGGACACCTTCACTACATGGCAATGGAATTTGTCGAGGGGCAAACACTTCGGGAATTTCTCAAACTACGGAAGAGAGTCGATCCGAAAACCGTGGTTCAAATTGGGATTGATGCGTGCAGCGGGTTGGAGTACGCTTTGCGGACAAAGAAATTGTCTCACCGTGATTTGAAGTTGAGCAACATTATTTTGTCTTCAACGGGACATGCAAAACTTGTTGACTTCGGTTTGGCATCCATTGCGCAGGAGAAAACGGGGCAGAACATTCCGTTCCTGCGAAATCAGCAGTCTATCGACTATATTGCTCTTGAAAAAGCGTCCGGTGCCCCCCGAATGGACGAACGCAGCGACCTCTATTTTCTCGGATGTGTTTTATATCACCTGCTTTGCGGTACATCGCCGTTCCTTGAAACAAAGGATCGAATGAAGCGAATGGACCGTAAACGCTTCGTCGATATTCAACCGATCCAAAATGTTGCACCGGAAACTCCCGGCATTTTGTCCGCACTGGTTAATAAAGCCCTCATGCCGAATCTGGAACAACGTTATCAGAAGGCAGGGGAAATGCTCTACGATTTAAGAAACGCTGCGAAGCACGTGGAATCAGAAGGGGGCGCAGTAGCAGTCGCATCGTTGCGGCTTGGTCAGAAAACCAATCGGCACGAACGAATCCAAAATCTGAAAGTCAAAACAATACTGATCGTCGATTCCAATCCACAGACACAGGAAAGTTTGAGAATTCTGATGGAAAAATTACGATTCAAAACACGGTGTATCAGTAATCCAGACGAGGTCAAAAACATATTTACGGAAAATGATTTGGCGGCTCAGTGTATTCTTTTTAATGGACAATCGCTGGGAATGAGGGCGGTTCGGGCGTTTAACGATTTTTCGCAATATCGCGGATTAAGAGATGTCGGAGCCATTTTGATTTTGGACACCGGACAATCCGACTGGGCTGATTCGGTGATACCATTACCCAATCGGATCACGATGACGATGCCCATTACGGTCAAAGAATTCCGTGAAGTTCTGAAACAGATGTTCACTGCATAACCCCGGTTTATCGCTGCTTGTATCAGCGAAAAGTGAGAGCCTTATTCGACAAACCTCTGGATTTTTTTGTGAAATCCAGTATAATCATCTGGTAGTGTGTTTTGTCTCATTGCTGCCCGATGCCCCCTCATTTTATTTTTGAAATGAGCCGTGTTTCCAAACGATACGGCGAAAAAACGGTCCTTTCCAATATCGGACTCTCGTTCTACCACGGGGCGAAGATCGGAATCGTCGGCGAAAATGGTGCCGGTAAGTCCACGCTTCTCAAAATTATGGCAGGACTCGACACCGACATCGACGGAGAAACGAAACTCACCAAAGGAATGAAGGTCAAATACGTCGCCCAAGAACCCGAATTGATGCTCGATGCGACCGTTCGGGAAAATCTCTTGACCGCCGTTCGCCCCATTCTCGATAAAATCGAAGCCTACGATCAAACCGCGATGGCACTGGGCGATCCTGAACAGACCCCTCTGTTCGATCACCTCATGGACAAACTGAGCAAACTCCAAGAAGCAATCGACGCTGAAGGTGGCTGGGAACTTGAACGTACAATCGACATGGCTGCCGATGCACTGGTATTGCCTCCCGATTGCGCCATTGTCCGAAAACTCTCCGGCGGAGAACGCCGACGCGTCGCTCTCTGTATGGCACTGCTCGGAAAGCCTGATTTACTCTTGCTCGACGAACCCACGAACCACCTCGACGCAGAAACCGTCCACTGGCTCGAAGGAACGCTTCGAGACTATCATGGTACAGTCATCATTGTTACACACGACCGGTACTTTTTGGACAATATCACCAAATGGATTCTCGAATTGGACGACACACGGGGCATTCCCTTTGAGGGGAATTATTCTTCGTGGCTGGCGCAGAAAGCGGAAATGTTGCGTGTTGCCGAGAAACAAGAATCGCAGCGACAAAAAACGCTCCGCCGGGAACTCGAATGGATTCAGATGGCACACAAAGGGCGATTGCAGAAGAATCAGGCGAGAGTCGATGCCTACGAAAAGTTGGTGGCACAGCAAACACTGGATGACAAGAGCGACACGATTATTCAGATTGCTCCGGGTCCCCGACTCGGCGATAAAGTTTTATCGTTCAAAAATGTTACAAAGGGATACGACATTGCCGGTCGCCATACGGTGTTGATCGACGGTTGCTCGTTTGATGTGCCACGTGGAGCGATTGTCGGAGTCATTGGTCCGAATGGAACGGGCAAGACGACGATGTTCCGAATGATTACCGGTGAAGAACTACCTGATGCGGGTACACTCGCACTCGGCGAGACGGTACAGTTGGCACATGTCGATCAGCATCGGGATGCACTCAATGACGAAAACACCGTTTTTCAGGAAATCACGGACGGCAAAGATATGATCGAACTCGGAACGATTCGGATGAACAGTCGGGTGTATGTTTCCCGATTCAATTTCCGAGGAACGCAGCAGCAAAAATTGGTGGGACAATGCAGCGGCGGCGAACGCAATCGGGTGCATCTGGCGAAACTGCTCAAACGCGGCGGTAATCTGTTGTTACTTGACGAACCGACGAACGATTTGGATGTCAACACAATGCGGGTGTTGGAACAGGCATTGATTGACTTTGCCGGTTGTGCGATGGTCATTTCGCATGATCGGTTCTTTCTCGACCGGATTTGCACGCATCTTCTTGTGTTTGAAGGAGAAGGTAAAGTCGCATGGTTCGAAGGAAACTTTTCCGCCTATGAGGAAATGATGAAGGTAAAGGACCCGAACCGATTCGGACATCGCCGAGGAAAGTATAAAACAATCGAAACTTGATGGCGAGCCGCATAGACCAATCGTATCTACACAAACAATCGCCCTGAAAGAGCAAAGGAAACTGATCTCCCTTGCCCTTACAGGGCAGAAGCAAGATTAACCACAACGACAACTTATTGACGTTATGCAGTGTAGCCTGACCGGAGTACCGGCTGGTTACTTTTTGTTTCGTCGACGAGTAGCCAAGCCGAGTCCAGCCAAGCCGAACCCCAGCATCACAAATGTTGCGGGTTCAGGGGTGGTGTTGATGCTAAAGAACGACGCTCCGCCGTCAATTTCTCCATTTCCAAAACCGACCACGAGTCCATTAAATCCTTGGCTACCATTACTACCATTGGCAGAGACTACATTGATGCGAATCTCTGTAAAATAAGAATCTTCATCCAAAATGAACCCGGCAAACCCTCCTTGATTCAGGCTTTGAGCAAGTTGCATCATGCTTCCCGTACTACTGTCCCAGTACGTTGCTATGACCGACACTCCACCAGCATCACTGGACTGTTTCGCAACATCAAGATAAAACGAGTTCATGAATTTGCCAGAATCGAGATCAGCCAGATTGACAGCAAAACTCATGATCCCCGAGCGGGCATTAGGATGAGCCAGCGTTACCGTTGCACCATCTACTGTGGCGGTGAGGTTATCTCCCCATCCCGAGACCCCCGATGCGGTGAATGTCCCTCCTACGACATCTGCGGTCAACGTGTTCGTGATGTCGAAGGCATATTTTACTTCGCGCACGTCGACATTGTCGGCTTTGTTGTCTCCCACATACCTGAACGATTCAAACGCCCATTCGGATGGTCCCACCGAATCAAAATAGTCCGCCCTGATGGTGGTCATTGCCGGGACCACCGAGATTACATCTGCCTGCACCTTGACGGCGGCTAAAAACGAGACGGCAAGTACCAGTCCCATGAAATAATTCTTTGTCATTTGTTTGTTGCTCCTGTGCCTATTTACTTGTGGGTACTCAAGATTGGCACTGTACCAAGCCGACACCACTTCTAGTGTCAGTCATATCCGCATTTGCCGTAACTCAATAACACAAAAAATTTTTTCTTTGATAAAATCTTCCTAAACACTCTAATTGTCATAGTTTGTGATGATCGTCGAATATCGGAAAATGAAAAATGCATCAAAATGAAACACGCCGTTGAAAAGTGTTGCAAAATTGTGTATCGTTTCGATACAGCAACATGTGTCAATCCGAAAAACGGGAGTCAGAAAAAGAGGACCATTGGAGGGAGTAAGGTGTTTTGCTCTGTGTATCGCTCGTTAAATGCTCTTGTGATTGCGGCTCCGCATGAAGATACGTTTCAGACCTCGGAATCCGCCTCGCAATTTCTTTTTCAATACGGTCGCAAATCTGATGTACTTCGAGTAAACACAAACTCGGATTAAGATGAATATTGACCTTAATGAATGTTTCGGCTCCTGCCGAACGAACTTTCAAACTATGGAAATACTTCACTTCGGGAAATTCGTTGAGAATTGTTTCCGTTTGTTTGACAATTTCTTCTGGAGCCTTGTCGAGCAAAATGTCAATGGATTTTTTTCCGAGTCGAAACGAAACAAAAATAACGATTCCTGCGACGATCAAAGCGGCAATGGAGTCAGCCGCAAAAAAACCGAATTGTGCGCAAACGAGTCCCAGCAAGACAACCGCGGAACTCCAAATATCCGTCGTGAAATGCAATGCGTCCGCTTCCAATGCCTGACTGTTATATTTTTTGGCAACACGACTGAGTATGCGTGAACGGTTGATGTCGATGATCATGGATGCTATCACGACAACGTAACCCCAAAATAAAAATCGCAAATCGATCTCGGTCTTCCCGGTTGCCAAACGATGAGTTGCTTCATAAACAATCCAGATGCAGGTGATTAAGAGTAAGACCGTTTCAATCAGAGCGGAGAAATTTTCGACTTTTCCGTGACCGAAATGATGCTCTCTGTCTGCGGGACGGTCAGAAATGTGTACGGAAATGCAAGTGATAATGGCGGCAACAAGATCGAGTCCTGAATGTAATGCTTCGGACAGAATTCCCAAACTGCCGGTCATGATTCCGACAATCAATTTAGATACGGTAATGACGACGGCTGCCCCGACTGACATCCAGGCAACACGTTGTTTTTCGTTTTCCATCATACTTTCGTCGCCCCGCTTGGTGCTTTTGCCATTTTATGCTGTGAAACGCCAATAGACAACATTTCTCTTTAATTACACTTGTTCGGGAATCGCAAATGGCTCACGCGGAACACGGGTGAGGAACTCGTTGGCTTGCGAATTGTTTACGAACTTTTCCCTTTCAGTGTCGATCAACATTTTTTCGGAAATCTGGAACGGCACATCATCAATAGATACGCTCTCTTTGAAGACTTCCTTGAAATTGGCGGCGACCTTCTCAATCGTTTCCTGAAGGAAGGGGTTGTCTCCCATTTTTTCACGGCATACCTTGAAAGTTTCCCGCTTGCCGATTTTGTAGGCGGCGTTTGCCCAATGGGGAACCGAAGCGGAAAAGTGTCCCTTGGAGATCGGCGCATTGAGCGGAACCGAGTTGCGATTCCGAACGGCATCAATGAAATTGGCAAAATGACCGCCGGGAGCCGGTCGTTCATATTCGAGTTCGATTTTTTCAGGTTCACCTCCACCATTCGGAACAAACATTTCTCCTCGAATGACTCCCTTCTCGGTGTAAAACTCGGTTGTTTCCAGTGGATTCCATTTGTCCTTGGGACCGGCAATGTTACACGTTTCATGGATGACCGGAATCCCCCCGAAATCGTAGAGTGCAAAAAAGATCGTCGGCGTTTGCGCTTGATCTTTGTAATTGTTTGCTGGGTCTTTGACGAAGCGGCTGCCGAAGGCGATCACACTGTTGGGATGTGTTTTGTTGATCGCCCAAAGGCAGAGATCGAAGAAATGAACTCCATTGTTCACGATTTCTCCATTTCCGGTGTCCCAGAACCAGTGCCAGTTGTACGGATGAAGATTTTCGTGGTAATCCATTTTCGGAGCAGGTCCGAGCCACTGTTCCCAATCGATGTTTGCCGGTGGGGGTTGAATCGGCTTGAATCCAAGTGGATCGCGTGGACGATTGGCATAGACTTTGACGGCAACGAGTTTTCCATACTTTTCGGTCTGTACCGCTGCCGCAACCTTTGCCCACACGTCTTGACTACGTCGTTGGGTTCCATGTTGAACCAGCCGGTTGTATTTTTGGGCGGCTTCGGCACACTTGCGTCCTTCAAATAGCCTGTGGCTGCAAGGTTTTTCCACATAAACGTCTTTGCCTGCCCGACAAGCCCAGATGGTCTGCAAAGAATGCCAAACATCGATGGTCGCAATGGCAACGCAGTCAATCTCTTTGTCGTCGAGCATGACGCGATAATCCTGCGTTCCTTTGGGAGTTTTTCCGGTTCTCTTTTTGATTTCTCCGACTCGTTGTTCCACTTTTTCCCGGTCGGCATCAACGATGTACGCAACTTCCACGTTTTCGATTTTGCCAAACTCGTTAATATGGGCACCCCCTCGACCTCCGACACCGGCAACGGCGATTCGGACTCGGTCGTTGGCACCCAAAATTTGTCCCGATGCCGAGGTGCCGGAAATAGCAAAAACCGAAGCACCACCCACAGTCAGGGCGGAATTCTTCAAAAAGGATCGTCTGTTCATATTCGACATAATTTGGTCTTTCGATTACAGGATTACGAAACCGCGGGTTGAGTATAACATATTATGGTCGGTAAATAAACAGTGTCGCCATGAGCAATTTGTTCCATGACAACACGTCGCGACTGACGATAGTGAATAAAAATACTGACAGCAAAACGAGGCAATCAGCGGGAAATTCCAAAAATCCCCAAATTTCTTCTATGAAAATCCAACGTTGTGCGTCTATAATATCGGGAAGGCAATAACCGGTTAAAAATTTCCCCAAATGACACTTGATCCACTTTACGACGCAATCCGTCGCTATGCGGCAAGATTGCTGTCCGACCTCGAAGCAGGAAAAGACATCGCACAAGAAGTCTTTCTCCGCCTCGAACAACAGAGGGATACCATCAAGCATCCGCAGACTTGGGTGTACAAAACCGCTCGCAACCTCGTCATCGACCACTACCGGAAGTCCGGGAAAACGGAACCGTTGACCGAAGACTTGCCTGCCGATGCGACGCGGTTTGATCCGGTCATCCTCGCAGAGAAAAAGGAGATACTCACTATGATTCAACAAAAGATAAACGACTTGTCCCCGAGACATCGGGAAGTCCTGCGTCTGAAATTTCAGGAAGGACTGAAGTACACCGAAATCGCCGAGGTGCTCGGCGAAACGGTAACAACGATTGCGTGGCTGTTGCATGAAGCGATTGCGATGCTGCGCAAGGAAATGAAAGCCGGAAACGGAGCGTAGCGGAGTGACCGGATAGTCCGCACTGGTTGATCCGGTCGCTCCGGCGTTGCCTGCGCTCCCGGCTTTCATTAACCATTAACCTTTAACCCATAACATAATCATGACAACCATAAAACCATCCGATCCACGTTTGACCGCTTTTGTTCTCGGTGAACTCCCCGAAGGCGAAGCGCAGGAAATCCAGTCGGCAATCGACAGCGATGCCGAACTGCAACAGGAAATCGAGGCGATCCGCCAAACGGTCGCCCAAATCGAAACGGCAATGAGGGAAGAACCGTTGCCGGAGAATGGCGTAAGCCCGCCGGTAGCCCAACCAAGAAACTCACTCGGCACATCACCGGCGGGCTCACGCCCGCCGCTCTTGCGCCGATTATTGTTCCCCGCCGCGATTACCGCAATCGCCGCGTCGCTCATCGTCGCTCTGTTGATCGCCTATCAACAGGATGGACAAATCGCAAGACATGAGCCTGAAACGCTAGTAGCACTAGACCGTTCTAACAGCCCCGTCATTCCTGCGCAGGCGGGAATCCAGACGGAAGACGTGCATCCTGTTTCTCTAGACTCCTACCTTCGCGGAAGTAACGAACAGAATCAGGAAACGGAGACCACCATCGCCCTGCTAGATGAAATCGCATCTATTCCTGTTACCACTTCACTCCCGCCTGCCAGTCCACTGGCACACTCATCGCCGGAAGAAACGACGCTAAGCGGAAAGATGGCAGGCGGCATGGGCGGGCTTAACGTACCTGAAAGTGAGCAAACTGCTCCTAGGGGCATAGCCCCCCCGCGCACTGCCCAAGCCCCCGCCAGCATGAGCAGACTCAGCAGACCCAGTAGCATGCCGACAAACTCGCCCGGAAAAGATACGCTGGCAATGGATCGAGAGCGGGGAGCAATACGCGGCGAAGCCAGAGATTTTGCCAGAAACGTAATCATCGGTCTTGAAGCATCGCCAATGCAACCGCCACCATCGCCGCCGATGAGAGAAAGAGCGTTAAGTGAAAGAGAAAGTACAGATAGATTCTTCCGCCCCAGCGACCCCTTTAACAACGAAAAGAATGAGGCGTACAAGGAGTTCACCGAAAATGATTTCACGCCCGTCAAAGTGGGAGAATTTTCGACATTTTCCGTTGACGTGGACACCGCCTCCTACACGACAATGCGCCGGTATGTTAATGATAATGGAACGCGTCCCCCGGCAGACTCCGTTCGACTCGAAGAGTATATCAACTATTTTAAGTATGATTATGCTCAACCGACCGATGGCAAGCCGTTTGCGACGCATGTCGATGTGTTTCCCTGTCCGTGGCAACCCAAGCACCTCTTGGCTCGCATTGGAATCAAGGGGAAAGAGTACACCGTCGATGAACGACCGCCGCTTAATCTGGTCTTTCTGATCGATGTCTCCGGTTCGATGTCGTCGTCCAATCGTCTTCCGCTGGTGAAGAAAGGCTTGACCGAGTTAGTCGAAATGCTGCAACCGAAAGACCGCGTTGCCATCGTAACTTATGCCGGTGATAGTCGATTGGTGCTACCGTCGGTGTCGGGACAGGAAAAGCGGGCAATCCTCGATTCGGTCGATGCGTTGAATGCCGGTGGTTCGACCAACGGGGCGGGAGGCATCCGAATGGCTTACGAAACAGCCCGAAAGTATTTTGATAAGGAGGCACAAAATCGGGTCATTCTCTGCACCGATGGCGATTTCAATGTCGGTCCGACGAACAACAAAACGTTGGAACAAATGATTACCGAAGAGGCAAAGAGCGGCGTGTTCCTGACGATTCTCGGCTTCGGTATGGGCAATTACAAGGATGCCCGATTGAAAACGTTGTCGATGGCAGGCAACGGCAATTACGGGTACATTGACTCGATTGAAGAGTGCAGAAAATTATTGGTCGAAGGCTTGACCGGCACACTCTTTACGATAGCGAAGGATGTGAAGATTCAGGTGGACTTCAATCCGACACGAGTAGCGGGTTATCGGTTGCTGGGTTACGAGAATCGCAAACTTCGGGACGAAGATTTTCACAATGACGCAGTCGATGCCGGCGACATCGGGGCGGGACACACGGTAACGGCACTGTACGAAATCGTGCCGGTGGGTGTGAACCTTCCGACGACAGTGGATCGATCTCGTTATGATACGAGTGCGCAACCGGAATCGGCGGACGTAAGCCCGCCGCTCTTGGAGCATGCCGAGGAGTTGATGTTCGTGAAGTTGCGTTACAAAGCCCCCGACGGCGACAAAAGCGAGTTGTTGGAGTATCCGGTAAAATTTCACACGCAAGGAGCGGGGGGCATAAGCCCCCCGGTTGTGGGAGATTCGCAGTTTGCCTCGGCAGTGGCATTGTACGGTATGTTGCTTCGGTCGAGTCGCCACAGCGGTACGGGTTCGTGGGACACCGTATTGGAATTAGCAACGCCGAACACGAAAAAGGACAAGTACCGGGAAGAGTTTGTGGAACTTGTGCGGAAGGCAAAAGAGTTGCGGTAATTATTTGGAGCGTATTCGGAAGAGTCCACAGCAATTCCCAATACGCTCTTGCCGGTACTCTGGCTCGTGGGGAGTACCGGCTCCGGCATTGACGGTAATAATGGAGAGGGATAGAATACGAGGAAAATGAATATCGAACGTGGTTTTCGGTCAGAAAAAGTTGATTATTTAAGCCGGTTTCCCAACGGCTTGCATGGCACCGTCGTCGACGTGATCGCCGACGCAGAACTGCAAGGCTGTCTTATGGGGATGGGGCTCTTCGTAGGAACACGTTTTCAACTGCTCCGCAGCGGCGAGGCGGCATACAACATTCCCTTCGTGCTTGCCATCGGCGAAACACGAATTGCTCTCGGTCGTGAAATTGCCGACATGATCCTCGTCGAATCGTGAAAATGAATGGAAAATTATAACTCCGCAACGAGAACTTTGGCGGCATCTTTTAATAGGGCGTGAGCCATCTGTTCACGTTGACTGGCTACCAACGTGTCCACTTCGATTTGCATTTCGACCGACCATATTCCCGATTCGTCCACTACAAAACGCCAATGCGGTTGAACAACGACCGATTGATGCACCAACTCGAAACCCTCTACCGATTGGCTCACCGTTTCAATCGGAAACGCATAAAAGTCGGTTGGACGATTCGTTTTCAGCCGGGCATCCAAACCGAGCCAATCATCGTATAAACCGATTTCTATGCCGTCCGTCAAGTCAAGTTTCGTGCTCAAATTGCCGAACCGCTGCCCTTTGTAGCCGCCGGTGCCATGAAAGTACCGGTTTTCTGCTCCACCCGGCATGCCGGCAAAGTTGAACTCCACCGCAAAGTGAATTTGGTAATCTTTCGGCAGTTGACTCAATCGGTACGAAATTTCGATGACATTACTTCCTTCACTCAATGTAATCCCTTTGTCGATTCGCACCGGCGCACCATACGCCGTCGACTCTTGGGAGAGCAAAATTTGAATCCGTCCCGGCTTACTGCGGACCACTGCATCGTATTCGGTTTGCACGAAATTGCCGTGCTGTCCAACACGTCCCTGCCGGACGGCTTCAAAATCGGTCTCGTAATCGTAAAAGAGATCGACCAAACTTTTTCGGGAATACCAATCGTATTGGACTCGCCGTTCCAGTCCTTCCTGCTTGCAAATAATTCGTCCCTGCGGATCAAAGTTCGGTTCATTGCGCCGGAAAATTTTCTGATGATACGCTTCGGGACGACGGGTAATCGTTGCCAAAAGATTATGCGCAATCGCTTTGATGTCCAGTTCGTAGATTGTTCCGCCCCGATGAGGAACGACAAACAGATTGAGAAAATTGTTCGTCAGCCGGACTTCATTTTTTCCGTCGAAATTGAAGTCGGCAGTCTGTGATTCGACCCAGTTCCCTTGCCGTTCCATCGCCGCATCGATCAGATTGTCCGATTTGATGAGTTCCTGATAGATGGCATTGCGAAGATGAGGAAGATACACACCGCCGAATGTGCCATGCCAATATCCACAGTTACATTGACTTCGGTAGAGTGATTCCTTTGCCAATTCGATGTCGCTGCCATTCCAGCCTTCTTGAATCGACTTGTTTAGCCGTGCGCTCACGCTCATCATGCGACAGTACATTTCATCCGATTCGGGATAGCGGACTTTGAAATTACGCCAGAATCCGCCCCGCAGGAATTGCTGAATACCGGAAACATGACCCTCATGTTCGAGGTTTTTCCTTAAATTTTCCATTTCGAGTTGAAGGTCAGGATCGAGCACCCACTCGGTCATTTCGCGATAACTTCCATCAGGAATGTAAATTTTCCCAAGCGGCGGCAAAGAGGCAATGACTTCTGACGGCGTGGTCGTGATAAGCCAATCGCTGTTTTCGGAGAGCAGATCAAAAAAACGGTGCAACCATTTTTCCTCATAAACGTGCTGGTAGGTGTCGGGCCACGAACCGAATTTTTCACCGTCGTCCCCGTGAACGAGAACCGCTTGGGGATATGTTTGGGCAATCTCCCGGAAATAGCCGAGAGCATCTTCGATTTGTGCAAAGGGAATCAGATAACGCAGTTTTTCGCTGCCGGGAAAGATATTGATCGTTCTGCCGTCGTCTTCGGTCAAATAGTGGCGATACAAAGCATTGGCTTTGACTCCAGCAACGCGGAGATGGGAATCGTCGAGAATCGTGTATTTCATTCCGGCATCGGCAAGATCACGGACGTAACTTTGTTCCCAGACACGTTCGGGAATCCAGAGACCGGCGACTTCGGCGCCGAGACGTTTTTTGAGATACTCGGAGTACATTTCGATTTGTCCGATACGGTCGCGGGAGGGAAGCATTGCCAATATCGGCTCGAAAAAGGGACCGCCGATGATTTCGATTCGACGTTTTTTGACGAGTTCGGCAATGCGGTCAAGGTATTCGGGATGCTCTTCGGCAAGCCATTCGACGAGCGACCCGCTGGTGTGCAGAGTGAGTTTAATGCTGTTGTACCCTTCAAAGACATCGAGGAAAGGGAGGTAACTCTCCTGATAAGCCTGTTCCAAGACGTGCCCAAAATTGCCGACGGGCTGGTGATTGTGAAGAGCAAAAATGAAGCGAATCCGGTTCATGGGGGGATTTTTTGGCAGACATTGAAAAACGTTACCGGATAATCGGCAGAATTTACCGATTCCATCAATTTTATCGTATCAATTTTGCCGATTATTTTGTCTGGCGATTTGGTCAAAATAATCGGCACTGCCTCTACTTGCGGCTCTCTATTGTGTGCACCGTTTCAGTGTTACCGTCAATTCTCGCTCTTCGCCTTCTGTCAGTTTGGGAATCACTTGTTCGACAACATCGTAACCTTTGGCAACGACATACAGACGCAGTTCCTCGTCGGGCAGAATGGCATCGGCATTTATCCTTGCCGCATCCACGCTAACGTTCCGCCACCCAAATTCGATGTCCAGACCGGAATAGAGATGCCCGTGCTTGCCCACAAGCCTCGTCCACTGAATCGCAGAATGTCCCGAACGAGTGTGCGAAGTCTTGTGTACATTCTCAAGACGCACCCCCTCGGTATCCCACGTAACCTCTGGAATCAATCCGTGCCTTATGTATTGAGCACCGGCAAAGAATTCCGTGATTGGCTTTCCCTCTTCGTCAACCGCATGAAGCGTGATGAGCGGTGCCTTATAGACGGCGACCTGAATATCTTTGTCGCTGTCAAACGGTTCTAATGGAAAACTATACGACCACGCCAGACGTTCCTGTTCAATTTCCTTGCCATCAATGAAACAGCGGTAAGCGATTTCATTGTCGAACTCCCGATGAGGCGCACCGGGCAAGATCGCACGAGGATTAAGGGTCGCTTCCCGCAGGCGCATCGGAATTTCTAGCAGTATTTTATCCTTACCAAGAGACTTGCTTCCGTAAAGCGATGACGTTGTCGCTTGGGCAAAATCACTGCTGACCTCTTTGTCCCGTCCGCCTGAAATACTCGCATGCGGTGTGCATCCGAGAACGGCGGTACCCGAAAAGTGGACGGTAACATTGATGGACTTTACCTCTTGAATGGTTCCGGTCGGTGAGGTCGGCGAAAGAGTGAGTGCCGCCGCCTCATACACCCCTTTGATCGGTTTTCGCAACGCTAGGAATCTGGAAGGAGTTGCGGAAATGTTGTCGCCACTTCTGGACAATCGCCCTGTATGCGATGGTCCGACAACGACCTTGGCAAAAAAGTTGCCAGCCTCCACTGGACTGAAAATTGCCTTGCCTTCAGCGTCGGTTAATGCTTCATCCACTTCATACATGCTCAACAGAGACCGGTCCAACCTTTCACTCGATTCGTTGCGAGTCTGATCACTTGTTTCGCTCATGAGCCTATTGACTTCTGCACGCCTCTCTGCTGCCGTGAGTCCCACTCTCGCTTGTGCATCCTGTTTCGCTTGCATCTCTCGGTTTTGTGTTTCCAGTTCCTCTTGCGAAGTTACCATTTTGAGTTCGACCCAAACGTTGCTGACCGGCTTGCCCCCTTTGTCGAGAACTTGAATCGAGGGATGGAAACCGCTTTTGAGGACGATGTCTCCGAGTGGAATCTCGCTGCGTTCGTCTTCATGATCTTTCGCAGAGAATCGTTTGAGAACGAAATCATCGTGTTGAGCGAGAACAACTGCCCGTTGTCCTTTGCCGCCAGCAAGGGAAAATTTTCCATTGTTGTCTGCCAAAATGTTGAACATGGTAACCGGGCTAAAACGATCGCGGTCTCTCCATTGAGCCAGAATCACAACATTCGGAATGGGTTCGCCCGATTCCGATACGAAGCGTCCGGTGATCTGGACGGTGTCTTGTTCTTCTCCCAAAGAGCCGGAAGTGGAGCGCAGCGGAACTTCCGGGTTAACGTTTGCACCCGCAAGTTGCGGCTCTTGGGTTTCTTGTGTTTTCGCAAAGGGCGAGATCGTTGACGTCAATACAATAGCACAGATAGCAACGCAGAGAAACACGGCGGCTCCAAAACGTCCCAGCGGTTTGCGGAACAGGTTCGGATTCAGGATTGCCGCAATCCGCTGTTTGACTTCGTGATGCCGAGCCATCGCTACCGTACAACCGAGAACGTGCCGACGAGACAGCGTGTTTTTCAGTCCACCAGCAAGTCGAAGCAACAGTGACGCATACGTCGGCGGCTCCTCACCGGCAAGCACGACCAGATCGTCGCAAGCGACTTCCCGCTCGATCCGCAGTCGCCAAGCCGTGAGCCAAACGAACGGATGAAACCAATAGACCGCACAGCAGACCGCAGCAAGAAATTGCCAAAAAACATCCCGGCGAGCAACGTGACTGAGTTCGTGCGTCAAGACCACACGACGTTCTTCCGCCGTCCAATGATTTGCGGACTCCGGCAGTACAATGACGGGTTTGCGGAGTCCGAACGTGAAGGGTACGATTCCGACTTCGCTCTGCCGCAATGCAACGGATTGAGCAATGGTCAATCGGCGAGCGATGGTTCTCAACATGGGTTCTTCCATCGGCATCGTTTTGGCAACGATCTTTTGCGCTGCTCGAAGGGACAAGGCGAGGCGGAGAAAAAGCAAAGCGGCACCGCCTGCCCAGAGAGTGAAGAGAAGTGTCAATCCTGACCAGCCGTGCGAGACCTCCCCGCCATTTTGTTGCGCAAAATGTCCCCCCTCCACAGAAGAGGAATTATTCGCTCCTTCAAACGACTCCGCAATTTCGACGAATTCTAAAGAGCCGCATGTGGAGCGCAGCGGAACTTCCGGGTTAACGTTTGCACCCGCAAGTTGCGGCGGAGTACCGCCTACACTTGCGGCTCTTTCTTGTTGTCGCTCCACTTGCGGCTTTTGGGGGAGTGTACGCAGATGGTAATGCGGCAACATCGGCAAAAGCAAGGGCACAACCAGCACGCCGAGAATGGCGGCGGCAAGGACGGAGTGCCGAACCGAAGCGGAACGCCGACGCAATAACAGCGAGCAGATCAACGCAATGGTCAACAGTGCGGTGATACCAAAAAGCATGTGTAATAGGTAAGTAGTCATGGTTTATCCTCCGGGTTGGGTTAGTAGGGAAATGTAGTTGGTAGGCAGTCGGTTGCCGACCTTTTTCTTGATTCCTGTATCATTTGCTCCATTTCCCGATAGTCCTCATCGGAAAGGTCGGGAGCAGCGACGTTGATCATTGCGGCAACAGCAGCGGCGGGTTTGCCGACGAAAAATGTGTCGAGCAAATTTTTTAACAGCGATTGTGGCATCTTTTCCTGCGGCACCACGGGGCGGTAGAGATACCGGGTCTGTTCACGTCGGTATTTGAGGAAACCTTTTTGAACGAGAATGTTAAGCATCGTCCGCACCGCACTGTATCCCGGCGGATCGGCAAGGGCTTCGATCACTTCGCTCACACTTCCTTCACCGATGCGATAGACGGTATCCAGCACTTGCCGCTCTCGGGGCGGCAACGATTCGAGTTTGAGTTTGGGCTTCCTTTTCGGCATTGGATTCTCCTTTCTGTTTGTTAAATTTTTAACATCTGTTAAAATCATAACATATCTGCGGGGAAGTGTCAAGAGCGGGGGAAAAAAATTGCGGCTCGGAGGAGGGATTTACTCCGACGGAGCAAAGGAAAATTGAAATTCCTTGTCCGAGGCTGTTCTGAATCCCCTTTCAGGGCGGAAAAATGTTAAATTATTGATGTGCTGCGGCACGATACGGGGCAAACATACTCAAAACGAACAACGCATGGTTACTGTCGTTCAATATCCTTGTACCCAATTTGATAACCTCACGTCGGGGCGTACCGAGACCGAAGTTCAAGAACTCTTTGAGGCTTGGATGGCTGCTCATCATCCGGCACTGCTCGACTCGGACACTGCCATTCCCCGATGGGAATCCGCTTCGTATCCCCCTTTCAATTTGCAAAAAGATACCGTCATTATTCCCCCTTGCTGCGAACCGTTTTGGGGCGAAGAATGGGCAAAACAAGCCGCAGACTGTACGCTCATACGGAACACTGTCCATCGGGACGAAATCGTTCAGCACATCCTTGCCGCTCGGAACTACACAGGACCTTCATTCGACGACGAATTCGTTGCCGATTGTTATGCTTTTGCCGCCGCCCGATTTTTGTTCGCTTTAACAAGCAAAAATCTGTATTACATTCAAACTCCCGACGAAACGCGGCTCAAAGCGTTGATGACCGACGCAATCCAAGCGGTGCGGAATAATCAACCGAATGATGTTCACCGGGCAATACAAAGTGCTTTCGATGAAATCGTGCAGGCGAAGGACAATTATCATCCGACGCAAAACTATTTTCTTGAACTCATTCTCACTACGAAAACAACAGTCGGCGAACCGTTGCGACAACTGCTCAATGAAGACAGAATTCTCAACTTGTTCATGTCCAGTAACGTCTTGGAAACATTGCCGGAAACGAATCCCGAAACATTTTCGCTGTTAAAGTCGAAGGCGGAACAAGGAACAATACGTTTTATCGTGGACGATACCGAACCGCAGTCGCTTTCGCTGTTGCCGATTCTTGACGTTGCCGATCACCTCTTGGCGGGTATTTCCGTCTATCGAGAATTGTTGAACGTTTCTCCGACGGTCTATGGTCGGCTTACTACCGGCTTGTCCCCTGTGTTGCCGCAGTTACTTAAATTGACGGGATTAAAGGGGGCACTGCATTTTGCGCCGCTTGCCGGCTGGCAAATCAAGGAAAACGAACAGAGCAAGATCGTGTGGCAGGGAACGGACTATTCCACTGCCGATGCACTTGTCCGGTATCCGATTGATGCATCCACCTTTCTCGGATTCTTTGAATTGGCGGATCAACTCGGCACCCAAATGGGACAGGATCACGTTCCGACCTCGGTCCTTGCCCTTTTTCCCGGTCAGAAAAGTGTTTGGCTTGAACCATTGCGGCGAATGAACCGATTCTCGACAGGCTTGGGAAAATTCGTTGACATCGAAGAGTATTTTAGCAATACAGCCCATGCCGGAGGATTGCAACGTTTCGGCTATGAAAAATATCCAGTCAACGACTTGATGGAAGCCGATCAGAATCCTCTCTCACAATGGAACGGATTTTATAAGGAAAGCACCCATCGGCTCGTTCAATCGTCATTGGAAACGTTACTAAAATTGTTGAATCGACCGATTGCCGAAGTGCCGTTGGCTCAACAGTTTGTCGAGGCGGTGTTGCCGAAAGAGACCACCCCTATCCCTCCTTCGGAAGGGTGCCGCAACAGTGGCAGGGTGGTGTCTCCCGAAAGAACCGGCTCAATCGTCGTCAACCCATTGAGTTTTGCTCGAAAGATGTTCGTTGACGACATTGCGGTCGATGTTCCGCCGCTGGGTTATGCTTTCGTCGAACCAGCGGCACAAACCGAAACAGCACCGAAGAAGGGGTTGCTGGGACAATTTTTCGGCACCAAAAACGAACCGGTTCTGGCACGGAAAGCGGAAGACGACATCGGGCGGGGAGAAAAACGGTCAGTTTATATCTTGGAAAACCGGTATTTCAGTGCGAAATTTGATGCGCTGACGGGATCATTGCGGTCGGTTTTTACGAATCGTTCCCGATACAATCAACTTTCACGGCAAATCGCCTTTCGCAAAAACCAGACCTATTCGATTCAAGCCGCCGATGAAATTGTTATAACGAAAACGACCCCCGAAGTTGGACAGTTGAAAATTACCGGTCGTCTTGTTTTTCCCGACGGCGAAGTTGCCGCTCGATTTACCGAAACAATCACGATTCGCAGTCAAAGTCGGTTGCTTGAATTCACATTGACTCTCGCCCCCCTTTCGGACATGGCGGATGAGCGATGGCGTTCTTACATTGCCGTTCGGCACGCTTGGAATGACCAGACATTTGAAATGCGGGGCGGCTTGAATGACGGCGTTCATGTTCTTCCTGAACGCAACCACCACCTTTCGTCGAGGTTTATCGATCTGCGGCACGAGGAAGGATCGCTCACATTTGTGTCAGAGGGTTTGCCGTTTCATCGGCAAAGTGGTGATCGGCAACTCGACACGCTCTTAATTGTCAAAGGGGAATCGCAACGGCAGTTCCGACTTGGAATCGGCGTCAATGCGCAGAATCCTGCGCTGCTGTCCTATGATTTTTTGCTTCCGCAAGAGGAGTTTGTTGTTCCGGTGCTGTGCCGACCGAAAAATCCGTCGTCCTGGCTTTTCCAGATAGAGAGCAACAATGTCCTTGCATTGCATTGGGAGGTGATACAGGAAGCGGACAAGTTGATCGGCTGGATGGTTTATTTACAAGAGGTGGAGGGGCGAAAGGCTCATTTTGCACTGCGGTCGTTTTTGCAACCGAAGCATGCGGCGGCAATGAATTTTCAAGGGAAGGAACTCAAAACATTCAAAATCAGTGCCGATGCAGTTTTGATTGATATGCACGCTCACGAACTTCTGCCGCTCATGGTAAAAACGACGGAATGAATACGGCACAACAACATCGTATCAGCCGCGCTTGAAAAATCGGTTACAATACCGGGAAATATTCTTTTCGGCGGTGTCATCATAGTAACGGGGACGGGAATAATGACAGAGAACGAAGCCCGAATCGAAGAATTGGTACACACCCGATTACCCAATCTCGTTCTCTTTGCCAAACAGTGGAAACACAATCCCGCCGAAGACATCGTGCAGGAAGCCTTTGTGAAATTGATGAAGCAAAAGGTTTTCCCTGACAATCCGGCGGCGTGGCTCTACACAACTGTTCGGAACCTGTCCAACAATGAACACCGGTCGCAAACCCGACGCAAACGCCGGGAACTCGAAGTGCAGTCCGGTAAAGGACTCTTCGAGGTGCCCGATACGGAACAGAAGGACGAAATCGAACAACTGATTCGGCAACTGGAATCGCTCGACTTGGAGTATCGGGAAGTCATCGTCGCCAAAATTTGGGGCGGACTGACGTTTGAAGAGATTGCCGCAATGACGGGTGCCTCGCGGAGTGCGGTGCATCGGAAGTATCAGGAGGGCATCAGAAGATTGCAGGAAACACAATGACACATGACATCGAATCACAATTAGCCGCATTAAAACCCACCGGACAGCCCACGCTTGCCCGACGGATTTTGGACATTCCTCACCGCAAACGCCAACGCCGTCGGGACTGCTTCGTCGCACTCGGCGGACTACTGACAGGCATTGTTGCTACGGTGTTGGTCATGATGTTTTCACACGGAGGTACAGAGGAAAGTGCGCCCTTAATAGCACAAGGCGTACCACCTAGCGCGCCCTTAAACTTTTCTCCAACAAGGGAAGAAGGGCGCGAAACGGAAGAGACATCGGTGCTACTAAGGGCGCAAAACCCCGTCATTCCCGCACACCCCGTCATTCCCGCGAAGGCGGGAATCCAGACGAACGACAAGAGACTCGCTGTTCTAGACCCCCGCCTATGCGTGGATGGCGATATAGCCGATCCGCTCGACCTCGACGTATGGATCGCCCGATACGAAAAACTGCTCCGTCATCGCCAAATGGCGAGTCGCACCGTTTATATTCCGCCGGTAACGCCCCCGGTACTGCCCGATGGAATGAGTCCGTTGGAGTATCGGCAAACATTGTTGACAGAACTCGGCGGATAAAAATAGAAACATACATTTTCCGCCCTGTAAGGGCGAATAATCCGATCCAAACCCCTAACCCCCAAAAACCAATGAAACACATCCCTCCATTACTGCTTTTTCTCATCCCCCTCACGCTCCTTGCCAGCGACCTGCCGCAGGAGGTCCCACGACCGGCAATCGAGTCGTATCGACACGTCGGCGTGACTCCTTTCGTTGCGAAACCCGAAGGCATCAACGGTCAGTACCGCAAGATGACCCTCTCCCCCCAGACGTTGCCCGATCCGTTGCTCCGCTATCAGTTGAATGTCTTCGCACTCGAAAAAGAGACTGGCAACGCCTATCCGCTCTACGTCGCCGCACTGGCACGGTACAACGAGATACTCAATCAAACAATGCAAGGGGTGTACCGCTCTGAAGCATACCAGGCACTTGATCCCAGCGAGAGTGAATATCAGCGAGATGTGGATCGGTTACGTTTCAAGGCGTTTCCAGTCTATCAGCACTGGGGCAGAGATGCGCACACCGAAATCACGCCGGAAGATGAAGAGCGGCTTTATCGCAACTTGAACGAAGTCTTTCAATTCATGGAACGAGCAAGCCGGAGAACTTACTACGATTGGAGTGATCGCTACGAATACAGAGGAATCGCCACTTTGTTACCGCAAGTTCAAGAAGCCAGAGAACTTGCCCGGTACTTGGCAAGCAAGGCAAACTGGGAAATCCGTCATGGCAGATACAACGATGCCATCAGAACCATTCGGGTAGGTCTCGCTCTTTCCGATCATATTTTGGAAGCACAACCGCCCACTTACCTCGTGGGTATGTTGGTGGGAATTGCCATCAAAGGGATAATGCAGGAACAACTGTTCCTTTTGGCGGCACAACCGGATTCGCCCAATTTGTATCCGGCATTGATGCAGATTCAAGTTTCGTCCAAGTCGTGGTTGGATGCCTTGCGTTCGGAGATGATGTGTCTACTGGCACCGCAACATTCGGGAGCCGACTTTTTGGAAACAATAGACCGCCTCTCGCCGGAACAGGCAAAAGCCTTTCTCGATGAGGTAATGAAGACATTTTTATCAGTCAATGGCGGTGATCGCTGGGACGACTTCGAGAGTGCGTTAAGTGTTTGGCGGACAGGGTTTTATGTCGGGGCATATCTTCCTGCCAAGCAGCGTCTCTTGCAAAAGGGGCTTTCGGAGCGGGAAATTGAGGCACTTTCGACTCACCAAATCATTGCTCCCTTTGTCTATGAAGAACTCCGTCGGGCATACGATTTGCTGATCGTTTCTGCCTCGATGCCTATGGGAGAATCGCGAACTGCAATCGGCGATGCTGGCGAGTATGTGGATCAGATTCGGCATCGGATTGCAAGTCCTGTGGACATAATAATATCGTTATTGATGCCAGCGGTCGATGCTGCCCGAACAGCACATCACCGGCAGGAGCAAACGTTGGACTTGCTCAAAATCATCGAAGCGTTGCGTTACTATGCGTCGGTTCACGGTCAGTTACCGAAGTCGCTCGCCGACATTACGGAACTTGCGGTGCCGAAGATGTGTCCGATCACGGGCAAGCCTTACGAGTACCGTGTGGAAGGACGCACGGCAATGATTGATTACGATCTCGATACACGTCTCGATACACACGGCAGTAGGTCGCGGATTGAAATTACCATAGACAGGTAGGCAACCTTACAACCCCTTAACCCCCAACTCAACAATGAAACACCTAACAACATTTTTCCTTATCCTCCTCTTCCCCCTAACGTTGTTCGCTAACGAGCCGCAGTGGAAAAAGTTTACCCATGAATCGACCGTTCTCATTGCACACGTCGATTTGACCAACATCGATATTGCTAAAACCATCCAGAACAATCGACCGATTGTGGATACCCTCCTGAAAGCCTTGCCCGGCGAACCGCAAGATGTGCGTTCCCTCATTGCTGCCGGCGAATTGGGCAAGCAATATCTGATACGAACACTCGGCATTCAGGAAGCATACGTCGTCATCGATCTCCAGATGGTGAACACAGTGCCCGGCATGCCCATAATGATCCTGCCGCAAACCGGTAAGATCAATGGGGAAACGTTGCGTTCTGCTATTGCATTGGCACTTCCGCAAGATTTCATCAAAGTGGTGAACAGCCGAAACAATGAATTCGTGCTACTTTATCCTACCGTTGACGAACCGGATCGGTGGCTTGATCGCTTACTCCCGCCGATTTCAGTAGAGCGTTCCGATTTTGCCGAAGCGTTTGCGGCAGTGGAAGATGCGCCGATCAAAATCGTGGCGGCACTGCCGGAGTTTGTGCGAAAAGTGGTGCGAGACACTGCTCCGCGACTGCCCGCTCCGGCACAGGAACTGGACATTGCAACACTCTTGACAGAAACTCGCTGGACAGCAATCGGCATTGACCCGGCAAAGCCCGCTGTCCACGTTACTGTGGCAACGACCTCCGAACTTGCCGCTGCTCAAGTGCAGCGAAGTTTTCAGGAGGCGTTGGCAATTTTCATCAAAAAGGGCATTGAGGAACTCGAAGTCCTTCCAGAAAACTTCTCTGCAAAACAATCGCTACTGCCCACTCTCAAAGAAAGGGAGGATCGGATTCGTGCGTTGCTGATTCCTCAACCGGAAGGGAAAAATTTGGTTTTGCACTGGGAACAGCCGCAATTTGCCGAGGCTGTCGATATTGTGATGCCGATTGTCGCGGAAGAAACCGAACAACTCCATAAAAACCAGCATCGGAATGTATGTACCAACAAGATGAGAAGTTTCTTGTTGGCATGTCATAATTACCTTGATTGCCATGGACAACTTCCGCCGCCGTTTACGGTAGACGCAAACGGCAAGCCTCTGCACAGTTGGCGGGTGCTGATTTTGCCTTATATGGAACATGAGGCACTTTACCAACAGATTCGGCTCAATGAACCGTGGGACAGCGAACACAACAAGCAGTTTCATGACAAAATGCCGATCTATTTCCGGTGTTTGGCAAGTACGTTAGGCAATCCGAACCGAGACACGGTTTACTGTATGGTCGTCGGCAATGAAACGATAGGCGTTCCCAATGGCAAAGGTCTCCTATTCTCTCAGATCACGGACGGTTCATCGAATACTATTTTACTGACCGAGCGTAAGACTCCCGTTTGTTGGATGGAGCCTGTGGACATTCTTCAGGAGCATGCGTATCTTGGCGTGAACCAGCACGAGTTCGGCATCGGTTCGGAGCACCCGGGGGGCGTTACCATTGGCATTGCCGACGGTAGCACCCGTTTCATGTCGGAGAACGTTTCTCTCAAGATGCTGAAAGCCTTTTTGACAAAAGCGGGCGGAGAGACTGTTAATCGTGAAGACATGCGTTCCTTTTTTGGGTCTGTTCGGTAAAGAACGGCGCAGGAGCGGCGGGCGCGAGCCCGCCGGTTTTCATCATCCATTCCGCTCGGTCGCCTCTTCCCAATGTTCGTAAAGTTGAGCAATTTTTTCTTGCTCCGCTTGAATCTCCTGATGAATCGACCGGACACGTTCGCTGTCCCGAACGACTTCGGGACGCAGCAAATCATCGTTCCATGCCATAATTTGCGTTTCGCGGGCAAAGATTTCCTCCTCGATGTCGCTGACCTTGCGGTACGGAAACTTGCGAGGCTTTTTTTCTTTTTTCGACGGCGGCAGTGTATTGCGTAAGAGCGGGGCGGCGTTAGCCCCCCGATTCCCAACAGAAGATTCTTTCGGACTGCCACCGGGGGGCTTATGCCCCCCGCTCTTACGCATTTTTTCTTGCTTATGCGGCAGGCTCTGTGGCATGGTTTTAATCGTCGAAACCATTGCCTTACCTGCACATGCAGCGGCTTTGCGATCTTGAGCGGCATCCGTCAAAAAGGGATCCGCCATCAAACCCTTCGAGACCATGTGCCGGAAAGTCGAGTAATTCCCCTCTAACGTTTTGAATCGAGCATCCGGTTGGATAATCAAAAGATGATCCGCCACCCGATCCACAAAATATCGGTCGTGCGAAATGAAAATGACCGTCCCCTCAAAGTCCCGGACTGCCTTTTCCAATCCCGCCCTTGCCCACAAGTCAAGATGGTTCGTCGGCTCATCCAAAATCAACACATTAGCATCTTCCGCCGCCAACAATGCCAACGCCGCCCGGCAGCGTTGACCGCCGCTCAAACTGCTAACCCTTTGCAACTGCTGATCGCCGGTTAAACCGAATGCTCCCAAGAGACTACGTCGGGCAAATTCCTCGAAAATCCGTTTGCTCTTCGGTCGGATGGCATCGACAACTTGCAACGAGTCGTCCAAGACGTGCAACTGCTGATCGAAATAGCCGATGTTCAAACCTTGTCCGTGAATCACTCGCCCGGAGTCTGGTGCGAGTTGATTCAACATGCACCGGAGCAACGTCGTTTTCCCGCAACCGTTAGGACCGAGAATCGCCCAACGTTCGCCGCGTTTGATGTCGAAAGTCAATTCTCTGAAAAGCGGTCGGTCTCCAAAGCCCTTCGATAAATTTTCGCAACGAAACACAATATCCCCCGTCCGGCTAGGCTTATTAAAGTGCATTGGCGGCGAGTCGATTCGTCGGGGCAGTTCGGCGGGCGTTTCCATGAGCCGTTCCAATTTTTTGCGTCGGTCTTCCGCTTGGGCGGCTTTCATCCCGTAGTGATTACGCCGGATAAACTCTTTCGCCTTTTCGATCTCTTCGGTGTATTTTTCATAAGTCCTAATTTGAACAGTCAATCGCTCTTCTTTGAGTGCCGTGTACTTACTAAAATTGCCCGGATAGTCGTCGATGGTGCCGTGCAGGAGTTCAAAAGTCCGGTTCGTAACCCTGTCCAAAAAGTACCGGTCGTGTGAAACCAAAATCACAGCGGCGGCGGTCTCTTTCAGAAAGTTTTCGAGCCATTCCGTCGCCAAGAGATCGAGATGGTTGGACGGCTCATCCAGCAGCATAATGTCCGGTTCTTCGAGCAGCAATTTGGCGAGACTCAATCGGTTGAGTTCTCCGCCGCTCAGCGCAGAGACGGGCTTGTCGAATTCGGCATCGAGAAACCCCACTCCGTGCAGAATGCGTTCGATGCGATGGTCGAGATGATACGCATCGTGCCGGAGCAGAGATTCGTGAATGTGATCGTATCGGTCGGACAATTTGGCAAGTTCGGCGGGGTCGGTCGTTTGGGCAAGTTTTTCGGCGAGGCGTTCGGCTTCGTGTTGCATTTCGATGAGCGGGGCAAGGGCGAGTTTTGCCTCATCGAGAATGGTATTTTTGGAACCGGCATTGGGACGTTGTTCAAGGTAGCCGATGGCAACGGTGGAACTTTTTTCGATGGTTCCTTTTTCGGACTCTTCCCGTTGGACGAGAATGTTGAGCAGGGTAGTTTTTCCGCAGCCATTGGGACCGACGAGTCCGACTTTGTCTCCGGCGCGGAGGGTGAAGCAGACATCGACGAGCACCGGTTCGGCGGAAAAGTGTCGGCGGAGATGTTCGACCGTTAAAATGACTTCCATACGATGCTTATTTTAGTATGGGGAATTGTACCACGAATTGGCAGAGAGGCAATCACAAGATTGCGAATGTGTCGTAATGTCCTCAATTTGCTCGTTTGAGCAGTTTCGTGGAAGTGTCCCGAATGATACCGCTCGTGTACCTTCCGTCGCATAAAAGAGTGGGTGGTTTGCATTGTTTGAGCCGTTTCACAGCGGCATCATAGTAGTTTGTTTCTAGTTCGATACCAATAAACTGTCGGTTGTTCTGTAAGGCTGCCACCCCTGTCGAACCAACCCCCATAAAGGGGTCAAGCACCACACCGCCTTCGTTACTTGCAATACGTATGAGGTGAGACAGCAATTTTACCGGCTTTTGCGTTGGATGATTGGGGTCTTTGAGTCTTTCAGGCGGCATACAAATCGGTGATTCAAAAAAATTGTGCATTTCATTTTGTTTACCAAAATTCCACACGTGTCCCTTGTTCCACATACAAACAATCAACTCGCAACTGTTCAGAAAACCTGCCTTCCGAAACTTGGGTACTGGATTCGTCTTGTGCCAGACGAAAAATTGAAACGTGTCGAAAATCGGGTCAAAAATCTCATGCCACTTGCCCATCAGGTTATAACTGCAAAAAGCCATGATATTTCCCGTCGGCTTGAGCAAGCGAATAAACTCGCTTTGGAGTTGTTCGGGAGAAAACTGCCCTTGATCCCACTCCGCAAGATCATTATTGATTTCCTTACGCCAAGTGAATTTCATATTGCCGGTCGAATACGCTCCAATATTGTAAGGCGGATCGGTCAATATCAAGTCAATGCTCGCGTCGGGAATTTCACGGAGTTTTGCGAATGCATCTCCTCTAATTAGTTGAAAGCCGTCCATGTTATTATTGCAGGTAAATCTTTTTGATTTTGTCAAGAGAGTTGAGAATTACAGAGGCATGCTTTTGATATTCATCAAGAACAATTTCATAACCATTGGGCATCTTGCAAATAAAATTCCAAAAGTCTTGTCCAATGAGTAGTTCGTCTGCGGCAAAAAACTGACGGACTCGCTCCTGTTTCCAAGGTTTCCCCTCGCCGAAACGATTGTATGCCGTTGCAAAACAGATGTTAATGTCAGTATTTTGCGGCAGTGTATTAGACAAAATAGCAAATTGTTCCAACACTGCTTCTTTTTCCGAACGCGCCTTTTTGTTGTCTAGGTCTCCGCCAATTTTCAATTCAATGAGATAATGTGCTCCCGTTTCTTCATCGATAAGATAGTAGTCGCTATCATGTCTTTTGTGTTGGGATGTCGCACGATTGCCACTTCTCAATTTTGCATAGTCGGATGCAAGCGGAACTTTCTTGCGACTCTTGTACGATTCCAGTAACTCGGCAATGATTTGTGTTTGTTCTGGCAACAGCGGTCCTTCTACGTTGCGAGATACAGTGTAAAACAATTCCGCGATATTAACCGCAAGTCTCTCAAGCATATTGCCGAGAGAACTGTCAAGAGAACGAACGAGTGCGGAGTAATATTGTATTTCTTGTCCCAATGCCGAAATAAACACGTTATGAATCTTCATGTTGATTGTCCCATTGGGATCATCAAATTCTTGAACGTGCCGACGCTCAAACCCTGCCGCATAACTTTCAACGGCAGATTTCACAATTTTTCGGATTACAATTTCATTTTCTAACATCGGTTTTCAGTGTAACCGATTGAGGTATCATTGTCAAGCCTTTCGGTGATCGAGATGATAGGCATCGTGCCGGAGGAGCGATTCATGGATGTGATCGTATCGGTCGGAGAGTTTGGCGAGTTCGGCTGAGTCGGTCGTTTGGGCGAGTTTTTCGGCGAGGCGTTCGGCTGCGTGCTGCATGTCGTTCTTCGATGACGTAATAGTCGTGAACGTCGTTGATGATTCGCATGGGAATTTTCTTTGCGCCTTGCGGTTAGACGGAGATCATTTGACCTTCATCTGCGCACGGTGCGGTCTATCGGGATGGACGGTCAGTTGTTGAGAACACGGATCAATGATAACGTCCATCTCTTCCAGCGGAATGACACCGAGCAAAATTTCATCTGCGCCGGGAAGTACGAGAGCACGACAACAGGCGCTCCGATTGGCAAATCGGACATTAACGGGACCAACATAATCGCATTTTCGGTAGGAACCGTCGGCTAACACGACCTCCATTTGCTCCTGAACTTTCAATCCGAGTTGTTTGGCAATTTTGTCGTTGATGGTCAATGACATTGCACCGCTATCAACCATGGCGTTGACTTCCATCTTGCGGATGTTTTCGTGCGGAATGTCCCCTTGTTGTGCCAAAATGGCATCAACACAATTCTCTAATATAATATCTGCGTAAACATGCCCCATGATTTTTCTCCCGCTTTGGTGGTTGACGTGCCTCCATTATACCCGATTTGTGCTGGCAATGGGAATGTCCACCAGAAAAATCTGTGTCAATCTGCGCAATCTGTGGTTGAATCCCAAAACTCCCCTAACGAAATTTTTTCCTTCGGCAATTTCGTCACAAAAAAGAACTGATACAGTTCCCAAAAATACACGTTGCGCCCAATGCGGGTGTACCAGCGCATTGCCTTTCGCATCTTTGCATCTTTGTGAAACAAAACCCGCCACAACGCTTTGGGACGCGATTGCATGAGCACTTCGAGAAATTTGGAACATAACATCACTCCCCACGGCGGCAAGTGCTTGTTTGCTAGCACTTGATGCTTGTAGTCCCATTTTCGCAAGTCCGTTAAAATGACTTCCATGATGGGAAAATTGTAGCGTTTTCCTTTGTTTTGTCAAACATGAAAGCCGGGAGCAAAACGGAGTGGAGCGACCGGATGGTGGGGGCTTGCAATCGCAATCAGTCGGTGCTATAATCGCCGCTCGTTGGTGGCACGTCGTGTCGCCGTTTACATTTGGTATAGTTCGCAAGTTTTTGGTTCTCTACTTCCAAACTCAACCCGGCTCGCCGGTTGGAAGTCAGAAAAGGTATTCAGTGGAAACATGCGTCTCCGTAAGGGGGATGTCATGCACTGAACTTGCAAGGTTTCGGTGCGGGGCGATTCTGTATTCTCCCGCATTTCCGTTCGTTTTTTGCGCACGGTCATTTCAGTTGAGTGAGGTGGAAATCGGCATGAACCACATGGCGTTCACGTCTTTTGGACGGTCACGTCTCTTGCCGTTCTTGCCGATAACTTTTAACACTTCAATTACACACAAATTATGGCAAACTATTACATCGACGAAAATGGCGAGAAGCAGGGACCCTTTGACGCTGAACAACTCAAGGAACTGGTAAGACAAGGAGTCATCAGTCCGAACACGCAGATAGAAACAAAAAGCGGACATGGCATCAGAGCGAGTGCCATTCCTATGCTGTTTCCCGGCACTACCGACATCGGCTTCACATGGTTCGTTACGCCTGTGTTGCTTGTGATCTGCTGGTGGTTCTTCGTAATTGCCACACCAATTATTGCTCTTGTGCTTATGGGGCAACTGAATTGGAACCACGACGAAGGAGGAGCATTTGTACAGTGTTTGGTGCTAGCGGGCATAGCGGCAGTCGTCCTTCTTGGCGTTCGCATTATTTTAGAAAGTGTCGCAGTCTTGTTTCGAATCGAAAATCACCAAAAGATGGCAAGGCTGCTATTGGACAGGTTCGAGAGAATGTCAAAAATGGAATGATGCTTGATCAGAGCCGCAATCGTCAGCGAAAAAACAGAGCACGAATCAACATCGGGCAAAAGACCAACTACGGTTTATTCAATTTTGTGGTAAAATGGATGACTTGTCATCAATGCACGTTTTCAAAATCGATGTCGAAACTCACTCAATCTGCCGCCTGGTCGGCTTTGCACAAACACCATCAATCCCTCGAAACCGTTACCATGCGGCAACTCTTTGCCGATGATCCGAAGCGATTCGATAAGTTCTCGACGCTTTTCAATTCCATCCTGTTCGACTATTCTAAAAACCGAATTACAGAAGAAACAATAGCCCTGCTCCTCGACTTGGCAAAGGCAACCGATATATTCGGCTGGCGGGACAAAATGTTTGCAGGCGAAAAGATCAACCACACCGAAAATCGGGCGGTACTACACACGGCACTGCGAAATCAATCGAACAAACCGGTTATGGTCGATGAACAAGATGTCATGCCCGGTATCCGTGCCGTCTTTGAAAAAATGAAATCATTTTCCCAACGTGTTTTGAGCGAAGACTGGAAAGGTTGTACCGGCGAGCCGATTACCGATGTTGTCAACATTGGCATCGGCGGCTCCGATCTGGGTGCTGTGATGGTTACGGAATCACTGAAACACTACAAAACCCGGCTTAACGTCCATTTCGTTTCCAATGTAGATGGGACACACCTCATTGAAACGCTCAAATACCTTTTTCCCGAAACAACTTTGTTCATCGTTGCTTCCAAAACGTTCACCACACAGGAAACGATGACCAATGCAGAATCGGCAAAACAATGGCTCTTGGAATGCCTCGGCAACAAAACAGATGTCGCAAAGCACTTCGTTGCCCTCTCCACGAACCGGAAAAAGGTCAAGGAGTTCGGCATTGATCCAGCAAACATGTTCGAGTTTTGGGACTGGGTCGGCGGACGTTATTCGCTTTGGTCGGCAATCGGACTTTCCATCGTGTTGGCAATCGGATACGAAAATTTCCAAGAACTTCTGACCGGTGCATTTGAGGCAGACGAACATTTTCGCAATGCTCCACCGGAAAAAAACATTCCGCTCCTGATGGGTTTGCTCGGTGTTTGGTACAACAATTTCTGGAATGCCGAAAGCCACGCGATCTTGCCGTATGACCAGTATTTACACCGATTCGCCGCCTATTTGCAGCAAGGAGATATGGAAAGCAACGGCAAGGGGGTTGATCGGGACAATCAGAAGGTCGATTATCAAACGGGACCGATCATCTGGGGAGAGCCGGGAACCAATGGTCAGCATGCATTTTACCAGTTGATTCATCAGGGGACCAAGTTAATTCCTTGCGATTTCTTGGCACCGGTCCATTCGCACAATCCATTGGGCGATCATCATGCGAAACTGTTGTCAAACTTTTTGGCACAAACGGAAGCCTTGATGAAAGGGAAAACAGTAGGCGAAGCGGCGGCGGAACTTCGGCAGTCGGGGTTGTCCGAAGATGAGGTGAATCGGCTCGCTCCGTCAAAGGTTTTCCCGGGTAATCGTCCTTCAAATTCCTTTTTCTTTGAGCGGTTGACACCGAAGACGTTAGGTTCGCTGCTTTCCTTCTACGAACACAAGATTTTTGTGCAGGGAATCGTTTGGAACATCAATTCGTATGACCAGATGGGAGTCGAACTTGGCAAGCAGTTGGCGGGTGTATTGTTGCCGCAACTACAAAGCAACGAGACCATTACGGCTCACGACTCTTCGACGAACGGTCTCATGGCGTTTTACAAAAAAAACAGAAAGTGATCCAGCCGGTACTCCGAATTTCAATATCCATGCAAATGAGGCTTGGCGGGGTACGCTCTATAAAATCCGGCAATGTATGGTACAATGTCCCCCAAATAAATAAGTGATACTCTCGGAGGAATATGTCAGGAGAACATATTGATCTTGTAAGCGAACCGGAAGAGCCGGGTGTCGGTGGTGTGCCGCAGGAATCGGTTTCTGAAATGGATCGACTGCGTCTGGAACTTGAAGAGGCGAAGAACCGTACGCTTCGTGCATTGGCTGATTTGGAAAATTACCGTGTTCGGGTTAATCGGCAAACGGCGGAGGAACGGAAGTATGCGAACATAGATTTTATGCGGGAACTTTTGCCGGTTTGGGACAACATTGGTCGGGCATTGGACGTGGCTGCCGCTTCGCATAGTCTCGAAGCGTTGGTTGAGGGAGTGCAAATGGTACACCAGCAGTTTTTGGAGGTACTGAAAAAATACCACTGCGAAAAAATTGAAGCAAAATTTCAACCGTTTGATCCCAATTTCCATGCGTCGGTGGCGCAAATTCCAAGTGCGGAGCACCCGGCGAACACAGTTATTGAAGAGGTGCAGGTTGGATTTTGCCTTTTCGACCGAGTGGTTCGTCCCAGTCAGGTAGTCCTATCGAGCAAGTCGGAATCATAATCCGGCGAAAATCCCATTCCGCACGCTATGCGTCAGGACTGTTGCTCACGCTTCGGTGAAGGGGCTATACACCCCGCCTACCACATTCCATTTGTTCAATCTCCAAAATGATGTATCGGCAGACGATCCTACATATACGTAAACACTGCCATTCCAGCCAAGCCTGCCGCAAGACCACCCAACAGCGGACCTACCACAGGAATCCACGAATAACTCCAATCGGGGTCTCTCTTGTCCTTAATGGGGCAAAGCCAATAGGCAATCCTGGGAGAAAAGTCACGGGCAGGGTTCATCGCATAGCCGGTTGTTCCACCCAGTGCCGTTCCCATCGAAAAAATGATCGCCGCTACTGCGATCGGACCAGGCACATCCGAGGCATAAACGACCGCTCCGAGGATGGCGAATACCAGCATAAACGTTGCCATAAACTCGCTGATAAGGTTATCCACCGTACTTCGGATTGCCGGAGCAGTGGAAAATACTGCCAGTTTTACATCCTTATCCTCAGTTATATTAAAATGAGGTCGGTAGAAAATGAAAACCAGCATACTGCCGCCGACACCACCTGCCATTTGGGATGCCATGTAACCGGGTACTTTTTCCCACGCAAAATTGTTACTTATCGCCAAACCCAGAGTAACAGCCGGGTTGAAATGTGCTCCGCTCATGGCACCGAACATCATGACCGGAACCATGACCGCAACCATCCAGCCCAAAGTGATGACGGGCCATCCAGAGCCGTGCCCTTTGGTTCCTTGCAATACCACGTTGGCAACCACACAATTCCCGAGGAAAACCAGTGTCATCGTGCCGAGAAATTCGCCTAAATACGCTTCCATAATTGTCTCCTAATTTTTTGTTTGTACGACGGCGCGAGCGCCGTCGTTTTTTTAATTCTTAACCCAACCGAACGAACGTTTGACCGCTTCTTTCCAACCGGCAATGAGTTTTTCTCTCACGGTGTCCTCCATCTGCGGCGAGAACGTCTGATCGACGGAGACATTGTTTTTACAGCCCCGCCACTTGAAATTGACCTTGTTTTGTTTTTCTTGAATATGTATATTTCATTTTATGAGTATCCAACAAGGAAGTCTATCTCGACAGGCATCCATTCGTCTTCGAGCGGGCGACTTGCTTTTACGAGGCTTTGATAACGAAGAGATCATGGAGATTCTCGAAGTTTCCCTTTCCTCTGTGCAACGCTGGCGTAAAAAAGTCGAAAGCGCAGGACTCACT
>Ga0123353_10000228_pt1 | contig 70848 bp, 56 predicted proteins | sample TergutLab28metaG_3_FD_92763 | JGI IMG/M metagenome (GOLD analysis project Ga0123353, IMG submission 92763) | Labiotermes labralis P3 segment gut microbial communities from Petit-Saut dam, French Guiana - Lab288 P3 | ecosystem: Host-associated > Arthropoda: Insects > Digestive system > Gut ... | reverse complement strand
CGGCAGTTTATCATCAGCGTTAAGGTTCTCGTCTGTGTATGTCTGCTTAACAGTAATGCCAAGAGGTGCAAGTGTTTTCATACACAAATCAAAATTAGGTTTATACGCTTCTGTTGCAAATGTTTTATTATAAGGGTGTTCAAGAGTCAAAAGAAACTCACCGCCTCCTGTTCCCATATCCAATAATATATCGGAATCTTTTAAGTGAAATTTTACTATTTCCTTATAATCCCATGTTGGTTTAGGGCTGTCCCAACGTCCGTTTAAATGTGAAAAATCCCAGCCCTGAAAAGCAAATACTTCCTCTTCTTCCCACTGCTTAATTAATTTTGTTTCATTCATATATCTGTCTCCGTTACTTTTCGACATTCTTATATAGTACGCTCTATTTTATACCCCTTGTAAAACCCGGTAACGGCAAAACCGACCGCTTCTGCCGATTCACGTTCTTCATCGCTATCTACCATGTACAACACTTCAGTTTTTTCGTTGTCAAAAGCATACCTGGCAGCAAACGTTATTAGTTTTACTCTCCTATTAATGTCAGACGCTTCCACGCAGAATATTTCCGCTTGCGTCGAATCATGCATTGACATAATAATATAATCAGAAATTTGCCCATTGCACCGCATGCAGAAAACGCCCCACCTTGAAAATTCACGAAAAAGCCGTTCTCCTGTCCAGTACATATCAGGTCGGCATATGTCGTGGATAACGGTAAACTCCCAAAAAGATTCATCCATCACCTGTTCAACGTCAATGATTTCGGATTCATTGATTTTATCTGCGTTCAGAAACATTTGAATGCAGTCATCTTCAAGTACAGCACCTAATTCGTCCAACACAGCAAATGGAATCTCGACATTACGAAAACAAAACCATTTGTCATGACCGGCATAATCGGTGTTGAGTTTTTCCCATACCGCAGGGAAGTCTGTGCTGTTAATATCATTTATTTGTAAGTATTGTTCAGCATCTTCAACAAGAGCCTCGATGCCGTCTATAATTATTTTCATAATTAATACCCTGCAACCTCCTCATCTATAGAAAATATAAACAACATATCTCACGCTGTTTTTTATATTTCAATTCTGATAGTAATACTAACTGAACAAAGATACACTTGCAAGAGGATATTTGTGTATCTCTTTGTGAATTATTTTTTGTATCAAGGGGCTACGAATTGGACGTTGTTATAGATATTAATTACGAGCAGTTTCTGTCCGTGGGGGCTTAGATTTGATGCGGTTGAAAAAAGAGATTTTCTTGTGTTTTACCATGCGATAGTATATAATAAAGGATGGAGGATGCGTCATGAGTTTAGATGTGATAATAGATAAATTAACACCATGTTTAGAAGAAATATCAACGGGGAAATTTTTCCAAACAACATTTTTATAGCAGATGTCGAAGAGCTTGATGGATTGCAAACCGAAGGTTGGAATTTCGACTGGGCGGACAGTGAACTAAATCGTTATAATATATATAAACTTCAACTGAAGGATGACGAGGTTATTCAAGGTTTGGTAGCGGCAGAGGTGATACGTGGTGCTGTGTACATTCGTTTAGCCGAAAGTGCGCCACACAACCTGGGGGAGAACAAAAAGTTTGAGGGTGTAGGCGGCCACTTATTCGCAATCGCAATTAAGTTATCAAATGCAATGGGCTTTAATGGATATGTATTCTTTGATGCAAAGAACATGAAGTTAGTTGACCATTACACAAAAAAATTTGGTGCAAATCGAGTTATGGCAAGAGTTCATGTATACAGGATGGAAATAGTTGAGGCAAATGCACAGAAACTGCTTGAACAGTATACTTTGGAAGGTGATTTAAATGTGCGATAATGCAACATGTAAACAGACATTGGATGAAGTTGCCGAAGAAGCCGGTGGTTATGTAAGATACATCCCCGGAGAGCCATTAGTAGTGGAAGCAGATTACCGTGCAATGTCAAGATACTGCATTGAGCGTGGAATAACTTCTGATGAGCTGACAGAAGACGAATATAATATGTTTCTATACAATGAGCCATTAATTTATGCTTAACATATCAATGAATCAGTTATCTGTGATTTATACACAGAAATCGCATTTGTGTCGCCAATGATGACACAAATACTTATCGGTAAGGATTGATTATCTCCTTGACGAAAGCAAAATCAAAAGTATTGATGATGCAGACAATCTTAAAACAAAACTTCGTGACTACTTTGAAAAATGGATTCCTGTTAATGGATTTATTGCATATATAGCGGAAGAGAATAATAACGTATTTTCTACAGCATTTTTATCAATCGTTGAAAGACCGCCGAGAGCCGCAGACTCATCGTATCTTGTTGGAACAGTGTATAATGTTTATACATATCCAAATCACAGGAGAAAGGGAATTGCTACCAAGGTAATGCATGCGTTATTATCAGAAGCAAAGCAACGTGATGTTGCATCAGTAGATTTGTTATCAACTGATGATGGAAAACACCTGTATGAAAAACTTGGTTTTGAATTGCCATCGTACACTTTTATGCGGGTAAAACTAAAAAACTATATACTGAGCAGGAGTGCAACTTGATTTGTAATGGGTCAAACGAGTTTGCTCATACTAAACCATTATGCAGTGGGTCACACATGATTGCCACAAGTGCTGTGGACAAGTATAAGCAGTTCTTGTCGGTGAAAAATCAAGAACGGCAGGGGCCTTATCGTTATCTGCCGCAATTCAAAGAAAATATACTATTTCCTTGCAGTGAAGAAGAGTGTTTGATCGAATCTGCGTTCTGGTTTGAGCATAGCCAAGTAATTAGGACTAATAATCTCATTGATTACATCTTTACAAAGAGCAGGTTTTGTTATCCGGTTTGATGAAACATAGCTTCGCCATCTTTGTCCGCTAATTGCAAACTCCTTATCTGTTTGTTTACCAAAAGCCATTTGTCGATATATCTCAGCTAGTCTGATTTTTCTGGACTTGCTCAATTCCCATAAGCACCTTGCTAATCGCGCAGAGGCTCTCATCGGACGACTCATAGTAATACCAACTTCTAATGCGTTGTCAATAAACAAACGAGAAAATGCATAATCACTCCATACTACAATATCAAAAGCATTTTCGGCTAATAATGGAGATTGTCCTTGAGTTTTCCATATTGTCTGCATTATAAGAGGTTTCTGCTTTTTTAGATACTGTTTTTGAAATTCGTTAATACATGAAGAGAGAAGTGGTGTTTTAGCACTCATCTCATAATCATTTACCCAAGAGCCAATGTTTGCACAAGCTTCTTCGAATATGTCTCTAACATTCACAACATCTTTTTTAATACTGTCAAACATACCTAAAGCGCAATATGATGTTGTTGCGGATCGTACAACCATTTCGCAACCCCATAGATTTTCAGGTTTGTTACACGTTGTCATATCAGGCAAAACTGTCAGCTTTACTTCAAGAGGTGCAAAAAATCGCTTATCAGTATGTTTTACGACAAGATCAATTCCATCGACAGCATCAAAAGAGTATTGCTGGTATGGTTCATATCTCGATTCAAAATTAAAACTAAGCTCACAGAGAGGTGTAGCTCCACATCGAAAAACATCATTGAGTGATATTTCGGTAGCTTCAACACAGAGATTTCCGTCCTTGACTATAAGTTTATTATAAATAGCTGGCATACCGAGCTCCATCATATAACAAGCTACCGATGTAGGAAAGCCGTCCGACTTTCCGCATTCCTATCTGTGGCTCGATATACAGCCGTACAAAACTCTCTGTAGAATGATAGTGCGATGTACTACCGGTTATCTCAATACGCTTCTTTGCATTAGCAGAACGTCCGGGCGGCGCGAACAACCAATACCGGCGCGGAAACGATGCCTGTATTGTCGCAGAGGGAGCAAAAGCACCGGCATATCCCGGACCGACTGTAGTTAGTTATCGGGTAGAGGTTACGAGAGGTCCGACAAATATACGCTCCGAGCCAAGCACAGACGGACAGCAACGTACCGTTGTCGGTTCTGTAGTCAGTCCGAGACGATTTCAAATTGACAGAGAGACACGCGGCGCGGATAGTGGAGCTCCGGGCGGCGTTTCTCTTTGGGGTCGCATAGTAAACGATGATGATTTTACCGGGCGTTGGATAGCATTACGACTCACTGTTACAATCGCTGCACCGCCGGTTGTCGTACCACCGGCTATTGTCACGCCGCCGGACTCGATAATCTATATCGTAATGTTGGGCGATACTCTAATCCGCATCGGGAACAAGACCGGTCGCAGATGGCAAGATATCGCAGATGCAAACGGCATAAGAGACCCTTACCCGATATTCGCCGGACAAAAGTTAGCGTTGCCATAGTACACCTTTTAGTACACCTTTTAATTCATCATGTTTGATTTTTAGTAAATCATACATGATTGACAAAAACCGTGAAGCCGTTGGAATAACTCATGTTTGACTTTTTCTCCATCATATATGATAATAGCGAAAGTACAGGCTGATTGGTTCGAGTCCAACTTGAGGACCAACGCCTTTCCAAAGGCGAACTTGTCAGGGTTGGTGAGGGTGTTGGTTTATTACTTAATTTTACTTAGGAAGCTAAATTACCCTTCTAAATCGATTGGACTCTCCAGCTTTTTCTGTTGTTCCCGTTCCAGTTGTTTAATGCTTTTATCAGGATTTGGTAGGTCTTCAGGCATTGTGCCACCCATTTCCTTAATTATTTGGCGAACCTTACGCCCGATCTCTTTATGGGCTTCGTTTGCTTTCACCTTACCTCTTATTTTCTCACGTTTAATTTTTTCTTCTGTTTGTGTCGCACGAAACAGGTTTGCAGCAAGTTCGGTACTACCCATGTGGTCAAGGATTTGCTGTGACTTTTTCAACTTCTTCCGTATATGTATATCTTTTGCAGTTAAGCCGCCATATAAACCTTTATATCCTTCATTTTGAAATATGGCATAGTCAAGCGGTTCGATGACTCCGGCTGAGCGTGCTGCATCAGCTAATTGTGTATTATGTTGTGCCAACTCTGCTCTTATTGCAAGTCGGCGTTCATCTTCCGGTAATTCTATGGCTTTATCCGCTAGTTCCTGTCGCCGCGTTTGTACGGCGAAGTATGTCTGAGCCTGAGCTATGACTTCTTTCCGAGTATCTCCGTTTTGTGCTACGAGATAGCAAGCGTATCTTGTCATTGCAACATCACCGATTTTACGGACTCCTCCGTTTGGCATTTCATATGATTTGTTGACGTCAACAAAATGTTCAGAATCGTTGATACCACTGCCTTTACAAGCGTCTTTTGCTTTTGTGATAACTGTGGTAAAATTACGCCATTCCGTATATTCAAGGACTGGTTGCAGCTCCCTCGCAAACCAATATTCGACCCCACTTTTTGGGTTAATGTGTTTAATACCTTCAAATAGTTCCATATTATCTGACCTCTATTAACAAAATCGTTCTATTCCATTGTTTTTATCTGCGTTCAGAAACATTTGAATGCAGTCATCTTCAAGTACAGCACCTAATTCGTCCAACACAGCAAATGGAATCTCAACATTACGAAAACAAAACCATTTGTCATAACCGGCATAATCAATGTTGAGTTTATCCCGTACTGCGGGGAAGTCTGTGCCTTTGATATCGTTTATTTGTAAGTATTTGTCAGTATTTTCGATAAGAGCTTCGATGCCGTCTATAGTTATTTTCATTATTAATACCCTGTACCCGACTTATCGTAACAAAGTGCCATTTTGACACTTTGTTCATGTCGCTGAATATTTATTCGCAGAGGGCATTCTGTATTTTATGAACTCATCCACGCTGTCTGCATTCGCAAAATCTCTTCTCGCTGCAAAAGACAGCGCAGATTTTTTAATTAATGCTCAACTGCTTGTCACAACTTTGCGCCCGCCTGTCATGGTACATAATTATTCGTGACATTTTTGTTGTCGAGGCACAAAAACAATATCATCTTACCATGCCGCGCCGACTATGTAAACGGCGTTTTTTTGCCGTTTTATCAAAAACATGCCCTTTACAAGGAGAGCTGGCATTAAATGTTCACAAAAATGTTACTATATATCCTTTTTTGTTCACATTTTTTTGATAATATGACTGTTATTCCTATTATAAATTAATATGCATTAATAATTACGCAGGCAAACAATGGAGGGTTATGGAACAAATATAGAATGGATTAGGTGAGCTGCTATGAAAAAGATAACTAATAAGAAAACGCTTAATAAGCTAAAGTCCCTGAGCGCTAATAACCGCGCCAAAAGGGGCTTATTTACACGAAATCGAGGCAAGTTCCTGCACAGCAACCTTATAGAAAAGGCTGTTGTGTATTGTCTTGCAGTGAGCCTATTATTCGGTATCGCCGGCTATGCTGCGATATCACTCGCAGATGATGGCGACTATGGTGGCGGCTATGTCGCCACAGACGCATGCATACTCTGCGACGACCCCGACTGCGATGGCGGCTGCGCAATCGTGTATACACCCGCATGCAGCGACTGCGGCGACTACGACTGCAACAGCGACTGCGGAACAGTGTATACACCTGCATGCAGTGACTGCGATGTTGACGACTGTACAGGCGATTGCAAAATCGTGACAGACGCATGCGTGGAGTGTGATGACGGCGACTGCGATGGTGATTGCGATGGTGACTGCGAAATCATAAAAGATGCATGTAAAGACTGCGACGGTGACGGCTGTGAGGAATGTAACGAGCAGAAAGATCCCGATAATTCGCCAAACTCGAAAGGCACACAGGAATCGAAGATTCCGGATTATCCTTCAGAACACTTAACCAAGACCCCCACTCCGTACGAGAAGGCTTCGGACTTATTGGGTTTGGATGTGGTTCTCGACGATGAGGAGGATGACGAAACACCGGGCAGACAAGTAGACCTCGAAATCAGGACTGTGATGCTATCGTGGCGAGGTCCCGATGACAGAAATTACACAGAGCCAATCTCTCTTGTTAGTAATGCTCAGCCTATCAGAGTAGACAACGGCACAACAGTTAGAATAGATTTCGACTGGGCGCTTATGCCTTCGGGTACGGGTGCGGGTTATTCTGAGCGTAACCTTGCACTAGGTCTGGGATCAGGACTTGGAGGAGGGCTAAAAGCCGGCGATTGGGCTGACCTTCAGCTTTGGAGACCCGCTGACAGCGTCACGGGAAGACCCAGTGACATGGCTGCATTAAACCTCACTTATCCGATTGAAGTAAATATGACTATAGCAGGCACTTCAACTCCTATCGGCGAGATGACCATGACAAAAGCAAATGACGGAACAATGAGGATAGTTTTCAATGAAGAAATAGAAAAGCAAACTACCGTAAGCGGGCGAGTAAGGATTAGTTCCCAAATCCGCTTAAGCAGTACAACAACAGCAACACAAGAGGTTCAGTTCTTCAATAACAGGTACAGCTTCATGTTTGTGTTCAACAGAGTAGACGGAACAGGCTCAAACATAACTAACCGCTATTTAAGACATTACCCTTCGGGAGCAGCGGTGCCACTTCAAACAATAACCTGGCAGGCTGATGTCAACACTGCGCTTGTACACAACATAGCCGCTAACAGCGTCACGTTAATGCTGCATGCAAGTGATTTGGCTAAAATACCTACCCAAAATATCAACGGACACACTATAGAAGATATATTAAGAGATGTAAAGGTAAACATTCTCAACGTTGACCTTACCAGTACTTTGCGTGATAACGCAGATATAAACTATTTCCCGGGATTGACGGTAGGTGCACCTCTGATTGGCGGTCCGGCCTTGATTGACGGCGTAGATTATGCAATTACAGAAGAACTTGATACTGATGGCAATCAACTTGTCATTTTGACATTTAGATCCGGTTACTTAAACAGCAGGGCTATTCGTATAGAATATACAACCAAAGTGGATCCTGAGGATGGGCAAACTTACAACTCCAAAGAACACCATTATATTACCCGTGCCACTCTCAATACTGCGACTCCGGTGCACGCCGAAGCCCTTTTCGCAAATGTCGGCGCATGGGTTTCACCTCCTATAGAGCATCATAAGACAGGTAGTTTAACAAATTCCGGAGCCACTACAGGTGCAGCTATAAACTGGACTATTAACGTGAACAGATTCGGGACTGCGCTTAATAATATAGATGATCTTGTTATAGCCGATGTGCTTTCTCCCTATCAACTATTGCCCGAGAATGTAACCTTCACAATTCAAAGGCGCAAGGTCATTGCACCCGTTTCACAAGTCGGTAGAGGCGTGACCTATGAAAACTACGGAGACGCGGTCACACTAACTTACGATGGCAGCGCTTCCATCACTTCCGGAGGGTATACATTAAGCAATGTTGTCCGCGACCCCAGCAATCCTTCAATCTCTGACTCGTTTATATTGACAATAAACAAGGATCAACTTCGTTATCAGGTAGTGCCCGAGGGCGGCGGTGACCCAACTACACACTATTATAGCTTCTTGATAACCTTCAGAGTGACTATACCGCAAGGCTACGAAAATTTTAATCATCTTGGAACATACGCTCCTCCGGAAGGCGGTACAGCCGTACGCTCTTGGCGCAACGATATAACCGTAACCCAAGGATCTGAGGCACCAGCGAATGATCGAGGTAAAACTCATGGAATCGTTGCTTTGCCGTCAGGCGGTGTCTCTACTACCCCTTACATGGAGAAATCCAGACAGGGTGATGTCAACGAGAGAGACGGCGTGATTAAATGGTTAATAACAGTCAACCCCAGATCAAGCGTTCTGACAGGACTCACTATAGAAGATACCTTCCTTGAACAATCAGTCGGCACTACCGGAAACCCAAGCGTAACAAGTACTATTGATCGTACTGACGGCAGCCCCAGAATGCATGCTCTTTTAGACGATGCGTCTCGTCCATTTGTGGTCACCTTAGGGGGTGACACGCTGCGTAATATTGGTTCTGCTGAGTTTAGTAATGCTGATGCAATCGCAGAAGATCCTAAAGCTGCTCTGGAGTATAAGATTGACGATGACGGTGTGGATGGTTTTGACATAACTCTTAACCCCCTGCTTGAAGTAAAAGGCGCACAGTTAAAAGTGGAATTTTTCACGAAATACAGTATGGGTACAGTTGATCCTGCTACCGGAATGTACAACGACGGTTTTCCCATCAGGTACTGGAACATCGCTGATGTGCACGCTAAAACAAATGGGGCCTCTTCTGCTCGAATAAACCATTTAGGAACGACAAACAGTATCAGAACAACGACAGACAGAGACTACGGCGATACCACCGCAGCCCGTGTTAAAAACATCGCCAAGAGCGGGAGGTATGAAGGCGGCGTATTTACATGGACAATCGACTTTAACCACATGACCCAGGCAAACCTCGCAACAACTATCACAATTACCGATTGGTGGTTTAATACTCAACAAGCTTATCAAGCCGGAGGTCTAAGATTACAACTAATTCGAAATCCGGGTAGCACTGATTCAGCAAAGCCGGAAACTACGGAATGGATTAATGTAGCTGCCGGAGCTCCTGGAGCTCTACCTCCTGCACCTCTTAATAATCCACATTTGACGCTGATGACACAAGCAACCGGACTTCCGGCAGCAAGCCAACTCGGTGGCTCCAATCCTACTCGCGAAAACATTGGATTTAGATTACATATTCCTAATGTAGCAGGAGCCATAAAGATTATTTATGAAACAGACCGGGTAACAGCACCGGCGCCTTTGGTTGGATCTTACACTAACAATGTACGGGTGGGTACCGCACCTGCCATCACGGCATCCGTGACTGCACCAACAGGATTGTATGTGTCTAAAGACAGTGTTGCAGGAAACGGCAATACTATTAACTGGAGGTTGACACTCAACCAGCCCGGATTGACAGTGAGAAATGCACAGGTTCTCGATCAGTTGGGTAAAGGGCAGATTCTGCTTCCGGAAAGCATAAACGTATATAAAGGAAGCAATACTTCCGGAACATTATTGAGGCGAGGCACCGGCACCCTTAATGCCGACGGTACTGCCGGTAGTCCTTGGTTAGCCAATGAGGATTATAGAGTACATATTTTTACCAGAACGGTAGCGTCAGGTTTTTCGCCTTATCATGTTGACTATGGAAAGACAGATATTAGAATTGTTTTCAACCCTGCCAGTAATCCTTCTACCGGTCTTCCGTTTTATAATTTCAATACTGCGCATCACATCACGTATACCTCAAGAATAGACGATAACTTAGTTGAGCTTAATAGAGATGGGAATTATCAAGTAGAAAACACAGTAACATTCACGGGCAGTAATATTACAAACTCAACCGCTTCCAAAATTGTTCGCGATCCATGGACGGTTATCAGTGCCGAGGTTACCATCACATCGATTCCGTTTTACGTGTATAAGATTGATAAATTGGCATCACTTGGTAAAGGTTTAGAACTTGTTGCTCCTGATACTGATACTCCTACTGCTCCTGATGTCGTGGCGTTTGATCCCAGAGTGCATGATCCTGAAGCTTTTGTGCTTGAGTCGGGAGCTGTGTTTGAAGTATGGAAGAAGGGTGATGCGGAGCCGCTATTTGATTATCCCGTAAACCATATTAACAATATGTCGGTTCATGTCGCTAATCTACCGCCGGGTAATTACATTCTTAAGGAGGTACATGCCCCGGACGGATATGCTCTTGGAGATATTAACGAAATAGAGTTCACCGTCACCGACGATTGCAATATATACGGTTCAGACACAACCTTCATATTCGCAAACATGCCGGTGCGGGATGTGACTATTACAAAACGCGATGCAGAGACTCAGGCACTTTTGCCGGGTGCGCTCTTCAGAGTTTCAGATGCTAATGGCATAGTGGGCGAATTTAGGACGGGTCCGAACGGGACAGTCACTGTACCCAATCGTGTCGTAACCTCACAACTTACGATAGAAGAGATTGAAGCACCGCCGGGATACCGGCTCTCCACCCAGCAGAACCCCCGAACGTTTGAGGTCAATATCATGGCTTCAGCCAATAATGCATTTGGTACATTTCTTAATCCACCCATCCCAACTGCTCCGGTGACTGTTGTGAAGCTTGATGCTGATACTGATGAACCTCTTTCGGGTGCAGTGTTCACGCTGACAGCCTTATACACACCCGGACCGTTTGAGAATATGACAAGAGCGGCATTTCCGATGAGGACTGCAACAACAGACTCCGAAGGCAGAATTGTTTTCGCAGGTGTGCCTGTGGGTAATTACCTGTTAACAGAGACATCCGCTCCGACGGGGTGGCTGCGTGATGAGGAGTTCTCCCGTGAGATTGAAGTCACAATGGCAGGTACAGCGGCAGTAGGTGTAGTTGAGACCTTCCATAACGAGAGAATACGCTATCCCGTAAATGTGACCGTCATTGAGCAGGGAACGCCCGGAGTTTCTGTACCGGGTGCAGCGTTTGAACTTTTAGACGAGGACGGCAATGTCATAGGGCGTGCAACCTCAGACGAAGAACTCGTAAAATTACTCGAAACACTTCCGCCCGGTAACTATCGTGTGCGTATTGTAACCATTCCGCCGGGATATATGCTGGCTCCGGGACAGACGGCTACAAGAGACGTGGTTATTACAGACGAAGGTATTACCGTCACATTTATACTTATTCCGATACCACCGGACGCACCTCCGCCACCACCTCCGCCACCACCTCCGCCGGAGGACCCGCCTCCACCGCCGCCTGTCGTGGTAGTTGAAGAAGAGGAAGACGAAGAAGAGGAAGACGAAGACGAAATAGTCATCGAAATAACCGAGGACGATGAGCATGTGCCGGAGGCTGACTTTGATGATGTGCCGCACGATGATTTGCCGGCAACCATAGCAACTCCGACAGATACTGACGCAGCTCCCCCGGCTCCGCGTACTTACAGAGAGTCGATACAGGAACAACTCGACAATCAGACGGGCAACATATTCTTTGACTTGCTCGAAGGTAATGTACCGCTCGGCAACTTCGGAGTCGGCTATGCATGGTCGCTGCTCAACCTCCTGATGTCAATGCTTGCACTGCTCAACGCTGTTGTGCTGATGATAACGCTCTTTGTTAAAAGGCGTAAGAACAGGGTAGAAGACGAGGATGATGAGTATAGTGAAGCTGATGCTGCGAAGAGAGATGATGCTGAAACGGATGGCGAAGAAAACAAAGAAAAACGCTTCCGTCACCGCCTGATGAAGCTGAGAGTACCGGCACTGCTTGCGGGAATCATTCCGCTTATACTCTTCCTGCTGCTTGAAAACATCCGGCTCCCCGTAGTCTGGATAACAAGATGGACTCCGCTCATAGGCGCATTCTTCATCCTGCACATGGTGCTGCTGCTGGTGTTCCTGGCTATTAAAAGGGAAAACAAGCCCGAAGATGAAGACGAGGACAAAGACGAAGAGCTTGACGCAGCCCCCTCAACTAATGTAGTATAGTATTGCAAAAAACTATAATCGCTCACGATTAAATATAATCGTGAGCGAAAGTCCGAGAAATGGAGAGCTCCGAATGAATAGAAGGTTATTTGTCTTATTGGCAGGAATGGTTTTATTATCCGTGTTTCTTATAGCATGCAACAGAACCGTGGATACCCGCCAGTATGTAAATTATATAGGTGTGGTGTTTACCAACGAGGCAAGTGATATTGTACACGAGCTTTTTGTATTTCCCTCTTCCGGGGACGGAACTGATGTTTTTGAACAGGATATGGGACCCGATATAATCAAAAACACCAGAGATCAAAGAAGGTACGGGTCGTTTGGAGTTACATTAGAGGTGGTGAACACGAGTTATCATGTGATGGCAAGAGACAGAGACCGGGGAATTTATATTTTCGAAAATGTCCCTCTTACCAACGCCTGTGAAGCAGTAGTAACCAACGATTCCGGAACTCCCGTATTGACTATTCACCACAGAGACGGTAATGTAGATACAATGAGAGGGCAGATTGTCCGCGAAGGCGATGCTCCCGCGCATACTCAAAATCCAATCAGAAGAGAGATTCCCATACGTTTCACTCTACATAACCATACAAACGAGAGCATATCATTCGTTACCATGCGAGAAGCAGACAACCCCGAAAGAGGAGAGGTCTACCTCTTCGAGGGAAGACTCCTTTCCGACGATACCGCTCCCGTGAACATAAGGCTATATGAAGAAGATATAGTGATAACGGAATGGATTGTATATGTTGAATTTGAAGAAGGCATCTCAATGCTATCCGCCGAAACCTTCAACCCCTGGGAAACCGACGATTTGGAACTGTCCATTATAAACGGTGACTTAGTTTTTGAATAGTTAGGATAAAGGAAAGGAAATAGTTATTATGCAGACAGATACACCTAATAACAATCCCGAAGAAGCAGCAGAGCAAACAGCACCCGCCGAGCCGCAAGCCGAAGCACAAGCTGCACCGCCTGCTGAAGCGCAAGCAGAACCGCAAGAAGAGACGAAACCCAAGGAGCAAGAAGCCGATTCTGCCGCTGCAAAGAAAAAGCCAAAGGGTAAGCGTAAGCAGAAGAGGCATCCCATAAAGTCATTGCTTAGAATCCTTCTTGCACTCGTTATAATTGCCGTCGGCGTTTTCTTGATACTCTATCTTGTGGCATATTTCGCAAAATACGAATCGATTGGCGCTATGCTTGCAAGCATGCGTGTTGAGCTTGATTTGATGTGGCAGCGAATACGAAACTGATAATGCATAGAAAATAACTATCTTTATTATATTGTGGATTTGGCAGTTAATTCGTAATCGTTACGCAAGCTGATAGTAATGAAAGGAACGGATTTATTATGGAAAATACACCTGTGCCTTCACCCGCTGAAGAACAAGAAAAACCGGCTGCGGAACAACCCGCAAGCGAAAATAAAGGGGCAGAGAAAGTCGAAAAATCGGCTGAAAAAGCTGAAAAGCCTGTAGAAAAGAAAGCCCCGGATGAAAAAAAGCCGAAGAAAAAGAAAAAACGCCGCGTAGTAAGGACAATACTAAAGATTATCATTTGGATCATAGTAATTGCGGTAGTGGTATTTCTAACCCTCTTCCTGACCTCAAGAATTGCCGAATTTGAAACAATAACGGACATGCTCGAATACATACGTGATCAGTTGTCATAATGTTGCCGGCTAAAAGACAAGGGGATGGTTCATCTGTCTTGTCGTGGCTTTGAAATTTTGCTTGCATTCACTTAAAAAGTATGCTAGTATGGCTTTCCGTGGGAATCCCTAGTATATATAAGGAGCATCGGTTAATGGATATCGTTAAAAATGTTTTCGTGTCAATACATATATTATTATGTCTTGTTCTTATTTGCGTAATTGTTTTGCAATCCGGGAAAAACTCGGGGTTGTCGGCATTTACGGGAGCCAATGAGTCGTATCTTTCAAAGAATAAAGCAAAATCCCGTGACGCACGTCTCGCCCTGGCAACAAAATGGGTCGCCGGAGTATTTGTTGTGCTTACCGTTATTTTGAATTTAATGTAACAGCTATAGTAAAAAGTGGAATTGTCCCAAAATGGGCCAATTCCACTTTTTTGTTGCTTCTACTCCACTATTTCTCCATGTTTGTTATCTTCCGATATCGAGGCGGCGTTGTATTCGTCGTAGTCGACGTGCATGTAGGTTGCGAAGTCGGGGCTTACGCGGATGACGACTTCGTCTAAGATGAGGGATCTGTCGCCATGGACTTTTACCTTTACTATGTCTTTGTCTGCTACACTGAATTTTTCCGCGTCTTCGGGGGTGATGTGGATGTGCCGTTTTGCGATGATGACGCCTTCTTTTATTTCCCTTTCGCCTTTGGGTCCGACAAGCTTACATCCGGGGCTGCCTTCTATTGCACCGCTCTCGCGGATGGGAGCATCAAAGCCAAGATATGTCGCGTCTGTAAGCGATAGCTCTATTTGGTCAGCGACGCGGACGGGTCCGAGAATAGTGATTTCTGCGGATCTTTTAGGTCCGACAACCGTTATTTTATGCGGGGTTGCGTACTGACCGGGCTGTGACAGCATTTTCTTGATTTCCAGCTCAAACCCGTCGCCGAACAAAATATCAAGCGTCTCACGGCTGACATGACAATGCTTGCCCGAACCTTCAATCTCTACTTTTTTTACTGACATAACAATCTCCATTTCACGTTATTTTACACATATTTCCGGTAAATTTTGAGTCATTGCGCTACAAAGTATCGCCATAACTCACTTTAGCATTTTTTTATTTAGAGTGCAAGAGCTTCTGTTACAAATACTTCTTCACTTTTCAGGTAAATTGTGCTAACATTAGGATTAGGATTTAAGATTTAGGATTCAAAAGCGTCGTTAATAGAAATTATATTATACATCATAGTCTGTATCGTCGGTTTATAGAAAATGAGGTGAAGCTTGTGAAAAAAGCCTTGGGAATGATAATCAGAAGCCTTGACTCTGAAACAGAACTCATGGGCTTTATTGAAAATGCAGAGAAATTCGGACATAAGCTTGATTGCGTAATTGTTGCCTATACATGTCAGCACGACCCTAAAGTTGAGCGAAGAATAAGTGAAAAGGTTCCGTTTTACGCCGTAAATATAAACAACCCGCTCTATTGCAAAGAACAACTGCTAAAGCGGGGAGTTTCCGATGCCGCTATGAAAGTATTGCTTGAATGTCCTGTCGATACAAAGAGCGGACTGGTTCCATACGGTTTTAACCGCATGATAGTGGTTATGGAAGCGATTTTACGCGGAATGGATACCTTGTTCTTCATCGATTCCGACGTATATCCGAGAGTTCTTAAGAAAAACGGAGATAAGCTTGAACTTGAAGATATTGACTTTTTCGGAGCGCACTTGCAACATCTAAACTCCGGCGCGCAAGTTACAACAGGCGAATACAGCGGATATAACATTCTGCCTCATGCATCGTTTGACGGCATGGGCGATTTGCTGGCAGGCGTGCAAAAATCAAATATGCTGGAGTATTGGGAAAAAAGCGAAACTCACAGATGCCTGGTTATCCAGGAAGAAAACCCCGAGGCAAAGCCGTGTAAAAAAGTTTTGGGCGGCAATATGGCTATACAGCTCTCCGCATTCTCGCAGCTCCCGCCGTTTTTCTCTTCGCACTATTACATGGACGACGTCCTGTACCTATGCCGCGGCGAAGACACTATGCTCGGTCTGGAAATCGCAAAAGGCGGAAGAACCTGCACCGACATCGGACTTAACCCGCTGCATGACACATACAAAAACTACCCCGTCGAACCAAACCTGCGCGAAGACAAATCCGTACAAGACCGCTTCTACTACGCCTGCACAGGCTGGGTCGGCCGCAACCCCCTCTTCAACTACTTGTTGGGAAGCGACCTGGAAGCCACAAGAGAATACCAAAGAGAGTGCCTGCAAAGAGGTCTGGCATCATTGGCGAAGTATACGGGTAATCCGAGATTTAGCACGGTACTGAAAAACTTCGACGTAAGTTGGAACAGTTTAAACAGGTATATAGACGAGTTTAAGCAGGTGTCCGAGGCTTGGAGTGAGTTTAATGATAAGGTTTAGGATTTATAGGATTAAGGAGACTTGAACAGTGGGGATTGGAGTTAATATATTTAATTACGTAAAGCGTAGCCATGGACGGTGGAGCGTCCGTCAGTAGAGTACAGGACGTACTCTCTGGCGGTAGTAATTAAATATATTAACTTCAATTCACACTGCTGACGAATAACAAAAAAGAAAGGAAACTGCCATGAACGTACTTATGATTAATCACTTTCCTCTCGATGGTTCCGGTAGTGGAACGTATACCCGTAATATTGCAGTGCATTTACAGAAGAAGGGGCATAAGGTCTGTATTATCATGCCTGAAAACACCAAATCGTTTTCGCCTGTCCCTGATGTGAGCATAATCCCTGTGTATTTTCAACACACCGAAGTCATCGAAGGCATGTTACCATTCAATTTCCCCTGTTTTACCACGCATCCCCGAAGTACGATGACATTTGCCGACCTTGATGAAGAACAGCTTGACATGTACCTGTCGGCATTCAGAAGCGCCGTAAATCAAGCTGTCCGTGAGTTTAAACCTGATATCATACACGGTCAGCATATTTGGCTGTTAAGCTGGCTTGCAATTGAAACGGGTGTTCCATATGTTGTTACTGCGCACGGTACAGACCTTATGGGCTACAAGAAGTGGGAGCGTTTCAGAAAATACGCTGACGAGACTGCGCAGGGTGCGAAGCGTATTATCACGATATCAAATGACAACAACGATTTGGTCGGTGAGTTGTTCCCGACATGTGCAGATAAAGCTATTTTCATGCAAAACGGGTATGACACGGAAAGATTCTATCCTGCCCCTGTGCCAAGAGAAGAAATAGAGAAAATGATAAGCGGAATTCTCGGCAAACCAATTAAACTCAAAGAAAAGCTTCTTTCATTCGTTGGTAAGCTCGCGCACTTCAAAGGCATTGACATCATGATTGAAGCATTGCGCATGTACGAAGAAAAGTATCCGGGCGAGGTCACGGCATTTATCGCAGGAGACGGAGAACTGGCAACCGCACTTAAAAAACAAGCGAAGGACAGCAATTTAAGTGATCTTTATTTCCTCGGACATCTGGACAGCACACAACTTCGCAAGCTCTACAGCACAGCGGATGTCAGCCTTGTTCCATCCCGCCGCGAACCCTTCGGGCTTGTAGCGATTGAAGCTCTTGCTTGCGGCTGCCCCGTTATTGCCACAAACCAAGGCGGGCTTACGGATATTATTAACGATGATGTCGGCACACTTGTAAATGTCGAGGACGCCGAAGACCTTGCAAAAGCAATCCACAAGGAGCTTCATTATCCCGATAGAGCACAAAGAGGAAAAAATGCCGCAAAGTATGCGCTTGATAACTACGCTCAAGGCTCATTGATGGAAACTTTGATTGGTATATATAATTCATAAATAAGGAGGCACATGTTAAATGCGAAAGGTTGTACTTATTCCAACGTATTGGTCTCGCGCAAAGAAGGAATGGAAGGAAGGCGATGCCGTCTACGACCACCCGACGCCTATTGACGAAGACGGAACGCTTGCACGCACGCTTGAAAGTATGAAAATACTTACGGAAAAAGACTTCAAGCTGGTTCTGCTCATTTGCCCAACTACGCCCGAGGTTGCCGATGCCGCCCAGAGACGGGTCGTTAAAATAGTCGACGATGTAAAGCTACAGGCGGAAACCTATATTTTCACAATTTACGATTTGGAAAGTATTGCTGAAATTATCTACCAAACTGATACGGAGCGTAAGGTCGAACCGCTGCTTAATATGGCAGGTTATGCAAATGTCCGGAATATGTGCCTTCTATGCGCTGATATCCTGTCCGCCGACGCCGCTATCCTGATTGATGATGATGAAATCTTTGAAAAAGCGGATTGGGTTGAGAGCTGTGTTGAGTTTCTTGGAAAAAGGATTTACGGCGACGTTGTATACGGTATGGCAGGGTACTATACCAATAAGTACGACCAATACTACGACGATGTTAAGATGGAACATTGGATGACATATTGGGATAGATTCGGGTTTAAGGCAAAGGCGTTTGACGAGATTATCGGCAGCCCGCCGAGGGTAAAGCGTACTCCGTTTGCGTTTGGCGGCGCGATGATTCTGCATCGTGACCTGTTCCAGAGTGTGCCGTTTGACCCGGAAATAACCAGAGGTGAGGACATTGATTATCTTATCAACAGCAGAATGTACGGTTTCTCATTTTTCCTCGACAACACTCTTGCCATCAAGCATTTGCCCGTTCCCAAAAAACACCCGCAATGGAAACGCATCCGCGAGGACATCTACCGCTTTGTCTATGAAAGAGCGAAAATTGCATCGCAGTACAAGACAGGCAACATGGTAATGGTTGCGCCGGAAGACTTTGACCCTTACCCCGGTGAGTTTTTGCGTGATGATTTGAACGAAAAAATATTCCGCTCAAATATGATGCTTGCTACGGATTATATGATGAAGGGCGATTCGGAGGGTGCACTTGAATCGTTGAATAATATAATGATTGCGCAAAGAGATGCTCAGCCTGAGTTTGACGCGTTTAAAAGATACCTCGCTACCCAAAAGCTGTGGGAAAGCCTGTGCTCCATAGTTGCGCAGAAACGCTATGATCTTAGGGTTATTATGGAAGATCACAATCTGACAAATCATCCGATTTTAAGAAACGAGCAGAGCGTCCGGCAAATGGGCAAGGAAGAAATTATTGAAGCGCTTCAAAAAGCATTTGATTTTGAGCTCAGCAAAGGCGGCTGGGAGACTCTTGCCAAGATGTTCCGCGTAAAAACGTTCTACGAGGACGAAATGCTGTTTCGATGCGGGGATTTTAATGAGACCATGTATATAATCCTCAAAGGTGAAATCCTCTTGTTCTCGGGAACACGTGATACAGGCGGAGAAATCGAAATCGCCCGATTGCAGAAAGGTGGCATTCTTGGCGAAAGCTGCATGTCAAATCAGGCGTTTACACTAAACTGCCGCGCCTTACAGTTTACGGAGCTTATAGGTATTGACAGGCGGGATATAACAAAGCTTGTGGAGCAAAACCCGGAGCTGGGCGTAAAGTTCTTCCAACAGGTACTGGTAAAGGTCGTAGGAAAAATCCGCAAAAACAACCTCTACAACGTAAAAATGGGCGGCGGCGCAGTCCAGGCACCGTTTATCGACGGGAATGCGCGGGACGAGGAAGAGTAAGGAAGCGTAAATAGTAAAACTTTCAAGTGGACATTTTGTCCACTTGAAAGTTTTTTGTTGATTTTTCCTCATTTAATCTATTGAGTTCTTTTTATTCTTTCTGCGGTATACCTCGGCTATGCCGATTATTGTCGCTCCGAGCAGGAATATCGCTACGGGTAGGATGTAGCTGCCTGTGCCTGTTTGGGGGCTGGGGGGGCGTACCGGACTATAGTAGTTGTCAATATTTATCCCAATGAATTGATTTGCGTTTGCTATGTTAAAGGTGAAGGGTAATGACACAGTCCGGTTGTTAATGGTAAAAGACATATTAAATCCGGAGACGCTGCTGCCCGTTTCTGTGACAGTGTATTGTCCGAGAGCCAGATTCTTATATGTTACCCCCGCTATTGCTTGATCTCTGTTTATTGTTTGGTTGAATCCTTCCGGCCCTGTTATGCGGATTTGGAAGCCTGCCGGGATTTGGGCATTTGTCAAGCCGTGAAAAACCTTCCATATCGTCATAGCCGGTCTCTCTTCAGGCGGTACAGGGCTGGGAGTATAGTTGTTAACGAAGGGGACTCGCACAGTCTGCCCGGTCGTTGTGATGGAAACCGTCTGCGGAGGTCCCGGCCGGTTGAGGGTATAGCCAAGTATGTTTCCGCCTCTCTCGTATATGCGATAATTTCCGAGCGGTACGTTTCGAAGTGTGCATTCATAACTGCGTGTAGCGTCATTCCAGCGGAAATTTTCAGAGTTAAAGAACACTGTTTGCCTGAATATTTCCGCACCGGCAGCATTGTAGCCGACTACAAGGAATGATATCTGCGAAACGATACTTGTATTAAATACATCTATATCGGACGGTATTCCGGTAAAGGTTTTTGCTATTGTCAAGTCTGCGGGCTGAGGCTGTGTCGGCGGTTCCGTGAGCCTGAATGTCAGTCGTCCGTTGTTGCCAAGCCAGTGCATGTCGTAATTTGTCTCGGCAGTATATGCAACAAGACGGTTTGAACTGACATGAGGGGCTGTGCCGGTGCGGTTTTCAGCTTTTATTACCCCTCTCATATCAGTGCCTCCAACACCTCGATAGAAAGGATTGTCCGGATGCGGTTCAAAGAACGCAAGTGTGACGTTTGTCGGGTTCGGATTATGACGGTTGGAGTAAAAATACATTTGATCGGTTGTGCCGGGTACCTGATATTGCGCAAATACGTCCGGAGGTATATCTCCGGTGACACGGTTACGGTCAAGCCCTACTGTGAAGTCTATCCTGATTGGATGTATGTTGCCGGAAACGGCTCTAAGATCTCCAATTTCTGCAGTGGAGGGAGGGGGATTAGCGGTATCATAAAACAGAGGTGTACGAATCGGTATCAAGTCTGACGGAATATACCATCGTATCATCTGGTCGCCCGCATTTAATACCCGTGTCATCGGATCGCCGACGTTATTTGTTGCATAGAGTTCGGCAAAGCTTGCTGTCCGTAATGCGGTGATAACATGAAATGTTATGAGCCTTAAATCTGTTTGAGTGCTGGGCGGCGCCGGGGCAACATTCATCGTACCCCACATCGGGAAGACCTCGACAATGGCTGCCGCAGTTGCGGGCTGTGGTGCAGGGGTGCCGTCGGCCATAAAGAAGCTTCCAACAAAATCCCTGTTTGTGTTTGCATAATATTTTAGACTGTTATTTCTCAAGAAATCCGCGTTTGCTATATTTGACGCCACAAAGCTTGCCACAGTCGCTTCACTTAACCACACCGGACTTGTTGTGGGTGTACCGTAATTCATGTGATGCCAGAGGATGTTAACATATTCGCTGCGTTGGGTTGCATCGTTAGCAACAGCGGTTGCGAAGTCCGCTCTTGAAAATGTAGTGTTGTTGTAGGTCAGCCCGCCTACACTCCTGACCTGCATATATTCACCCAATACATCGGAGAATGAGAGATAACCTGCAAAGCTTCTGTCGGGGCCGGGACCGGGGACATTCGTGACGGTATCCTGTATACCCTGCATCTGGATGCTGGTTGTTATCTGACGAAATACATCGTTTAGCTCATCCAGGTTGGTAGGCTCCGCGAACAAGTCGGCAAAGTTAATTTCATCTATTGTCAAACTCCTGCTATTATTTATACTCAGCGGGGCTGTGTCCCATATATATGTTCCGAATGCTTGTCTGCGGGAGACGTGAAACTGTATTGGAACGTTATTTGCAAATTGCCGCAACAACTCACCCATGTTCCCGTTAAAGCCGGGTGGTTGTGGTGTCGGCGGGGGGGTGGGTAGCGGGTTCGGTGCCGGTGGCGGTGGTGGTGGTGACCACCCCGGCGGAATGTTGGGATTCATCTTAAAGGTATTGTTGCCGCCGGCGGGGGGATTGTAGGTGCCGATCGGTCCCGGCGGACCATTGGGACTGGAAATCAAGTCGGACATTCGATATCTGGTGTCAGACCTTATCGCATCTGCGTTGACTGCACCGGCACCGGGATTCATGGTTGCTTTAATAAGAAGATCGGCATCACCGGGCGGTTGGGTGCCAAATGCTATGGAGAAGAAGCCTACCGAAGAAGGAGGTTGTCCGGCGTATCCGGGGGGTGCAATGCCAACCGTGTCGCTTCCAAAGTAATTATTGTGTACCAGCCTTTTTCTGTGAGCGGCTGTTAGTACCGTCAAGAGACTGACACCCAGCTCTCCCCAGCTTCCGTCACCGTAATATACGCCCGGAGCTGTGAAGCCGGATGCGTAGCTGTCGCTGTAAATCAGCCCTCCTGCAGGACCGAGAGGTACCGGATTTGCAGGCGTAAGTGTGTCGTCAAATAAATAATTGGACCACCCCATCGTTGGCTCACCGTCTGTCATTAGAACAATATTCGGCCTTCGGGTGACCGTGATGTTTTCGATAAATGCTCCACTCGCGTCTGTTCTGGGAACAACGGCTGTTTTCGGTGCTGCTGTTTCCAGTACTCTTGAGCCTTCGTATATGCCCCATTGTGTGGGTGTTGAGGCATTTACCAGTACAGTGCCGGAGGTTATATTCGCCCCGACATCAGCTTGCAAAGCATTTACCTGTAGATGATGACGCGATATTGCCGGTGTTGGGAGAAAAGAGAAGTATTCATTGCTGCCTGCAGCGGCAGTGTAACGGTCGAGCGGCAAGAGACGTTCGACTCTGGCTAAGCCTGAGCCGTCAATGCCGCCTCCGTAAGCTACAACCGCAATCCTGTTTTGGGGGTGAGCATCCTGTAGGATTTCAATAGCTCCGTTGAGTGCTTCAATCAGCACATCAATCCGCATACGGCCTCCGCCTGCATCTGTTGTTCGCATACTACCCGACACGTCTATTACAAAAACCGTATCTGTCGGTATCGCATAACCACTTGTTAGCGGAAAGGATTGGCTCAAAGCCGAAAGTGTGATGTCAAAGTCATCTGTATCGCTTCCGTTTCGGACGGTTTTATCAGTCCATATCCGTCCGTCGTGGACTCTGGGGATGTCAATAAACCCCATTTGTTCTCCATAGTTAAGGGGAGGAGCAGGGGTCGTGAGGCGGGCATCTGTAGCAGGATCTGATACCCTGTCAACAGGTGGGTACACTATGATGTTCGCTGACCCGGGTATGACAAGAAAGCCCGATAGCAGCGTAATTATCAACACCACAGCTACAATAGTAGAAATCCTTTTCCTTTTCATTGTTTTATCTCCTTATTTTTCACTTTAGTATTCCTTTTTATTACCGGCAGCGGTGCTTTTTCCTAAATAGACGCACCGATGCGCATGCACAGAAAATGCTAAAATCAATCTTATTGCTGCTATCAAAAGAGTCGTCCACCGCTACCGGGGGATAAGCACAAGATTTACTCATGCTCCCGATGCAATGGACGTTTTTTTATTATGGATTTTATTAGTATTTTTCGCAACCGTTCCACTCCTGTTGTGTTTTTATACAACATATTGTGCCACGGTACTGTATTATACACTATTTATCAAGATTTGTAAAGGTTTTATGTAAATTTTATGCAATATTTGCGGGCATTTTATGCATTTGTTAATTTTTTATGCTAATTTTTGCGCCTTTTCCACCGCGATAACCGCTCCTAAAACTTGATTATCGTGTGGTAGCGTGGTATTATTGAGTGTCAACGTTGCTTTGAGGGGGTTTTCTCAGTGAAGAATCTGATTATTGATTTACGGGTTGTGCGAAATAATCTCCGTGCGGTAAAAGATCGGGCTGAAGGTGTGCATGTTTTTGCCGATCTCAGTGCAAATGCAGGCGGGATGGGGTTATTAACTGTTGCGCATTTTCTGCGTGATGAGGGTATACGCAATTTTATAGTTTCCGATCCTGCTGATGCCGGGCTTCTTCGAAAAAACAACTTTTCCAAAGAGCGTATAATGATGCTGCGAAGTACGGCAGACCCGAACGAGATTGCGGAGCTTTTATCATACGGTGTAATTTGTACAGCAGGTTCTTATGATGCAGCTGTCGCTATCAACGGGATTGCCGAGTCAAAAAAGATGATAGCGGATATTCAGGTTATGATAGATACGGGGCTGGGCTGTTACGGATTCCAACCGACCGAACTTGATAAGGTCGCTGCTATATACAATTATATGTCAAGCCTTAATGTTATAGGTACTTTTACAACGTTTTCCGCCTCCTGGCGTAAGAAGAAGCCGACTTTTGCCCAGTATGATAAGTTCAACGCGGCACTGGACAGGATAATAGAGATGGGATTTGAGCCGGGTATCGCACATGCTATCGATTCCGCTGCGCTTTTTAAGTATAATCTTGACCTGATGGATGCTGTTAGGGTTGATACAGCTCTTACGGGCAGGATTCCCGGTAAATCTGTTCCGGGTCTTTCAAAGGTCGGGTTTATTGAAGCGGGTCTTGAGGAGTTGGGTTGGCATCCAAAGGGGCATACAATAGGTTCCGAACGTGGTTTTGTAACGAAGGCTCCAACGAAAATCGCTATTCTTTCAATCGGGTATTATCATGGATTTGGTGTTGACAGATATTTTGTTGAAAGAAGCTTGTTTGATATCTTCAAGTGGCGACGCAGAGCGAGCTTTGTCAGGGTTAACGGTCAAAAAGCTCGTGTTCTCGGAAGCGTCGGTTTAATGCACACAATGGTGGATGTTACCAACATCGACTGCACCGTCGGTGACATAGCCCTGCTCGACGTTGACCCCGTGAATGTTAAAGGGCTACCGATAGTTTATAGGTAAGGAGCACGGTTTGCCAAAGATTATTCAATTAGAACAGCATGTTGCCGACCTCATCGCTGCCGGTGAGGTTGTTGAACGTCCTTCTTCCGTTGTTAAGGAGCTTATTGAGAACTCCATAGATTCGGGAGCGGGTATTATTACGGTTGAAATCAGCTCGGGTGGAATGACATATATCCGTATCACCGATAATGGCTGCGGTATTGCACCCGGTGATGCAAAGACAGCGTTTTTTCGCCATGCGACAAGCAAGCTTCATAATGCCGAGGGGCTTGAGGCAATAGATACCCTCGGGTTCAGAGGTGAAGCTCTTGCCGCTATTGCCGCTGTTTCGCGAGTTGAGCTAATGACTCGTGAGGTGAATTCCGCCGAGGGTATCTCTCTGACTTTGGAAGCCGGAGAGGTCATAGATATGTCCCCTGTCGGGTGTCCCGAGGGTACTACAATTATTGTGCGCGATTTGTTCTTTAATACACCCGCACGGCTCAAGTTCATGAAATCCGACCGTGCCGAGGCTTCAAGTATCGCCTCTGTTGTGCTGCGTGCTGCACTCTCCCGCCCGGATGTTTCCATCCGTTTTATTAGAGATGGTAAAACCGAGTATCATACTCCGGGGGATTCACGTATTGATTCTTGTGTTTACAGCTTGCTTGGACGAGAGATCGAAGCCGGTTTTTTAAGTGCTGAATCATCAGATGAAAATATTGCCGTAGAAGGATATGTATCCTCGCCTGTTTCCGCTCGCGGAAACAGAAGCTATCAGTTTTTCTTTGTCAACGGCAGGGTTATCCGGTCAATACTCCTTCAAACAGCATTGGAGCAAGCATATAAAAACACCTTGCCGTCAGGGCGTTTCCCCTCATGTGTATTATTCATCACCACAAAGACAAGCAATGTCGATGTCAACGTCCATCCCGCCAAAACCGAGGTGAAATTTATCTCCGACAAACAAGTTTTCGACGGGGTTTATTATGCGGCGTTGGGAGCGTTGAATAAAGGACAAACGATAAACGACAAGGGACAAATAGGAGACAGGTTAAAGAGGCAAGAATCAATGGCCGGCAGTCAGTGGTTGTCGGAAGGTGGTTCAAGCGGGAAGCAGAAAGTGGAAAGTGGCTCATCACGTGGAATGTGGAAAGTGGAAAGTAGAAAGTTAGGAGACGGCGAAAGCAACAACGGATTTAGGACAATGCAGGCTGACGAGTTTCGTGGTTCTTATGTGTCAGAGCCGCAAAAAGCTTTCAATTTTCCACTATCAGCTTGCGAAGCTTCCGAAGCTTCACGCATCATCGGCGAAGCCCTCAACGTTTATATTATCATCGAAAAAGACAACAGCGTTTGGTTTATCGATAAACATGCCGCACATGAGCGCATCTTGTTTGATTCCCTGAAGAGCGGTAACTACACTCCGATGTCAGAGTCGCTCCTCACCCCTGTGATATGCCGCCTCGGACACGAAGACGCTGTTGTTTTACTAGAGAATGCGGGTTTTTTAGAGAGCCTGGGATTTTCCGTAGAGAGCTTCGGTGAAGATTCTGTTGCTGTAAGACATATCCCTGCAGACATTGATATTGGTGATACCGAATCGGTGTTGTCGGATTTATGCCCGCAGCTTCGGCGCAGCGGAGTTGCGGAAACTGCAGGAAGAGACAGTATTTATAAGACAATTGCGTGTAAAGCCGCTATTAAGGCGGGAAAATCGTCAGAAAAGCGAGAACTGGAAACCCTCGTAGACCGGGTCATGTCAGGCGAAATTTCACAGTGCCCCCACGGCCGCCCCGTCGCGTTTGAACTGAAGAAAAATGTTTTAGACAAGGGTTTTGGGCGTGTATAGCAAATTCATGCCCCCTTCTACGGAAGGTATATTTCATCCTCTGCAAAGGTGAAAGGGGGATGCCGTCGCAGACTGTGGGGGTTGTGAGGGTGGCGTGAAACCCAAAGGGTGATTTATGGGTAACAACATACTTCCTAACCTTATCGTTATAACAGGACCCACCGCAACCGGCAAAAGCGCGCTGGGCGTGCAGCTTGCTAAACAAATAGATGGTGAAATTGTTTCTGCCGATTCCATGCAAGTATATAAATATATGGACATCGGCACAGCAAAACCAACAAACGAAGAGAGAGAAAATATTCCCCATCATTTAATTGACTTTGTCCATCCTTCCGAAGATTACTCTGTGGCACGATATATCAGAGACGCATCAGATTGTATTAATGAGATCATAAAGCGGGGCAAACAGCCAATTCTTGTCGGCGGGTCAGGGCTTTATATAGATTCTCTGCTGTCAGGGCGTAGCTTTTCTGCCCGCGGCGACGCGGGACTAAGACAAGAGCTTGAAGAAGAATATGAAAACACCGGCGGTGAAGTTATGCTTAAAAAACTCGGAAGCTTCGACCCGAAGACCGCCGATAAGCTTCATGCCAACGATAAAAAGAGAATAATCCGCGCCTTGGAAACCTATCTCATCACAGGAAAAACCATTTCACAGCATGATGCCGAAACAAAAGCAAAACCACCAAGGTACAATGCGTTAAAATATGCTCTGACTTTTTTAGATAGAGAAAAACTCTATGAAAGAATAGACCGCCGTGTCGATGATATGATATCATTAGGGCTGGTAGACGAAGTAATATCACTTCTCAAAATGGGAATCTCAAACAAATGCACGTCAATGCAAGCCATAGGCTACAAAGAACTCACCGCTGTTCTTACCTGCGGCACGGATATAGAAACTGCGCTTGAAAAGATAAAGATGGAATCGAGGCGTTATGCAAAACGCCAGCTTACATGGCTGAGACGCGATGATGATGTTAAATGGATCGTGTGGGAGGATGAGCCTGATTTTGAGGAATTTATGGATTGCCGCGCCGTTCGCGAACGGCTCGCAATGACGGGGAAATCAAAATGAAAAGAAGTGACTTTTTTATACGATTGACTACCGGTGTGATTTTTCTTGCTGTTGCATGTTACATCGGAGTGTATCTCTATAATTATTTCGTCAATACATACACAACAACCGCAGCCGTAAGATATTCAATTGTGGAAACCCTGCCCGCTCACGGGTTTATTGTCAGAACCGAAACTGTATTGGAAGAGCGCAGCACTGCCATATTACCAACGGTCAGTGAAGGTGAAAAGGTTGCGGCAGGACAGGTTATTGCTGTTGAATACCTGAGCATTGACGCACTTGAAAGAGCAAGCGAGATTCGCTCATTACGGTTAAAAATAGCACAGCTTGAATCCCTGCGCGGCGACAGTAACGCAGCGAGCATTAATGCAATCATGGAGTTGTCAAATGCAGTTAACAGCAATGACCTCAGACGCCTTAACGAGCTCGCTTTAAATGTGGAAACAAGTATATTTACGACCGAAACCGATATTTCCGAACTTCGAAGCCGTCTGGAATACCTTGAAGAAAGCAATGTCGGCACAAGAACCATAGCCGCAGAAGTCAGCGGCACATTTTCGCATAACGTTGATGGATTTGAACACGTAGAGCCGGGCATGTTGTATTATATGTCTCCGTCGGAGTTGCAAGAACAATTCAGCACGCCTTACAACGCATCCGGTACAGGAAAGCTGATAACCGAGTTCAAGTGGTACTTTGCGGCAATCATGGAGCATGAAGACGCGTTTCAGTTATCCTCGGGGCATCATAATGTTGTTCAGTTTTACGGTGCATATAATGCTGATATAGAAATGCGCGTTGAGCATATAAGCAGGCGCGAAGACGGTTTATGTGTTGTATTGTTCTCGAGCGACAGAGGACTTCAAGAAATAACTCCGCTGCGTACACTCCGTGCGGATGTTGTGTTGGGTGTTGTTACAGGCATACGGGTTCCAATGGAAGCAATACATTTGGACGATGACTTAAATACATTCATTTTTCTTCAAACATCGGGACAAGCCGAAAGAGTGGATGTTGAAATAATCAGAACTATCGGCGATAGTTATATCGTCCGCGACGGCGTAGAAACGAACACACCCTTGCGTGTGGATTCAATAATAATAGTAAAAGCTCGCGACTTATATCATGGAAAAGTAGTAGGGTAAGGGTGATTTTGGGGTTAATAGTTTATGAATAGTATTGCAGATAATATTAAGAATATTCGCAATTCAATCGCAGAAGCGGCTATAAGCAGCGGGCGTTCGCCTGATGATATTAAGCTTGTTGCGGTTTCGAAAACTAAGCCTGCTGACGATATACGTCTGGCTGTTGCCGCAGGTGTTGATGCTATAGGTGAAAACCGTGTTCAGGAAATGCTTGAAAAGCGGGAGCAAGGAGCATACGAAGGCGCGCCGCTGCACTTTATCGGACATTTGCAATCAAATAAAGTTTCTAAAATAGTCGGTGTTTGCGATTTGATTGAATCTGTTTCATCAAAAACGCTTGTGGAATCTATCGGGAAAAGAGCATTATCCCTGGGAATAGTTCAAGATGTCTTGATAGAAGTAAATATTGGCAGAGAGCCGCAAAAATCCGGAGTATTGCCCGAGCAAACCGAAGAATTGATTGCGATTGCATCCCAAACAGGTGGAATCCGAGTGCTCGGATTGATGGCAATACCGCCGATAAATGACGAAAACTGCGTTGAATGTTACTATTTTGACACAATGTTCAAGCTTTTTATTGACATAAGCGCAAAAAAATACGATAATGTCTCTGTGCGATTGCTTTCTATGGGCATGAGTGACAGCTACATTGACGCAATACGAGCCGGCTCAAATATGGTTAGGATAGGATCCGCACTATTCGGCGGGCGTTGATTTGCAAAGGAGGTTTCCGGATTTGGGAATATTTACTGAGCTTAAAAAACTGGCAAAGCCTTACGATGATGAGGAAGATTTTGACGATTTCCAGCCAAAAATGACTGATGATTTGCCTCTGCCGCCGAAAACTCCCGCACAGGCACGCAGTTCATACGGAGGGTTTGAAGAGCAACGCAGCAGTAATAAGGTCGTCAACATACATGCTACGGCACAACTGAAGGTTGCGCTTTTTAAGCCTGAGAAATTTGAAGCAGCCGCAGAAATTGCGGATAATCTGCGTGACCGGCATACCGTTGTTCTCAACCTTGAGCAAACAAACAAGGATATAGCGCGCCGCCTTGTTGACTTTCTCAGCGGTGTGGCTTACGCACAAGAGGGAAAGATAAAAAAAGTCGCTGTGAACACATATTTAATCACGCCGTACAACGTTGATTTGCTTGGCGATTTGATCGACGAACTTGAAAATAACGGACTGTATTTCTAGCAAAATAGAAGCCGAAAGGATTGAGTGTTTATGCTAACTCCACAAGAAGTTAATGATAAGGGTTTTGGAAAAGTCATGCTTAACGGATACGATGCAGGTGAAGTAGATGATTTTCTTGAAGCCGTGTCCAATGACTACAATGCATTGTATAAAGAAAATGCAATTCTAAAAGGAAAGTTAAAGGTTCTCGTAGAAAAGGTAGAAGAATACCGCTCTACCGAGGATGCTATGAGAATGGCGTTACTTACCGCACAGCGTATGGGAGAGGAAATTACATCCGAAGCCACCAGAACAAAAAACGATATGCTTCAAAAAGCAGAGGATGAAATAAATGCAAGAATGACCGAAACGGCAAAGCTTTGTGCCGATGAGGAAAGACGCCTCGAAGCGGCAACAAAAGAAACTGCAAAATTCATTGAGGTCTCACAGGCAATTATGCGTAAGCATTCCGAATTTCTCGAAAAATTGGAAGCAGCCCGGCACACTATGGGTTCAAAAAGACCGGCAGGGCAAGCAACACCGGATCAATCCGCTGCCGCAAAAGCAGGCAGAACACCAAAAGTGGCACAGCAGACAAGAGCAGCACCTCCGCTTGATAAGCCTGTGCAACCTGTACAGCCGCCTGTTCAACCCGCGCAGCCGGTACAGCATATACAACCACCCGTTCAACCACCTGTACAACCGTCGCAACAGCAGACACAACCGGTTATGCATGAGCAGGGAACAACATCGGCTTCGCCTGTTGCACAACCTGTAACCGCAAATGAGATTGAAATCGACGACATTGCAATGCAGATTGGTTCTGCAGTTGAAAGACTCACGGAAGTTGAAGTTACACCGGTTGCATCACAGGGTGCTCCACATGTCGAAGTAAGATCTCCTGCGTTTGATGAACCTCCTGCTTCATTATTTGAAGATGATGATTCTATTAGATTATATACGCCCGAAAGCGAGCTTGAAGATACCTCGCCAAGACCAAAATTCGATTTTGACGACTTGAAATTCGGTGCAAACTTTGATACTGATGATTAAGTGAGGTAGTCATTTATGCTTTGTTTTCTATTTGCAGCACTGATTGTAGCGCTCGATCAGTTTTTTAAGCAATGGATTTTACGCACTTTGGACTTAGGTGCGGAGGGACCCGTGGTCATTCCGGGGATTTTAAGGCTTACCCGATGGGAAAACGACGGTGCAATGCTGAATATCCTGGCAGGTCAACAATGGCTGCTTGCTGCTATTGCGTTTGGAGCCGCTATTGTTCTGGTTATGATATTACTTAGATACAATGAAGGCTTTTGGGGCACAATCGGGCTTGCCGCAGTTCTCGGCGGAACAATCGGAAACCTGGCAGATCGGATTTTCAACGACGGAAAGGTCGTTGATATGTTCGAAACGATATTCATGCGCTTTCCAATCTTCAACATTGCAGATATCTTCATAACTTTGGGTTTTCTTACATTTCTGGTCCATTTTATTATCCTCACAATCAAATCCGAAAAAACCGAAAAAGCCGGGGGATATGCGGATGATGAAGATTCTGATGAGTACAGCGAGCAAGACTATGACGGGGACTCCGGCGAGTATGACGATATTGATGCCGCTGTTGCTACGCATGCAGAGCAGGAGTTAGCTTTTGCAGAGCGTTCAAGCCCGCAGAATCCTGTTTCGGCAGATACGGTACAAGAACAAGAAGCAGCAGATACAGCACAAGAAGCAGATGCATCAAAAACGGAATATTCGCAGGACTATAATTCTTATCCGCAAGATGATACAGCGGTAGAAGAAAGTTATGATGATATCGGTCTGGATTTAGAGTCGCTTGGTGACTATGATGTAGAAGACATTCTTCGTGAATATGGCTTTGACGACGATTAGGACAGTATTTAGGGGTTAGGATTTAAGCGCAAGGAGTCGGAGTCACTGTTAACAGCAGGTTTCTTAAAAGACGGGAGCGTTGGGTTTTGAGTGAAATAACGCTTGTTGGTGAAAGTTATGGTGCTCGACTTGATGTTTTTCTTGCGGCTAATATTCCCGGGCTGACAAGAAGTGCTGCTCAAAAACTTATCGAAAGCGAAAAAGTGACCCTTGATGGTTGCCCTGTGAAAAAGAACCACAAGACTGTGGCGGGTGAGATTTATACGGTTATTCAAAACGAGCCGGATGATTCTGTTTTAGTAAAGCAGGATATCCCGCTCGATATCGTTTTTGAGGATGATGACTTAATTATCGTAAACAAACCGCGAGGGTTGGTTATACATCCGGCTCCCGGGCATCCTGACGGAACACTTGTTAACGCTCTGCTTCATCACTGCGGCGAAAGCCTTTCGGGTATTGGCGGCGTTATACGTCCGGGCATTGTTCATCGAATCGACAAAGACACCTCGGGGCTTGTAATCGCTGCAAAAAATGACCGCTCTCACCTTTCACTTGCATCACAGTTGTCAGCAAGATCGTTAATAAGAGAGTATGAAGCGATTGTGTGCGGTAATGTTAAAGATGATAGCGGAACAATAAGCGCGCCTATTGGCAGACATCCGGTAGACAGGAAAAAACAAGCGGTCACGGATAAGAACTCCCGCTCCGCTGTAACACATTATGAAATTATACGTAGATACGGCGGATATACTCATGTGCGCTGCCGCCTTGAAACAGGTCGAACGCATCAAATCCGTGTCCACATGGCATATATAGGGAATCCGGTTCTCGGTGACATAGTTTACGGACGAAAAAAAGCAGATCTCGGTATGCAGAGTCAGTGTCTGCATGCAAAAAAGTTATGTTTAATACTTCCGTCAACAGGTGAAAGAGTTGAAGTGTCTTCTGATTTGCCCGGTTATTTTATAGAGGTGGTGAAAAAGTTAGAGGCTGCTGAAGCGTTTGCTTAAACTAAGCAGTGATTCATAAAGAAACAAATGCAAGAGAGTGCAAGCAATATATAAATTATGCAAATTTGTACCGCGGAAGGAATGGTAACAATAATACAAGATCATGAATATTATATGTCAATAGCCCTATCTCTGGCGAAGGAAGCGGGTGCCGATGGAGAGGCTCCGGTCGGCTCTGTTGTTGTCGATGCTTACGGTGGTGTAATCGGGCGCGGTCGCAACCGCCGCGAAAAAGCAAAGTCCGCGCTCGCGCATGCGGAGCTTGAAGCCATTGAAGATGCTTGTAATACACTTAATGACTGGCGATTATCAGATTGTTCGTTATATGTCACGTTAGAGCCATGCCCAATGTGCGCGGGAGCAATCATCATGTCCCGGATCAGCAAGGTCTTCTACGGAGCAAAAGACGAACTGACCGGCTCATGCGGCAGCGTAATAAACCTATTCATGGAATCATACAGCCACTCAACACAAATAACAGGTGGAATCCTCGAAAACGACTGCAGCGAACTGTTGTCAGCGTTCTTTAAGGCACTGCGGGAATAGCACAGGACAGGGGGACGGTTCATCTGTCCTGTAGCGGGTCACGGGGACGGTTCATCTGTCTTAACTAAGGTACGAATGAGTCAGGACAAGGGGACGGTTCATCTGGCTTAACTAAGGTAAAAATGAAAAAAGTTGTTTTGTTAGCCATAAATGCAAAATACGTGCATTCATCGCTTTCGGTTTGGGTTATTGCCGAAGGTGTAAGAAGATTTGCGCGTTTTCCTCATGATGTGAGTGTTATTGAAGCTACCATTAATCAATCTTGCACCGATATCGCTCATCGAGTTACAGAGCATGAACCTGATGTTATTGGTATATCGTCATATATTTGGAACGCTGCAATAATGCCGAAGTTACTGATGCTGCTGCGTGAATGTTTGCCGGATAGTACCATCGTACTCGGTGGTCCTGAAGCGTCATATAATATGGATTTTTGGCTTGAATCCGGTGCTGACTTTGTTTTGCAGGGTGAAGGCGAATTTGTGTTTCCGCGGTTTTTAGATGCTGTTGTTGGAGAGACAACAAGAACCGTCCCCTTGTACCCCGTCAACCCATACACTACCCAATATCTGGATGCCCTCAACGGTAGGCTCGCCTATATAGAAACCTCGCGTGGGTGTCCGTTCAAGTGCTCATTTTGCTTGTCCGCCGGAAGCGAGGTCAAGTACTTCCCTCTCGAAACCATAAAAAGCCAGATCCTAACCCTCTCAAAATCAAGCGCAAAAACAATCAAGTTTGTCGATAGAACCTTTAATTGCAACGCTGCCCGCACATGTGAGTTATTTGAGTTTATTATCGAAATGGACACAACATGCCGGTTTCATTTTGAAGTTGCTGCTGATTTGTTTGATGAAAAAATGCTGTCATTCTTAGAAATCGCACCGCCCGGTCGCTTACAGTTCGAGATTGGTTTACAGAGCTTCCACGAGCCTGTGTTAAAAGCTTCTTCCCGTCAAATGGATCTTAAAAAAGCAGAAAAAAACATTCGTACGCTGATGAAAATGCAAAACATCCATATACATATTGATTTAATCGCCGGCTTGCCTTTTGAAACAATTGAAGATTTCAAAGATAGTTTTGACCGTGCATATACATTAGATACCCACATCTTGCAATTAGGTTTCTTGAAGCTTTTACACGGGAGCGAGTTACGTACACAAGCAGAGGATTTCGGACTAAAATATTCATCGAATCCACCGTATGAAATTATCAGCAGTCCATGGCTAAGCTCCGGGGATATACAGACTTTAAAGCATACCGAAAACGCATTGCAGCACACCCGTAATAAAAGTCGTTTTTTAACAACGCTTGAATATGTTCTGACCGCTACGGGAGATAGACCCTTCACACTGTTAAGCTCATTAGGCGCAGCAGTGCCAAGCCATGCAACTCAACTTGAGAATTATATTGTAAAAATATTTGACTTTTTCTTACAGCAACCCGGTGTTGAAGAAAATGCACTTAAAGACTGTTTAGTCTACGACTGGCTTGGGATGGTAAAAGGAAAAAATACTCCGGCTTTTCTGAAATGCGATGATGCACAAAAGTCGCTCGTTGCAGGAAGAAAAAAAGTCGCAGAAACGGCAGAGAGAGTACTCGGACGTAAGCTGCGACGCGAAGAATTTGCATTATTAAATTCAGGAAAAGGAATCTTTGTAGATAGCAGTAACCGAAACCCTGTCACAGGGTTATATGATGTTTTATCTTAAGACAGATGAACCGTCCCCCTGTCTTTCTACCATACCTCCGGAGATTTTAGCACTCCTTGCGACCAAAAGCGATATTCGTATGTCCAGGCGTCGCCGGTTGTCCGCCATGAATCCGGTCCGCACCATGGGTCGTGGCGGTTATTCCTGTGCAATTGCCCGAATGTGTTAATCCTGCTTCCAAAATAGGTCAGGTCTATTTTGTGTTTGCCCGTTTTATTTTGATTAAGATTTTCCGTTTTTATTCTATATGGCGAAAACGCTATGACTCCCACATCATTGCCATCCACAGCCACTCGCAGTAAATGCCCTCTGTAGTACGGAATGGAGATTTCCAAAGCAGGACAGGGGGACGGTTCATCCGTCTTCCTGTATACTTCAGTAGCTGCATTCAGGTGGGTTTGCTTTCCCTCATTTTGAGGGAAAGCAACTTTTGCTGTTAAGACAGATGAACCGTCCCCCTGTCTTTGACCTGTCCCCTGTCCGGATACCTCTAAATGATAGGTCAGATTGCCGCCGTAAAACGGTAATCCTTGCCTTGTTATGTCTCCAAACGCAAGCTCTGTTACCGGTTTTGCAAGTGTGCAGTTTATACCTTGCACTTTCACGCCGAAATCGCCGAGAAGATAACATGCTTCGATATCTGTTTTCTTACCGTAAGGAACAGTCATTTCAATGACATTCTTACCAACGGTAATTTCAGGCAGAGGCACTTTTCCTATACATTTATCGACATACCATCCTTCGACCGGACTTGCTTTCCTGCCATTTAACGTAACATCCGTAACTGCTGCGTTTTCAAGTGCCAATTCCGCATTATTCAAAGATACTTCGCTGTTAAATGTATACTTTAGTCTAAGCACATGAGGTGTGGAAGTGTCGCTTTCTACCCACGGCTGGGCAATTGCGTTTCCGCGTAATGGCCATTTCAATTCGCTGCGTAATATATTATCCAGCCGTAAAACCTCTTCGCGTAACCGGTACTCTTCATCATCAAGAGCAAACTCCGCCATGTCGAGTAAAAGCACGTTTGGCTCATGGAGTGTTATCGGAACAGGTGAGAGAAAGAGTTGCAGGTTCTGTAAATAATGTTTTGCAGAGCCGATTGTTGCAGTGTTTGCTATTGCACATTTTGCAAGCACTGCCGAAGCCGCTGCGCAATTATCTGTCTGCTTTGAGGAGGTGACTACATGATTTTCAGTCGATAAAGTGATAGAAGCTGTGTCAAATACGTCCAACCGAAGCAACAAACTATCATGCTCATAAAAAAGATAGTCAAGACAAGTCCAATCATCATTTAGTTCGGTTTTAATTGGTTTTATATCACCTGTCAGAGTGTCATAAACGGTAATGCAATACTTGCCGCGCACTTTTATCTTTTTTACATCACCTTGCGGAATATCAGGATTTACGGGTTTATCCGCCTGTGCAATAAAGAGCCAACGGCAATCAACCTCCTCACGCAGTTGATAAAACAATCCTTCTGACATCGCACCGTCAGACGAGCGGATTTCCACGTCCCGTATATCTGCAAGCGCATTAAGTAAGGGAATACGCTCAAAAGGTATGTGCTCACACTGTAATTCATCTGCTCTATTATTCCGTTCAGCATCAACAAGTACCGGTGCTTTCCCGAGCATAATCACACGCCCTCCGGTTTTTGCGAATTCCTCCAGACGCTCCAGTGTTGACTCTCGTATAGTTTCTGCATTCGGTACGATGATTATTTCATAGCTCATTCTACCGACAGGGAAAGCTTTATCGAGAGTTTCAGTGTTGCTTTTTTTATGTTGCAAGACAGATGAACCGTCCCCGTGTCCCGATCCTTGTTCCGGGAGCAGTGATTCACTAATATAATCAAAATCAATGCATCCTCGCAAAAGCCAATCGCAAAGAGCATGAAAGTTTTTGTCCATCTGATCGCGTACCGCCGCCGACGTTTCCTGCGCACCCCAGTGCAGCCAGTAACTTTCTACTGGATGAATTACTCCAACCTTGCAAACCGCCTTACCACGTGTCATTACGGTATTTACTCTGGCAAAATGGTCCTCTATGTACGGGTATTCTTTGTACCATGCTGATTGATAACTAAATGTAGAAGGGTAATCACGTTTTGCTTCACCATTCATTGAAACCCATGACAAATGCGGTACACGCACTGTAACCCCCAGTGCAGCCTGCCAATCTCCTTGAAGCTTATGTCCCCTGAAATCAAAATCCCAATTCGTTACACCGTAAAGCTCCGACAAAACGCCGGGACGACCATATTGCCGTGCAGCGCTTTGCGCTTGTTTTGCGGTAGTGTACTCTCTTCGGTCACACAGCATGTCAATGCCCGGCAATTGAAATGAGCGGTAAGACCGCATGGCTTCGCCCAACGCCGCTGTTTGACTCTCAAGCGTAGGTTCTTCCATCATATGACCTGTCAGCATTAATCCATGTTCCCCACACCACTTGCCGCATTGATCTGCAAATGCCGATGAAAACCGCTCTGCGACGTGGTCGTGGTAACGATATCGTGCTTTGGATATTTTCCCTTCCGGCGAATCCCATATTAGCTCGGGTAAATGGTTTAATAAATCACTGCCATATGTTTTGTGGTAGGTTTCAGGCAAATCTGTTGTCCATGGTAAAAATACATCTTTTATATCATGCGAAAACGCCAGCGTTTCCTTAAAAGTAAATTGCGGTTCATCGGTAAATATCGCAGGTATAACTTTGCCGAAATCATTTGACACCGTCTCGTTGTAACGCTCATATGTAACTTTGATAAACTCCGCCACAGATGCAGGATCAAGTGTGTTCAGATATGTTTGGTTGTTATACCATGGACTGCTTTGCTGGGTTTCTTCGTAAACATAGATCTTGAAGCCTTCAGGTTTTTCGTTTTCTTTAATTTCTCTATACGAAGTAAGGAATCCGCGGCTTGAAAGAGTTATATCAAAGCACATCAGCAGCTTGCCGTTTTCAGAGCGTTGAGCTTTTATTTTACGCTTTTTTTCAGGCCTTACTTCGCTGCCGTAAGGCTGCCGGGTCAACAAGAGATGTTTTGCCCGGAATTTTTTGTCCTTAGTTATAATGCCTCCCGCAGCTCCGGACGGCCATCTGTCTTCATCATAAAGCCACGCAAGCATTTTTTCATCACGAGCCTTGTTAACACAAGCCTTTATGATTTCCATATACTCTTCACTCAAATATTCGGTAGCCAAACCCGTCCGGACATGCATGTGAAAGCCGCCGAAGCCCATAAGCTTAAACTGCTCGATTTGCCACTTGAGCTCTGCGGCATCAAGCTCATTATTCCATGCCCAAAACGGTGTCGCCCGGTATTCAGAAGGAGGATTTTTAAACAGCTCTGCGGAAAAGGGCTTCATTGATTTTTTGTAAAACATAGTAAAAACTCCATTCCATACGCTAAACTAATTACCAAAATACACAGATGCATTAAAAATGTCAACACACCAGACAGATGAACCGTCCCCCTGTCTTGCCTGTCTTGCAAATAACAATAATATTTCATATACTGTGTAGAACAAAACCCGAAATGAGGCAGTGCAAAATGAGAATGAGGCGAAAACCGCGACTCGCAAGCCGCATTGAGAAATGCGCTCATTTATTGATTGCAAATCCCGAAACGCTTTGCGGGCGTTGGCTTGAAGAGTTTAACTACAATAAGCTTCATATAGAGATTGGCTGCGGTAAAGGAAACTTTTCCGTTAATACCACAAAAAATGAGCCGGATACTCTTCTTGTCGGGCTTGAAAGAATATCAAATGTTATCGTCATTGCGCTTGAACGCACCGAACAGGCGAAGTTGCAAAATGTGAGATATATTAACAAACCTGCCGATTATTTGCCGAACTATTTCGGTGAGGGTGAAGTATCACGCATTTATATAAACTTTTGCGACCCCTGGCCGGCAAACAAACACCAAAAACGTCGATTAACAGGACAACCTTTCTTAGAAATGTACAAACAAACGCTGTGTACAGATGGTGAAATACACTTTAAAACCGATAATCAACCGTTGTTTGAGTTTTCACTGGAGGAGTTTGAGCGATGTGGTTTCGCTCTCACAGAAGTAACACAGAATTTACACAAACACGGTATAATTGGTGTAATGACCGACTATGAAGAAAAATTCCACGAACAGGGTATACCAATATTTAAGTGTATAGCAACGTTGTCAGGGGGACGGTTCTCTTGACAATATATGTTGAAATTTCTACAAAAGTTGTCAAGAGAACCGTCCCCCTGACAACAAAAGGGTAAAAGAATGGTTATTGTTAAACACAACACCGAAATTGAGATGACCGGCACATCCGACTTTGACCTCGCAAAAACATTCGAATGCGGTCAGTGCTTTCGCTGGAATGTTGACAAACACAGCGTAAATGCCGGTGATGAACTCACGTACATTGGAGTCGCACACGAACGTGCCGTCAAATTACGCCAACGCGGAAATAAAGTATTCATTACCTGCAGCCAAGAAGATTTTGAATCTATCTGGCGTAATTATTTTGACCTCGACCGTGACTATGCTGCCATCCGCAAACATCTTTGTGTTGATGACTACATGCAACAAACTACAGATTTTGGCAAAGGTATACGCTTACTTCGTCAGGAAAAATGGGAAGCTCTCTGTTCCTTCATCATTTCACAAAACAATAACATCCCGAGGATAAAAAATATAATTGACACGCTTTGCCAAATCTTCGGCGATTCTCTCCGCTTTGAAAACAATGAATATCACACATTCCCATCCGTGACACGTCTTGCAAGCCTGAACACAAGCGACCTCGCACCTCTTCGTTGCGGCTACAGGGCGGATTATATAATAAAAGCTGCAAAAGCGATAGCAAACGATGAAATAAATCTCGATGAAATTGCAGTCATCACTCCCGATAAAGCGCGAACAGCACTAAAAATACTTCACGGTGTAGGTGATAAAGTCGCCGATTGTGTGATGCTCTTCGGGTTTCACATGCTCGATGCATTTCCTGTCGACGTATGGATGAAAAGAGCCGTAGCAAACCACTATGGCCCTGACTTCGACCCAGAAATATTCAGCCCTTACTCCGGCATCGCCCAGCAATACATCTTTCATTATATGCGGAATGGATAGTGCCTAAACTCTAAAACCGTTAAACCATGCTCTTTCTTCAAAGGGCTTTCTTCCTGCGTGCTTTATCGGCTGATCGGCAATGCCTACCGGTAAAAAGCAAATCAGTTCATAGTCATCGGGAACGCCCAGGATCTTTGCCATTTTTTTGCCGATCTCATGCTCATCCGTTATTTGACCCTCTACCCAGCAGCTTTGATAGCCAAGACCAACTATTGCAATCAACATGTTTTCAATTGCCGCAGAGTAATCCTGAACATTGAAACACTTATCTTTGTAAGCAGGTATTGCTTGCGTAAGCACGCAAATGAGTGACGGAGCTGAAATGATAAATTCCGGCTCTATGACTTCTCGCAACTTATTTAGCACTTCGGTATCATCAACTGCAATAAGACTCGTTGTTTGTGTATTGCATCCCGACGGTGCAAGAAGGCCTGCATCCATGATTTTTACTAAATCCTCTCTCGGAACAGGCGTGTTTTTGTACCCTCCGCGGTAACTTGTCCTTTCTTTGATTGCCTCAAGCACTGTCATCATAAGTAGACCCTCCAAAAATTATTTTATGTAATTTACATGCGTTATTTATGTAATTATACCTTAAATGTCAATAGAATGCTATTATAATCACAAAACAGATGAACCGTCCCACTGTATTCCCTTATATTCAAAAAAAGCTTGCTTTTAGTAAGCTTAGGTGGTATTATGGCTTCCGTTACTGAAATTCACATAAATCGAGAGGAGAAACCCGAAGGAATATGGCTAACATAAAATCATCAGCAAAAAGAGCATCGTTAATAGAAAGAGCGACAGCAAAAAACAGAGCCGCTAAGTCGCTTCTCAAAACAAATGCAAAGAAATTTAACGCGGCAGTTGCAGAAGGCGATAAAGATGCCGCCGAAAGCGCATATAAAACCGCTGTTAAAACTGTTGACCGTGCAGCTACGAAAAAACTTATCCATAAGAATAAAGCCGCTCGCAGAAAAAGCGCAATGACAAAGAAGCTGGATGGAATGACAAGCGAGTAGATGCTATAACAAGCTTCCGGATGCTATAAAATCAACTAAAGATCTACGTTGTCGAGGGATTGTTTTTCATTAATATTACAGTAAACGCTTCGTGCCGAAAATATAGGTGCGAAGCAACTTTTTTTAGTCTTTTTTTCTTGCTTTTTGCATGCCAAATTGGTAAAATAAAGAGTGCGATTAAATAACGCTTTTTTCTTTTCGCATACTCCCCCTCGCAGGGATTTTGAAAAGCCGAAAGGAAATACACTATGAGTCCCGCTGTCGATATATGGAGTAAAGTACAGGATATTCTCAGAAAAGACTTGACCGAAACAGCTATATCTACATGGTTTGACGACTGCAGTGCCGTAGAGTTTAAGGGCAGCCGTCTTATTCTCCACACGCCGTCTAACTATATTAAAGAAACAATTGAAGAGCGTTTTCTCGGAACAATCAGAAGTGCGCTCAATGAACTTTTCTCAACTGATGACTTTGAGGTTATAATACTCGACAACGAAGGTCTTAAAGCAATGAATGAAGCTACTGACGAACCCGATTATCTGGGGACAGATGAATATACCTTCGAGCAATTTGTTGTCGGTAACTCCAATAAGTTCGCTCATGCCGCCGCACTTGCAGTCGCCGATGGAAAACGTGCATACAATCCCCTTTTTATACATGGCGAATCCGGTCTGGGAAAAACCCACTTGCTTTGTGCCATTCGCCATGCGGTCGAAAGAAAATTTCCACACTATAATGTTATATCAGTAAAAGGCGAAGATTTTACAAATGAACTCATAACAGCAATAAGACAAGGAAAAAACATCGAATTTCGTGAAAAATACCGCGGTGCTGATTTCTTCTTAATAGATGACATCCAGTTCATTGCGGGAAGAATAGGCACTCAAGAAGAATTTTTCCACACTTTTAATACACTACGTGAACTGGGCAAGCAAATCGTATTTGCATCAGACAGACCACCGGGCGAAATGCCTGCTCTGGAGGACAGACTCCGAAATCGTTTCGAATCCGGACTTATAGCAGATATAGAGCCGCCGGACGATGCACTTCGTGTTGCTATAATAAAAAATAAAGCTGTTCAACTCGGAGTGGTTCTGCCCGATGATGTTATATCTTATATTGCCGATAACCTTAATTCAAATGTGCGCCAGCTTGAAGGCGCAGTCAAAATGATCATAGCGTACAGAGATCTTATGAATGATGAAATAACTGTAGAATCTGTAAAGACACGTTTGAAAGATATGTTTAAAGGTGAACGGGATTTAATCCCGACTGTAGATGACATCATAGAAGAAACAGCAAAATGCTTCGACCTCACACTCGAAGATTTAAAAGGTAAAAATAGATCAGCAAACATGGTTCTGGCAAGACATATAGCAATGTATCTAATCCGCAAGCTGACTAATCTCTCCTTGCAGGATACCGGTAAGCAATTTATCGGGCAACATCATACTACTGTACGCTCTGCAGTGCGAAAAGTCGAAAAAAACATGAAGGAAGATAAAGATTTAGAAAACAAAATAAGAGATTTAACATCAAATATCAATTCAAAGAAATAATGTTATCAACATTTTTAAATGTGATGTGTTGTGATTTAGTGTGGAAAAGTAGAATTTTCACCAAAACAGTTTAATAAGTCAAAGTTTTCCACAATTATACCTATCATTCTTTTCATTGCAATTATATGCTTTCAAGAACTTATACACAGAATTTTTGCCTACGGCTACTACTACTATAAATATAATATTTATCTATAATACAGAAAGAGAAAGGAATTTTATAAATATGAAATTTACATGTGAAAAACCTTTACTGTTAGGTGCAATACTAACTGCATCCAGAGCCGCTGTAGCAAAAAGTCCAATACCGTTACTTGAAGGATTGCTGTTAGAAGCAGAGGACGATAATGTAAAAATAACAGGATATGACTTAAAAACAGGCATAGTTACAAATGTTTCTGCAGAGGTTGAAAAACCCGGCGGAATAGTGTTAAATGCGCGTCTGTTAAGTGAGATAATCAGAAAAATGCCCGGGCAATATGTAACTATTTCCGTTTCTTCAGGATATGTTGCACAAATCAGCAGTGAAATGAGTGATTTTGAGGTTTTGGGATCACCTACTTCGGATTATCCGGAGTTACCTGCTGTTGACGAGCAGGACACAATGCAAATAAAAGAATCAATACTTAAAAAAATGATATCACAAACTATTTTTGCAGTAAGTGATAATGAGTCAAGGCCTATACATACAGGCGCATTGTTTGAAACAGAAAATAATGAACTTACAATTGTAGCAGTTGACGGATATAGGCTTGCACTTCGTCGTGAGTCTTTGGAAAATACTGAAGTGCCGGAGCTAAGCTTTGTTGTTCCCGGAACTGCTCTCTCTGAAGTTGAAAGAATAGTTTCAGATAAAGACGGTAGCCTGACTATTAAACTAGGTTCAAAGCATATAATTTTTACTGTTAATGACACACTTTTGATATCACGAAGACTTGAAGGTGACTTCTTAAACTATAAAAATTCGCTGCCTCAGCAAGCAAAGTATAAGCTAAAAGTAGAAAAAGATGAACTTATTGCAGCAGTTGAGCGTGTATCACTAATCATAAGTGATAAGCTTAAAAGCCCTGTAAGATGTGTTTTCAGCGAAGGTGTAGTAAAACTACATTCCGTGTCCGCGCTTGGGAAGGCAAGTGACGAGTGTGTTATAAGTGGTAACGGTGATGAGCTTGAAATAGGATTTAACGATAAATACCTGCTGGAAGCACTAAAAGCCGCGCCTGCAGATGATGTAAATCTTGATTTAAACTCAAGTGTTACACCTTGCATAATTTCTCCGGCGGACGATTCGGATAACTTCCTTTACATGATACTACCGGTAAGATTAAAAGCGTATGAAGGATAGTGGTTAAATAAGAAATGATAATGCAGAAATAATAAAAATAATATTTATTAAGAAACATAAAGCAACGGGGAAAACCATTAGCATGAAGGTTAAATTAAACGGTGTAAAGAGTATAAAAATTAAGGGCGATTATATCAAGTTGGATTCTCTACTAAAGTTCGCATCAATTGCATCCACGGGCGGCGAAGCGAAAAACCGGATACTAAATGATGAAGTGTTTGTCGGAAAAGAAGTTTGCCGCGCCAGAGGTAAAAAAATAAGACCGGGAGATATTGTCCGCTGCGGCGAATATATTTTACTGGTTAAGCAGGATAATTTATGACAGTAAACGAGTTATATCTCGATGGATTTCGCAACTATAACAATGTTACAGCAAAGTTCTGTGATAACATAAATGTCATAACAGGCAGAAATGCTCAAGGTAAAACAAACCTTGTTGAAGCAATATATTATATGGCGGCAGGGCGCTCATTTCGTCCGGCAAGTGATAAGGAGTTAATTAATTTAGAAAGCGAAACGGCGATTATTCGTGCAGGTATAAATTCAAACGAGAGGGTTCAAACACTTGAAGCACGGATTGTTCGCGGGCGTCGTCGTGAGCTTTATGCAAATGATGTAAAGCTGAAAAACGCAAATGAACTGGCAGGACGGCTTTCTGCTGTAATATTCTGCCCCGATGATTTAACTCTCATAAGAGACGGAGCCGCAGTTAGGCGCAAGATGATGGATAACTGCCTTTCACAACTTCGTCCGGGATATCTTGCGGCACTCACGGAGTTTAACAGGCTCTATGACCATAAAACACGCATACTGAAAGACCACCACGAAAAGCCGTCCTTACTTGAGCTGCTCGACGATATTAATTTACAATTAGCAGAGCAAAGCGCGCGGCTTATATACTACAGAGCAGCATTTGCGGAAGGCTTGTCAAAAAGAGCGGCAGTTATTCATAATGAATTTTCAGATAACACCGAGGAGCTTACGATTACATATAAAACCGTTGGACGGATGGATGCAAGAGGTAAACAGCCGGCAGAGTTATTGCCGTATTTGCTGGAGCACCAAAGAGAACATCGGAGCGCTGAGCTAAGATCCGGTTTATGCTTATCGGGAGCACATAAGGACGATTTGGAAATAGAAATAAACGGTATGGCGGCACGCAAATTCGCATCTCAGGGTCAAGCAAGAACTGCCGCAGTTTCAATAAAACTGGCAGAACGTGATATACATCATGATGACAGAAAAGAATACCCCATATTATTATTAGATGATGTGTTGTCAGAGCTGGATTCCATGAGGCAAAACTTCATTCTGGGAAGAATTAAAAGCGGACAGGTAATGATAACCTGCTGCGATGATAGTGCTGTAAATGTGGGTAACAGCGTAAAGGTTTTGGAAATTGAAGATGGAAAAATGAAAATGGAAAACTAAGATCACACGAGAGGTCATGCTTGTTTCCATGCAGAATAGAGGATTACCGGAAGAAAGCAGACGGGGGTGCGAAGTGTACATACATTTGGGGCAAAATGTCATAGTTCCGGAAGCTGACGTTATAGGGATATTCGATTTAGATAACACAACAGGCTCACATATAACGCGTAAGTTTTTAAGCGATGCCGAAAAAGCGGGATCTGTAATAAATGTATCGGACGAGTTGCCGAGATCCTTTGTTGTAAGCGGTAAAGATAAAGACATTAAAATATATCTATCACAATTGTCACCGCAAACATTACTAAAACGCTCTGAAACAATGCAACCCACCGGATTCTTATAGAATAGCGATATAGCTGTTGCCTCGTTTGCGCGACCGTACGGTGTGGCAATCAACAATTTAAATAAGGGGAAGAATATAAATGCCTGAAGAAACTATAAAAAATATAAATGGTGAACTGGAAGACTATGATGCATCACATATTCAGGTGCTTGAGGGGCTTGAAGCGGTCAGGTTAAGACCGGGAATGTATATTGGATCCACATCGTCTTCGGGACTTCATCATCTTGTATACGAAATTGTCGACAACGCTATTGACGAGGCTTTGGCGGGATTTTGTGATGAAGTATCATTGGTAATCCATAATAACGGGACAATAACCATCACAGACAACGGCAGAGGTATTCCTGTTGACGTACAGGAGCAAACAGGAACAAGTGCGCTTGAAGTCGTTTTTACGGTTCTTCATGCAGGGGGCAAATTTGGCGGCGGCGGCTACAAAGTTGCGGGTGGATTGCACGGTGTAGGAGCATCGGTTGTTAACGCATTGTCCGAGTGGCTAACGGTACGTGTCCACAGAAACGGGCAAATACATGAAATGAAGTTCTCGCGTGGAGATATCACTCAGTATATAACAGTTGTCGGAGAGACGAATAAGTCAGGTACGGAAGTTACCTTTAAACCCGACGCCGAGGTATTTGACGACTGTACCTTCAGCTATGAAGTGTTACGGACTCGCATGCGAGAGCAGGCATTTCTCAACGGAGGCTTAAGAATCACGCTTCGTGACGAACGGGAAGGACACGAAACAGAAGATTCGATGTGCTATGAAGGCGGCATAAAAGAATTCGTTCAATATATAACCAGAAACAAAACACCATTACATGATAATGTTGTTTATCTGTCCGAAGAGCGCAGTGACTCAACAGCAGAAATAGCATTACAATACTGCGGTGATGTGTACAATGAATTTTTGCTAAGTTTTGCAAACAATATTAACACACCGGATGGCGGGATGCATGAAACAGGGTTTAAGGCAGCACTTACCAGAGTTTTTAACGATTACGGTAAAAAGACAAATATGCTAAAAGGTGAAGATAAACTCTCAGGCGAGGATTGCCGCGAGGGTATCACCGCTATTATCTCCGTAAGGCTTATGGATGCGCAGTTTGAAGGACAAACAAAATCAAAGCTCGGCAACAGCGAAATGAGGTCGTTTGTTGATAGTTTAGTTGCAGAAAAATTATCAACATATTTTGAAGAAAATCCATCTGTTGCACGTTCGATTCTCGATAAAGCAATTACTGCTTCAAGAGCAAGAGAAGCGGCACGTAAAGCAAGGGAAAATATTAGACGCAAAAACGCTCTCGAAGGAATGGCCCTGCCCGGTAAGCTTGCAGATTGTAACGAAGCAAGTCCGGAGCTGACAGAGCTGTACATCGTCGAGGGCGATAGCGCGGGCGGCAGCGCTAAAGGCGGTCGCGACAGCAGATTTCAGGCGATATTGCCGTTATTCGGCAAAATGCTCAACGTGGAAAAAGCCAGAGCGGCTAAAGTCTATGGTAATGAAAAGCTTACGCCGGTCATAACAGCACTCGGTGCAGGCATCGGCGAGGATTTTGATGAGGCAAAGCTGCGTTACCACAAAGTTATATTAATGGCAGACGCCGACGTTGACGGAAGCCATATAAGAACACTTTTGCTCACATTCTTTTTCCGTTTTATGCGGCCCTTAATTGAAGGCGGATATGTCTATGCGGCACAACCCCCTCTATTTAAGCTGACAAGAGGCAAAACAATACGCTGGGTGCTTGACGAAAAAGAACTTGATGCCGCATTAGCAGAAATGCGGGGTGAAGACGGAAAAGGCAGAGTAGATATTACACGCAACAAAGGTCTCGGTGAAATGGACGCCCACGAACTATGGGACACAACCATGAACCCCGAAACCCGGGTACTTAAAAGAATAGAAATGAAGGATGCTATAGACGCGGACGAAATCTTTACAATTCTAATGGGCGAAAAAGTAGAACCCCGTAAGGAATATATAGAGAAATATGCGAAATATGCAATTAATTTAGATATGTAAAAAAAGCCCTTTTCACGAAGGGGGTGGCGTGAAACGCCGGGGGATGTTAACAAATGCCAAAGAAAGAAAAAACAGGAGATATCAGTTTTCCTGAGCAGAAAATTGTCACTACACCACTTGAAGTAGAAATGGAGACGTCATTTCTCACATATGCTATGTCGGTTATCATCGACAGGGCTCTACCTGACGTGCGTGACGGACTTAAACCCATTCATCGCCGTATCCTCTACACTATGCATGAGAGCGGCTTGACGAGCGATAAGCCTTTTAGAAAAGCAGCAACAGCGGTTGGTGATATTATGGGAAAATACCATCCGCACGGTGACCTGTCTATTTACGATGCACTGGTGCGTATGGCACAGGACTTTTCACTTCGTTATCAGCTCATATCGGGTCATGGCAACTTCGGTTCCGTGGATGGCGACCCCCCTGCTGCTATGCGTTATACGGAAGCGCGCCTGTCAAGAATTTCCGACGAAATGCTCAGAGAAATCGGTAAGGAAACCGTTAACTGGGAGCCGAACTACGACGAAACACGTAAGCAACCAAGAGTATTACCAAGCAGATTTCCGAACCTGCTGGTCAACGGCTCAAGCGGTATCGCTGTAGGCATGACAACGAATATACCGCCGCATAACCTGACAGAAGTCATTAATGCGGTCATACACGTTATGGATATTCCTGATGCGGATCTTGATGATATTATGGAACATATAACAGGTCCGGACTTTCCAACCCGCGGAATTATCATGGGTAGAGCAGGCATGAGAGCCGCATATGCGACAGGACGCGGGCGAATCCGTGTCCGTTCCAGAACGGAAATGGAGGAGTTTGCACAGGGACGCACAAGAATCATCGTCACAGAGCTGCCTTATCAGGTAAATAAAGCGCGTTTGTTAGAATCTATTGCAGAAAATGTAAAGCACAAGCGAATCGAAGGTCTGTCCGCCATGCGTGACGAATCCGACAGGGACGGCATGAGGATTGTTATTGAGCTAAAAAGAGATGCAAACCCGCAAGTGGTGCTTAACCGCCTGTATGCACAGACACAGATGCAAACAACATTTGCGATAGTTATGCTCGCGCTTGTTGATGATCAATCCCAGCCCCGTATTCTATCACTTAAACAAATGCTCGAAGAATATATTACATTCCAACGTGAAATTGTCAGACGCCGTACGGAATACGACTTGAAAAAAGCCCGCGAACGCGCACACATCCTCGAAGGTTTAAGAATAGCGTGTGATAACATAGACGAAGTTATCCGCATAATCCGCACAAGCTACGATAACGCTAAAGAACGCTTGATGGAAAGATTTGAGCTCAGCGATGTGCAAACACAGGCGATTCTGGAAATGCGTCTGCGCAGCCTGCAAGGTCTTGAAATAGAAAAAATCGAAAAAGAGTATGCAGAGCTTCAAAAAATGATTGAGTATTATCTGATGCTGCTCGATAGTCAGGAAAAGCTTGACGAGGTTTTGAAAGAAGAACTTGCAGAAGTCAGAGATAAGTATGGCGATGAAAGACGCACGGAAATAGCAATCGTCGAAGATGAAATAGATATAGAAGATTTGATAGACGAAGAGGAATGTGTATATACTCTGACCAATGCAGGATATATCAAGAGATTGCCTGCAAATACATATAAAGCGCAAAAACGGGGTGGGCGCGGAATTACTGCCATGACTACAAAAGATGAGGATTATGTAGAAACCGTCTTTACAGCCTCGACACATGACTATTTACTATTCTTCACAAATCAGGGCAGAGTTTATCGCAAGAAGGGATATCTGGTGCCGGAATCGGGACGTCAGGCAAGAGGAACTAATATTATTAACATAATACCGATAATGCCGGGCGAAAAAGTTTCGGCTATGATAAGAATGCGAGAATTTGCTGAGGACGAATACCTTGTTTTTGTAACACGTGACGGCACTGTTAAGCGTATGAAAAAAATGGAGCTGTGTAATATAAAGAATGTCGGAATACGTGCAATTACGCTTGCAGAAGACGATGAATTAATATCAGTCCGTGAAACCGACGGTAAACAAAAAATATTGATAGCAACACATAACGGTATGGCGATATTCTTCAACGAAACAGATGTTCGAACAATGGGTAGAGTTGCGGCAGGGGTACGCGGAATCAGACTGCGCAAAGGCGATTTTTGCGTAGGTGCGGCGAGGGCCAGAGAAGGCGGTGCTCTTCTGACAGTCACAGAAAACGGTTACGGCAAAAGAACGGATATAAACGAGTATTTACGCGGCGGCGAAGAAGGCGGAGTACAAAAAAGAGGCGGTTATGGCAAAAGAAACCACGCAATTAACGAAAAAACCGGAAAAGTAGCCGGAGTAAAAGTAGTGGATGAAAACGATGACGTCTTACTCATATCGGACGATGGAACAATAATAAGAATGGCAGCAGACTCAATAAGCACCTACAGCCGCGCCTCACAAGGCGTCCGTTTAATGCGTACGGGAAAAGAAACAAAAGTTATCTCAATAGCAAGGACGGAGAAGGACGAAGAAGAGGAGCAAATAATAAATGACAAAGTACAAATGACAAATGAAGAAAACGTTGATACAGTTGTGGAAACTGCTGAAAATGAAACCTCAAGCGAAAGTAATGAAAACTAAATGAAAAAAGTAACAGTTTACACTGATGGTGCGTGCAGCGGAAATCCCGGACCCGGAGGGTGGGGTGCCATACTTATGTATGGTACAAACAAAAAAGAGCTGAGTGGAGGAGAACCGAGCACAACAAACAACCGCATGGAACTTACAGCAGTAATCAAAGCGTTGAATGCTTTAAAAGAGCCATGCGAGGTCTTGTTATATACAGACTCGCAATATGTTGCAAACGCAATAAACCTTGGCTGGCTGGAGTCCTGGCAAAAAAAGGGTTGGAAAAGAAAAGGCGGGGAAGTAAAAAACCCTGACCTTTGGATTAAACTTGTACCATTGCTTGAAAAACACAAAGTGACCTTTGAATGGGTCAAAGGTCACACAGATAACGAATATAATAACAGATGCGATGAAATGGCTGTAGAGGAAAGCAGGAAGTTTAGAGAACAGGGCTGACGAATGCGTAGATATCTTCATGAAACCGCTCGATTGCAGCGGTTTTTAGTTTTTTCGGATTAATTAGTGTGCAGGGAGCAGCGCAGATGAAACCTGTACGGATGTCAGGGTATTTAAGAATGTCACGAATTCGGGGATACTCTTGTTCCCAACCTTTAAAATTATGTGTGTAATAGTCTTTATTAACGGTGATACCTTTTGCATCAGTCAGCGTGTACTTTGTCATATCCTTGTTCATAACATATGGAGCTTTGACGATTTCTTCGATGCCGTGCATGAATGTACATGAGTGAAGGATATCTCCGACAAACAGGATTTTGCCGTCAAACCCCGGCAGTAGCATAAACGGAGAAAAAGGACCTACCGGTGTATTGTCTTTAATATGCTCGCGGGTTAACGCATCTGCATTTGCTCCCCATGCAAAAACAGAGTGTGTGGGGTGCATACTTCGTTGCACACCTCTCATTTTCATAAAGGTTTTTGGCAGAACACCGACACATGGCTCGCTTTCGGTTACAGTGAAATAGGGATGCTCTAACGTTACCGACTCATATGTGAGCGCAGGCAGAAGCAGTGTGCCGGCGTTGGTGAGTGCATCCATTAGCTCAAGAAGAAAGTCCTCAGGAGTAAGTTCTGTTTCAAGAGCTTTCATGGATGAATGCATAAGCACCACATCTCCGGGAGCAATGCTTAAGTCGCGTAATTGGTTACGAATCATGTACATGTACTTCCATTCCTACTTCAAACATTCTGCTCCAAGGCATATAACAATCGGTTATTTTAACAGTTTTATGATTTCCGCTCAAACTCTCGTCAGCGAACTTTTGCAAGCGATTATGCACAATTTCCGCAACGTTGCCGCGCGGACCGTCTATTTTCTGCGAATCCAAACCCGTTATCCGGGGGAGTTCTTCCAGAATGACATCACGCCTGACATAACAACTAAAGCCTATATCCTCCAAGTATCTTAAAGCAAGAAAGTCAATATGTGCTTTTGTGCAGCCATAGATACTATATATCATTCCCATGGGTAGGCATGTGCCTATTGTATTTGAAGATGTATTCCAGCCTGCATAACCTGCAAGCTTCCACAGTAAGTCCTTCTGTCGAAGTAAGCGAAACAATAGATGATCGCCGCCGTTGCAATAAGCTATATCTGCAAACACAACGCTCTTGTTTAGCTGTGATATCGCATAATCAGCGTACTCTATCAGCTCAATCAAGGTTCTGTTGGCATCATACTCAATGGTGCTGGGCAACTCAGATCTTGAATCGATTTCCGTCCATCTATCCTGCATGCCACCGCTTGGGATATTTATCATGAGTACGATATCTGCTTCGCTTACACAAGAAGCAACAAGCCCGCCTGCAGCAAGGATATGATACTTAATTGTTTCTCCGACGAGCCTGTCCTCATAGTCGGGTATGACTGCTCCGCCGACGTTACTGGCAAATTTTACGAATACCAAGGGTCGCTTATGTTCCCTGTTGTTTATTGCCCTTGCGAGTAATGTATTAACTGCCGCATCTGCATCCGGGTACATATAAACGTTCAGGTCGACATCATGGTGACGTATCTTCTCTCGTATGAGCTGCTGGTCTTTTGCTGTTAAGCCATATGGCGATGCATCATCCTGCGGAAACAGAGAAAAAGTGAAAAGTCCTTCTGCAGTAAGCTCGACAACCTTTTTATTGACCTCTATGTTTACTGCGCGTCTGTTAAGATAATCCTTAAGATGTTCTTTTGGAAGTCTTTTGTTGATATTATCAAGCTCTTGACGCTCATCCTCCGTTGCGATATCAAGCTCTTTTCGATGTGTTATTACTCCCCAACGATGGATTTCCGCACCCCACAAACCATAATAATCAGGTTCTTCATCATCACTTGAATATGTTGGATTTCTCATAATGAGGTTAAATGCATAGATATTAAGCGAAGGCAATGCTTTCCTTACTTCTCTCAGCCGCTCAAGCTTAGATATAAGCGTTTCGGCATTCTCATAATGCAATCTGGACGGCACTATTCCGGAGTAAAGGAGTGTATCTATCGATATAATGGCATCGTCACAATCTACTATATGTTCGAGCAGCCACGACCATATGGCATCCACGTTACCGCATTGCTTTTTCTTTCCAAGAATTTCTCTTGGAGGAACAACAAGCTCATAATCGGTGTCTCCTGCAAGCAATTGCGGAAAATCGTAATTACACGGTCTTTCGTCAAGTGGAATAAGTAATATTTTCTTCATAACCTAACTTCCTATACCAAACAGAGCAGCACCGATTATTCCGGCATCATTACCCAGCTCTGCTCTTAATATCGGCGGTATTTCACCGTCTCCTGTACTAAAAATCAGCGATTCAACGATCTTATCCAGGGGAGCAAACAGGGGTTCACCTGCATTGCATACTCCGCCGCCCAGAATTATTGCTTGAGGTCTTAAGGCGTTACAAAAGCTGGCGATACCGGCACCAAGGTACTTTACATAATCCGAGACTATTGCTTTAGCGGCGGTATCATCTTGTTTTGCGGCATCAAAAATGATTTTTCCGTTGACACGAGAGGAATCACCTTCACAAAGCGTATGAAGCAAAGAATCCGGGTGCTCCGCCATAATCTGCTTTGCTTCGCGTATCAAGGCAGTTACTGATGCATATGCCTCTAAGCAGCCGCGAGCACCGCAACCGCAAGGTTCACCATCTGCAACAATGATAATATGCCCCGGCTCTGTTCCGAAACCTCCGCCTGTGAAGATTTTTTTGTCGAAGACAAAACCTCCGCCGACTCCTGTGCCGAGAGTGAGAACAACAACATTATCATATCCTCTTGCTGCTCCTGCGTAGACTTCTGCAAGTGCTGCGGCATCAGCGTCGTTGCCGAGGAAAACCGGAATGTCCCAGTATTTTTTGAAAATAGGGATAAAATCAACATTTTTCCAACCGACATTCGGGGTGAGAATAATGATATTCGTCTTGCTGTTAACGGCTCCGGGAATTCCTACGCCGACATATATAATATCACTTTCGGCAAGCCCTGCCATTTTTACAGCAGTTTTACCGGCATCAGCCATATCCGCAACTATCTCGTCAACCAAGCGACCGGGATTTGTGGGAACAACATGTTTTGCGACGATATTAAAGCCTTCATCGATAACACCTGCCTTAATATCAGTTCCGCCTAAATCAATACCAACGTAATATTTCATACTAAACCCCATACTTTCATTTTATTGAAACCAAGCAACCCGACTACAGGACAGTGAACCTGTCCCCTGTCTTCCATATTCATCTTATAATATCATCTTCCCAAACTGACGAGTGCATAACAACAATGCTCGCGGCAAGTGAAAAGGACCTTTCCACATGGAGCCTTTAAGAGTATTGGAAACACTGCCGTCTCTGTGCAGATAACCAAACCACTCACCATCGGAATCTGCAAAATGATTAAAGGAATAGTCATGAATCTTATCAAACCACTCTTCGTACCTTTGACTGCCGGTAATTGAATGTGCCAATAAAGTTGCATACAGTGCTTCGGTATGAGGCCACCACATTTTCATATCCCATTCGAGTTGTTCCGGTGGTTTCCCTTCGATATCTACGAAGGACAGTAACCCGCCATACTCGGTGTCCCAACCGATTTCAAGCGAGCAGTCAAGAATTTCAATGGCGGTATTTATCATTATCCTGTCATTCCTTACAAGACCTTCATGCATTATGAACCATGCAGACTCTATTGCATGCCCGGGATTTATTAAACGTCCTTGCGGTGAATCCATCCTCTCTCCATTTGGTCCAACGTTTTCAAACAGTGCTTTCTCATCCGGTTTAAAAAAATACTTCAGTACAGTGTCAACAAACTCAAGAGTTAAGGCATCACACTGAGGGCGAGGGTCGATTTCTCGCAGACACTGGGTTGTGGCAAGTAAAATCATCGGAAGTGAATGATTTCTTCCCGTACGGGTTGCCGGGTCTATCTTTGGCTGGATGCCGAGAGGGTCTCTGTAAATATCCAAAACCCTCTTGTGTAAAGCCCATGCTTTATCAAGCGCAGACTTATCTCCGCAGGCGCGTGAATATTCGGCAAGCCCGATTATCGCAAAGGTTTCACTGAATATGTATCGCCTCTTTTGGAGAGGTTTGCCGTCACGAGTTACGGAAAAGTACATTTTGCCTGTCTTATCAGAGCAATGGTCAATGAGAAACCGGTATATGGAAGTTGCTGTTTTCAACCATTCCTCCCGCTTTTCAAAAGTGTTGTACAAATGTGAATACACCCATAAGGCTCTACCTTGAAACCAAACGGACTTATCAGTGTTGTATATTTCGCCGGTTCTATCAAGGCATGTGAAAATACCGCCATAATCAAGGTCAGGTCCATTCTTCGACCAAAACGTCATGACATCAATGAGATTTTGCTTATAAAACTCATGCAATTTCCTTATTTTTGCCTTTTCCACTAAACAGGTACCTCCTAAATCACCTCTACCTCACATATACTGAGACATATACCTATAGCTTTGCTCTATCCCGGCTTTAACACTTTCTATGGAGCCTTCAAATGCACGGTCTTCGATTTCTATGCAAGCGTAACCCTTGTAACCTATATCATTCAGGGCACCGCAAAAATCGCCGAAGTTTATCCCGCCAAGTCCGGGAAGCTTAGGCGCATGCCATAGAGAGGGGTATGAGAGAATACCGTATTCATTTAGCTTGTCCTGATAAATTTTCAGGTCCTTTAGATGAATGTGGAAGATTTTATCCTTGAAGTCGTAAATTGGCTTAACATAGTCCATGCCAAGCAGGTGAGGATGGGAAGGATCGAAGTTTAGACCCAGATAATCACTGGGTATAAGTTCAAACATCTTTCGCCAGATAGCGGGGGTGGAGGCAAGATTATTACCGCCGGGGAACTCATCTTTAGTAAAGTACATCGGGCAATTTTCAATGCCAATCCTTACTTTCCTTTTTTCTGCAAGGCGGATAACAGGTGTCCAAACATCTTTGTATAACTCGAGATTTTCTTCCACAGTCTTATTTTTGTCTTTGCCGATAAAGGTTGTCACAAGATTAATACCCATTTGTGCAGATACGTCAATCAAAGCCATTATATGATCAACGGCTACCGTACGTGCCTCTATATCGCTGTCGAGCGGGTTCGGATAATAAGCGAGCGAGCTGATTTTTACACCGCATTTTGCCGAGTAATCAAGATAATAGTCCATACGCTCACGGGTGATATCAGCGATATCAATATGCGTAACACCGGCATAACGCCTGACAGCATTTCCTTTCGGCCAGCAACAAACCTCGACACACTTAAAACCGACACTTGCAGCGTAATCGAACACCTCTTCAAAAGTATAGTCCGGAAGAATAGCGGAGAGAAGACCCAATTGCATCATAAAAACCCAACCTTTCTTGTAATCTAAATATATTATTGTTATTATAACAAGAGATCCACAATCCTGCGCCGAGCGCAGCCATTAAATCAAGCGTTTCAATCGAAGCGGGAAATGTACTCGCCGTTTGGGGTTTGATTAGAACTATAATATAACACACACGCCGGAAGAAAGAAATATCTAGCAAGATTATAACAAGAGATATAAGAAAAAGGAACAAAAACAAAAATGGACACACCTGAAAGCAAGCCGGTAAAAGATACAGACCGCACGGACTTAGAGAAGCTACGGGGAATGAGTTTTAAAGAAAAGCTCGAATTTATTTGGGAGTACTATAAGTATTATATTATAGGCACTGTCATCGCTGTGGCTATTGCAGGGTCAATTTTGTACTCTACAGTGCTAAACCCGAGTCCCGAGCCTGTATTATTTATCTCGTGGAATGCAGGCTTTGCAACAAATGAACAAATTGACGACTTAAAAGAATACTTAGAGTACCATATTGCAGACAAAAAAGAAAACGAAGAAGTAGTTATTTCGGTGTTCTTTTTCGATGAAAACAACCCGGAAACAATTATGGTGGGACATCAGCGCATGGCAGCAATGATAGCAGCCGGTGTCATAGATATGTTTACGATGGATGATGAACTGTTGGAAATATACTCGCATAATGGGTTTATTCAGCCTCTAGAGAACATATTAGTGGAAATAGACAGAATAAACCCTGATATCTATAACAGAATTGCAGAGCATACAAAATATGTATTATATGAGGTCGAGGATGGTTTTTTCGAGGAACGGATTGTAGCAATAGCAATAGGAGCAAACCCGTTGTTTTCGAAACTGGGCTTTTTTGAACAAGAGATGTTCTTAGGCGTATCGGTAACAACGGGAAGTATTGAAAATATAGTGAAGGCTATTATATTATTATTTGAATAATCTACGATTCCTTCGCGTCAGGGTTTTCTTCATCCACTTCTATGGCATCAAGCAAAGCCTTATACCAGACGAGAGCGTCAACAAATGCGGTTGTAACTTCTTCAAGTTCAAGATTATGAGTTACCATTTGCATTGCAATTTCATCCCAGTTTGCATGCTCGTATGAATGTATAAACTGCATAATCTTGTACAAATCACCAGATTTATCAACGAGAGCAGCCCTTACACTGTCGTCAAGCGCAACCTCTTTTACCGCTTCTTCCATAGGTCTTTCCAGAATTACATCAAGCAGCGAAAAGAGTCCCATCATAAAGAGGCTCGGAGCAAACACGCCCATATGGAAAGCTCCTGCCAGGTTTTCGGCAAATCTTGCGCGAATAAGCGAAAGTTTTGTTATTTCGTTGGGCTTATCGTCTGCAAGCTGAATGGATATTGCGGCAGTCGCCCAGCGCTTAACTTCCTTTTGTCCAAGTATTGCAACAGCGTTTCTGATAGATTCGATTTTGCGGGGCATAACAGTATTGATAAAGCGCAGAAGTGAAATTGATAGTGACGGGTCACGGCCGATTGTATCGGCTATATCGCCTAAGTCAAAATCCTCACCGCTTATGCGCTTTAATAGTGTAAGAGCATTTATTTTTATCGGGGAAATTTTACTGGCACCCTTTGTTATAGGCTGATTGAAAAAGCTGCCGCAATATAGTGTATTCGGAAGACCTGACAGGGAATCAAATGTAGCCATATCAGGGATGTATGACAGAACTATTTGCTTAAGACCTGCGACTGCTTTGATTGTAGCAATAAACTTTTCGTCAATTGAAAAATCCCGTATATCAACGATGATATAGTCAATAAAATCAAACATCGGATTTTTTGAAAGCCCGTCCGGCATTCCGTCACATGCTATTTTAAAGCCAAGCTCCTTAAGTTCACGGCACTTATCAAGAACTGCGTCATCGGTTTGAAGTCTTTTGGACAATACACAAACAAACATATCAGGTGGAAAATCGAGAACTATCGGGATTCTCATCAGCAACTGATACTCATTTATATCAACAAACAGAGGACTGCCGCCGGTCAAAGGTTCTACACCAAGGGATTTGACCAAGTCAAGACCGGGAGACATAACAGCATCCGACATGCTCATCTCTTCTACCATCATCCCGATGAGCGAGTTGCCGCGCCTTGAGTTGAGCCTGTATGCGAGGACTGACATATCCGAGTCGAAAAAAGGAATTGCGACAATAAATGTATTCATCCGATGCCTCTCCTTACTTATTAAGCAGTATTATCGTTATTAATAAAACGCTACCCTAAAATATGCCTGAACTTAGCCAGTCGGGAATAATACCCAACTCGTTTAGAAGCATACCCACTCTTATAAAGCAAGCAACTACGCCGACAACAATACCGGCTACAGACAGACCGAGTGTCCGCGCATTTGTTCTTCTCACAAACCCAATGATAGAGAAGCCGATGCCTGCCGGAAGAAGAATAAATGCATACGTAAAAACTCCTATTACAGAAAGAACAAAACCTATAATAATATATGCATCAGTAATAGTAAACACTTGTTTTGGCCTTGCTGAAGGATGCTGGTAATAATATGGTTGCTGGTATGTGTAGGGAACAGGACGCGTTGGAGCGGGATTGTACGAAGGCGTGGAGTTGTAAGCCGGAGTTGCGGATGGTGTCTGAGAAGGAGTCGAACTGTAAGCCGGAGCTGCGGATGGTGTCTGAGAAGGAGTCGAACTATTAGCAGAAGTTGTTGCAGATGGAGCTTGAGAAGAAGACGCGCTGTATGCCGGAGCTGCCGCCTGCGTCTGACCTGCTGTAGTACTGAGGTTGTTTTTGCAGTTTGTACAATAACTTGCATCAGATGCGTTTTCATGCCCGCAGTTTGAACATTTCATTAATAGAAACACCTCGATTAACGTTTATGTGGGCTGTAAGACAAAACCCGATTCTATCATGCTGCCAACCCCTCTTACGAGAATTATACTCCATGAGTGTCTGCATTTCAACAAAAAATCTTGCTTTTTTCGTGACGGTCTGCTAGTATTGCGAAAGAGTTACAAAAAGTGGGGTGTAAAAATGATAGGCTAATCCAAATATCCGACTGAAAATTATTTGCCCCGGTTTATTGGGCACGCCTTATTTAAGGCGGGATTATTATGTTGGAATTGGATTAACGCAGTCATTTGTAAAACAGATGCATTCTGTTTAAGTGCCGGCACTTGCTGTTATAATCCTTTTCCTGTGTGAGAGGGGTTTTATTATGTCTTTAATTAATATATCAAATCTTACGTTTTCTTATGACGGTAGCTATGACGATATTTTTACCGATGTTTCTTTTCAGATAGACACTGATTGGAAGCTAGGTTTTTGCGGACGGAATGGTCGCGGGAAGACAACTTTTTTGAATCTTCTTATGGGGCGTTTTGAGTATAGAGGAACAATAACCGCAAGTGTTATGTTTGAGTACTTTCCGTTTGTTGTAGAAGATAAGAGCCTGAATACATCGGAGATTATTGCGGAGGTTGCACCCGATGCTTTAGGTTGGCAGGTTTTAAAAGAGATATCAAAGCTGTCGATTGATGAGAGCACTCTTTACCGTCCTTTTTCTACGCTTTCAAACGGCGAACAGACTAAGGTTCTGCTTGCGGGGTTGTTTTTACGTGAGAATTCTTTTCTGCTGATTGATGAACCAACCAATCATCTGGATATGCAGGCACGGGAAACGGTTTCACATTATTTACAAGGCAAGAGCGGATTTATTCTTGTTTCGCATGACAGAGCATTTCTGGACGACTGTGTCGATCATATCCTGTCAATCAATAAAACTAATATTGAAATACAAAGCGGCAACTTTTCAAGCTGGTGCTACAACAAGCAGTTGCAGGATGGGTTTGAGATGGCTGAAAATGAGAAATTAAGAAAAGATATAAAACGGCTTGAAGCTGCAGCCAGACAGAGTTCAAAGTGGGCTGATAAGGTCGAGTCAACGAAGATGGGAAAGGGCGCTGCAAAAGCCAGGAAAAAGGGTCATACCAGTATTGACTCGATGGCGTATAACGCTGAAAAATCCAGACGAATGCAACAAAGACGCAAAAACCTCGAACGGCGGCAGCAATCCGCCATTGAGGAGAAGTCAGGCTTGCTAAAAAATGTCGAAGCTGTCGAGAACTTAAAGATTTACACTTTAAAATATCATTCGCAAGGCTTAGTATTTCTGGATAATGTAGCTGTTGCTTATGGCGGCAGAGAGATATTTCAAAATTTGAGCTTTTCTCTTGATCAAGGTGACCGCCTTGCTTTGATGGGCGGCAACGGATCGGGAAAAAGCAGTGTTCTGAAGATGATATATGGTATGGCAGAGGGTGAAAAAATAAAATCCGATTCTCTTGTTTGTGTGTATCCCGGCGTTGATAAAATTCCGCATACGGGTCAAGTAAGGGTCGGCAGCGGAATAATCGTCTCTTATGTGCCGCAAGATACTTCTTTTCTTGCGGGAGGTTTAAGTGAGTTTGCTGAAAACCGACAGATTGATGAATCTCTCTTTAAGGCAATATTACGAAAGCTTGATTTTTCGCGTGTACAGTTTGAAAAAGACATGGAAGATTTCAGCGCAGGACAAAAGAAGAAAGTCTTGATTGCCGCAAGCTTATGCATGCAAGCACATATGTATATCTGGGACGAACCACTCAACTACATTGATGTGTTATCGCGTATGCAAATTGAAGAATTGATTGTAAGCTTCAAGCCAACTATGCTCTTTGTAGAACACGACCGGGCATTTTGCGAGAATGTAGCGACGAAAGTTGTGGAGCTTATATAAAAAAATAGTTTCCTTTTTTATTAAAGCTTGGTATAATGTCTTGCATGATGGTAAATGAAGCTTTTCCCATCATCGTTCAAGATGCGATGAAGCTTAATATTGCGTTGCCGCCTAAAGCAGAGGCGGCATTTAGAGCGTATTATGAATTTTTAGAATTGCACGGAGAAAAAGTCAATCTGACAGCGATTTCCGGAGCGGAGGAAGTTGCTAGACTTCACTTCCTTGATTCTATTGCGCTTTTGAAAGCAACAAACTTTAAGAAAAAGCGAGTAATTGACGTTGGAAGCGGAGCGGGGTTTCCGGGAGTACCCCTAAAGATTGCAGAACCTTCTATAGAATTAACATTACTAGAAGCAACAGGTAAAAAAGCAGTGTTTTTAACGGAGCTATGCGACAGGCTCAACATAGAGGCAGCTTGTTTAAACGAGAGGGCAGAAGAAGCTGCGCATGACAGCAGTAAGCGAGAAGTATACGATATTGCAGTCTCAAGAGCTGTTGCGAGATTGAATGTTTTATGTGAGCTTTGCTTGCCGTTCGTAGGTGTCGGCGGCATATTTATTGCAATGAAGAGCATAGGCTCGGATGATGAAATAGAAGAAGCAAAGCGAGCGATTGTAGCTCTGGGTGCAGAAATACACAAGAACTGTGATTATTGTATACCCGGCACAGATATTGTACATCGAGCGGTGTTGATTCAAAAAACTACGAATACGCCGGACAATTATCCGCGCAGATTTGCGAGAATACAGAAGTGCCCGCTATAAGACTTAGAGTCACAATAGATAGCGACAATTGTTTCACGTGAAACAATATGTAGCGGTGAATGTTTCACGTGAAACAATATATAGATGTTACCCGTTAATGTATGTTGCGGGACAAATATACGTAAAGAGGCGAGACGTCGCTATTTTGAACAGAGCGTTACGAAAGGATATTTCTACTTTATGCTTTCTATTACAAAATCACTTCTCGAAGACTCTGACTTTAAGCGTCTAATTTCAAGCATAGAAGCAGGCAAGTGCCCTGCGGTGCTCTCGGGGCTTTCCGAAATTCATCGCGCACACGCAGCGGCTGCCGTCAGAGCGACCACCATGCGTCCTCTTGTTGTTGTCTGTTCTGCTGAAGACGAGGCTTTGAGGTTGGCAAAGGATATTTCCGCTCTGACGATGGAGCAGTCTTTAACGCTTAGTGCCAGAGAATTTACATTTCATGATGCGGAAGTCGTTTCCCGCCAAACTGAGCAGTCGAGAATCGCCACGCTTTCCGCTATGCTTAACAAAAAGGCACCTATTGTGGTCATGTCAGTTTCCGGTGTACTACAGCGAACAATTTCTCCAAAACAACTTCGTGAAGCATCTTTGACATTAAGAGCAGGCACTGCATATGACCTTTCCGCGCTTACGGAAAGCCTTGCAATTTGCGGCTATCGCCGTTGTGAGCAGGTTGAGGGCGCGGGTCAGTTTGCGGTTCGCGGCGGTATTCTAGACTTCTTTTCACCAACACACGATGTGCCTGTGCGTTGTGAGTTTTTCGGAGATGAGCTTGATTCCATGGGTCTTTTCGATATTTCAACACAACGTAGAATTGAGTCTCTTAATGAAGCACAAATCGTGCCTGTTGCCGAGGCTCTGCCTTCCCTGTACAGCGGGCCGGGAGGTGTCGGTGTTGAGGGCTTGGTTAATGAACTAAAGGAGCATCATCTTCGTTTGGAAAAACGACGAACAACAAATCCGCTTTTGTTAGATAACCTTACTTCTGACATCGACAAGCTTTTAAGCGGGCGTATTTTTACTGCCTCAGACAGGTATTTTGAACTAATTTCACCCATGTCAACGGCTCTTGATTATATCTCCGGAGACTCCATCGTAATAATTTGCGAGCCGCAGCGTGTTACTGAACGTGCCGAGAACTTTCTAAAGCTTCTTGCTGAGGAATGTGTCAGTCTTCTTGAAGCGGGTATTTTAGAAAGCGGGCTTGTCAGATTCTCAGAGGATTGGGAAGGCTTCCTTCTTCAGATGGATAAATATCCTGTTGTAATGACAGACAGCTTTGCCAGTTCTTCATATCCTATGCGTCCCCGGACTAATCTTCATTTGGATGCCAAACGCCTTCCTTCTTACGGAGGCAGCCTTGATACAGCCGCTTCCGAGGTTGCTCACTATATTAATACTGATTTCCGTACAGTTATCCTCTGCCAGGATAAACGCAGAGCAGCAAGGCTGCGTGAGTATTTGGAAGAACGCAATATTTCATCTTCTTTGGACAGTACACTTCAATCGCTTCCCGAATTTGGCACCTGTGTCATTTCGATCGGCGAGCTTTCTGCGGGTATGGAATATCCCGCTATAAATCTTGCTGTTATATCAGAAGGGCAAATTATTACGCAAGCGGCTCCACGACGTGTAATAAAAGCGAAGGAAAAATCAAACAGGGAGCGCTTACAGAGCTTTGCTGACCTTTCACCGGGTGACCTTGTTGTACATGACCATTACGGCATCGGTCGTTTCGTAGGTTTTAACAAGCTTCGTGTCGATGATGTTGATAAGGAATATGTAAAAATTTCTTTTGCCGGGACAGATTCTCTTTATGTTCCCGCAACGCAACTGGATATGGTCGCAAAATATATCGGCGGCGGTGAAGATTCTGCTCAGGTCAAGCTCTCCAAGCTCGGCGGCACAGAATGGACTAAAGCCAAAACGAGAGCAAAAAAAGCTGCCCGGGAAATGGCTAAGGAGCTTATAAAACTATATGCTGAAAGACAACGTGTGCAAGGTCTTGCATTTAAAGGGGATACGATTTGGCAAACTGAGTTTGAAGACAAATTCGGTTATCAAGAGACAGATGATCAATTGAAATGCACAACAGAAATTAAGCAGGACATGGAAAAACCAATACCAATGGATCGCCTGCTCTGCGGGGATGTCGGGTATGGTAAAACGGAGGTCGCACTGCGTGCTGTTATGAAGTGTGTTCTCGGTGGATATCAAGCTGCAATTCTGGTTCCGACAACCGTCTTAGCCGAGCAACACTATATTACTTCTATGAGAAGATTTGCGGGATATCCTGTTAATATCGAGGTGCTCAGCCGCTTTAGAACTCCTGCGCAAATAAAAACTGCGCTTCGTGATATAAAAAACGGCAGTGTTGATTTTGTTATCGGCACACATAGGTTGATACAAAAGGATGTGGAATTTAAGAAGCTAGGACTTCTTGTTGTTGACGAGGAGCAGAGATTCGGGGTTTCGCACAAAGAGCGATTAAAGTCGATTTCTAAACAAGTTGATGTTCTTACACTCTCTGCGACCCCGATTCCCCGTACACTTAATATGGCATTATCCGGAATTCGGGATATGTCGTCTATCGAAGAGCCTCCGCAAAGCCGCCGCCCCGTTCAAACCTATGTAATGGAACATGATTACGGGATTTTATGTGATGCAATCAGACGTGAAATCTCCCGTGGCGGACAGGTATATTATCTTCATAACAGAATAGAGAATATTGACCGTATTGCAGGGAGCTTGTCTGAAATGTTGCCGGACATACGCTTTGCGGTTGCTCATGGCAAGATGGATGAAGACAGTCTCAGTGATGTAATGGAGCAAATGACATCAGGTACTGTGCAGGTTCTTGTATGCACCACCATTATTGAATCCGGCATAGATATTCCGAATGTAAACACCTTGATTGTTGAGGACGCCGATAAGCTCGGGCTTGCACAGCTTCATCAAATTCGCGGACGTGTCGGACGTTCTCCCCGTCGTGCCTATGCATACTTAACTTTCAGACGGGGAAAAGCAATTTCAGAGGTTGCGGAAAAAAGACTTACAGCAATAAGAGAATTTGCAGAGTTCAACTCCGGTTTCAAAATCGCTATGCGCGACTTGGAAATCAGAGGCGCCGGCAGCTTATTAGGCTCTGAACAGTCCGGTCACATGATCAGCGTCGGGTATGATATGTACTTAAAACTTCTTGAAGAAGCGGTTTTAGAAGAAAAAGGCGAAAAATCTTCAAAGAAAATCGAGTGTACGGCGGACCTCACGGTTTCCGCAGGTATTCCCGAAAAATATGTACCTTCCGCTCAACAAAGGATGGATATTTACAGGCGTATTGCTCTTATAAGAACAGAAGAAGATAGCAACGATATTTTGTCGGAGTTAATAGACAGATACGGCGACCCTCCAATGCAAGTATTGGCTCTTACTTCTGTCGCAATGCTTCGCAGCGAAGCATCGGGGCTTGGGATAAAGGAGATTTCACAAAAAGAAGGCTGGCTTAACTTTAGGCTTCTGGAATTTAATATGGAGAGTATTTCCAAGCTCTATACCTTACCCGATTACACAGGACGCGTAAAAGTTCTTGCAGGCACTGACCCCGTTATTGCACTAAAGCTTGTCGGCGGCTCTGTTGTTGACGAAGCTGTGAAATTCGTGAGAAGCTATGCTTATGTATTGCCGTCACCTCCGCAGGAAGATACACAAAACAACACTCAAAAGAAAGTGCAAAAGAGCATTCCCAAAAACACTCAAAAGAAAGTAACACAAAAGAACGCTGCACAAAAGAAAGCACAAAAGAATTCCCGTAAGAATGCAAAATAGTTGCGTTATACCGGCAAAAAATATATAATCATTCAACGTGAAGAGAGGATGAAAGTTGAAAATAACAAATAATAATGCAGAATGCAGAAATAAGAGCGATTTCATATCGTTTTGTGCAAAGCCGACTATGTTGGCTCTTGGAAAGGCATGGTAATTATATATGAGAATAAAAAGAACACTTGCGATATTGATTTGCATATCTTTAGTAATGATGACTGTAGCAGGATGTGGAAGCTCGGATGAGGATGGAGCTTTGTATGAACACGGCACGGACACACCTCCCGGAAACACACCCCCTTCCGGCTCCGATGACTGCGATGACTGTGACCCGCTGGAAGAAGCCGAAGAAATACTTCGATTGTTAAATGAACAACGTGGCTCTGATAATTTTGTTGAGTTTTTCCGCGAAATGATGTTTGAACACAGTGAAGATCCGGGAGGTTTACTTAGCTTTCCGGACGGATATTTGTTCAGGGAAGGTGATATGGTATCTGAGTTTTTTGAAGCGACAACAGGCCTGGAAATCGGAGAGATTAGCGGCATTGTCGAAACAATGTACGGATATCATATTATTCTGAGATTGCCGATTGACTACGATACATCTCCCATTTCACCTCAAGGACACTCCCCTACATTGCGCCAGCTTGCGGCTATGGAAGATTTTAATCTTATGCGTTTACAATGGTCGAATGCTTTGGAACTTGAGTATTCGCCTGAAGCCGAAGATATTGATCTTGCTGTTATATTTGAAAATGGACTTGATTTTGAATCATCATTCTCCGGCTTTTCTCCTGATACAGTGATGATAACGGCAGGAGACTTTTCTCTTACGTGGTCTCATATTTTTGCGTTCCTTTTTCCAATAGTGTCTGAAGTTTTCCAGTACCATGAGGCTAGTGGTGTGGAAGTTGATTGGAATGAGGAAGCGTTTGATGATTCTACCTGGGCGGAGCTGGTATTGGAATACGCTTTAGAAGAAGCGGAATCAATACTCACATTAATGTATGGAATACAACAAAATAACATTGTTCTTAGCGATGATGAGTTACAAATTCTCAATGAAAGCATTGAAGATCAAATTGAAAGACACGGCAGCAAAGAGGCTTTTGAAGAATTTTATCGTGATAATTTTGGGTTCTATAATTTTGAGATATTTATGGAATTAACCTCTATTGAGTTCGGTATTGGCGCGCTTGTCGATTCTCTTTACGGGGACGACGGCTCTGATTTTCCCGATGTGCGTGTTGCAGAATATGCGGAAGCAAATGGCTACTTGATGGCAATGCATATTTTACGTATGAAGCACAATCACGACCATTAATTTTAGGGAGATTTTAGCGGATCTAACAAAAAAAGCCCTCTTTAGCTAAAGCGGGCGTCGCCTGTTGGCGAGGGGTATTTTTGGGTACTTACAGAACCCAAAAGGTGATTTGGTTACATTGCAGTGTTATGTACTGTGAAATAACCGTTTATTTTGATAAACAGGTTCACATGTCATGCTCACACCCAGTTGCCTGAAGACTGACATATTAATTTGCGATAGTATAACGCTCGAATGTGCTTCGGATCGTTTTAACTTAGTAAGCTGCTCCAAAACCAGTTCGGCAGCTTCATTTGTTGCGACATTAATTGCCAGAGCAAGTAAAACTTCATCAACCTGCAGTCTGGGGTTTTCGTTGCCCAGATAACCGACCTTAAGCATTTGAATAGGCTCTATTTCGCTTCGGGAGATAAGAAGCACATCTTCATCAAGTCCCGCAAGGTGCTTTAGCGCATTAAGAAGTGCTGCAGATGCTGCTCCGAGTAAGGGAGTCGTCTTTCCTGTAATAATTGTGCCGCCCGGCAGCTCTATCGCAACACAAGGGACTCCGGTCTCTTCTGCTCTTTTTCGCGCAGGCTTCACAGGAACCCTTTCTTCGGGGAGTATTTCAGAGTTGTTCATCAACAACTCAAGCTTTGACACGGCGGATTTATGTACCTTACCCCTCGCGTAGTCAACCTGGGTGCTGAAATAACGTCTTATTATTTCTTGCTTTGATGCCTCTGTGCATATATCGTCATCAATGCAAAAGCCGACCATGTTTACACCCATGTCCGTTGGAGAGCGGTACGGGCTTTCTCCCCAAATTCGGGTAAACATAGCATTGAGAATGGGGAACACTTCGATGTCTCTGTTATAGTTTACAGCAGAAACGCCGTATGCTTCAAGGTGGTACGGATCTATCATGTTAACATCGTTAAGATCTGCCGTTGCAGCCTCGTATGCAAGATTTACCATATGCTTTAAAGAGCGGTTCCAAACAGGAAAGGTCTCAAACTTTGCATAACCTGCTTTTATACCGCGCTTGTTTTCGTGATACAACTGAGAAAGGCATGCTGCCATCTTTCCGCTTCCCGGTCCGGGAGCAGCTACAACAACCAGAGGTCTTGTTGTTTCTATGAAGTCGTTGTTGCCGTAACCTCTTTCGCTTAAGATTAATTGAACATTTGCAGGATAGTCAGTATCGGGGATGTAATGTATTATGTAAACCGTTATGCCGAGGCTTTCAAGATATTCTTTGAATGTATTTGCGGCAGGTTGACCTAAATACTGAGTGATTACAACGCTTCCGACATAAAGGTCGTATTTTCGTATTTCATCTATCAAACGCAAGACATCATCATCATATGATATGCCTGTGTCTCCTACTTCTTTATTTGAATCGATGTTTGATGCATTTATTACTACAACGATCTCTGCTTTTTCGCTCAGTGTTTTCAGGAGTTGGATTTTAATATCAGGTTGATAACCCGGCAATGTGCGTGTGGCATGGTAGTCATCAAAGAGTTTGCCGCCAAATTCGAGATAGAGCTTGTTTTCAAACATTTCTATCCGCTTAAGTATCTTTTCGGATTGCAGCTTCAAATACTCTTCATTATCAAACCCGATGGAATACACTTCACCACTCCTGTCATTTTGCATACGATTTTGCCATGTTTTCTACCAAGCATTCTAATGTAACATAGTGCTCTTGTCAAGCAATGATACTTTCATAATGAAACTTTATATTTTATAAATTTTACAAGAGCTTGTTATCGTTGATAACTGTTGACACAGTATGTCGTTATTGGTATAATCGGTCAGGATGTGCGCGGGTGGTGGAATTGGCAGACTCGCTAGATTCAGGTTCTAGTGTCCAATCGGACGTGCGGGTTCAAGTCCCGCCTCGCGCACCAAACCATGATTACTCGAACCCTTTTGTTGTAGGTGACGGGTTGAGAGGGTCTTATAATGGAAGTTAAACAGTGTGATTTTTGCAGAATGCCATACCAGGGTACAGGTAACAAGATATGTGGGGATTGTTTGCTCAAGCTTGATGAGGATTTTATCGAAATCAGGGAATATCTTTGGGAGCATGATCGTGCCGGAATTGATGAAGTTTCTGAAGCAACAGGTGTTTCCAGAAAATCAATTATGTATTTACTTAAGGAAGAACGGCTTACAGTCGGTGATGAAAGTGAACCCGGCAGCGGTATATTAACATGTGAATCCTGCAAGAGACCTATCAGAACAGGCAGAATGTGCGCGGGCTGTAAGAATGAAGTAATGTCCGCGATGCAGGAAAGCATAGGAGCGGTGGTAAGTAAACCAAAGCGGAGACCGGAACCGGTTGAAGAGGAATCCTTTAAAGGAGTAGCAAAATTACAGTTAAAAGGTCGTTAGGAATCATGTAGTAATGGTCTCAACTGTCAGAAGTCTTTCTTGAGCAGCATTAAAGTATTCCCTGTTTATTTCACAACCGATAAACATTCGATTCAACTGTAAAGCAGCAACTCCTGTTGAGCCTGTGCCCATATAGGGGTCGAATACTGTGTCGTTTTCATTTGATGCAATTTTAATTATATGTTTGAGTATTTTTATTGGTTTCTGTGCCGGGTGTTTTGGGTTTTTTAAGCGTTCAGGCGCGACACAAATCGGACACTCAAAAAAGTTATGCATTTCTTTTTGGTTGATAAAGTTCCAATTATGCCCTTTGTTCCACATGCATATTATTATTTCACAACTGTTCAGAAAACCATTTTTATATATTTTCGGTACCGGGTTTGTTTTATGCCAAATAAAAAACTGAAACGTATCATACTCTTTATCAAAGATTTCATGCCATTTACCGATTGAATTATAACTGGTAAAAACAAAAATATTACCTTTTGGTTTTAATATGCGTTTGAATTCACTAACCAGTTCGGCGGGGTCAATATCTATTTTATCCCAATCAGCAATATCATTGTTCAACGGCGTTCTGCCGGGTAACGGTATATTGCCGGTCGAGTATTTTGCAATATTGTATGGCGGATCAGTTAGTATTAAATCAATACTGCTCTCCGGCATTGTTTTCATATATTCACGACAATCGTCCCGGATAACGTTGAATTTATTCATATATTTCTTAAACAATCCTCAATCATATCATTAATTCGTTTGTTTAAATCAATATCTGTTAATGCTTCTTTGTATACCTCTGTAAATGTTTCAAACGTTACCTCTGCAGGCAGTATTTTATTCCAAAAGTTTTTGCCTATTAAAAACATGTCGGGATATGACAGATGCTTTTTTACCGCACCTTTCCAAGTATTGCCTTCACCGTCTTTATTATAGAGAGTAGCAAAATAAAGTTTTGCGTTTTCCACGTTAAGGCCGGCGTATATTGTTAGAATTTTTTCGACATTGGATGGTGCATTTGAACTATCCAAATTACCTCCTGCCTTTAATTCCATCAGGTTCCAATCGGTGCCATCGAAGAATGCAAGATCGACCGGCTTATCATATATT